>Ga0208968_1000057_pt1 | contig 132825 bp, 109 predicted proteins | sample RifOxyA3_FD_184031 | JGI IMG/M metagenome (GOLD analysis project Ga0208968, IMG submission 184031) | Groundwater microbial communities from Rifle, Colorado - Rifle Oxygen_injection A3 (SPAdes) | ecosystem: Environmental > Aquatic > Deep subsurface > Groundwater | place: Rifle, Colorado, United...
CTGACTGATTTTTTCAAAGATTTTTTCATATTTAACTCAAATTGTTTTCAACATAACATCTAAATCCAATTTTAAATTCCATTTTGAGACTCTCATCCATTCACGCCCTTAAGTTGACAGCATTACTTGGCAAGAGAAGGGGAGAGGGGATGAGTTCAGACTAATTCTCCCTTAAATGCTCTTTGCATTAAGCTTTGAAAAAGTTTTTCCAACTCCTGCTTTGATTGTTTTTGTTTTTCTTTTAATGCTTCTGTTTTATTTACTATCTCTGCAAATTGTTGTTGAAGTGACAAGGGTGGAAAAATAACTTTAAGATTTTTTATGAAACTTAAATTAAGATTTGGTTGATTCCCTCCACGAGATAAACTTCGCAAATGATTATAAAAATGTAATAATTGCCGCCAAAGAAAAATAGAATTGATTTTTTTTGAAGGTAGAATTGCAGCAGAAGCTTGGTTAGTACAAGCTTCTATTTCAAGAATAGATGTACGACCTCGTGTTAATCCTTGACCATAAAGAGCAATCAATACTGTAGCTTTCGGAAACTTTGTGCAGTTACTTTCATTCAAAGCTTCTTCAGTTATCTTTTCTTCTGTTTCAAAAATTCTATTATTATCTACTTCCGTTGTCTTAACCCAAGGAATATTTCCAATGAAATATTCTGGATTTTCTCTACTTGGCGTTCCTCCTGTTCCGACTTTAGAAATTTCCGAGATCATTTTTTTCTCCCATCCATTCGGATTCCTCACCGGATCACCAAACATTTCTATAAATACTGATTGGAGAAATTCATCTGTTAGCTTATTCGCATCTTTACGTTTTTGTTTTGCTTGGTCTGCTTTCTCAAGTATCTCCGCAATTTGTTTTTGGATTGGTAGAGGTGGAATTGGGATTTTATAGTTCGCAATATTATCAAATCTAATATAGTTTGTAGCTGAACCGTATTGTTTATTTTCTTGAGATATTTTCCATCTTTCTCTCAAATGGAAATAAACATACTTAACGTCCGTAGTAAAATTATTTAGAACATATGTCCTTTGATATGCTTCAAATTTACCATCATAATATAAAACCAATCCTACATTCGCACCATTCCCTGGTAATAAAATAGCTTTTCCTTCAAATGAATAGCTTGAACTTCTTAATGGCACTGCGGCACATGTAAAAAAGAAATATTCACCATTAACATTACCTTCATTAACATCTTTATCCCCGGTTGTGATCGAACAAATTTCACCCAAAGATTTAACTTGCCAGTTGGAAGGAAGTTTAAACATAGCAACCTTTCTTTGAACTCATCCCTAGCCCTTCTCTTAAAAAGAGAAGGGAGTAAAACAAGAACATAAAAGATTTAACCAGCCAACCGTTATTGTTCATCTAAATGTAATCACATCCTGCTTATTTGATCAAGTTAATGTGTATATGATCATGTTTAATTAAGCTTTGAAATCTGCTTAAATTCAGCTTCATCTATGTAATAAGTACCTTTCATTACCTAATTAACTAGGATAGTACGTAATTAAATTTCCTTGGAAATCCTACCAATGGCTTACAAAATAGCTTGAAATTGCACTTATATGAGAATGAACGGGGTTTCAATACCTAATTATTAGGAATATAACCTAATTATAAAAGCTCATTTTTTTCTCATTTTCAAAACTAATATGATCATATGTGTAGTTCGTGATCATGTTAATGTATATGTGATCATATTCTTTCCCAAACAGCATCCCTGCCCGGTTTAATGCACGTAATTTTACCTGCAACACGCAATTCAGCAAGTCCTCTGTTTATCGTTGGTCGGCTAACCCCAGGACAAGCTTTTTCAACATCGGCATAACTAAACTTTTTAGGCAAGTTTTCAATTGCATCAAAAATCATCTTCCTTTTAGCTCCTCTGGCAGTGGTTATTAATCCAACTCTGTTTTCAAATTCTGTGTATGCTTTAATTAATATTCCCAGAAAATATTCCCACCACGGAATTAAATTATGTTTGCCTTCGTGCCAGTTTTTTGATGACTTATTTAGCGAATCATAATAGCTGTCTTTGTTGTCTTCAATTAATTTTTCGAGACTGATAAACCTTCCAGCTTCATAACCGGATTTGTATAATAACAAAAGTGAAAGTAAGCGGGACATTCTACCGTTGCCATCTTTAAAAGGATGAACGCAAAGAAAATCAAAAACATAAGTTGCAATTATTAATAATGGTTCAAGCTGGGATTTATCCATTTCAGATTTAAATAAAGTATGAAGCTTATCCATTGCTGCAGGAGTTTCAAATGCTGATAAGGGTTTGAATCTTACGATTTTACTTCCATCAGAATAAACTTCCGCAATTTCATTTTCAGTAGTTTTCCAACTGCCGCCGGGAATAGCTGAAAGTGCATAAATATCTCTGTGAAATTGTAAAACTATGTTTGATGTAACGGGTATGTGTTCATAACCGGAATGAATTGTATTAAGTACATTTCTATAACCGGCAATTTCCTGTTCTGATCTGTTAGCAGGCGTTGTCTTTTCGGCGGCGATAGCTTTGATTCTTTCTAACGGTGCTGATATTCCTTCGATTCTATTTGATGATTCAATGCTTTGAATAATTGCGGTCTGCTTTAGTGTTTCCAGCAACTGGGGTGATTGTTCCTTGAACAAGTCCTGCTTACCCTTATATTCGCCAATCAATCTGATTGTCTGTAAAACATTATGAGTAATTGGGATTGATTCTATATAGTTATTTAAGAATGACTTCATGTTTATGACAGCAGTTTTTTGATTGTATTAATATCAACGGCGATTTCTTTTTCCAAACTTAATACTTTATTCATAATAACCTCTGGTATTTCATATTCAGCTTGTTTCTATTAAAAATATATCTAACTCACTCTGCCGAAGGCATCCCTTCGGGATAATCTCTCTCTTATAAAGAGAGAGACTTATTATCAATAAACAGCAAATTTTTATTTTCTGTCACAATGATTATCATATGTAATCTCAACCAATAAGCCCTTCTCTTCTTAAGAGAAGGGTTGGGCCTGTCCCGAACTTGTTTCGGGAATGAGTTCATTATGTACCCAAAAATTTTTTTATAGCAGAAATTTCGCTCTCAATTTCTTTTTCAAGTTCCAAGACTTTTTCCATTATCACATCCGGCTTTTCATATTTAACTTCTTCATACTCGACAGGTTTGTAACGAGAGATTGAAAGATCGTATTTATTCTCTCGTATTTCTTTAACATCAACCTCTACCACTTTTTTACTCCCCTCTTTGGAGGGGCTGGGGGTGGGTCTTGAAGCCCATTGTTCGATGATATCCGGTATATCATTCTTATCTGTTTTATTTCGCTTATCATCAAGAGTAAAACCATCTGCTTCCATATCGTAAAACCAAACTTTATCTGTAATTCCGCCTTTTTGAAAAACTACAACAGCAGTTGAAACACCTGCATAAGGTTTGAATACGCCGGAAGGCATCGAAATAATTCCTTCAAGCTTGCAATTATCAATAAGAATTTTTCTTAGATCTATATGGGCATTACTTGTTCCAAACAAAACACCATCGGGAACAATTACCGCAGCTCTCCCTCCGGTGACAAGTAGATCATAAATTAGTTCAACAAAAAGAAGTTCTGTCTTTTTAGTTTTTGTTTTGAATCTTGCATTAACATCTGTTTCATCTATCGAGCCCTTGAACGGTGGATTAGCAAGGACAATATCATATAATTCTTTTTCGTTAAATGCTTTGGAAAGTGTATCGGTATAACGGATATTCGGATTATCTATTCCATGCAGCATTAAGTTCATCGCGCCAATTCGTGTCATCGTTGAATCAAAATCATATCCGGTCAATGCATGAGTTTTTAGAAACTTAAAAAGTTTTTTATCTGTAATCTTATCCCCAATTAAATGATGAGGAATACCTTCTTCGTCATAATCAAGTACATCTTTGCTAGTGTTCTGTTCAAGTATGTGTGTGTAAGCATTAAATAAAAATCCGGATGTTCCGCAAGCCGGATCGCATATTCTGTCACCAATTTTCGGATCAACAAGTTTTACCATCATTCTAATTATGTGGCGGGGAGTTCTGAACTGTCCGTTCTTTCCTGCAGTAGTTAGCTGCATAAGTAAATATTCATAAAGATCGCCTTGTACATCAACATTCTGTTCTGTTATATGAAGATCTTCAATAATGTTGACTGCTTCTTGTAATAATGTTGTTTTGGGGATATTGAAGTAAGCATCCTGCATATGCTGCGTGAATGAGCTTGTCTCCCCACCAAGGTTACGAAGGAATTCAAATACTTTATCACGTACAATCTTTATCATCTGATCACCGGGAAGCTGCGACCAATAAGACCATCGGCAATCCTCATTTCCCTTAAATACAGAAGTGAATTTTTCGTTTCGTCTTTTAGCGCCGACAGCATTCGAGTTATCCATATCCTCAAGCCGCTTAAGGAAAATTAGATAAGACATTTGTTCAATTGCCGTAAGCGGATTTGATATTCCACCGGACCAGAACTTATCCCAAAGGGAATCTATTTTTTGTTTGAGTGTTGTAGAGTTGGTGAGCATTTCACTTTTCTAAAAATTAATTGTATAAATTATATTGTCGATACATTTGGCTAGTACATCGATTCTACCACTTGTGTTTTCTACATCGATGAATCCACTTATGTTTAGAGATTGCCCAGATTTAGAATTCGTCTCAATTACCCATTTTGATTCTTTTAAAAGACGATATGCTTTATTCGAGGTCCTCTCAAGCCATTTGAGAATATTTCTTTGGCTATCACCACCCTTATTTACCCAGTTAATCTGAATAAGAATCCTATTTCTTGATTCATCCCCAATAAGACATATTCTAAGTCCGTTTGCCAGATCCATACTTGCGCTGAGTTTATCGCTATTCCACTTGTATTGAGAAGCATATTTTGAACGAGAAAATATTTCTTCCGCTAATAATTCTGCAGATTCAATTTTCTCGGGCTTCTGATTTGCATCAAGTAATCGCAGTAGTTCTGATTTTATTTGGGTAACGTCCCACCGTTCAGATTGGTTATACTTAGTTGCATTGATTATCAATCGCGAAAATCTGTTTGGGATTGAGTGCCATTTTGTTGTTTTTATTTGTCTTGCAAGGTCTGATACATTCATTTCCCAATCCCTATGCAAACTTTCGGCAGGCAGGGGATCTCTTGAGGAAATTATGAAGAAAAAAGTCATCCCCAGTCCGTATGAGTCCACAGCTGAATGGCGGGTTGAAAATTTACTTTTTTGGATTTGTTCGGGAGCTAAATACCCAGCAGTAGAACTGGAATGTAATACCGATTGCTCAGAAGCCCCAAGATGCCAGGACAAATCAAAGTCCAGAACGACAACATTCCATGATTCACTCCTGTTAAAAAAATTTTGAAGCATGATGTTAGGAGGTCTCAAGTCGCGGTGTAATACTCTCTCCGGTACCCTATGCGCATTTTCAATTATTTCCGTAAGCTGTGATGTAACCTTCAAAATCATGTTCCAATTGTTGATCTGTTTTGATTTGACTGCCATATCTAGATTGGGGCCGTCAACCCATTCCATCACCACAAAAGCTGGAATTTCGGTGGCATCCTTGTACTCAACTATCCCTCGTATTTGATGATTGGATAAAATGCGCATTGAACGAACCCCCCTTCGAAATGATTGTAAAAAATTCTCACTTCTTCTTTCTTCCTCAAGCAGAATTTTCACCGCTACAGTCTGCCCATTTGGTGAAGTTGCTTTATACACTCTTCCAAAAGCACCCCTTGCGTGTAATTTATTCAAGGTAAATCCAAGCATAGTATTTTGTCCTTCAATATCGCTATTGTACCAAGCACGATGAATTGCCTGATCATATTCTTCAAAGAATTTTTCATATTTTTTATATTTATCAGGTGATTGATCTTCGAGTATAGATTTAGCTTTTTTATTTAAAATAATTCTAATTTTCTCGCTTTCGAGTTTTATTAAATCATTTGGACCTTCATCTCCCACTTCCCTTAAATTAGTTCGAAAGGGTTCTATAGGTGGGGCTTCATCATCCTTGGGAACAAACGTTAACAAATCATTAAAAAGTTCGGACAAGGCAGAGTGGTCATTTAGTTTAGATTCATATCTTATAAGTCGAACACCAAACTTTTCTGCCCAACCATCGGTTACCAAATCGTTTCTATTTGTAATCCAATAATGTGTACTTACATCACTTGCGAATTTATTTACTTGTTCTATATGCCCACCAACAGCTTCATCATCTGCACTAATACCAATGAATACAACCGTACATGTCAATAATATTGCACGTATAAATTCTTTGTAACTATGATGACTTTTTAATTCGTCCAATTCGTCCCTTGTAAAAACCCAAGATTCGAAATCGTCATAATCTCCATGCAGGTTAACAATAAATGGTTGAGGAGAATTAAGTGTATGCAAATAATTTGAGATGCGTTTTCCTGAAAACTCAGTTATATTCGAGTTCGATGCATACATTTGTCTGGCTCTGGTTGCCAAGCGATCAATATTAAGATTAAGTAGCCCAGCAATTCTCAGTTTCCAAATCATAGTATACATCTCCGGCACTTCTATGCTAGCCGCAGGTCTTAACATTTCCCTAATAGAATCTCTATATGATGTGTCGCCAAGGCTTTTTCTAATTCGCTGAAACGCCAGCCAATTATTTTTAATTTTGCAAATGTCATCATGAATACCCAACAATTTCTTCGAATCTTCACTTGATAGTGTATTTGCTTTATTTATTAATACTTTGAGTAAATCTTCCTTAAGTTTTTGCCATCCTGGAAGTTTAGCATCAGCACTTAACCCAGAACCAACCCAAAACACTATTTTATTGGTTCTCTCAGCAATTATATTTCTTAAACTTAAATATGCATCTTGTTCCGTATTGAAATTCATTGAAACAACTATTATTTAATTTTAATGAATTAATTTCTTAGTCAGTTCCACCAACTCATTCACATCTTCTTCGGTAAACAGCTTATCAACTGCATTACTTCCAAAGTTTGTGAATGGTTCTTCGTAGAGATCAGCCGGTTCAAGTTTTCTTCTCTGCACAAATACATTTTGCACTGCCCTTAAGAAGCGGGATTGATCAGCATTGTAATTATGTTCAAGTATAAATGCATCAAAAGATTTTTTTACAATGTCTTCATAGCTTGGTATTTTTTCAATGTTCAATGCGTGCTTAAGGAAATCCACAAAGCTGCCGACTTTGACTCCGTAAGCTTTAAGCATATTTTCTTCGTCAAGTGAAATATCCTCAGCTTTCAATTCTTTACTCAGTGTAAGTTCAAGATCGAGTAAATCATCTATGTTTAGTTCTTCCCCGGCTTTCAGTTTAATTATAGCTGGATGCTTATCAGCAAGCTTAAGTATCTTTGCCTCAACTCGTTTTCTATATTCTTCAATGTAAACCTTTTGGTTGTCTTTCCTCAATATTACCCAGCGACGAGATTCTATAATGTCATTAAGTCCAAGCTCAATAACTAACGACGGTCTCGGCTGCTTGTATTTCATTACCGGTGCAAGCGTTTCTTTGGTTTCATCAATTAAAGCAAGATTTGCCTCTTTCCAGAATTCGTTGGAAAGCACATTATTTATAACACGAATATGAACAGCAACTTGCGCAAGGTTCGTAGGCAGAAGAGAAACATCTTCTTTTATAGATCCAATAACAGTTGCGAGGTCTTTTCTTTGCAAGAAGTGCAAACCTAATTTCTCCATCTTATTAATAAAGAATGCTTCCTCATTGTTTATTCCGGGTACAAATCTTAGCAAAGGCGCTACTTTTAATTTTAGAAATTCAATTTTATCGCGAGTAATGTAATTCCAAAAATCATTTTGCCATGCATCTTGAACTTCATGATAGACTCTGTGCACTGAAAAAGAATCAAGCGGAATATCAGCAATATCGGAACGGAGATCTTTGATTATCCGTCGTGCATCAATAGAGTTTTGATCACCTAAAAAATGCTGAAGCTTTGCTAAACGTGTGTTGAAAATTATAACACGTATTGGTATCTGCCTGTTTGTGTCATCAATTTTTACTTTTTCAAAATTTTCCCAGTAATCAATAATCAAAAAGTTTTCTTTCTTACCATTGGGAAGCCAATCATATACTTTACAAGCTTCGTGATTTCTTGTTCCTCTCCCTATCATCTGCCAGAATTTAATCTGCGATCCAACCGGTTTCATAAAAGCAAGATTAACAACTTCAGGTATATCAACGCCGGTATCGAGCATATCAACAGATATTGCAATACGGGGCATATTTTCTTTTTTGAATTTATCAAGCAATATATCCGCTCTTTCCATTTTTGAATCAATTACTTGAACAAGGTTCGGATATTGCGGATACATTTCATTGAAAGTCTCTGCCAATCGCATTGCATGTTTATGTGTAACCGCAAAGATTATTGATTTTCCCGGATATTGCCCTGTTTTATCTTTTAAGCAGTAATCCATGAATTCTTCCCATTGTGCACGAAGCGTATCCTTGTTCGTCACTTTCTTTTCAAGATCGGTTCCTTCAAAGTTTAATTCATCGGGATCAATTCCATTGGAACGAAGAATAGATTTGTCTTCTTCGGATAAATCAATTCCTTTAATTCCTTTTCTTTGAAATTTTGTTTGAGCTGCATAAACATTGAAGTCAACCAAATATTCTTCTTTAACAGCATCATCAAAGGGATAAAGGAATGTTGGAGTTTTTCCATCGCAGTCAAAAAATTTAAACGTATCACGATCAATAAATTCGGCAGGGGTTGCAGTCAGTCCAATCTGAATAGCATCAAAGTAAGCGAGCACATCCGTAAACTTATTATAGATTGAACGATGACATTCATCAGAAATTATAACGTAAAAATCAGCCGGAGTAAATTTGTTGTAGCAAAGCTCAAGCGTTTGAAGTGTTGATACATAAACTCTTGCATCTTTAGAAATATCATAAGTTCTAATCCTTGATCTTGATTCGTGTGGAAGATGCTGCTTAAATCCATCTGTTAATGCCTGGTTAACCAAGCTGTCTCTATCGGCAAGGAATAAAATTTTTTGTGCAGCATTCGCTCGGAGGAGCACATCAATCATCGCCATTATTGTTCGTGTCTTACCTGTACCGGTAGCCATTACAAGAAGTGCTTTACGCTTCTTCTGTATTTCAATTGCTGCAATAATTCGTCTGATTGCTTCAACCTGATAAGAACGATTTATTATAGATTCTTTTATTTGGATAGCGTTCAACGGCTTTTGGTTTTGTTTAAGATGAAGCAGCCGTTCTAAATTTTTAGGTGAGAAAAATCCCGCAACGTGTCGTTCAGAAGAATTTTCAGAATCCCAGAAAAAAGTATCATCACCATTGCTCATAAATGCAAATGGTCTAAATGATTGCTTCTTTTTAAGTTCGGTTATGTATTGAAAGACTTGTTCTTTACCAACTCGAGGATCGCGGCTCGTTTTTTTAGCTTCAACAACTGCAAGAACATCACCATTGGCTTTATACAAACAATAATCAGTAAACCCGGTTACACATGTCTTATCATAATTCTGAACAGGGATTTCAAATCCAACTTGAGTATGATCGGCGAGATTCCACACGGCTTTTGTAAGAAGCGGATCAATAATAGAATACCGAGTTTCTTGTTCACTGATATGAAGTGGTGACAAAATAGAATTCCTGTTTAATTGTTTGTTTCACTCTTCATCTTAAAATTTTTCTTAACTGCCGGCTCAACCTAAAGGGAAATATTTATCGCAACATATATATGCGTAACTGAAATTTTATGAACAAAAATAGTGATAAGAATTGTTGAAGTCTAACTTTCATTTCTTGATTATAATGATGGAGGGATTTTAAAATAATTAACGATTTAGGGCCAAGTGTTTTACTATTTATCTATTTCAACTTTTTTAAGACGATATACAGACGAAAGTAGCAACGGTTTTCGAAATGTCCCCTTCAATTTTTTGCGCTTAGATTGATTTGAGAATTGAAATAAAGTAATTTTCAACCAGCTATTAGGAGATCATATTAAAACCCTATTCATACTTTTTCTAACTTTACATTTCTTCAGCGCTTATGCTCAGGAAAACGCAAGTGAGTTTTTTCCAAGACAAAGCTTATTCCCGAAATTATATGCAGACGGAACAGCGCAGCAGTTTTCACTTAGCAAGGATCTTTTAACAAGAAGATTCATCGGAGCAATCGGCGGCTTACAGCGAATTATTCAGTTTAGATTTTATGAGTATCCTATCCAAACTAGTTTAGGTGCTACAGTATACGCAACTCTTTACAGAAAAGCGGATGTGGTGGAAGTTCATACAGCATGTTTTTTTGTCGATCTTTTTTTCGATATTCAATTTTCTGAAAATTTTATTCTTCGCACGGGATACGGCCACTATAGCGCTCACCTTGTAGATGATGGAGTTGATAAATTACAGATTAAGGCAATCAATTATGCAAAGGATTATATCCCATTAATTACGGCATATCGAATGGGCAATCCGGGCTTATGGTTATATGGAGGATTTAGGTTCGATACGTACACCATTCCTGAAAAAAACAAAAGATGGAATTTACAATTTGGAATTGAAGGAGCAGATTTCCTGTTATCAGAAAATATAAAATTATACGGCGCAGTAGATTTCAAATTCAAATCGGAGGCGTCATGGGGTTCAACACAAAGTTATCAGATCGGGCTAAAATTTTTTGAATCTTTTTCCAATTCTCTAAGATTTGCGTATACATATCGAACTGGTTTGGATGACCGGGGTCAATTTTACAAAGCACATGTTAAATTGAGTACTTTGGGGTTATACTTTGATTTCTAAAAAACTTCGGAAATACACCGCTCGCAAATTGTTCTTGCTTTATTTTAGTTTGTTAAGTATTCAAGCCGGTTTTGCACAAGACTCGACGACGGTTGTCCAAGACAACACAGTAACGTCAACATTCTGGTCTAAACAAACCATTTCTCGATTAGCTGCTGGTGGATTTTCGCTTGGCATCTTAGGATATGCCTATGGAGTCTGGTGGAAAAATGATTACCGGTCATTTCACCTGTTTAACGAACCGCAGGGAGTTTTTGATGCTCATCTTGGAATAGACAAAGTTGGGCATTTTTACACATCGTATGTAATGTTCCATTCTATTTATGAAATGCTGCATTGGGGCGAACATTCTGATGAGGACACATTTTGGTGGACCGCTGGAATTTCGGCTTTTCATGCTTTGGCTATTGAAGTGGGAGACGGTTTGAGTCAGTATGGTTTTGATTATGAGGATCTAATTGCAAATTGGTCTGGAGTTGCATACGGTATGCTTCAAAAGGAAGTTCCGTATTTTGAAAACTTTCAGTTTAAGTGGAGTCTCTATTATCCTTTGAAAAAGCATGCATTTAAAGTGAATGATCTTTACGATTACCACATTTATTTCATCTCCGCAAAAGTGAATAATCTTCTTCCTGGTAAGTTGGAAAAATATTGGCCCGATTTTCTTCAGCTTGCCCTTGGATACAGCGGAAGGAATAATGTTACACAAAGAGAATTTATTCTTAGTCTTGATTACGATCTCGAACTTATTCCTATTGAAGGTGATTTTGCCAAAATGCTGAAGTCATTATTGAATATGATTCATCTCCCCGCACCCGGTGTAAAATTTTCGCCATCAAACAAGCCGGAATTTCATTTGTTGCTTTTAAATTAGACGAAGACATTTTTTTATTTGACTTTTCTTTTAGTAGCGGAGTAACATGATCACAATTTTCATTTGGATTTCGTCGTTTCGCTCCTCAATTTAAATCAATTCGCAATCCGGTTACTATCAAACAGAAAACCCTTACCATGCCAAGGCTTTTCTTGCTTAGTAGCGGGTTTACCAACCAAAACGAAGTGTCGGTTGGGGCAGTGAGGGAGACCAAAAAGTAATATTTATCAGTAAATGGAACCACATAGTGGCAGGCACTGATGACGCTGATTTTAAATGATTTTCGCAGATTTTTTAATTGAATAATTACTTATTGGTCACCCTTTTGAACATATATCCCGATTTCATCGGGATATGAGCCCGACGAGCAACTCCCCATCTGTCGAGACTCAACCACGCGCTATAATTTGCGAAGCAAATATAACTCTATCTTTTATTCTCCCAATTACTTAATACTTAACATTTGCTCTTCTGTCTTCCGTAAAACTTAACATTTATGGAAAAGTGGAAACTTTAAAATGGTAAAGTGAAGCAAATAAACTTTAATATGTTGCTATGTTCCATGCATAAACGGGAGTAAATGAATGAACTTTGCCCGCACACAATCGTTTTAGAAATGTTCATTTTTATTTTAAATTCAATAAAAGCAATTATTATCAATAGGAGGTTCGATTTAAATTAACGGTGAGATTCTTAGTACGAAATGATTCTTCTGCAGTTGAGCATAACTTTAAGAAACAGTACTATTAAAAACTGATAATACTCTTTAGAAATAGACATTTTAGTAAACAGATTTTTAATTTAAAGGAGGTTTGATATGATTGATATACTAAAGTTTCGGTTTTGTTTATAGATTTGAACGGCGCCATTCGGTTAAAGAGTGTCTTTATCTAATTCGACATTATTGTTAATTTTCCACAATCGTTTGTGCAAAATTATCTCCTATTATTCCAAATTATTTGTGATTTTTTAAATATTTCATGGTATCTATTTTTTTTCTTGACAATCCATTTTTGATATTGTAAATTTAGAACAAACGTTTGTGCAATTATAAAACTATCATCTTTCCATCATATTTAGTAAGTAACTGCTGAACATATGAAAAGTAACAATCCAACTTTGAAGAGTATTGCATCTAAACTTGGACTTTCGGTCTCAACGGTTTCACGCGTATTAAATGGTAAATCAAGCCGTTACCGGATAAGTAAAGAAACAGAAGAATTAATTCTGAAAGCCACCAAAGATCTCAACTACATGCCAAATCAATTAGCCAGGGGACTCAGGCTTAAAAGAACGAATACTATTGGCTACGTAATTCCGGATATTTCTAATCCCTTTTTTGCTAGTATCGCAAAAAGTGTTGAGAAGTCTGCAAGAAAATTAGGTTATTCAATTCTCTTGTGTGATAGTGAAGAGAATACTGAAATTGAGCGTACTTCATTGCAATTAATGCTTAATAGAAAAGTTGATGGATTGATAATCTCTCCTGTAGGATTAGAAGTCTCTCATTTGAAAACCATCGTACAAACTAATATTCCAATGGTTTTATTGGATAGGTATTTTCCCGACCTTAACATTCCATTCGTTACTTCAGATAATTATCAAGGTGCGTTAGATGCCGTTAATTTGTTGATAGAAAATGGTCATACTACAATTGCATGCATTCAAGGACTACGAAATACATCCCCCAATAATGATCGTGTAAAAGGATATCGGGATGCCCATATTAGACATGAATTATTTATTGATGAATCACTCATCGTTGGAGATAGTTTTGGCGAAGAAAACGGATATATAGAAACAAAATTGTTGTTGAGAAAGAAGATTATTCCAACTGCAATTTTTTCAGTTAGTAATTTAATATCACTTGGGGCTATTCGTGCTATTTCGGAAGAGGGATTAAAAATACCTAATGATATCTCAATGATCTCGTTTGATGATCAGCCCTATTCTCGATTTCTCGCTACACCAATGACAACAGTTGCTCAGCAAAACTCTCAAATTGGGCAGATCGCAACTAAACTTCTTATTGATCAGATTGAGTCCAACAGACGAATTGAACCCAGAGGCATTTTCCTCCCCACGAGAATTATCGTCCGTGATTCAATTAAAAGAATTTTTAAGCTTGATTTAAAAGCTCTTGGATAATTTTTCCAGGACAATTTGGCTGAATTATGAAAATTTTGCGCAATCGTTTGTTTATCTGTTTTCAGGCTATTTATTCATTAATTATAGTTCAATTTAATTCCTGAAGGAGAATGTTTGAAAAATAAAAAGATTCTTTTAATCGTATTAATAATTATTTCTTTAGGCTTCGGCTGCGGTGAACGAAACAACAAAACAGCCGATGCTAAGATTAAGTTAGTATTCTGGCACAGTTTTGTTGCATCTACAATTCCTGCCTTAAATGAACTCATCGATAAGTTCGAAACTGAACACCCTAATATTCAAATTGAAGCTCAATACATCCCAAGCGGAGATGCTTTAATTCAGAAATTGATAACTGCAATTAGAAGCAAAACAGCACCGGATATCTCATGGCTTCATTCAGATTTTCTGGAAGATTTGGTGGAGGCAGATGCAATCTACAAAATGGAAGATTTTATCAATGGATCGAATGGATTAGCAGAAGGGGAAATTGAGGACATTTACCCCGCACTTATTCAGTTTTCATCCTGGCGCGGAACATTGTACAGCTTACCAATGGAAGCTACAAATCTTGCTTTAATATACAATAAGGAAATGTTTAGAAAAGCAGGCTTAGATCCTGAGCAGCCGCCCAAAACATGGGATGAGCTTCATGAATTTTCAAAAAAGCTTACGTTCGATAAAGATAAGAATGGAAAAGATGATCAGACCGGAATGTTCATCCCTATTTATCCGGCTGCCGGACCATTGGGTTCCTGGATGGTATGGCAGTGGGAACCATTTCTTTGGCAAGCAGGTGGAGATATTATCAATGAAGAACAAACAAAGGTACTCTATGATGGCGAAGGTGGTGTGAAGGCCTTAGAGCTTTGGCAAAAAATTTATAGGGATTTAAGACTTAGAACTTTTACCTCTGATTTTGATGTGGCGTTTGCATCGAAGCGACTAGCAATGTCAATGGATGGTCCCTGGAACTTACCTCGATATAAAGATCTTTTAAAAAATCTTGATTGGGCATTTGCACCCTTACCTACAGGCCCTGTTAAACAGGCAACTGTTGTTGGAGGTGAATATCTTGCAATCTTTAAGCAAAGCAAACACCCTGATGTAGCCTGGCAATTTTTAAAGTGGATAATCGAACCTGAAATACAGGCTTTCTGGGCAATGAGATCAGGTTATTTACCAATCAGACATGCTGTATTAAAAGTACCTGAATTCCAAAAGTACCTAGAGGATAATCCAAACTTTAAGGTATTTGTAGAGCAGATGGAAGTTGGACAGGCGCAAAGACCAATTGATTATGGAGGATTGGAAATTACCAGGCATATGGCACAAGCAATTGAAAATGCTACAATCGGAAATCAAGATGTAAGAAAAGCGCTAAAAGAAGCAGCAGAGAATTCAAATAGATTATTAAACTCAGTGAAAAAAAAGTAGATGTTCCAAACCGGAAGAAATATTAATAAGAAGAGTTACAAGAGAGGTGATTTCTTAAGTGCATTTTTATTTTTATCACCCACGCTTGTAATCTTCACTACTTTCATATTATTTCCGGTTTTTTTCTCATTCTATCTTAGTTTCCATTCATGGAACATGTTTAGCGGAGCTACAACTTTCATCGGGCTTGAAAATTATACTCGAATGTTTCAGAGTAGTGAATTCTGGCAGGTATTGGGAAACACTGCGGTCTACACAATTGGTACAATTCCTATAAATATGGCATTGTCTCTTTGGGTTGCGCACATTCTTAATAAAAAATTAGTGGGACGAAAATTTTTAAGAACGGCTTTTTTTGCACCGGTTATTATTTCTCCAGTTGCGGCTGCAGTTATTTGGCGTTGGATGTACGATCCAAATTTTGGTTTAATAAATTACTCGATAAGCTTTTTAGGAATAGACGCAGTCAATTGGTTGAATGAACCAACAGCAGCAATGTTTGCTTTAATTATTATGGGAGTTTGGAAAACTTTCGGAATAAATATGGTGTTGTTCTCGGCTGGTTTACAAGGAATACCGGACAATTATTTTGAAGCCGCTGAGCTTGATGGCGCAGGGAAATGGGCAAAGTTTTGGCACATTACTATCCCAATGTTAGCGCCAACAACATTCTTTATATTAATTATGTCCATGATCTCATCTTTCCAGGTTTTTGATATTGTTTATGTTCTTACTTCCGGTGGACCAATGGGATCTACGAAAGTGCTGGTATTTTATGTTTATGAATATGCGTTCAAATTTTTCGAGATGGGATACGCTTCGGCAATTTCATATTTCCTATTCGCAGTTTTATTCGTTCTAACAATGGCTCAAGTGAAGTATTTGAAATCAAAAGTATATGGAGCTGCTTGATGAAGAAGAAGCTGTCAAGCATAAGAATAGTCAGATTTCTAAAAACTGCATCGTTGTATATAATTATTTATGCATTTGCATCAGCTGTACTAGCTCCTTTCATTTGGATGATACTCACATCATTTAAAGATATGAGCGAGATATATGTTTATCCGCCAAAATGGTTTCCATCAAAATTTAATCTTGAAAATTATATCAATGCATTTAGTGCTGCTCCTTTTGGAAGATATTATTTCAATAGTGTATTTGTTGCGGCTGCCGTAACATTAGGTCAGCTCATAACGTGCTCGATGGCTGCTTTTGCATTTGCGCGGTTGAAATTTTGGGGAAGAGATGTGCTGTTCTTCATTTTTTTAGGAACCATGATGATTCCATATAATGTCACTATGATTCCAAGCTTTATGGTTTTGTACTGGTTAGGGTGGATCGATTCGTACGCTGCGTTGATTGTACCGGGATTGGCATCTGCATTCGGCACATTCTTGCTGCGCCAATTTTTCATGACTATCCCCAAAGAGCTTGAAGAAGCGGCTTACATTGATGGTGCTACAAAACTTCAGGTACTTAAGAAAGTTATTGTCCCGCTTTCCAAACCGGCGCTTGCTACGCTTTCCATTTTTACTTTCATGGGAGTATTCAATGATTTTATTTGGGCTTTGATTGTAATTAATTCAGAAACTATGAATACAGTTCAACTCGGTTTAGCAATTTTTAGAGATAGATATATAACTCAGTGGGATTTATTAATGGCAGGATCTGTTACGGCTGTTCTTCCTATTCTAATCGTTTTCTTTTTTGCTCAAAAATACTTTATAAAAGGTATAACGTTAAGTGGACTTAAGGAATAATCAAGCAGCGGTGTTTTTGAAACGTTTTTCTCTGATTCTGATTGTGCTTGGTCAATCAATGCAGAATTATGCTCAGGACAAACCGTCCGTTAGTACTGGCAATCTAACTTTTTATTTAGATCAAGCATCTTTTGTCGGGAATGAGGGTAAGACTTATGTTGAGCTCTATCTACTATTTTATGCCGACCAATTGATTGATTTTTCTTCTGCCGAATTGCAAAAGAGTGAGATCAAAATATCTTCAATCGTTAAAGACAGCGATGGAAATCAAATTTCGAAATCTGATTGGGTAACTGAAGTAAAGCTTGAAAAAGATGAAGAACGCTCATTCGGTAAAGTGATATATGATCAATGGTCCGAAGAAATTCCGCCGGGAAGTTATGAAGTAATAGTTGAAGCTTCCGATTTAAAAAGTGTTACAAAAGGTAAATTGAGAAAAAATATTATCGTTCCGAAAATTGAAAACAATACCTGGAGCAGCAGCGAGATAGAATTTGTAGCATATGCCGACAATACTACTAAAGAAAATCATTTCAAGAAAGGGAATCTTAATATAATTCCTAATCCTTCCAGGCGATATGGAATATTGATTCCTAAACTTTACTTCCACTACGAAATTTACGGCATAGCGCAGAATGAGCAAGATTTGATTGTTGACTATTCAATAGTTGATGGAGCCGATAATAAAATTAAAGAACTAAAAAATGTAACTATTAAAAAACCTGGGGCTTCGGCTTCTGTGTTACATGGAATGGATGTTTCAAGTTTGAAATCCGGAGTTTATGAACTTGTTGGACTAATTAAAGACTCTGAGCTTAATTCTGCAATTAAAATATCAAGACAGTTTGAAATAATTCAAGCTGATTTTTTCCAGAGTTCATTGGCAGTAACCAAAGAGCAAGATGATATGTTTGAAACAATATTATCATACCTTGGAACATCACAGCAAATGGATTTTTATAAGTCTTTAAATGCGACAGGAAAAACTGAGTATATGATTCAATACTGGAAAAATCTTGATCTGGATCCCAATACAATTGAGAATAAATACCTTGAAACGATACAAAAAAAATTTGCTTATGCAAGTAAGAATTTTGGTTGGGGCAGAAATTTAGGTTGGAAAACTGAGCGTGCGAGAGTATTGATTAAATATGGTATGCCCGATGAAATAGATCAGCATTATTCTGAACCTGATAGTAAACCCTACGAAATTTGGATATACGGATTTGATAAGAAATACATTTTTGTTTTTGGAGACTTACAAGGCAACGGAAAATTTATTTTACTTCATTCCGATAAGCAAGGAGAAGTATACAATAATACTTGGGCTGAATACCTAAAGAAGATATAAGTTATTTCAAAAGAAAATTTTTATTTAAAGGTTTTTCTATGATCACGAATATTTTTTATCATCGTCACTTAATGCTGATTATAGTCTGGTCTATAATTTTTTATTCCTGTAATAAAGAAGACAATTCACTTGCACCATATGCAGGAACCCCGGCATTATCGAATCTGGTAGTTGAGGAAGGTTCGTTTAATCCAAAAGTAACATGGGTTGGCGGTGAAGTATCGGTTTTGGGTGTGAACAAAGGCAGTAAAGCAGCACTCGATTCCTCTCTGGTTTGGCTAATTCATTCTAGTTCGAATAATATTTTATATCCTGTAAAGTTTGGTAAAATTCCTTCAGGTGCTCAAGATATTACTTCCCAGTTTGGCGGTGTATTAAAAGACTCGCTTGATGAAGATGAAGAATATACATTTTGGGTAATGAAAGCTGAAGTTTGGAATCAAGCAGCAGCAAATCCGAATAAAGAAATTTTATCTGATTCTGTTGCAGGATCTGCGGTTGTAGTCTCGGGCGATACCATAATGATTACGCCTTTCAGCTTTACCAGAGCAAGTAAAAAATTGAATGTATACATAAATATTTTGAGTCCGAGATCCTTAGGTCCTCTCGCAGATCTGACCGTTGAAACAACTACTTTAAATATACCCCGCATAAGATGGAAGATTAAAGCTGCTGGTGTTACTGACACACTTATTGCTGCAATCGGTTTGGCGAAGGGATCAATTTATGATTTTTCTGGTGCTGTATGGGAAGTTTATTCGGTTAGAGATAGCTCAGGTACAAGCATTTATGCGAGAGATAATGTTATTAGCGGTCCGGTACTTGTTGGTGAAAGTTTTCCGAATACTAAAACATTTGTAGAGTTTAAAATGGAAAATTTTGAAAGAAATAATGATTATCACATTTGGATTGCAGATAAAACTTGGGATAAAGTAAACAGACAACGCTTTACTCGTGGTTATGCTTACATAACATTTCGTGTGGAATAAAATAATAATCCATTTTGCGGAGAAGTAAAATGATCTTTAAATTAAAAATTTTTTTGGCATTAATAATTCTTTTCTCACATCTTTTATTTGCAGGTGGTTTGGATAATAATAATGCTTATGGTACTAAAACTTTTACTCTCGATGGTTTGTATTTTGCAGGCAGCCCGGGGTTAGGTTCCATATTTTCAAATCCTGCCGGATTGAATTTTCTTAACGGTAAAGCTTTTGAATTATCTTTATTAGATGAGATTGAAGAGAATAATTTTAAGAGTGATTCGCGTGGAATCTATAAATCGTTTAGAGAAGAAAATTTTAGTATCGGCGGTGGGTTATATTGGAGTGTAGGTGAAGAGCTAACGTTAGGACTTGGCTACTTTCCGATAGTTGATTATCGAATCGATTGGCCGTTTGTTGTTTTAAGAACCACCGACACCTCATCTGCTGTTTTGCCTTTCAGCATGACAAACAATTTGGAAATTATTTCTATCGTTCCTTCTGCTGCATTTAAGCTTGGATCATTTTACCTTGGAGTATCGGCAAATATTTATCAAATAAATCATCAAATTTCTTTTCCGATCAACAATGAAAATTGGGGACAAAATCCAGGCTTAGCCGCGTATCAGTTTAAATATAACCTTGATACGTGGACATTCGGTGGCACTATAGGCGTAATGTACGATATTAAGGAAAATTTGAGAGTAGGATTTATTGTAAAAAGTGGTATTAACGCTGAGATAAAAGGTGATGCTGAAAGCAAAATATTTTCAGATTTGGATTCCGCCTCTTCCAAGACCAACACGACATCCAATATCTCAATTCCCTGGAAATTCGGTTTGGGTTTTTTATATGAAATTAATGATGGCACATTTCTCAATTTAGATGCAGCTTATAGTCTATATGGCAGTGAGAATAAAAAGTTATACTTTACTTATGATGATCCTCGATGGGTAAATAGAACAGCAAAGCTTGATAGCCTAACGGGATTTTCTGCAAACTCAATACCGATTGGTTCAAGAAATACAATTGACCTGGGTATCGGTGTTGAACATATATCTGATGGTGGATTGATATATCGCGCCGGTTATAGATTCTCGCAAAGCTCTAATTCTTCAGCATCTTATAGTTTTTTATTTCCAACAGTTGATCAAAATACTTTTACAATCGGATTAGGTTATAAAGACGAAAACTTAACTATTGATGCCGGTATTGCGTATACATTTGGCTTTACTAAAAAAGTTGGCATCGATGAAAATAAATTTCTTTTTGGCGAATATTCAGCAGACGGTTATATACCGTCATTAACATTGAGGTACAACTTCTAGTTCTTTTTTTAATAATAAAATACATTCCTGCGAGAAAGGAGGTACTGCAGGATGAGATTTAATAAGAGTGTTTTACAACAATTTAATAATTAAAGAAGGAGATCATAATGGACAAATTCAACAAACTTCTTGTTGGGGTTTTCATTCTAATACTTGCATCCGGTTTGTTTGCTCAGGATATCACTAAAAAGGTTGTAGAAGTCCCGAAAGTAGATACTTCAGTAATCAACGTCGATGGAGTAATGGATGAAACAGCATGGCAAACAGCAGCAGAAGCGAACCTGATAACATCAACTGGTTTTAACATATGGACGAACAAATATTACCGAGAGGCATTGACCGAACCGGATTATGATGAATTATATGGAAGGATGCTATGGACAAAAGACACATTGTATGTTTTCATACATATTGATGAGTTTGTAAATGATTCAACTAACCTATTCTGGAATGGAAAGTGGACTGGCGATCAATTATTCATAAGTCTATCAAACAGGATGGGAGTAAATATGAAGGGATGGTATGATGGTAATGTATACGCAGCACCGAACGGGCCATATCATTTCTTAGTATTGGGAGAAGATTTTACGTTGAATAACGGAGAGCATTCGTGGATACCGGATGAGTACAAAGGATGTCCGGAAGACACATCAAAGATATTCAATGCATCGGATATAGCACGCTGGGGAATAACGGTTGATACATTGACTGGTGTATGGAATATAGAAGCGGCTATATATAATCCAAACGTAACATCCCAATCATCAATAGGTTTTAATATTGGTGGAAGTACTGGGTCAACAAAATCGCATGCAGATTTTGGGGATGCATATGCATATTTCACATGGCAGCCAAATGTAGAGAACGAGCCATATTCGAACCCAACGGGAGAGAATGATCCCGGGTTCTACAACTTAGCTAATTCTGATTACTGGGCTGTACTAAATTTCGCAAGTGGTCCAACTGGTGTTGAAGATTATCCGGTTGAAGCTTCATTGCCAGGAAAATTTTCCTTGCGCCAGAATTATCCGAATCCATTTAATCCTTCTACAAAAATAAGATTCGATGTTTCGGATAATAGCCCTGTCACTCTCAGTATCTATAATGCAGTTGGGCAGTTGGTAACTAAACTTATCGATGCTCGTTCATTCGCTCCCGGTACTTACTCAGTATCATGGGACGCAGGAAAATTCTCATCGGGTGTTTACTTCTATGAATTAAAGACGAATAGTTTTCGCCAAACGATGAAAATGTTATTAGTGAAGTAATAATTATTTTGGCTGTGCAGCATTCAGCTGCACAGTCAATTATTTTTCTAACAAGCAAAAATAATTACATGAAAGCTGCAGTTCTCTACGGAGCACATGATTGGAAAATAGAAGATAGAAGGACTCCGCTATTTGGCGATAATGAATGCCTAATAAAAATTAAAGCTTGCGGCGTTTGCCATTCTGAAATTCATCAATGGGAAACGAGAGTCGAGGGTCTTGAGTATCCAAGATACATTGGACATGAAGTGGCGGGAGAAATTCTCAAAGTGGGTTCGCATGTTAAACAGTTTAAAGTAGGGGATCGAGTAGCAGCCTGGGCAGACGGCAGAGGTTACGCTGAAGAAATCGCTGTTAGTACAGAGTTTCTATCTTTGATCTCTGATGAAATACCGTACGAACATGCACTCTCTGAACCAATTGCTTGCACAACAAATGCAGTTCTAAGGACGAACGTTCAGCTTGGGGACACTATCGCACTTGTTGGAATGGGTTTTATGGGATTAATTATGCTGCAAGAGTTAAGATTAATAGGTGCTAAAAAAATTATTGCTGTCGATGTTCGTAAAGAAATGCTGGAATTATCTGCTAAGCTGGGTGCCGATATTCAGCTTAATCCTGACGAGCATGATATTGATCTAGAGATTAAAAAACTTACTGGAGAGAAAGGAGTTGATATTTCATTTGAAATTGGAGGCAATCAATCAACTTTGGATTTAGCATCTCAAATTTGCCGAATGGAAGGAAAGTTAGTGATTTTCGGTTACCATCCAGGTTCAAGAATAATTAAAGATTTAGGATATTGGAACTGGATGGCATTCGATATAATCAATGCGCACTTTCGAGATATGAAGACAATTTTGAACGGAATGAAGAGGGGGATGGATTTATTTAATGCCGGCAAAATTAAAATGGATAAACTAATAACCCATAAATTCAGGCTTGATAAGATAGAAGATGCTTTTACCTCTGCCAAGAATAAACCCATTGGTTTTGTGAAATCGGTTATTGTGTTCGATTAAAAAAATTATAACTGCCTATAATAAAGGTGAGATATGAGTAATAAATATTCCCTGTTTAAAAATTTGTTGAAGATTATTTTTTGTTTTCAACTTTTTACAAACATAGTTATGGCATCCGGCGGAAAGATTGCCGGTAAAATTATTGATGCTTCTTCGGGAGAGCCATTACCGGGTGTAAATGTTGTAGTCGTAGAATTAGCAACTGGTGGTGCTACAGATATTGACGGTGATTACTTCATCCTAAATATTCCTCCCGGTATTTACAGCATTAAAGCTTCCATAATTGGATATAAGAGTGTAACAAAGACAAATGTAGAAGTAAAAACTAATCATACAACAAACATTAATTTTGAGCTTGATGAAACGGTTTTACAAATCGGTGAAGATATCGTTGTCATCGCAGAACGTCCACTCGTTGAAAGGGATCAAACTTCTACACGACATTTTGTATCTGTTGAAGAAATTTCAACAAGGCCCGCTACACAGCTAAGTCAAATCTTACAGACCTTACCTGGAATTGATAATTATCAAGGACAATTGACCGTTCGTCGAAGTTCATTAGATCAAGTAGCTTTTTTAATTGATGGAATGCGGGCAAGCAATCCGCTCAACTACTCACCATACACTAATATTAATCTTTCTTCAATTCAGGAGCTCGAAATTATAACAGGAGGATTTAATGCTGAATATGGTCAGGCACAATCCGGTGTATTCAACATTGTTTCTAAAGATGGTTCCGACAACATAACGTTTTCAAGTGAATTTAGATACACACCGCCTCGTAAACCTCATTGGGGTACAGCACTTTATGATTATTCAACCGATCGTTATTGGGAGAATGCACATGCACGTCATCTTCAGTGGTGGATTGATAATCCCAATCAATGGGTTGACCCGAACGGCACACCAGGCAATGATCCCAACAGCATGTGGACTCCTGATCAAGCATATCAGTATTATATGGATACTCATCAGCCTCTGACTGACTATACAAATGAAGATACATACCAAAGCGAATTATCTCTTGGCGGACCTCTTCCTATTGACAATTTATATTTTTTTGTGACGGGTAAACAGCGCTCTATGCCGCCGGTGACCGGCAACAGCTATAGAAAGCGCGGTACCTGGTATGATGCGACTGCCAAACTTACTTATAGACCAACTAGCAGCATTAAGCTTAATTTTTCAGCGTTCTATGGTCAGGCAAATATAATATCAGGTATGGAATATGTTTTTACGGATTGGATTTCAGCTAACGGAATACAAAGCAAATATGCATATTATGATTTCATCGGTTACCCCGAAAATAGTAATGATGGTCAGACGTTGCAATTCACACATGTGCTATCACCAAATACTTTTTACACATTACAGCTTAGCCGGGTTTTCAGATATCAAAGCCAATCAACATTTCCCGGAGATGAGGACGGCTGGGCGCTTGGTGTACCGGTTTTTGATTATCTAAGAGCTGTGGATGAGTTTGGATTTTCCATTCCTGAAGGTAATAACAATTTATTCGGTCTACACTCTTCAGGATATTATTATCGGGGAGAGGATAAGAATTCTGAATACACACTTTCCGGGGATTACATTTCACAGATCAACAAAAATTTTCAGTTAAAAGCCGGTGCAGATTTTAGTTATTATATTCTTGATAGATTTCAAGAATCAAAAGCATATTCTGCTACAGAGGATGAAATATATCATCCGTATGAAGGCAATCTTTATGTTCAAAGTAAACTGGAATTCGAAGGTTTAATAATGAACATCGGGTTACGATATGATTTTTATAACCCCAATGATAAAAAATATTTAGATCCGTTCGATCCATTTGATTTGTACCTTGCATTTCTTGAAGGAAGAGCACCTAACCCCAGAACAGAACCAACTTCTACCTATAATCAACTATCACCAAGGATTGGTATATCTCATCCCATATCTGAAAATACAGTTCTTCATTTTTCTTATGGGCATTTTTTCCAAAGGGCACACTTTGGGACTTATGGTGAGGGACGAGATGAAGTACCGGGTCTTCTCAATACTTATGTAGCTGGACAGGTTCCCTTTGTACTTGGGAATAGAGATTTAAAACCCAGAAAAACAGTTGCATATGAGATTGGATTCGAACACAACATTGCTGGAATAGTTGCAGATGTTACTGCATTTTATAAGGACAACACAAATAATGTGAAACAGATCAGGATAATAACCGAAAGTGGGGGCAGCTATTTTACTTCTGGCAATAGCGATTATAGTGATGATAAAGGAGTCGAAATTTCTCTTCGCAAACCGTTATCTGATAATTGGGGAGGGTATTTAAATTATACATGGAGTACAGGTATATATGGCCGGTCAGGAGATCCAGATATTATCGTGCCCCCGGGATCAGAAGTTCAAATCGGTCAACCCGCCAACATTGGCGATGTTATCTACTATGATCCTGCACGGCTAAAATTTGGAATTACATATCTCTCACCTAAGAGTCTTACTTTTTTAGGCGGAATATTTTCGGATATCCAATTTTCAATGGATTATAGAGTTTTCTATCCAAACGAGAAAGATCCGGGACATGTATTTACTATTGGAACGCAATCTTATATACGACCACCCGATGTAACTGCCGATATTCGAATAAGAAAAGAATTTACCTTAGGTCCATTTAAACCTGCTATCTTTTTAGAAGTGCTTAATGCATTTAATAATAAATGGGTTGATGTTAATGTTGTGAAATCATCTTCTGCTGAAAACAGAGTAAAATTTGTGAACTCGGGTTTTACAGAGTTTCCTGCTAAAAGCAATAGTGGAGCTCCGTTCCCTGATCTTACTAGCTATCGAAATTTACCGAGGCAAATAATTTTCGGCTTTGGTTTAGGATTTTGATTTATTTTCTTTTAAGGAGAATATTAAGAATGAAAAAATTTAATGAACGGTTTTTAATCAGTTCGCTTTTTACTTTTATAATTATTACAGATACTGTTTATCCTCAGCAGAATTTCGCTACTCATACCAGAGGGAAGTTATGGGAAACTCTTTATAACTGGGGATTCATTGGAGATCCTGGAGCATGGGATTATAATCAGACAACTGGTATCGGATTTTATCCCGGTTTTTCCGGGTTCGATTTCCCTCGAAATGAAATTGATGCAAATGGTTATATAACCGACGCGAACTTACATAATTTTCGAAGCGGACCCTGGATAATTGCTAAAGGTGGGAAGACTCTAATTCCTCCCGATTGGTCACCTGAAAACAGAGATTATTTACTCTATCATTCCTCACTTGCAACCGGAATTGAAGGAGTCGTTGAAGGCAGCATTAGTCCTTTTATTAAAATGCGCAACTTTGTTGAATCCGATAACTTTGATCCCCGGTTACCTGAAGAAATGAATTATGCGGAATTTCACACCTCTGCAGGAGTAACTGTTAAACAAAGATCGATGACCTGGAGTTTTCCTGGCTATGATGATTTTATAATCTACGATTATACTTTTACAAACCAGGGCATGATTGCAATTCCGGCAGCTAATCAAGTTTTTCCATTGCAGCAGTCGTTAAACGAAGTTTGGATTGTTTTTCACAGCGGTCTTCAAGTATCTACAAAAGGAAGACTTAATTTCTTTTATGACGAGAACTTCTTAACATCTACCGCTCCAGCAGGAGGTTTCGGTTGGAAAGATGAGGGCGGATTGTACGATGATTATTATGCTGTCGAAAATGATGTTACTGATGGAAAGGGTCTTCTCTATTACAGCAGAGATTACAATGGGGGAAGAGAACCATCTCCATGGAATGGTTATAAACAAAAACCAAATTGGATAAATGACCTTAAAGTTAAACCTGAATGGTTACCTGAACTTCAAGATCCTTCGGCGTTTGGTTTTGTGTTTTTATATCGAACCCTGCATCCGGGAAGTAATGGAAACCCTTTCGATGCTGATCCTGCCTTCTTCAATATTTATTCAGATGGGGCGGATAAATTTAAAGGAAAAACTGTGGATTCTGAAACTTTTGGATTAGATGTATATAAACCATTTGAAATGTATGATTTTGCAAGACACAATAAAAGAGCTGCTAATAATGGTCATTTGTACTGCTGGTATTCAAGCTCTTTTGGACCTTATAGCTTAGCTCCCGGTGAATCTGTTAGATTAATAGTTGCAGAAGTCGCAGGTGTAATGGATTTGAATCAAGTTCAGAAGGGAGATCCGAATCATTGGTTAAAAACATTTGATGAAGACTGGCAGAATGATAGTACTAATGCAGATTTACGGAGAAATGTAGATGCAGTAAGGAATGCCGTCCTTTGGGGATTCGGAGCAAATATTGATGGAATTGATATCGCAGCGGATGTTCCGGAATCACCACCAGCACCAAAATGTTATGCAATCAATTCTTCTTCCGGTGCAGATACAGCTATCATTGCTGTTAGCTGGGATAAGATTGCTGAACAAACTAAAATTGATAATGGCGCCGGACAGATATTCTATGATGGTGCTGCTGACTTAGATGGATATAGAATCTTTCGAGGTACCGATAAAAGAGGAATCTGGCAGTTGATTAAGGAAATTCCTTTTTCCGAGTTTGATCTGTACTGGAATGAAGAAGAAAACTTATATGAATACTTTGATAACACCGTTCAATTCGGATTTCAATACAATTATTATGTACAGGCATTCAATTCCACACCGCGATCATGGACGTCAATTAATGGAACTGTAGTAAATAATTTAGGAGAGCTTGTCAGTTCAGATATCAATAGATCGACTAGGGTAAGTGCAAAACCGGGTCCCGTTTCTGTCGCCGGGGGCTGGGATGTTTTCGTTGCACCAAATCCTTATGTGGAAGGTGATCCTCAGAGAAGTTTCGGTGGAGCCAGCCAGGGTGAGCTTCAATATAAAATTGAATTTAGAAATCTGCCCGAGAAAGCAACGATAAAAATTTTCAACATAGCAGGTGATTTAATTAAAACACTTAAACATGGTCCGGATGCCCAGGGAAATCTTTATGGAACAATTGAATGGTATCAGAGATCTGAATCGGGATTGCTCGTTGCACCCGGAATGTACATTTATGTTATCGAATCTGAAGCGGAAGAATCAATCGGTTCGAGGACTACCGGCAAACTTATGATTATAAGATAAAAAATAGTTTAACTATTTGGTTAACATCTGGAGATAAGAAATTGAAAAAGCAAATAATCTTTCTGTTTACGCTGTCGTCATTAATGGGCAGTATATCATTTGGTCAATTCAATAAAGCTGGCCGAACATCATTTCAGTTTTTAAAGATAGGTATAGGTGCTAGACAATCAGCTCTAAGTGAGGCAAGCATCGCAGGTGTGGCTGATATCAATTCCGTCTTTTGGAATCCGGCGTCGATTACAGGCATTAACGGTATCGAAGCCGGATTTAGTTACACGAGATGGATAGGCGATTTGAATGTTATGGCAGGTGCTGTTGGTATCAACCTTGGAAGCGTTGGAACATTTGCTTTGAATTATGCTTCATTAAATTATGGAGACATCGAGGAAGCACTTGTCACAAGTCCAACAGGTAGAAACGATACGCGTACGGGCAGTACTTTTACGGGTAATGATTTACTTGTAGGGCTTGCATACTCACGCTCATTTACCGATAAATTATCGATTGGGATAAACATAAAATATATCCAGGAAAAGCTTTTCATTTATACATCATCCCTTTGGGCTTTTGATGTTGGCAGTTTGTATGATATAGGTTGGCGTGGAATTAAACTTGCCATGAGCGCACAAAATTTTTCCAGCCAGGCAAGATGGCTTAATACTAAAGCCGAAGAGCAGCAGAGTTATGAGATTCCGCTAATCTATCGTATTGGCAGTTCAATTGATCTTTTGGGCGGGGAACATTTATTCTTCGGCGGAGACCCCGGTCAACACAGGCTAACATTAAATGTTGATGCAATTCATACCAATGACTATGCTGAAAGACTTCATGTTGGAGTTGAATATTGGGCATTCAACCTTCTTGCTTTACGTGGAGGATATAGAATGAATTATGATGAAGGTAATTTCAGTGCTGGTATTGGACTTAACTACGAAACTGAATTTGTTCATTTGAAAATTGATTATGCATATGTGGGCTATGACTTTCTACAGTCACCACATCGGTTTTCGATTTTGATGTCGTTTTAGAAAAATATATAAGCAAAGGATTCTTCAAGTATGGCATTTTCTTCCAAGTTTATTCACGGTGAAGTTCTTACAAAAGAAAATTTTAAAAATCCTCCTCACGAGTTAGGTATACTGCCCTTTTGGTTTTGGAATGGTGAGATGGATGAAAAGGAAATGGAATGGCAGTTAAAAGAATATAAATCCAAAAACATTTTAGGAACATTTATTCATGGCAGGTTTGGTGAAAAGATCGGCTACCTTTCCGATACCTGGATGGAAAGAGTAAAATATGCTGTAGAGAAAGCAAAGGAGATTGGAATCGATCTTTGGGTTTATGATGAAATGAATTGGCCAAGCGGTACTGCTGAAAGACACGTTCCAAAAGTTTTTCCGCATCTCAGGCAAAAATATCTTGAGTTAGTACCTTTGATGGTCGATGGACCGCTTTTCACTTTTCTTGAAGCAACTGATGATAGATATGTCAATACAGGGAATTCTAAACCTATTGCCGCTTTTGCATGCAGTGACGAAGAATATCAAAAAGGAATTACCAATCTTATTGATCTTACTCCCAACCTATCCTTTAATGCAGTAATTCCATGGGAGGCACCTGCCGGTAAATGGAGATTACTTTATTTCCTTGAGAAAGAAATAGATTACTATATAGATGCATTAAACCCAGAATCAACTGCAAAATTTATTGAAGTAACTCACGAGAAATATAAAAAAGCAGTGGGAAAAGATTTCGGCACAATCGTTCCGGGTTTTTACACCGATGAACCCGCCATGCATTATTATCACATGGGACTTGATAATCTTGTTATCCCCTGGACGACTAAAATGTTTAAAATATTTAGGCAACGAAGAGGTTACGATCTTAAACCATATCTCCCCGCACTGTACACATCGATGGGTGATATTACTTCAAAAATACGATATGACTTTTGGAGAACATTGACTGAGCAGTACTCTGAGTCATATTACAAGCAGATTCGAGACTGGTGCGATGAAAACGGAGTTTTGTTTACAGGTCATCTTCTTGGAGAAGAATGGCTACGCGTTCATGCACGGTGCGAAGGAAATATATTTAAGCATCTCAAACATTTTCATATCACAGGTGTCGATCATCTATATCCCAAAATCGGTACGGAAAGCGAGCCTGATCAGCACGTTGCATTAAAATTAGCAAGTTCGGCAGCTCACCATTATGGCATCACAAGGTTATTATGTGAATCTATGGGTGGAACATATTGGGATTGCTCACTCGAAAGAATGAAATGGATTGCTAACTGGGAATATGTGCTTGGTGTAACAATTTTTAACAATCATGGTTATCATTATTCTATTGAAGGTGAAAGAAAACGTGATTGGCCACCATCCCAGTTTTATCATCACACATGGTGGAAGTATTACGATAGATTCACAATATATATGTCACGGCTGGGGCATATACTTTCTGGCGGAAAACATATAGCAAAAATTTTGGTGTTATATCCTATCAATAGCATTTGGACGAACTATGTGCCGCAATCAAGAAACGATATAGGAAACGTTATTGAATTCGATTTTAACTATCTCACCGATGTTTTATTGCGTCTGCATTTTGATTTTGATTATACTGATGAGGACATACTCTCTGAAGCAAAAGTTCGCGATGGCAAAATCATAATTCGTGATGAGGAATTTGAACTGTTGATTCTTCCACCTTTGACTCACATCAAGTCATCAGCGTTTGATAAGATAAAAGAGTTTGTTAACAATGGCGGTAAAGTTATTGCTGACACTTTGATTCCCACTGAGTTTCTTGAGTATGAAAAAAGTGATGCACAAAAGAAACTTTCTGAACTTTTTGGAGTCGATCCACAAAAAATTCTTCATAACTTTGGAAACGGTGCAGTATTCGGAGTAACACACAAAAATTCAAATGGCGATGTTTATGTTATCGAGGGAAGAGGTTTAAACATTGAAAGGGAAAAAGAAAAGCTTAATGAGATAATACTTAAGTGCATCAATCCTGATGTAAGTATAAGTGACGAGAATATCTTCTATCTGCATCGTAAGAAAGACGGATTTGATATTTATTTTTTTGCAAACGTATTACAGGAACATAAAGGTAAAGTCGAAATTTCTTTTGAGAAAGTTGGCAAACCGGAAATTTGGAATCCGAATACAGGGGAAATTGAACCGCTCTTTGTTTATCATATCAAGGAAGATAGATTATACATAACTCTTGAGTTTCCTCCGAGTGAATCTCATATTGTCGTCATAAAGAATGAAATGCCCAAATCTTTTATTTCTCATACAAATCTTTCTATAGAAAAAATAGATGAGAAGATTGTTCATGCTTATGGAAATCCTGTCGATCATCATGTCTTTATCGATCTTGTTGAAGCTGATAAGCTGCGTAATATCAAATCACCGGCTAAGAAAAATCTTCCTGAAATAAAGCTTGATGGTAATTTTGATTTTCACATCGAAGATGACAATGTATTATGTATTTCTAAGTGGAAGATGAAAATGATTGAAACTTCTGATAGAGAGATCGTTTACTCAAAAGCTGATTATAATGATAACGCCTGGCTAAACGTAACACTTGGTTCGTGGGAATTACAGCTTCCACAAGAAAGGGATGAGGAAGTTTACCCGGTTGCTTTGTGGTACCGAACAACATTTAAAGTTGAACATATTCCTTCTGACATGCGAGTGCTAATTGATGGATTCAGTGCAAAGAATTATCAATTATTTATTAATGGTATAGAAGTAACTGATAAAGGTAGAAGAAGCAAACTCGATGCTGAAATAAAAGAGGTGGATATAAATAAATTTTTAACAAGAGGTACTAATCTGGTTGCAGTAAGATTACTTGTTTCCAGAAGAACAGATGGAATTCTTGATTTGCTGAAAATTGTCGGGGATTTTTCTCTAAAGCAAAAAGATGAACAGTATGTTATTGCAGCTAAAAAATCTGATATTAAAATTGGTGACTGGACAAAACAAGGCTACCCTTTCTTCTCAGGAACTGGAGTATATGAAACGGAAATCGATTTAACCAAAGAATGTCTTGAGGGAAAACTTTTTCTAAATTTAATTTGCGGCGAGGATGTTGCAGAAGTTTTGGTGAATAATTCTGAACCAATTGTTATCCCTTGGAATCCATATAAAACTGAAATAACAAAGTTGGTTAAACCGGGTAAAAATAAAATCATGATCAAAATAACTAATACCTTAATTAATATTCTAGAAGGTGTTCAAAAGGAATCCGGATTGCTGAAAGTGCCGGTTATCGAACATCTGAATGTTTACACTTTTCCTCTTTAACTAATTCAGGCTACAAAAATGAACAAGCAGGGCGTTTTAGTTGTAGGAAGTTCCAATATTGATCTTGTTGTGACTGCCCCGAGATTTCCAAATCCCGGTGAAACAATTTTTGGAAAAAAATTTGAGATGTTTCCCGGTGGTAAAGGTGCAAACCAGGCGGTATGTGCTGCCCGTTTGGGATGCAAGACAATTTTTATCGGTAAAATGGGCAACGATGAATTTCGCGAAAAACTATTGCAGATATTGATCAACGATGGGATTGATATTCGAAATATTTTCGTCGATGAGAACGAACATACCGGAACGGCATTCATTACAGTTGATGATAACGGTCAGAATCAGATCATCGTGATTTCAGGAAGCAACATGAGACTTACGCCGGAAGATATCGATTCAAAGTCACACCTTCTTTCAGATGTTGCAGTTGTATTAACTCAGCTTGAAACTCCTATTAGCACAGTCATCAGGTCAGCAGAATTAGCCAAAGAAAACGGTGCAGTCTTCATTTTGAATCCAGCTCCGGTTACAAAACTACCAGAATCTTTATTCCAATTAGTTGATTATTTAATTCCAAATGAAAATGAACTTGAATTAATTTCCGGGCTTAAAATTACCGATGAGCGTTCAATTACATATGCATCAGAGCGAATGCTGAATAAAGGCATAAAAAATATCATTGTAACTTTAGGCGATATGGGAGCGATGTTATTTAACCAAGAGAAGGTTAAGCGGTTCCCCACTAAACAAGTGAAAGTAGTTGATACAACGGCTGCTGGTGATGCATTCAATGGTGCATTAGCATACCGGCTTTCGGAAGGTGATTCTGTAGAAGAGGCAATCGAATTTGCAAATAATATTGCTTCAATAGTTGTAACCAGAATGGGTGCGCAGAGCTCTATGCCGTATTTAGATGAAGTTAAAAATTTACTACCACATTAAATTATTCGGTTAGGAGAATTACAATGAAACGCAGCGGCGTGCTGAATTCTAATTTATCATTTATCATAGCTTCTATGGGTCATAAAGATAAGCTTGTTATATGTGACAGTGGACTTCCAATTCCAAAACATTCGGATGTCGTTGATCTCGCTTTAACTAAAAATATACCCCGATTTCTTGATACTTTGAAAGTTGTGCTTGAGGAGCTAAGAGTTGAAGAGGCAATAGTTACAACCGAGCTTGTAAAAAGTAATAAAAAATATTTCGATGAAGTGTACACACTCCTCGATGGTGCTAATATTAAGAAGGTAACACATAAAAAATTTAAAGAGCTTACCCAAAATGGAGGTAATATAACATTTGTTAGAACCGGCGAGGCAACCCCATATGCGAACATAATTCTCATTTCGGGTGTAACATTTTAATGGGAGCGTTTATGAAGTATAGAAAGTTTAGAAAATTAAATTGGAATGTTTCGGAAATTGGATTTGGTGCCTGGGCAATTGGCGGAGATATGTGGGGTCCGCAAAGCGATGACGAATCCATAAAAGCACTACATAGAGCAATTGATCTTGGGGTAAACTTTATTGATACAGCACAAGGATACGGAGGCGGCCATAGTGAAGAAATTATTGGTAAAGTGCTAAAAGAGAGAAGTGAAGAAATTTACATTGCCACAAAGGTTCCGCCAAAAGGATATGCACCATGGCCTCCACCAGATAATTATGATTCCCGCATTTCTTTCCCAGGTGATTATATAATTGAGGAGTGTGAAAAATCGCTTAAAAGGTTCCAGCGTGACTACATCGATATTTACCAATTCCACACATGGGCATCTGCATTTAACGTACGTGATGAATGGTTTGAAGCAATGAGCAGATTAAAAGAACAAGGTAAGATAAGAGCAATCGGAGTTTCAGTACCTGATACGACACCGGATGCAGTATTAGCATCTTTAGTTAACGGCAGAGTTGATGCAGTGCAGGTCATCTACAATATTTTTGAACAATATCCTCAGTTTAATCTTCTTCCTATTGCTGAACAGACAGGTACAGGAATAATTGTACGAGTTCCCTTTGATGAAGGATCGCTGACCGGAAAATTTACTTTGCAAACAACCTTCCATGAAAGGGATGTACGAAAAAATTATTTCCGTGGAAATAATCTTCCTGCAGTAATTAAAAAAGTTAAGGAAATTGAGAAGTTCAAAAACAGTAAAAGTCACATTGACTGGTCGATGCCGGAATATGCATTACGATTTTGCTTGAGTCATTCTGCTGTAAGCACCGTTATCCCTGGAATTAGAACTGTAAAGCAAGCTGAAATGAATACTCAAGTCAGTGATGGAATTCTTCTCGGCTCGGATGAGATTGACGAACTGAAGAGATTCTACTGGCGAAAAGATTTTTGGCATGAAGAAGTTGCTCCCGAATAAAACAATCCCAAATAATTCTTAAACGTTTAAGGAGTTTATATGAATAGAAAAATTTTATTAATCATAGTTATAGTTTTTGCTTGCTTAATTTATAGTTCAGCACAAACCGAAAAGCTGATGTATGATAAGCTAGAAAGACCGCAAGGAATAACTTTTTACAAAATGCCCGTCGGCTTGTGCGAGGATTATCCCGAAGAAACTACGACTATGGAAATTATCAGAAATGATTTTGAATTTCTGAAGAAGCATGACATTAAATTTATGCGTATCTCATTCGGCTGGGATGCAATTGAATCGGAGGAAGGAAAATATAATTGGCTTTTCTGGGACGAATTTGTTCGCATGGCTGTAGATGATTACGGCATTACTTTACTTCCCTACATTTGTTACGTACCTCAATGGATATCAACCGGTGCTAAGGATACAATGTACTTTTGGAATTATCCTCCAAAGGATAATAAACCTTGGGGCGAATTTGTAAAGTCGCTTGTAAACAGGTATAAAAATAGAATTAAGACCTGGGAATTGTGGAATGAACCGGACATCTGGATTTACTGGCAGGGTACAAGAAAGCAATTCGTAGATTTTATGAAAGCCGGAGCAGAAGCAGTTCGTGAAGCTGATCCCACAGCAAAAATTGTTTTTCCTGGCATTGCTTACGATCCTGAATTTGTGAAAGATCTTTTTAAAAATTGGGGTATGGGTAAATACTTCGACATTGTGAATATGCATAACTATTATGAAACCTGGCATCGTCATCCAATTGAAGAAATAACGAATTATGTAAATGAAGTTCACGATGTAGTATGGAGATACGGAAAAAATCAACCGTTATGGATGGCAGAGGTTGGCTACAGCACATTCCGTAAAGGTGCAAGAGTTTCCGATTCATTCAATGCGTATTATGATTATGAACATTCGCCAGAGTATCAGGCAGTTCATCTTTTCAAAACACTAGCTCTTGTCGCATCGACAGAAAAAGTTTCAGCAGTAGCCTGGTATGAAATTAAAGATCTACCTCCAAGTGAAAATGTAATTGGTGATAATGATAACAACCGTTACCTCGGTGTTGCATATCCCGATCATAAACCAAAGCCATCTGCTAGAGCGTTACAATTTTTCAATGAACTCTTCTCAAAAAAATACCGCAATGGAAATGACAAGTTAAAAGTTGATAGAACTGTTGGTTCAGAAACAGTGGTCAATGCTTTTGAAAATGAGGATGGGAGTTTCATTGTAACTGCTTGGATTCAGACGACTATTCCCGGTAGAACCGGCGATGACAAAAGTGGAATGGCTAAAGATACAAGAAAAGAAACCATAGGCATTCAGCTTCTTTCGGACTTAAAAGGTGATGTAACTCTTTATGATGAATTAGGCAAAAATAAAGAATTCAGTTTTGTCGAGAAAAAAGGTGATACATTAGTCCTAAAGGATGTAAAACTTGAAGGTGGCAAAATCGTTGTCTTTGAAATTAAATGACAAGATATTTAAGCAATGATAATTAAAGCAAAAAATATAACTCCCGAAAACTTTTTATCTTTCGGGAAAATTGTGATCGGTGCTTTCGGAAAACCAACATTACAAGCTGCAGATTATAAATTCTGGTCTGATATTATTAATTATAAAATTGATGGTGACACCGAAATTGGTATTTGTACAGTTTATAAAAAGGCGACAAATTCTATTAACGGAATGGAACGACACCTCAATACTCCGGAAATATTAATCCCGATTGAAGCTCCGTTCATACTCCCATTATTAACTGATAGAGATAAACCCGAACAAGCGGAAGCATTCATAGTTGATATTGGTCAGGCAATTGCAATCGATGAGAAAGTATGGCATGGTGCGTGCATTCCTCTCAATAAAAGTGAATGCTCATACTTTGTAATTTTTAAGAAGGGAACACCATTTAGCGATGTTGAAAAAACCAATTTACCTGAAATAACCATTGAACCATAACAAACGTTAATCATTTAGTGCAAGTATGGAAGGTTTTAAGATTAAATTTAAGAAAAACATTTTTCAGCTTGGTATAAATCCTTTCGATGTTGAAAGCATTTTTTATTTTTCAAAACGCACAAACGTTTGTCCCCAGGGTAAGATGAGTTTGCTGCTTCGAACACCTGATGCAGTTAGTCATCCTGTTCTATTAACAAAAATAAAAAGAGTTATATCCAATGGAAATTCAATTTCAATTATTGCTGAGGGTTTATCATCAAAATATAAAGCTAAACTAAAAATCTCCGCTGCTGGTGATGAAATAAAATTTAATTGCTATGTTAATTCGCCAAAACCAATTTGGTTACTGGAATGGAAGCTATCTGGATTGAAGTTGAACGAGGTTTTAGTTCCAGCCCTTGGCGGACAATCAATAAAAAGTAATGCACCCGAAGGAACTCAATTATCGTACAAATATCCTTTTTGGTGGAATGCACAATTTGTCCTTGGCTCAACAGATTTTGGCGGGATTATACTTCGATCTGAAGATAAGAAACCCGAATTGAAATTGTTGCGAGTTTTAAAGGAGAAAGACTCGTTCGAAATAACTTATGGGTTTGAAGTTCCTGCGCCTCTCGATAAAAAATTATTTAAAGCTGAATGGCATTTAGGTTTTTACGAAGGTAATTGGAAGGAGGGGGTTGAAATTCATAGAAAGTGGCTTGAGAAAGCATTTGATTTAAGGCCATTTAGTCAGCATTCAAATTTTCCCAAATGGGCAGGTGACATAAATTTTATTTTGGAGGTGTGGGGAGCGCGGCGAGATAGAATAAATCCAGCACATTCATTTGATGAAATGCGGGAGCGAATTAATGATTTTTCAAAAATATGTGATCCTCAGAAAACACTTTTATATCTTGCAGGATTTGCTGAGCATGGAATTGATTCTAATGCTCCTGATTATAATCCAAGTCCACAATGTGGCGGGGAATCAAAATTTAAGTTGTTAATAGATGAAGCGCATTCGTTGGGTTACAAAGTAATGATTCATACGAATGTGTTAGCCATGACTTTCAATCATAGATTGTATTCCAAGTTTAAAAAATTTCAAGTTGTTGATTGCTTTGGAAAAGAGCAAACCTGGGGATTGGATATGGATGGGGATTGGCTAGCCGAACCTTATTTTGCATATATCAATCCTGCTAATAAAGAATGGGGACGGCTGATTGTGAAAACCTTTGGTAAACTAATAAACCAATTTAAACTTGATGCAGTGTTTCTTGATCAAACTTTACTTGCATTTAATGTAAGTAAAGGAAATAATTTTTTAAGAGGAATGAGAGAACACATTCAGCGACTGCAAAAAGCTTTTCCGAATATTCTTTTTGCAGGCGAAGGTATAAATGAACAAGTTCTTCCTGCCTTGCCAATGGCTCAGATTCATGGAATTGATAGCATTACAGAAGTTCACGGAATGGAAGGTCAAGTTGCATGGCGTGAAGTTCATCCGGTATCATCTTACTTGTTTGGAAAATATACTCGACTAACTGCACATCTTCTAACAAAGCATCCTTCGCATCCAATGTTTGCTTTCCAGGAAAAATCCTATGATAAATTAGGTGTAATTCCAGCCCTTGTTCTTTATACATCGGATCAGCAATTAAATATATCAGAAACTAAAAATATGATCACTCGTGCTTCAACACTAAAACCATATAAGGATTTATCATGAGAAAAATTAAAACTGCTATTATAGGCAGTGGATTTATGGGAAGTACGCACCTAGAAGCCCTTCAACGTATCGGCGGTGTTGAGGTTATTGCTCTTTCATCTGACGATCGAAAAAATGGGAAAGCCTTAGCCGATAAGTTCTCTATCAAATCTTTTACTGAGAATTGGAAAGAGGTTATCGCAAATCCCGTTGTCGAAGTAATCCATAATTGTACACCAAATCATCTGCATTTTGAGATCAATTTAGCCGCAATCAAAAATAATAAACACATCATTTCTGAAAAGCCATTGACTAATAATTCCAAGCAGTCGGTTGAGCTTCTTGAACTACTAAAAAAACATAAAGTTGTGAATGCTATTAATTTTAACTACAGATTTTACCCGCTCATCCAGCATGCAAAATCTATGGTCGAGACAGGACAAGTCGGAGATATATTTCTTGTGCATGGGAATTATTTGCAGGATTGGCTTTACTACAAAACCGATTACAACTGGAGATTAGAAAATGATTTAGGCGGTGAGTCAAGAGCCATTGCAGATATTGGTTCCCATTGGTGCGATATGGTTCAGTTTTTAATCGGTTCAAAGATCAAAAAAGTATTTGCCGATCTAGTTACCATTCACAAACAAAGAATTAAACCTGCTGAAGCTGTTCAAACATTTAAAGGGAAAGAAGCTCGTGGGGGTATTGGAAGCGAAGTAAATATAAAAACCGAAGATGCAGGAACAGTCCTGCTGCATTTTGAAAATGGTGCAAGGGGTGTGTTCACCGTATCGCAGGTGAGTGCAGGGAGAAAAAATCATTTTTGGTTTGAAATTGATGGAAGCAAAAAATCATTTTCGTGGAATCAGGAAAATCCGAATGAGCTTTGGATTGGATACAGAGAAAAACCAAATGAAATTTTAATAAAAGACCCATCACTATTAAATGAAGATGCGAGAAAATATGCCGGGTATCCCGGCGGCCATCCTGAAGGATATCCAGATGGACCCAAAAATCTTTTTACATCTGTCTATAATTTTATTCGTGAAGGTAAGGATTCTAATAAAGACAAACCTGACTTCCCAACTTTTGAAGATGGGCATTTAGAAAATAAAATTGTTGAGGCAATACTTAAAAGTAATTACCAACAAAAGTGGATTAGTATTTAATTATGGGAGCCATTAACTCAATCTTAGTGAAATAATAAAATCAGCCTCCTTATATTGAGTTCTATAACGCCAGGCTCCCATAATTATTCAAAGGAGATAAAATGAAAATAGGATTTCTAACAGCTTGCCTTCCAAATATTGAATTCGAAAAATTAGTATCCTGGTCTTCTAAGCAAGGATTCAAAACTCTTGAGCTTGCTGCCTGGCCGGTAGAATCTGATCGTGACTATCAAGCCCGGCAAATAGATGCAGCAGACTTTTCAAAGGACGATGCTTCCCGAATTAGAGATTTATTTTCCATGTATAACATGGAAATTTCTGCGATGGCATATTATGATAATAATCTCCACCCAGATTTATCGAAAAGGAATTGTTATTTAGACCACCTTAAAAAAGTAATAACTGCTGCATCATTACTCGAAGTAAAATTAGTCGGAACTTTTGTCGGCAGTAATCCCGAGCTTTCGCCAAAAGAAAATATTAGTGAGATAAAAAAAGTCTTTAGTGAACTCTTAGAATTTGCCGCTGATAGAAATATAAGTTTAATGATAGAGAATTGTCCAATGGAAAACTGGATGAGATTTGGCTTGTTGGGGAATTATGCATACTCGCCTGAACTTTGGGATGCACTTTTCAATGAATTACCAAATGCTAATTTCGGGTTGAATCTTGATCCTTCACATCTCTACTGGCTGGGAATAGATTACATTCGCGCTGCAAAAGATTATGCTTCAAAAGTATTTCATGCCCATGCAAAAGACACGGAAATTCTAATTGAAGGAAAATATAATTATGGAATATTCGGAAGACAAGTTGATCCTGTGCCTTGGAAATCTGGCTGGTGGAGATATCGTATGCCAGGCCTTGGAGAGATAGATTGGTCTAAATTCATTTCAACGCTTCAAGAAAATGGTTATGATAATGTATTATCAATCGAGCATGAAGATCCAGTTTGGGAAGGCAGCGAGGAAAAAATAAAAACCGGTTTAGCACTCGGATTAAAGCATCTTTCACAATTTGTCGTTTGAGAACAAAAATATAAAATAACTATGCAAAGCTTGCTTAAAGAAACATACATACCATTCGGCACACAATATTACAGAGCTCCTTCTCCGCATAAAAGCGATTGGAAGAAAGATCTCCGCAAAATGTCTGAACTGGGTTTTAACACAATTAAGTTCTGGGTTCAGTGGAGATGGAATAATCCTGAAGAAGGAGTTTATTACTGGAATGATATTGATGAACTGATGAATCTTGCGCAGAAGTTCAAACTTAAAGTTATGCTCAACACTATCTTTGATGTTGCACCAGCATGGATTTATAAAAAATTTTCCGATGCTTCGATGATCACATTGTCAGGTATGAAGATCGGTCCACAAACTCAGCCACACAGGCAAATCGGCGGACTTGGACATTGCTTCAATCACGATGGAGTAACTGAACATTTATTTTTTTTCTTAAGCGAAACTGTTAATCGATACAAAGATCATCCAGCACTTGAAATATGGAACGTTGGTAGTGAACCTGAGATTACAAGCAGCATGGCTGAAATGCGCGCTTATGCTGACGATGCTTCCAAAATTAATGATATGCTTTGTTATTGCGGCAATTGTGAAAGGAAGTTCAAATTCTGGCTCAAAGAAAAATATAATCTAATTGAGAAACTAAACATTTGCTGGAGCAGAAATTACAAATCTTTCGATGAAGTTGAACTGCCTAAAACGCGAAACACTTTTAACGATATGATCGATTGGCGGATGTTTTTTGTTCATACCCTTGGAGAGAATGTTAAAAGAAGATTTGATGTTGCTGAAGCTTTAGACAAAGGAAAACATCCTCTAATGTGCCATCATGTTTTCATTCAAGGATTTCCTGTTACTTCTAGTGCAAATGACCCATGGAATGTTGGAAGATTTGGTGACCTTCATGGATTTACGCAAATGGATGATATGGCAATGATTGACATTTTACGTTCGTGTGCAAAAGATAAGCCTGTCGTCTCTGCCGAAATGTTGATGCTCCCTGGTTACACCCTTGATCTTCCTAAAACAATTGATAGTTATGATATTAAAAAATTTATTTTCTCTGGTGTAGCAGGAAATCTGAAAGGATTTATTAATTGGCAGTACCGTCCGGAAATTTTAGGTCGAGAAGCTCCAACTTGGGGTTTGACCTTTCTTGACGGCACAGAAACCTCGTGGTTAAAAGCTTTTGCTGAATGCGGAAGTATCTTACAGAAAAATGCAGATTTCATTTTAGATGCCAAGCCAAGAAAAGCAGAAGTCGCAATTCTTTATAATCCGGAAAATCAAATTTTCGCATGGGTGTCTACAGGAAATGAAAAGACAGCGACCGATTCATTGCTTGGTTTTCACCACGCATTGTATGAAAGGAATTTTATTATTGATTTTATTCATCCCATCGAGTTTGAAAAAAATATTCTCGATAATTATAAAGTTCTGGTCATTCCATTTCCTTACCTCATAAATCGCAAGATCGCAGATAAGATAATCGAATGGGTTGAAAATGGCGGAGTACTGCTCTGCGAAAGCTATACAGCCGGTTGGAATATCGAAAACGGTCATCATGAAAAAGTGGTGCCAGGTTATGGTTTGGATAAAATATTTAAAGTGAAGCAATCAGTAGTTGAATCTGCTGCTAACGGAGAAACTCACATAATTTTAGATATTGATCTGCCATACCTGATAAAAAATCAGTCAGTAAAGTGTTTGCTCGTAAAAGAAACCTTTTTTAATAATGGAGCTGAAGTTCTCGCAACATTTGATTCGGGAGAGCCGGCAGTATTTCTTTCACATTATGGCAAAGGAAAAGCAATTCAGATCGGTTCCTACGTTGCAATGACTTACCACCGAAACAAAGAATCAAATAATGGAAATTTTCTTGCCGGATTAGTTGAATATGTTGCCGGTATTTCAAAACCGACCATTTCTGAAGATAAAAAAGTGAGAGTTGACATACTCAAAAAGTATGAGGAGAAAATGTTAATTATCCAGAATCTTGAGCATGAAATTGTTGATGTTGAAATAAAAATTCCCAATGAAAAAATAGAATCATTGAGTGAACAGTTTTCAAATGAACAATTTAAATGCAAAACATTTGATTCAAGCACAGTCTTTCGAATGGATCTTAAGCCAAGAGAAGTAAGAGTGTATCGTGGGTAGGTTTTTGCATTCAAAACATTTTGATGATATAGTTGTTAAAAGAAATTTTTACTTGAATCTTTTTGATGGAGCACTATTCTCGCTTGCAATGAGTTTTGTATCTCTCCAAACGGTATTCCCGGTACTCATAAAAAAAATTTCTGAAAGCGATTTTGCAATAGGGCTTATCCCTGTGATTTGGGCTGGCGGATTTAATTTCCCCCAAATTCTAATAGCTAATTATGTTAGAAAAATTGGGTATAAAAAATCCTTTATGCTGAAAACTGCATTAGGACAACGACTGCCGTGGTTGTTCATAGCAGTTTTAGTTTATTTTTTCATCGAGCGACTAAATCCGAATATTGCGTCAGTGCTAATTTTATCAAGCCTCGGATTTGCAGCAATTGGAGGGAGCTTAAACCTCCCGGGATGGTTTGATCTTATTTCAAAATTAACGCATGTTAATTTACGGGGAAGGCTGTTTGCTTATCGTTCCGTTGTTGGTGCAATTTTAGGTGTAATAGGTGGTACGATCGTGATAATTATATTGAACACATTTCCTTATCCCAAGAATTTTGGAATTTTATTTTTCCTTACGTTCATTGTAATGATGATGTCTTATGTGTTTTTACTATTCTTAAAAGAGGAAACGCCAAATCCTTCACCGCTGTTGTTTGGTCATAAAGAATATGTTAAGCGATTGTTTTCAATTCTTAAAAAGGAAAAGAATTTTAGAAATTTTCTTGTATCCGATTCATTAATGATTCTTGCAAATATCTGCAGTGCATTTTTTGCCGTTTATGCAATCGAAAAATTTTCGCTGGCGGATAGTTATGCCGGAACTTTTACCATAGTAATGATGATAAGCATGATTATTGGAAGCATCTATTTCGGCTACATCGCTGATAGATATGGACACAAGATAAACCTTGTGTGGGCTTCGGCTTTTACAGGGATTGCATGTTTGATTGCACTGGTATCTCCAATTGTTGAATTGTTTTATTTTGTGTTCGTTGGTTCTGCATTGAATTTATCTTTACAGATGGTATCGCGCTTGACAATAGTTGCGGAAATATGTTCCGAAGAAGACAGACCAACCTATGTTGCTTTGACCAACCTTGTCACCGCTCCATTTGTCTTGTCTGGAATTTTCGGAGGAATCATTGTTCATAACTTCGGTTTTGAAACTTTGTTCATCGTGTCATTTCTTTTTTCGCTTTCAACATTTTTGTGGCTGCTTTTTAAAGTCGATGAACCTCGAAAATTTTCTTTCATGGCTCAATCAAAATAAAGAGAGGAAAGTTAACTATGAGTTTGATATCAAGAAGAAGCTTTCTAAAAAATACTGCGATAGTTGGTACCGGCAGTATTTTAGCATCAAATTCCTTTCTTACCTTACCTGAGCTTCTCCTTAAAAAAAGCGTAAATAAAAATACAGCTAAGGGAGAATTACTTTTTATTCCGCATTATGTTCAAAAAGGCAGAGGTCCTCATTTATACGAACTAGCATGGGCGACAGATAACGAGTGGGAACCGTTTTATTCCGATATCAAGATTGAAGAAAGGGGAGTAAGGATATCCGACTCTAAAAATGTTGAAAGATTCGGTATCAACGCTAGATGGAATGTTGAAGGATTTGGCTGGACAAATATTACGGCTGATAACGGCGGTGAATTTTATTCCCTTCCCTCCTCCGGTAAAACTAAATCCTTAAATCTAAATTATGAGTTATGCAAAAGTCGAGTGCTGAGAAACAGAAATCGTTTGAAAAATCTGCAAAAAAATGGCTGGCTTCCCTCATCAGAAGTTAAAATGTTTGTAAACCTTTCCGAACAATTTCTTGAAGACGCGGCGAAAATAAAGAATGATGATGTGAACTGCGCTAACTTTGCACAGAGTGGTCTTAATTATGCACTGTGGGCGAGTGAAAAAATGGAGCTTGAAAAAGCGAAGCATGATATTACACTCAAAGGAAAACGTGATGATTTTTTCTTTGGTTGCGATGCCAGAAGTTTTTATCAAATGTATCAGGATACTTTTTTGGAATTGTTCAGTGAGCTGTTTGACTATGCCAACATCACGTTTGTTGTCAAAGGCGATGGTATGATGTCGGATTATCAAAAATCTCCAGGAGTCATACAACCTGAAACAAGAGAATTGCTTATAAGAAAACTTAATGAACGTGGAATAAAATGTCAGGAGCGTTTACTTTTCTGGTTTCATGATTGCTGTATTCCCAATTGGCTTCGGGATATGAAATACGATGATCTTCTCAAGTATGCAGAAAAGTTAACTTATGATACAATGAAGCATTTTGGCGATTTGCTTTATGCGATGGAAGTTGTAAATGAACTTCACGATTGGGCTAATGAGCTTCAGCTAAGTCCCGATCAAATAACCGAACTTACAAGGCTTATAAATGATGTTGCAAAATCTGTTGCTCCTAACGTAAAAAGAACAATAAACAATTGTTGTCCTTTTGCTGAATATGTGCAGCTAAATTCTTATTCTAAACGAAAAGCAATTTTCCCGCAGAGAAGTCCGTTCAAGTTTACTAAAAATCTTATAGAAGCAGGAATAGATTTCGATATTCTTGAACAGCAAATGTATTTTCCGTATAGGGATTTACAAGATTCTGTGCTGCTACTTGAGAAATTATCAACACTTGGTAAACCGATGCAGCTTTCTGAAGTTGGAGTGCCCGGTGGTCCCTCAAATTACTCTGTGAAAAATAATACCATCCCGATTTCGAAAGAACCTTACTTGTGGCATCAACCATGGAATGAGCACACGCAGGCAGATTGGCTTGAAGATATTTACACATTGGCTTACAGCAAATCGTTTATTCACGCAGGTAACTGGTTCGATTTTGTTGATCCATATTATTTTATGGAAAACGGCGGACTGCTTCGCTCTCCGAAAGGTGAAAAGAAAGAAACATTTCATCGATTAAAAAAAATTCAGAAAAACTGGAACATGCTTTCCCCAAAATAAGACTAGATTCATGAAAAGAAGAGATTTTATAATTAAATCATCGTTGGCTGGAGCGGGAGTCGCATTAGCTGCAAATTCTGTTTTTGCAGCACCTACAATTTTTACAAAGCGCAAAACTTTTTTGAACACCGAAAAGGGCGAACTCATTTTTAAACCTTACTTTGTTCAAAAAGGTAGTGGTCCTCATCTCGGATCAATCAAATCATTCGAAACGATCGGTCCTGCAGAATGGGATTTTCCAAGCTGGGCATTTGCAAGTGATACCGATTGGGATGCTTTTTATTCAAACATTTTTGCCACACAAGATGGAATCAAAATTTCAGATACGAATTGTAAAGAAAAGTTTGGAATAAATGTAAGGTGGAACGTTGAAGGATTTGGTTACATATACATGACTGCGGATAATGCTGGCGAATTTTATGAACTGCCCGCTGCTGGAAAGCAGAAAATCCTAAATCTGAATTTTGAACTCGCCAAATCAAGAGTTGCAAAAAACCGTGAAAGAATAAATCAGTTTAGTAATGAAGGGTGGGAACCCTCCAGAGATCTTAAGCCGTTTCTCGATCTTTCTGAAGAATATCTGTTTGATGCTGTGAAAGCCGAAAGTGACGTAGATAAATGTGCAAGATTGTCGCAAAGTTCTCTTTACTATTCGATGTGGGCAGGTGAAAAAATGGAACTCGAAAAAGCTTGGTTTGATAATGCAAAGAATGAATTCAGAGAAAAATTTTTTATCGGATGCGACACGAAATGTTTTGGCAGAATGGATACAAATGTGTTTATGGATTTATTTACTGAAATTTTTAACTACGCAACAATTATACACTACTTGCCGACTTTTCAGAAAGAAGAAAATGTTTACACTTATGGTAACCGTGATGAACAAATTCAGTTGTTAAGAAAAAAAGAGGTCACGGTCGAAGGCAGACCAATCTTTTGGGCTGATGAATGCTGTACTCCGGATTGGTTGATTAATAAAAGTTTTTCGGAAATTTTAAAATATGTCGAACGCCATACACGAGAAGTAGTCAGTCACTACGGCGATGAAATGTATGCTTGGGAGATTATAAATGAAGCACATGATTTTGGAAATGTTCAGAAACTGCTTCCCGAACAGTTGGTAGAAATCGCAAAATTAATTGCCGATGTTGCAAAGGATACAAATCCTAAAGTACATCGCTTAATAAACAACTGCTGCATCAATGCAGATTATGTTCAGATATGGATGCCCAAGGAATCTTATAAAAGCACACAAATTGTAACTCCCCATCAATTCATTAAAATGTGTTATGAAGCCGGAGTAGACTTTACAATCACTGGGCAGCAGCTTTATTATCAATATACGAACAGAGATATTGCTGATACTATTCGAATGATTGAGCGGCTAAAGAAATTTGGAAAACCTGTGCAGATAACTGAGATTGGCACAACATCCGGACCCACGAAAGAAACTGTTGAATCGGGTAAGTATGAATTACCCAGCCGTCCTTATAGCTGGCATAGAGAATGGGATCAGGATCTTCAGGCAGAATGGCTTGAACAAATTTATACAGTTTTATACAGCAAACCATGGATTGAAGCGATAAATTGGTATGATTTTGTTGATCCGTATTCATTCATCCAGAACGGTGGTTTGTTAGCAAATCCCGAAGGTGAAAAAAAGGAAGCATATCATCGTTTGAAAAAGTTAAAAGAAAATTGGAAACAAAATTCTAAAAAATAATATATCAGAAATTTAATCATGTAATCAGCGGAGATAAGATGTCAACCGAAAAAGGCACCTTGATATTCAAACCATATTTTATTCAACGCGGAGTTGGTCCAAATCTTTTGAATTGGGCTTATGCTTGCGATGCGAACTGGGATGCATTCTTTTCAAACATCACTTCTAACAATGATGGAGTAGTTATTTCGGATGCATTCGATATTGAAAAATTTTCAATTGAAGTGAGATGGAACGTTGAAGATTTCGGATACATTTTCATTTCTGCCGATAACGGTGGAGAATATTATCAGCTTCCACCTTCAGGTAAAACAGAGATTTTGAATTTGAATTTTGAACTCGCTAAGAGCCGTGTCTACCGTAACAGAAGACGAATTGAAAAACATAAATCCGGTGGATGGATTCCTTCCTATGAAGTTATGTCATTCGTTCATCTTTCGGAAGAATTGTTCTCTGATGCCGAAAGAATGCAGAATACAAAAGAGAAATGTGCTGAGCTTTCTCAAAAAAGTTTATTGTACGCCATGCATGCAAGTGAGAAGATAGAACTTGAGAAAGCAAAGCACGATATATTAAAAAATCAAACTAGAAAAGATTTCTTCATCGGCTGCGATGCCCGCGGATTTTATCAAATGGATCCGGAATTGTTTTTAGATCTTTTCACTAAACAATTTAATTATGCTACTATCACATATTACCAAATAAGCGGAAACTACAGAGACTTTGAAGCTGTTGAAGGTGATCTTCAGTTTGCAACAAGAGATGTTGTATTTAATGAATTGAAAAAGAATAATATCACAGTGGAAGGTCGACCTTTGTACTGGCCTTACAAAACAGTTACGCCCGATTGGATGAGAAACAAGACTTATGATCAATTATTAAAATACATTGAAAAACATAGTCGTGAAGTTGTTAGCCATTACGGTGATGGAATGTATGCTTGGGAGATAGTAAACGAATCGCATGATTGGGCAAATGAGACTCAGTTAACACCTGAACAGATAACTAATATTACAAAACTTGCCTGCCAGGTTGCAAAAGATACAAATCCAAAAGTTCATCGATTAATTAATAACTGCTGTCCTTTTGCAGAATATGTTCAGCTTAAAAAGTGGGGTGAACTTGATGCAAAATATCCCCAGCGAACACCTATAAAGTTTATGCAGGACTTAGTCGATCACGATGTAGACTTTACAATATCCGGCCAGCAGATGTACTTTCCGTATCGAGATCTTGCCGATACAATAATTCACGTTGAACGTTATGAAAAATTTGGAAGACCTGTGCAGCTTACAGAAGTCGGTGCATCATCAGGTCCAAGCAAGGCATCAATTGATAATGGTTCACTTGAAATTTCAACTGAACCGTACATTTGGAGAAGAAATTGGGATCAGGAATTACAAGCTGACTGGCATGAAGAACTTTACACGATAGCATACAGCAAAAAATGGATTGAAGCTGTAAATTGGTATGATTTTGTTGATCCTCATTCGTGGATTAAGAATGGCGGTTTGCTTGAATCTTCTAAAGGTGAAATAAAAGCTGCTTATGACAGACTGCTGAAACTTCAGCAAAGTTGGGGGCTGAAATAATTTATAAAACGAAAGAGATAATAAGTGTCTAAAGGAAAAATATTATTCAAACCATACTTTGTTCAAAAAGGAAAAGGACCTCATCTTTTTGATTTTGTTATGACTCTTGATGAAAGTGGAGATGCATTTCATTCAGATATCATTGTTACCACTGAGGGAATAGTGATAGGCAATACGGAAGGTAAAGTTAAATTTTCAATAAGTGTTCGATGGAATGTTGAGGGATATGGATATTTGTTCATTCCTGCTGATAACAAGGGAAAGCATTATGAACTTCCAAAATCTGGCACACTTGAGTTCAGCCTTAACTATGAATTAGCTAAGACAAGAGTTTATCGCAACAAAAGGAGAAGAAACAAATTCGAAAAAGACGGTTGGAAGCCTTCAGTTGAATTGAAACATCATCTTGAATTATCGGAAGAGCTTCTCAACGACGCAAAGAAATTTGAACAATCGAAATATCAATGTGCAGAATATTCTCAAAAGTCATTGGTCTATTCAACTATTGCAAGTGAGATGATGGAAATTGAAAAAGCCAGATTTGATATTTCAAAAAACGGAAAGCGACCTGGTTTTTATTTTGGATGTGATTCTCGAGGTTATTTTCAAATGGAATCACCAGAACTTTTTATGGAACGATTTACAGAAGCTTTCAACTATGCTACTGTAACCCATTATCTTAAAGGTGACTTCATTGATTTCGAACCTGAAGAAGGAAACAAAAAGTTCAGTGAGCGTTCGAAGATGATTAAGGAGTTGAGGCAAAATAGAATCACTGTTGAAGGAAGACCATTATTCTGGACTCACACCTGGGTGACACCTGATTGGCTCAAGAAAAAATCATTTTCTGAACTCTTAAAATATGTTGAGAAGCATGTTCGCCAGGTTGTCGGCTTTTATAAGGATGAAATTGAAGTCTGGGAGGTAGTGAATGAAATGCATGATTGGGCAAATGAAGTTCAGTTAAACCACGAACAAACAATTGAGTTGACAAAACTTGCCTGTGATGTTGCAAGAGATACAAATCCTAAAGTCAGATTGCTCATTAATAACTGTTGCCCTTTTGCAGACTATGTTCAAAAAGGAATGTGGTATGAAATTCCCGCAAAGTTTCCCCAGAGAACTCCACATCAATTCACAAAGCAGATAATTGAAGCCGGTGTTGATTTCGATATAATTGGTGTGCAGGTTTACTTTGTTCACAGAACTCTGACTGAAACTTTGCAATCAATTGAAAGATATGAAGGAATGGGTAAAGCTGTCCAACTCGCTGAAATTGGATCCACCTCTCACGGTATCACTCAGGAATTTACAGAGCCGGATGAAGACTTTAGCACAAAGCCATATGAATGGAGAAGACACTGGGATGAAGAACTTCAGGCCGATTGGCTTGAAAGTATATTCACGTTCGCATATAGTAAAAGATTTATTGAAGCAGCAAATTGGTATGATTTTGTTGATCCATTTGGTTTTCTGAAAAAGGGAGGAATTTTAAGATCGCCTAAGGGAGAAAAGAAAGCTGCATTTGATCGTTTGATAAGTTTAAAAGAAAAATGGAATTCACTTTAATTAGCACCGGAGGTATTGATGAACGGTATTGACAGAAGAAAATTTTTAAGAGCATCCGCACTCGGTGCAGTAGCAGTTGCCACGGCTCCAATAATGTCGAGGTTTGGAAACATTATTGCCTCGAGCAAAGGTGGTGGAATAATTCAGCCATATCCTCATCCATGGATGCCCAAGATTGAGTTTGTATATCTAACAGATCAAAATGAGGATCCGTTCAAGTCAGGTATTCAAGTTACTCAAGAGGGAATTAAGCTTCCCGATGATCTTGGTGATAAAAAATTTGGAATTAACTCGCGCTGGTTTATTGAAGGATTTGGTTTTGTATACTTGACTGCTGATAATGGCGGTGAACACTTTTCATTGAAAGAAGTTCAATCAAGAGAAAAACTAAATTTAAATTACGAATATGCTAAAAGCCGCGTAGTACGAAATCGAAAAGTAAAAGAGAGATATTCAAAATCAGGAACTCTTTTTTCCCGCGAAGTAAATCATCTCATTAATTTATCTGAAGAATTATTTGATGATGCCGCTAAAAAGCAAAATGATACTGAACGCTGTGCTGATTATTCTGATAGAGCACTAAAGTATGCATTGATAGTCGGTGAAAAAATAGAACTTGAACATGCAAAAAGTGAAATTATAAGACAAAATAGAAAAGATAAAGTTCACTTCGGCTGTGAAAGCAGGCAATTAATTTGGGCCCAATCGGAAGGATTCACAAAGCGCTTTCCTGAATTATTTAATACGGCAACAGTTACACACTATGTTTGGGATTCCTGGTATCAGCTTTTCGAGCCGACAGAAGGAAATTATAATTGGGGCGTGAAGGATGATATTGTGAATTTTTTAATGAAACATAAAATCAGTATCGAAGGTCGTCCTTTATTTTGGTTTCACCCAACTGTCACACCGGACTGGTTAAAACAAAAAAGTTTTTCCCAATTAAAAAGTTATATGGAAAAGCATGTCTATGATCTTGTAAATCATTACGGTGATAAAGTGCTCGAATGGGAAGTGATGAATGAATATCATGATTGGGCAAACATTTTTAACCATTCTGTAGATGAAATAACAGAAATAACAAGATTGGCTTTTGAGAGGACAAAGGAAGTAAATCCTAATGTTAAGAGAATTTCAAATAACTGCTGTCTCTGGGGCGAATATGCTGCAAGAGGGAGAATGGCTAGGATGGATGCGACGCGTCCTCTTCGTACTGCGAGAAAATATGTTGAAGATATTCTTAATGCTGGAGTTGAATTAGATATCGTAGGAATTCAAATCTATTTTCCTCAGAGGGAACTGTCGGATATCGTAAGAATGGTTGAGCGATTTGAAAAGTTTAGAAAACCAATTTACATTACAGAGATTGGTGCATCATCAGGACCAACTAACGAAACAGTTTTTAATGGATCACAAAAAATTCCAACTAACCCATACGATTGGAGAAGACCTTGGGATGAAGAACTTCAAGCAGACTGGCTTGAGGAAGTTTATACCATTTATTACAGCAGACCGTTAATTAAAGCAATCAACTGGTATGACTTTTCAGATTTCCGTCCGTTCATAGTCAATGGTGGAATTGTCAGAGAAGATACTTCACCTAAAATGTCATTTGACAGATTAAAAAATTTATTGAACAATTGGAATAGATTACCGGGAAAGGAACTTTAAACCGAGCTTTATATGATTCTTTATTTCAGAATATTTTTCCTATTTATTCTATTTGCAGCCAATCTGTTTGCGCAGAGCATTACAATAAATAAAAAAGATGCTGAAGTTTGGTCAACTTCTCAGGTTATAAAAGGAAGATTAAAGGATTTCTATTCAGCAACTGGAACGCTTTATCGGAATAACACACCTATTGACTTCAACATTTCGTCACAAGATAATTCATTTGCAGTTCCGATTATTGTAGATGAAGGAGCGAACAGCATTCTTGTTGAAGTTGAATCTGTCCTTTCCGATACTTTGCATCTTCATCTTGCATATGACATTCATCCTGAAATTTATGCTTTTGCAGAAGTCAGTAGTTTTATTATAACCTTGAAAGCACAAACTATTGAAAATCCAAAATCCGAAAAGCTGAATTATTCATGGATTGCCGATGAAAATAATCCAGCGGTTGTAAGCATTGTGAACGGTAGCGATTCAATAGCTTCTGCATTGTTCAGTGTAGGTATACCGGAGGGTGAGTATTATTTTGATGTGCTTGTAACAACATCATCAAACGATACAACTAAAGCAAGAACGTTTGTTACTTTAAAAAATGATGTTATCACTCCTTTTAAAATAACAACCGATTATGCAACATGGATTGATTCTGCAATAATTTATGAGATCACTCCATACATATTTGTGAACAATGGAAAGTTTAATAACATCACAACAAAAATTCCTGACCTTGTAAGACTTGGTGTTAATTCTATCTGGATACAACCAATATACTCCACATATTATGGCGGGCAGGGATATGATATTGTTGATTACTTTAATGTTCGATCAGATTTAGGAACGGAGCAGGATCTTAGAAACCTGATTCAAACAGCAAAAGCTAATGGATTAAAAGTATTGTTTAACTTTGTTCCTAATCACTCATCAATTCAACATCCTTATGCTAAAAATTCTACTCTGTATGGAACTAACTCTCACTACTGGGATTTCTATCAACGTGAAACTGATTCTGCTCCTTATTCCCAACATTATCATTTCTATCAAGGATTTATTAACTATTTCTGGAATGATCTGCCAAATTTAAATTTCAATAATCCTGAAGTTCATAAATGGATAACTGAAGCAGCAAAATACTGGATTGAAAAATTTGATATTGATGGGTATCGGTTTGATGCTGTATGGGGAGTAACAGCACGCAATTCTCAATTCACAAAAGATCTTCGACTTGCATTAAAGAGAATCAAACCGGAAATATTAATGCTTGCAGAAGATAAAGCTTCTCAAGAACAGGTGTTTGATGAGAGATTTGATGTGGCCTTTGACTGGGCTCCAAATGAAGTTTGGGTTTCGCAATGGATGTGGCAGACAATTTATAATCCAAGCACCAATCCTACTATCTTTAATTTTAGTAACCAGAATCAAAGATCATCTCGGTTAAGAAATGCTTTAACCAATTATGGGAATGGTTTTGCAGAGAATTCCAAAATCCTCCACTTTATGACCAACAACGACGTGTTTTATTTTGTAACTCACCACGGAGTTGAAAGAACTAAGATGGTTAGTGCACTCATGTTCGCACTTAATGGAATTCCATTAATATATAATGGTCTTGAAATCGGGAAAAGCGGGCATCCCTATTCAACTGAATTTATTTTCTTTCCTGGCTTACCAATTGATTACGACGACCCGGACAAATTTTTTCCTTATTTCCAGTACCTGATCCACTTAAGAAAATCATATCCTGCACTCAGAAGTGATAACTTTGCTGAAATCACAGTTAGTCCGTCTTCTTATGTATTTGGATTCAGAAGGTGGCTTGGGGAGCAGAACCTGTTTACTGTGCTAAATATGGGTGCCTCGGCAACAAACGTTACAATCAATCTTCCAATCAAAGATTTAAATTTTGATACCACAATTACTTATTATTTAACCGATTTGATCAGTGGTGAAGTTATCCCAGGAACTCTAAGCGAGCTGGAACAATTTTCAACCGTGATGAATCAACACAGCGCTAAAATTTATTCACTTGCGGATACGATTGTAGTAGTCGGGTTTCAGGATGAAATTGCACAAGATTTTCTTCCGGATGAATTCGAGCTTGAGCAAAACTTCCCCAATCCGTTTAACCCAATTACGAATATTTCCTATTCCATTTCTTCTCAAGGAAAAGTTGATCTGATAGTTTATGATATACTTGGAAGGGGAATTCAATCAATTGTTAGCGAAGTTCAAGCGCCTGGCAAACATCGGGTAACTTTTGATGGCAGTAAATTATCCAGCGGAATCTATTTCTATCGTTTAATTTTTAATGGAGGTTCAATAATTAAAAAAATGACGTTGATCAAATAAGCCGATGCATATCTTGATAATTGGCGGAACTGGATTTATAAGCAGCAGAATTGCTGAAAAGCTTTTAGCCAAAGGTTACAACCTTACTTTGCTCAATCGAGGTATTACTAGAAGTACTTTGTTGCATAATAAAAATTTAAGTTTTGTACATGGTGATAGGAACGATAGAAGAATGTTGTCAGAGTTGGCTTCAAAGAATAAGTTTGATGTTGTCTATGATATGATCGCATATAACGAGAATGATTCTCAAATGGCGGTCGATGCATTCAAAAATAAAATAGGGCGATTTATTCATTGCAGCACAATTTCTGTTTATATGCTGGCGAAAGAAGTAAGACTGCCAGTTACTGAAAATCAAATAAATCTTCCGCTGATGGAGCATTTTCCAAGAAGTCCATTTGGGTGGGATTATGGAAGCAGCAAAATAAAATGTGAAAATATTTTATGGAAACATCACGATGATAAAAGTTTCCCGGTTAGTATGCTGAGACCGGCTTATGTTAGCGGACCGAAAGATCCGGCATGGAGAGATTGGTTCTGGATTGAGAGAATCCTTGATGGGAATCCTTTGCTTGTTCCAGGCGATGGTAACTTTAAGTTTCAGCAGGTTTATATCGAAGATGCTGCGGAAGCTTTTTGTAAAGTAATTGAGACAGATAAATCAATGGGTGAAGCTTACAATGTTGCCGGCGAAGAAGTATTCACTCTTAATGGATATCTTGCCCGATTAATGAAACTGCTGAATAAATCTTCAGAAGTATTTCATATCGACCAGGAATCGTTTGATGGGTTAGAGATAAGCTATTCGGGAGAAGGCGATGTGTTTACATTCAACACGCAGCGAGATGCAGTGTTTAATCTCGATAAAATAAAATCTCATCTCGGTTTTTCAACTACTCCTTTTGACGACTATATGAGAATTACAATCGATTGGTTTTCGAATAATCATAAAAAACATTCAATCGGTTATTCAAGAAGAGATGAGGAAATAAAAATCATTAAATCACTAAAGGTTAATGCTTAAGATGAGCGTAAAAATATTAATTGTATTGAGTTTGTTGATGATTCAAACAACATATTCGCAGACTGTTTCATTAAACGGTGAATGGGATTTTATTACAGATCCTAACAGAAAGTTAACTGTTAATTCTTTAGAAAACATTAATTGGCGAATCGCAGTTGTCCCGCTTTCATGGCAAGCACAATTTACAGACTTAAGAGATTATCAAGGAATAGCGTGGTACAGAAAAATATTTAGTGTGGATGAAATTGATGACTCCAAAGTATTCCTGCTAAAATTTAATGCAGTCGATTATCTTTCAAAATTATATATCAATAAAAATTTTGTGGGTCAGAACGAAGGAGGTTACACACCATTCGAATTTGATATTACCCAGTTTTTACATTCCGGTGAAAACGAAATAGTTTTAAGAGTGATGGACCCGATGAAAGAAGAAAACCCGACCGAAGGAATCAGCTTCTGGCATATCCCGCATGGTAAACAAACCTGGTACGTTCAGAACAGCGGTATCTGGCAAAACGTTTCACTCTCAATCAAACCGTTTCAGCATGTTAAACAATTGCATATCACTCCCACAAACAATGGCAATGTTGTTTTTGATGGTAATATAAGTAAAACAATAAACGAGGTTGAAGAAATACGAATACAAATTATTGATCCCAATGGTATTGAAGTTTTAAATGAGCGTAGGACTATAAGATTAATTGATAACACATTTCATTTTGAAGAGGTAATTAGTAATCCGTTGTTATGGAGTTTTGATTCACCAAATCTTTATACTATAACGTTAATGTTAGGTGAAAATTCTATAGATGAAAAATTTGGCTTTAGAAGCATCGAGGCAAAGAATAGTAAATTATACCTTAATGGCAAGCCGCTTTACTTAATTGCTGCGCTCGATCAGGACTATTATCCTGAAACAATTTACACAACTCCATCGGAAGAGTATTTGCACAATGAAATGATGAAAGCAAAACAGCTTGGATTAAATATGCTGCGCTGCCATATAAAAGTTCCAGATCCTCTTTATTTAAAAGTTGCTGATGAGGTTGGTTTGCTTGTGTGGTATGAAGTTCCGAATTGGGGTCAGTTTACCAATGAAGCTGCGGCAAGAGGCTCACGATTATTAGATAAAATGCTCGAACGAGACTGGAATCATCCATCACTTGTTATTTTAAGCTTAATCAATGAAAGCTGGGGAATAGATCTTCAGAAAAAAGAACAGCGAGCTTGGCTGCTGAAGGAATTTGACCGTGTAAAACAAAAAGCAGTCGGCAGATTAGTAGTTGATAATAGTGTTTGCTGGGGAAATTTTCACCTTAAAACAGATATAAATGATTATCACACTTACTGGGCAATTCCTGAAAACAAAAATCAATTTGATAAAACGATTAAGGAGGTTGCTGCAAGACCCAAATGGTTATTCAGTGAATTCGGTGATTCACAGGAAAGCGGTGATGAACCATTACTTATTTCTGAATTTGGGAATTGGGGATTACCAAAACTGCCGGAGAGGCTTCCTTGGTGGTTTGAAAGACAATTCCTTGATATTGAAGTATCAATGCCTAAGGGAACTCATGATCGTTTTATAGAACATAATTTGGATAGAGTATTTGAAAATTATAATAAGCTTGCCGAAGAAAGCCAGCGTGCCCAGTTTCGGGCATTGAAATACGAAATAGAAAAATTACGTATGACTCCAGAAATTCAAGGTTACGTGATCACTGAGTTTACGGATATCAACTGGGAGAGCAACGGATTGCTTGATATGTGGAGGAATTTTAAAATCTATGCTGATGAACTTCAATTGATTCAGCAGCAGGATGTTATAATTCCTCGTCCGGTTAAATATAATTACTGGTCGGGTGAAGAGATTCAAATCGATTTATACATATCGCATTACAGTAATCGGGATTTAGCAGATCAAAAATTAGAGTGGAATCTAGGTGATGAAATTAACGGTTCAATTGATATTGGTGGATTAATATCAGCAGATGTTACAAAGGTTAATTCCCTAAAACTTACTTTGCCGGAGGTACTCAAATCAGAAAAAGTAAAAATTGATTTGAAGTTGATTGATAAAAACGGAAATGAGATCGCAAAAAATTTTGTTGAGCTGTTTGTCTTCAAAAAACCGGAGGAACAGAAACGCGAAATCTCTGTTTATGATCCTGCTAATAATCTCAATTCATTTTCAAACTCACTAAGTAATGATCATTATCTTTCGGAATCATCAGATATTGTCATCGCCATTATAATTGATTCAAAGGTTTTAGATATGCTGAAGAAAGGTAAATCAATCATCTGCTTGGTCGATTCAACAACAAAGCTTCCAGAATTCTTTACAGGCAAAATCATCAGCAGAAATGAGGAATGGCTTGATGGCAACTGGGCAACGAATTTGAATTGGTTGAGAGATGATAATCTTTTGTTTAACGATATCAGTTTCGAGAAAACTTTCGGATTTGAAATTTCTCAAACCATTCCTAAAATAGTTCTAACAGAAATTCCACCGGAAAATTTTGAAGATGTATTAGCAGGAATGTTTGTGGGTTGGCTTCACAAAAATTCCGCTTATGTTTTTCAAATAAAAGCTGGAAAGGGCAATCTAATATTTTGCACTTTCCCTCTCGCAGAAAACTATCCAACTGATCCGTTCGCAAAAAGATTCCTTCAAAATTTAATAAGCTATATTCAAAGTGATCAATTTAAGCCATCAACAATATGGACGTTAAACTAAAATTAGAAAAGAGTTAAATCGTGGAAAAAATAAAAACATTGCTTGAAGATGAAATAAAAAATTCGAATGGGATTTTAAAACTTAAGCCGGCGTGGGTTGCAAGAAACTTTATTGCACCTGGCAGAAGACTTGGATTGTCAGAATCACAGTACAATCTTGATGATCGCGGAGGAATTTGTGAACGCTGGCTGGCATCAACAACCAAAGCAGACAACAAAGTATCTGTCCCCAATGAGGGGCTAAGCTCCTTAAAAGTTGAATACGAAAGAGAAATCACACTAAAAGAAACCGTCGATCTTCTGTCCGAAATAATTCTTGGAAGAGAATATTCTAAAACTCACAAAGGTTTGAGAAGATTAGCGAAGATTTTTGATTACGAAGACCGCATTCCATTCCATATTCATCAAATGCAAAAGCATGCGAAGCTTGTGGGAAGAAATTCCAAAGATGAAGCTTATTATTTTCCGGAAGGAGTTGACAAAGGAAAACATCCCGAAACTTTTTTTGGAGTTCATCCCTACATCGTGAAAAAAAAGAAATTCGATTTGCTTCTTCCTCACTTAATTGAATGGAAAGATGATGGAATTCTACAGCATGCATTTGCTTATAACCAAAATGAAGGTGATGGATTCCATGTTCCATCTGGAGTAACACATGGACCTGGTACAGCACTGACGATTGAGCTACAGGAAGATTCAGACGTTTTTGCAATGATGCAGGCGAAAGTTGGGGAAACATTTATATCAAAAGAACTCTTGTGGAAAGATGTGAGAGATGAAGACCGCCAAAAGTATGGTGAGAAAATCATTCTTGAAATGATTGACTGGGAAACCTGCGGCGATCCAGAGTTTTATGAAAAGCGGCACACTCCATCAATATTAATTAAGGATACCATTCAGGGTAGCAGTAAAGAATATTGGATATTCTATAACACAAAAAAATTCAGCGGAAAGAAAATTTACGTTAAGAAGGGCGAAAAATTTTTCACAAAAGATGACGGAGTTTATAATATACTTGTCTGGCGGGGTTCGGGCTTATTTGGCGGAATTGAAATCCAAGGAGGAAATCCGGCGAAGGATGAATTGCTTGTTGTCCACAATCGCGCATTTCAAGGAGTTGAGATAATCAATACAGGAAATGAAGAGCTTGAGATAATAAAATTCTTCGGACCTGATGTAAACAAATATGTTCCATTTATTTCTTAGACAATATGCCGTTACTAAAAATTTCAGAAAATAAGTTTCCCGAGTGGAGTGAAGTAAAAAAGATATCTCGGTTTTATATAGAGCCAAACGGTTTTATGGAAATAACAAAATCATTTCCAAAGTATGCGTTGTTTGTGGTCTGCGGTGAATTCATTCTCAAAGTCAATGGATATGAAAAAACATTTTTGGAGAACGATTCGCTTTTTTCTGATAAGAAAAGTGTTTCAATCAAATCCTCAGATAAAAAAACTGAGCTAGTGATGATTGAAGGAAATTGGAGTGATGAGCGTGGGGGTTCTGCAGTATTCAGAATGAGTAGTTGTTCAACTCCACGAAACATCGGCGATCCGGTTGATTACCCGAGGACAAATGATTTTGATAATCACTACCACGATTTTGATGAGTACTGGATAATACTAAAAGGCAGTGGACTCGCAGTTTCTGAAGGGATCAAATACACGTTTTCTGCTGGCGATATTATTGCTACAAGAATGGGCGACCACCACGATTTGCCTGATGTATATGAAGATATTCATGGAATCTATTTTGAAACTTCGTTAAAAGGTAAAAAGCGTATCGGACATCTCTGGATACACACTCATGATGAACGGGATTTTTCGATAAGAGAGAAGATAATATGAGATATCGTTTTCTTGGAAACTCCGGTTTACAGGTGTCCGAAATTTGTTTTGGCGTTATGACTTTCACGGGTAAAACTGGCTGGACTTATCTTGGAATCCAGGAACAAAAAGATGCTGACAGGTTAACATCAATTGCTACAGATAATGGAGTAAATTTCTTCGATACAGCAGATGTTTATTCGACTGGAATCTCGGAAACTATACTTGGAAAAGCACTCGGTAAAAAAAGAAAAGATGTTGTCATCGCTACAAAGGGCGAAGGAAGAATGGGAACCGGGCTTAATGATGAAGGACATTCACGGCAGCATTTAATTAGGGCTTGTAACGACAGCTTAAAACGATTGAATACAGATTACATCGATCTTTACCAGGTTCACGCATTTGATTTTATGACTCCGCTAGAAGAGATGATGATGACTCTTGATCAGCTTGTTAAAGATGGAAAAGTAAGATACATAGGCATCTCTAATTTTTTTGCCTGGCAGATAATGAAGCTGATGTCAATTTCAGAAAAACAAAATATTCAGAAGATAATCAGTCTTCAGGCATATTACTCTTTGGTTGGAAGAGATCTTGAATATGAAACAATACCAGTTTGTCTCGATCAGAGAATAGGGATTATTGTCTGGAGTCCACTGCATGGTGGAATTTTATCCGGGAAATATCGAAAGGGTAAAAAATGGCCAAAGGGAACAAGATTAAAAGGCGAAGGTCAGCATTTTCCTTATGATGTAGAAAAAGGTGAAAAAATATTATTAGTTGTGGATAAAATTTCAAAACAAAGAAATGTAGCGATGAGCCAGATCGCATTAAACTATGCTTTACAAAAGCCTGGAATAACTTCAGTGATCATAGGCGCAAGAAATGAAAAACAATTACTTGAAAACATTCGAACGCGCAGTTGGAAACTAACAGACGTAGAAATGAAAAGACTTGATGAGGTCAGCGAACCGCCAAGAATTTATCCTCACTGGTACTTTGATGTTTTTAAAAAGAAAAGAATGGAAAGATATTTTTCAATTCTCGCAAAGCAGGAGGTAAAGGATGGAGCCTAGAAATTCGGGAAGAAAATTTTCTTTTAAAAAATGCATGATTTGATAAATGCGTTAATCCGAATGAGCATAGGCAGTAAATACAAAAACGGAAAAAATTATGGCAAATATTCTTGTACTTTATGATAGCCGCACCGGCAACACTAAGAAAATGGCTGAATTTGTTTTTGAAGGTGCTAATGCATCAGGTAAAAATGTAGTTAAACTTCTAAATGTTTATGAAACGACGGCAAAAGATATAAAATGGTGCGACGGAATTGCGGTTGGCTCACCGACGAATATGGGTTTAATGTCCTGGAAAATGAAAAAATTCTGGGATGATTCTGGCAAAGAACTTTGGGGAAAGATTGATAGTAAAATTGGATGTGCATTTTCATCTGAAGGCGGATGGGGCGGAGGTGCTGAAGTAACCTGTATGTCAATCTTAACCGTTTTACTGAATTATGGTTTTCTTGTTTTTGGCGCAACTGATTACGTTGCCGAGAAATTTACTTTGCACTATGGTGCAACTAATCCTGGTGAACCGGATAGTCAAGCTGCAATTGATGCATGCAAAAGAATTGGAAAAAAGTTAGATGATTGGGTAGACAAGTACTTTAACAAATAAATTGTTATGAAATACTTTATCGGAATTGACATAGGGACAACCGGTGCAAAAGCACTGCTGATGAATGTAAATGGAGTTGTAATCACAACTTCAACGAACGAATATCCTATGCATAACCCACACCCGCTTTGGTCTGAGCAAAATCCCGAAGATTGGTGGAATGCGACGTGTAAAAGTATCCGAGAAGTTTTGTTGAATGGAAAAGTAAGTCCCGTTGATGTTAACGGAATCGGCTTAACCGGACAAATGCACGGACTTGTAACTCTCGATGCGGGTGGAAATATTGTATATCCGTGTATTATGTGGAATGATCAACGCACAGCAGCCGAATGTGAAGAGATAACATCAATAGTTGGACATAAAAAATTATTGGCTGTAACCGGCAATCTTGTTCTGCCAGGATTTACCGCCCCCAAAATAATTTGGCTTAGGAAGAATAAACCCGATGTTTATGAAAAAATTAAAAAAATAATTCTTCCAAAAGATTATATAAGATATAAGCTAACAAATGAGTTCTTCAGCGATGTATCCGATGCAAGCGGAACATCATTGTTGAACATAAGAGAAAGAAAGTGGTCGCATGAAATTTTAAATAAGCTTCAAATTCCTTTTGAGTGGCTTCCCGAAGTTGTTGAATCAGTTTCGCAAACAGGAAGCATAACGCAGCAAGCTGAAACGTTAACAGGATTAATTGAAGGAACATCTGTTTTTGCCGGTGGAGGAGATCAGGCTGCGGGGGCTGTTGGTTCTGGTGCAGTTAAAGAAGGAATTGTTTCAATTGTTCTCGGTACATCCGGCGTTGTATTTACACATTCCGACAATTTCAGAATAGAACCGGAAGGTAAGCTTCATGCTTTTTGCCATTCAGTTACAGGTAAATGGCATTTAATGGGAGTAACTTTATCTGCAGCGGGTTCGCTCAGATGGTATCGGGACACATTTTGTTATGAAGAAAAATTTGAAGCTGAGAAGTTGAACAAAGATGTATATGAGATTTTAACTAATAAAGCAGCTTCAGTTCCTGCCGGCAGTGAAGGATTATTCTTCCTTCCATATTTGACCGGTGAGAGAACTCCACATCCGGATCCAAATGCAAGAGGAGCTTTTATAGGATTAAATATCCGCCACACAAAAGCACATTTAACAAGATCAGTTCTTGAAGGGGTTGCATACAGCTTAAGAGACTGTTATGAATTAATTTCAAATCTTGGAATTAAAGCTGACAACATTGTGATTTCTGGAGGCGGTGCTAAAAGCCAGCTTTGGCGAAGCATAATATCTGACTTGTTTAATGCCGAAATAAGCACACTCACCTGTACTGAAGGTGCATCATACGGAGCCGCTATTCTTGCGGCAGTGGGATCGGGAAATTTTAAGGATGTGATAGAAGCTTGCGATAAAATTTTAAAGAAGGAATCTTCAATTCAACCGAATGTCCAACGAATAAAAATTTATGAGGATTACTATTTAATTTATAAAGAGCTTTACCCCCAGTTAAAAAATTCATTTAAAGAAATTTCTTTTAGAATTGATGAATAATAAAATGAAAACAAAAGTTTTGCTTGATACTGATATCGGAACGGATATCGATGATGCAATTTGCTTAACATATTTACTCGCTAATCCGGATTGCGATCTTCTTGGAATTACTACAGTAACTGGTGAACCAGAAAAACGCGCTATGCTTGCAAGTTCACTATGTATTCTGGCCGGGAAAGATATTCCGATTTATCCGGGAACAGCAGAGCCCTTGATTATTGAACAGCAGCAGAAGAATGCACAGCAGGCAAAATTGTTAGAGAACTGGAGTCATAAAAAGAGTTTTCCTAAAGGTGAAGCAATTGAATTTATGAGACAAACCATAAGAAAAAACCCGGGGGAAGTAATTCTTTTAACAATCGGACCATTAACGAACGTCGGTTTGTTGTTTAAGGTTGATGAAGAAATACCTTCCTTGCTAAAAGGATTAGTGATGATGTGCGGTTATTTTGAACATAAAATTCATGGCTGGAGTAAGCTTGAATGGAATGCTAAAGGGGATTATCATGCAACTAACATAGTTTACAAAGCACAAATTAAGTTACATCGCTCAATTGGGATAGATGTTACATCTCAATTAACAATGAATTCCGATGAATTCAAACAGAGGTTTAGTAAGGATATTTTCAAACCCTTGCATGATTACGCTCAGCATTGGTACGATTATTCTCATACGGTAACCTTTCATGATCCACTGGCTGCTGCTGCAATTTTCAACGAAGAAATTTGCAATTATCAACGAGGATATATCTCAATCGAATTAATTGATACTGAATCTGCTGGAATAACTAAATGGCAGCATGATGATAACGGCAGACATGAGATAGCAACAGATGTAAATAAAAATAAATTTTTTGAAGAATATTTTTCCATCTTTTAATCATGATTCACCACATTATGAAGCATATCGTAATATTTACAGTAACAATTTTAATCGCCACATATTTTTCTGGCTGCTCAAACAGTAAAGAAAAGCGAACAACTGTTGTATTCTGGCACAGCTTTGTTGCAACAACAATTCCAGCGCTTAACGAATTGGTGGCAAGATTTGAGAAAGAACATCCCAATATCAAAATAGACGCACAATACATTCCCACAGGTGATGCACTTGTTCAAAAATTAATTACATCAATCCAAAGTGGTAATGCTCCTGATGTTAGCTGGATTCATGCAGACTTCCTTGACAAGCTCACTGAGTCTGACGCCATCTATCCGATGCATCACTTTATTAAAGGTGAAAATGGTCTAACTGATCAAGAAGTCAATGATTTTTTCCCGCAGTTGCTCGGTGCTTTTTCATATAAGAACACTCTGTACGCCTTACCAATGGATGCAACCGTACTTGCCTTAGTTTATAACAAAAATCATTTTCGTGCTGTAGGTTTGAATCCAAATGCGCCGCCAAAAACATGGGATGAGCTTAGAGCATATTCTAAAAAGCTGACAATCGATAAAGACGGCGACGGTAAGTTAGATCAATACGGATTTTATGTTCCTGCCTATCCAGGTTCAGGTCCGCTTAGCATATGGATGGTGCTTCAGTGGAGTCCTTACCTTTGGCAGGCAGGCGGGCAAATTATAGACTCTACTCAAACAAAAGTTCTTTTTAATTCAGATGCAGGAGTGAAGGCATTAACTCTGTGGAAAGAAATTTATGATGATATGAATTTCAGCAATTATTCTTTCACTCATGATATGGGGTTGGCATCAGGCAGTCTATCGATGATCATGGATGGTCCGTGGGATCTGCCGACTTTTAGGAAAGCAAAAAATATTGATTGGGCTGTGGCAGCATTGCCAGAGGGACCAAAAGGAAAAGCGACTTACATAGCCGGTGAGAGTCTTGCAATCTTTAAGCAAAGTAAAAATCCTGAAGCAGCCTGGACATTTGTAAAATGGGTAACTCAACCCAAAATACAAGCTATGTTCTCGATGAGTTCAGGATATTTGCCAGTCCGAAAATCTGTTTTGGATTTAGAGGAGTACAAATCATTTTTAGAAAAAGATCATGCAATGCAAAGTTTTGTTGAACAGATTGAGACTGCCAGACAGCGACCCACCCTCGAAAGATTTTACGTGAATATAAATCAATTTATTGCTGAAGCGATTGAACAAACATTGGTTGGAAATAAATCACCAAAGCAGGCTCTGGATGAAGCCGCAGAAAAATCGAACAGGTTATTAAATCAAAAATGAATAAAAAAATATAAGCAGGTCAACAATGGCACACGTAGAATTGAAAAACCTGGGTAAGGTTTACGAAGGAAGCAGCTTTGCTGTTAAGGGTGTTAATATTGAAATACGAGATAAAGAATTTGTTGTTTTAGTTGGTCCTTCCGGCTGCGGTAAGTCGACAACATTAAGAATGATCGCCGGACTAGAAGAGATAACAGAAGGTGATCTCTTTATAGATGGTAAACGGGTGAATGATGTTTCACCAAAAGACCGTGACATTGCTATGGTATTTCAAAACTACGCACTTTATCCGCACATGACTGTATACGAAAACATGGCGTTCGGATTGAAACTTCGCAAACTTCCTAAACCTGAAATTAAAACAAGAGTTAGTGATGCGGCTGCCATACTTGGACTTACTAACTATTTAGATCGAAAACCGAAAGCACTTAGCGGAGGCGAGCGGCAGAGGGTTGCAGTTGGAAGAGCCATTGTTCGTAAACCGAAGGTATTTCTTTTTGATGAACCGCTCAGCAATCTTGATGCAAAACTTCGTGTTCAGATGAGAACAGAAATAACAAAGCTCCATCTTAAGCTCGAAGCTACTATGATTTATGTTACTCACGATCAGACCGAAGCAATGACAATGGGCGATAGAATTGTTGTTATGAAGGATGGATTTGTTAAACAGGTAAATACTCCGCTGAACTTATATAATAATCCCGAGAATAAATTTGTAGCAGGATTCATTGGCAGTCCTGCTATGAATTTTATTGAGGGTGTTATTAAGCAGTCAAACGGATTATATTTTGAATCAACCAATAAAAGTCTATCCATTAAACTTGAAGATATGCATGCTGATAAATTAAAAAATCACATTAACAAAAATGTTTGGTTTGGAATCCGGCCCGAAGACATACACGATCTGGTAGATACTTCATTACAAACCAGCTTTTATGAATTTGATGCAAAACTTGAAGTGGTTGAACCGATGGGTAACGAAGCATTCCTGTATTTTAATCTGGATGGGACACAATTCATTGCAAGAGTTCCGGCGCGTGATGTACCGAGACCTCAGTCAGTTAGAAAATTAAAACTGAACAAGAATAAAATTTATTTCTTTGATTATGAAACTGAAAGAACAATTATTTAAGAAATTATAGATGAGAGGCAAAAAATGAGCACATCAGAAGAACTTATAATTACTGAAGAACAAAAAAGACAGTACAGGGACGATGGCTTCTTTATTCTTGAAAGCATCATTCCTGAAGTTGAGCTTAAACTAATTCGTAAAGATTGTATGGAGTTAATTGAAGCACAGGATAAGGAGATGGAAAAACTCGGAGTAAATGAACTAAACCTGAGCCGGAAAAATAGCCGATACTTTGTATTCAACTCTTACAAAGAGCGCCCGCATCTTGGAAGATTTATTTTCAGCGACAGGATGGCTGAAATTTGTAAAGCAACTATCGGCAATACAGCTTATCTTTTTTGGGAACAGTTTGTTGTTAAGGGAACAGATAAAAAAGGCGCAGAGTTTACCTGGCACCAGGATTCCGGTTATGTTGATCATCAGCATAAATATTACGTTAACGCCTGGATACCACTTGATGATGTTAATGAAGAAAATGGTACGGTCGCTTTGCTGCCTTATTCTCTTGCGGGTACAAAAGAAAAAATTGAACATAAGCCCGTTCCCGGAAGCAATGACAGGGAAGGATATTTTGGTCCTGAGAAAGGTGTTTCTGCAAATTGTCCGGCAGGTTCAATTGTTGTTTTTTCAAGCACTACATTTCACAGATCAGGAGTCAACAGCACAAACAAAATGCGGCGTGCCTGGGCTCTGCAGTACTCACCGGAAATTATTTACGAGGCGGATGGTTCTTTAAAAGGATTGGACGAATTATTTCTTAAAGACGGATTGCGAGTCAAATAATCATTGGTTAAAATTATTTGGAGTTAAATATATCCCAAAATTGTTGAGCCTATATTCAATTAGAATGGAATAATTGATTTCTGATGCTTTGTTCTGAATTCTTTTGGAGGCAAACTAAATTTTTTTTTGAACAGATGATAAAAGTGACTTAGATTCTCAAACCCGCAGTCCATTGCTATGTTTGTAATGGCCTCGTCGCTATTCGAAAGAAGGTTTGCAGCATAATTCAACCTAAGGTTTGTAATATAATCCGTGGGAGATTCCTTAAAATATTTCCGAAAGGAACGGCTAAGGTGTTCGGGTGTGCGCCCGCAGAGTTCGTACATTTTGCCAATTCCCGCTGTAAAATTTTCTTTGTGTGTCATTTCAAATTTTACTTTAGTCAGCCAGGAAGGAATTTCCTCTTTCATCGAATCCTTTTCATGAACAAAGTATCTTGAAAAAATGTCCGCAAGAAGAATGCGAAGTTCAGTTTTCATTTTCTGCTTATTTAACCGGGAGACCGTATTCAATTTTTCAAATCTCGAAACCAAAATATCCTTTTCAATTTGGCTTAATTTAAATTTAGGAGGATAAATTGATTGCAGTAGTTTATTAGAATTAAATCCCTCACCAAAATAGTTAAAGAGCTTTAAAATTGATGTTGCCGGAAATGCAATATTTATCAACTCGCAGTTTTCATCATAATATTTTTCATAAAAGTGAGTATCTGCAGGACGAATAAAAACCAAATCACACTCGGAAAGAACCTCTTGCTTACCATTTATTCTATGCAGGGCTTTGCCTTTTGTTATGAGAAAAATTTCGTAAAAATCATGGTTGTGCGGCGTAGTAATACTTGCCAGTGATTTATGATAAGCATAGTGGATTTCGGATTCAGGATCGATAAGCTCTTTTGTTTTAAGTCTTATTACTTTCATATAATAAAATCAATAAATTACAATAAAAAATCACTCAGAGACAAGATTTTGAATAATAAAATAGGAATATTAACCACAAGAATAAATACTAAATCATTTAAACAGAATAGAAATGAAATCAGAAAAATTCAAAACGGAATTGCTTTTCACCGAGACTTATAAGAAGCATTTAAATGATAATCCGGCAATTAGAGAAGCAATGTGCCTCAAGGTTCAATACCCGGCATTCTTCACCCCCATTCAGGATACGGATCTGTTTGCAGGAAGAATTAAAAACACGTTGGTCGGTATTACTCCCGATGAATGGGGATCAACCGCATTCGGATATTATTGTGTAAAAGATAAAATATTAAAAGAATTAGATGATCCTGAAATTTATGATGATACAAGATCCGAAGTAAATGAAATGCTTGAGTTTTGGAGCAAGGAAAGCACTTCAGCGAAACTCCGGGCAGCTTATCCTGATGAAATAAAAAAGTATTTGCCTTCGGATAATTGGATGCACGAATGCGGAATAGCTTTTCCTCTTTACAGACTAACCGGCGGTAATGTTGATTGGGAAAAACTTTTGAAAAAAGGAATTCCCGGGTTGATTAAAGATGCCGAAGAATATAAAATCAAAGCTCGATCAGAGAATAAAGAACCGGAATTATATGAAGGAATAAAAATCGCACTCGAAGTATTGAAAGATGTTTGTCACTGGTATGCTGATCAAGCTATAGGGTTGAAGAATCAAGCTTCAGACGAAATAAGAAGAGCAGAACTTCAGCGGATTGCAGACACGCTAGAAGTGTTAACTGTTTCAGCCCCTAAAACTCTGAAGGAAGCAATTCAATTATTCTGGTTGTACAGTTATGTCGGTGATATTCGTAACTACGGAAGAATGGACGTTTGGCTTGGTGATTTTCTTGCAAGAGATTTAGAAAGCGGAGTTCTCACCGAAGATGAAGCATTAAAACTTCTTCAATCACTATGGCAATTAATTGCTGCACGGAATACTATTGTGCACAGTAGAATTATTATCGGAGGGAAAGGCAGACGAAATGAAGCGAACGCAGATAAGTTTGCACTGCTTGCTATGGAGGCTTCAAGAACAGTTCACGAAATAGAACCGCAATTATCTCTTCGATTTTACGATGAGATGGATCCTGCGTTGATGGAAAAAGCTCTACAGGTAATTGGAGAAGGAAGGACATTTCCCATTTTATACAACGATGATGTTAACTTGAAGGCAGTACAAAACGCACAAGGATTTGATGAACTCACCGCCGAACAATTTGTACCTTACGGATGCGGTGAATATATAATTAATCATCAAAGCTTTGGGACACCGAGCGGAGTTATAAATCTTCTTAAAGCGCTTGAAGTTACTTTGCGGAACGGTATTGATCCGATGACAGGAAGAATTGCCGGATTACAACTTGGTGAATTCAGTGACTTTGAGTCGTTTGACGATCTGTGGAATGCTTATAAAACTCAAGTTGAATTTTTCGTGAGAATGATGGCTGATCAGGAAGTTTTGGAGTACAAAATAGCCGGCGAGCACTCACCTTATCTTTATATGAGTTTACTTTATGATAATTGTTTCGAAAGAGGAAAAGGCATGTTTTCCGGAGGAATAAAATATCTCAGCGGTACATTGGAGACTTATGGCAACACCAATACTGCCGATAGTTTAACGGCCATCAAAGAATTGGTTTATGAAAAAGGACTTATCTCTAAAGATGATTTATTAAAAGCACTCGATAATAATTTTGAGGGTTATGAAAAGATTATGCAGCAATTATTGAAGGCTCCAAAATATGGAAACGATTACGACCAAGCAGATGAGATGTTGGTTAAAGTCCATGAACATGTTTGCAATTATGTGAAAGAACAAAGCAAGCGTGTTAATCTTCAATCATATCTTGTGGTGGTTATCAATAACAGTGCTAATACATTGATGGGACATCAAACCTCAGCTTCTGCCGATGGGAGAAAATCCGGTGAACCAATGGCAAATGGAAATAACCCAAGCGGCGGAAGTGATGTTAATGGCGCAACAGCCTTTCTAAATTCACTCGTAAAACCATCGCCTTACATTCATGCCGGTGCCGTTCAGAATATGAAATTCAGTAAAGAGATGTTCGCTGCTAAAAAAGAAATTCTTAAAACATTGCTTGAAACTTTTTTTGAAAACGGCGGGCAACAAGCTATGATAACCGTAGTTGATAGAAATGAGCTTGAACGTGCAATTCAAGAACCAGAAAAATATGGACACGTATTTGTGAGAGTAGGCGGATTTAGTGCAAGGTTTGTCGAGCTTTCGCGTGATGTTCAATTAGAAATTTTAAGCAGAACATTATATTGATACATGACTGGTTTAACATTCGACATACACAGATTTTCGTTAAACGATGGATCGGGAATACGAACAACGGTCTTTCTAAAAGAATGTTATTTAAAATGCGAGTGGTGTCATAACCCGGAATCCCAATCCTTCAAACCGCAGCTTTCCTTTAATTCCGAAAAATGTATTCATTGTTTTGAGTGCGTAAAAGTATGCCTGACCAGTGCACATAAAATCAAAGATAACAAACATTACGTTGATTGGAATCTTTGTAATGTTACTGGTAAATGCGTGGATGCTTGTTCATCCGGCGCGTTAAAAATTATCGGGGCAAATACAGATGTTCAGTTTATTATTTCAGAAGTGATTAGAGATAAAGCATATTACGATAAAACCGGAGGCGGTTTAACTATTTCAGGCGGAGAGCCTTTGGCTCAATTCGAATTTACAAAAGAATTGTTGATCGAAGCGAAGCAACATGGTTTGCACACAATAGTTGATACTTGCGGTTTTGCAGAGCCTGATCAGTTTAGAGAAATTCTTCCTTATGTTGATTTATTCTTATTTGATTACAAAGTGACTGACGATGCAAAGCATAAGCAGTACACCGGTGTGAGTAATAAAAAAATTCTTGAGAATCTTAACTTCCTTTATAATCATGGTGCGTCAATTATTTTGAGATGCCCATTAATTCCCGGAATTAACGATGATGAGTTTCACCTTGAGGGAATTAAAAATATTATTAAAAAATATCCCTTGCTCAAATCTGTTGAAATAATGCCTTATCACAACATGGGAAGAGATAAAGCCGGAAGAATCGGCATGGAATATAAAATGTCCGATGTAAGAAATGCTGAAGTACGTGATAAACAACGTTGGATGAAGTATTTTTCAACCAATAATTGTAATGTCATTTGTAATTAAATTTGATACTGCAAAATCATTTCGTTTGGGAAAAAATGACGACAGTATTTTCTAATTCGGTCTACATTTGTGCACTGATTATTTTCACAAGCTCCACTCTACATGCTCAAACCACCAATTTAATAACCAATGAAAAATCGCAACTAATAAAACTATTTGATGGCGGATTTTTTACCGAAGGACCTGCGTACGGAAGCGATGGTAATTTTTATTTCAGCGATATAACTTTTACTGTCGAAACCAATATGCAAGCGGGAATTATTTGGAAGCATGAATTGCAGAGTGGAAAAACTTTTGTTTACAGATCACCGAGTGGAATGGCGAACGGAATAGAATTCGACAAATTTAACAATATGATTGTATGTGAAGGATCCGATCACGGCGGCAGAAAAATCACCAGCACAGATTTGACTACTGGGAAGAGCAAAATACTTACAGCTTTATTTAACGGAGCTCCGTACAATTCCCCTAATGATCTAGTAATAGATAGCAAGAATAGGATTTATTTTACAGACCCTCGCTATTCTGGGTATGAGAAAATTGAGCAGCCATGCTTTGGAGTTTATAGATTGGATCAAGATGGAAGCGTAACATTAATTATAGATGAAATTGCTATGCCAAATGGTATTGCGTTATCACCAGCAGCGGACAGATTATACATAGGCTGTAATTATGAAGGAAATTTGGAAAGGGGCATAAAACCTCAGACAGATATTTTTATTTTTAATCTTGATGAAAATGGTCTTGCTTCAAATGGCAAAATATTTATTGACTATCCAGATGAATTCGGACCAGATGGAATGACTGTCGATAAAGAAGGAAATTTATATGTAGCGCTGAGAGATGAATCAAATCCGAGTATCTATATTTATGATTTGGATTCAAGGCTGATTGAGAAAATATCTTTACCAGAAGTTCCAAGTAATGTTACATTTGGTAAGGGAAAGGAAAAGAATAACATATTCATGACCGCAGGAGGAAGTCTTTACAAAATAACAGTATTATCAGAAGGAAATAACTGAAGAACGATTTTTATGGAAAGTAAGATTAAACTAGGAATAATAGGCACAGGCTTAGCAGCAAAAAATCTTCACTTGCCAGCACTGAGAAAACTTGAAGATAAGTTTGAAATTACCGCAGTTTGCAATCATACAGAAGCGAAAGCAGTTGAGTTCTCGAAATTGGTAGGAGATGTTAGATACTATCTTAATTATAAGGATATTTTGGCTGATGAAAATGTTGATGCAGTAGATATCACGCTTCCTATTGATCTTAATTACAAAGTTACTGTTGAAGCGTTAAAATCAGGCAAACATGTTTTTCTTGAAAAACCTCTTGCAGCGTCACTGATAGAAGCGAAAAAAATGCTCTCACTGAAAAGAAAGTATCACTAGGTGATGCTGCTTGCCGAGAATTTTAACTATAGAAAGGTTTATAATTCAGTTAAAGATTTGTTAAAACAAAAATCCATCGGGAAAGTCTATGCAGCCCAGTGGAATGTTTTTTATCTAGTTACTTCAGACAAAGATTACGGCGCAACAAAGTGGAGACAACAACACAAATATGCCGGCGGTTTCATGCTTGACGCAGGCGTTCATAATATTGCGGCTTTGCGAATGTTGTTTGGTGAGGTTAAGTCAGTTGCTGCTTTTACAGATAGTATTAACCCATCAATTGGCAAACCTGATACGATGAGTGTCCAAATGATTTTTAATTCAGGTATAAAAGTTATTTATAATTTATTCTTTACAGTTAAGCATCACTGGGAGAATAAGTTTCTCATATTTGGAAGCAAGGGCACCATAGAAGCAAATGACGACAAAATATCTTTGAAACTGAAAGATGAAAACCCTGAGATCATTGATTGTTCCGATGATGGAGGTTATACTGACGAGTTTCTTGATTTCTATTATGCAATAAAAAAGAAAACAAAAGTCAGTTACTCTTTCTATGATGGCTATGAAGATATGAGGGTTGTCTTTGCAGCTTTAAAGTCAGCGGACACAAATAAGGTCGTACACCTCGAATAAATTATCGCCATATGACAGTATTTACTAAAACATTGGCTGCAGTCCTACTATTTCCTGTTTTGGTTTTGTCTCAACCATCAGAAGATACTGGAAATATTTCTTTAACAACTTTCGTGAATCCTTTCATCGGCACAGCGAATGGTGGAAATACATTTCCCGGAGCAGTAGTTCCTTGGGGTATGGTTTCTGTCAGCCCGCATAATTCATTAATCGCACCATCAGGCTATCTTTATGGGGCGAGAGATTTTTATGGATTCGGGATGGTTCATTTAAGTGGAACAGGCTGTGCTGAGCTTGGAAGTGTTTTAATTACCATAACTGATGATGGTTCACCAATCAAACCGGAGGATTATAAAAATAATTTTTCATCTGAGGAAGCCACGCCAGGTTACTATTCACTGATATTAGATGATCAGAAAGTAAAAATTGAAGCTGCCGCAACAGAACGATCGGGCATTTTGAAGTTTACTTCGTTTCATAAATCAAATAAGCAATTGATAATTGATGCCGGGAGAAGTCTTGGAATTTTTGGCGGTGGAAAAATTAAAGTTGTATCGACTAATGAAGTTGAGGGCTATAACGTCAGCGGCGGATTTTGCGGTGAAGCGAACAGAGAAGAAGTTTATTTCGTTGCAAAGTTCAGTAAAAATTTTAATCATCATAGTTTTTGGATTGGTGAAAACATTTTTGATTCGATTCAGGCGCAAGTGATTGATTCTTCCATTGGAGCATTACTTAGTTATGAGTTTGATGAAGACGAACAGCTTCTTGTCAAAGTTGGGATATCCTATGTTAGCATTGAAAACGCAAGATTAAATCTTGATACCGAAATTCCAGATTGGGATTTTGATCGAATAAAACTTTTAGCCCAACGAAAATGGGAAGATGAGTTAAGCCGTATACGAATTGATGATGATAATCAGGATAACAAAACCAAATTCTATTCGGCGCTTTATCATATGCTTATTCATCCAAATATCATCAGCGATGTGAATGGTGAATATCCGCTAATGGGAAGAAATGGAATTGGAAAATATTCCAATCGAAAACGCTACTCGGTTTTTTCGTTGTGGGATACTTATCGTACGTTACATCCTTTTTACAATTTAGTTTTTCCTGAAGTTCAATCAGAGATCATACAAACGATGATCGATATGTATAAAGAATCCGGCTATTTACCTAAATGGGAGTTAGCCGGAAACGAAACTTATATGATGGTTGGCGATCCGGCATCAATAGTTATTGCAGATAGTTACATAAAAGGCATAACCGACTTTGATGCTGAGACAGCTTTTAATGCTGTGTTAAAGCCAATGTTGCTTAAGGAAAATGAAAAAGCTCCGCCAATCCGTGCAGGCTATCATGAATTGCTGCAATACGGCTACATTCCTTTTGAACAGGATTGGAATGATGATTGGTGGGTTTGGGGACCTGTATCAACTACACTTGAATATTGTCTTAGCGATTTTGCAATTTCAAGTATGGCTGACAAACTTGGCCGAAGAGAATTAACCGACGAATTCTATTCACGTTCTTTATTTTATAAAAATCTATATGATCCGGTAACGAAGTTTATGCGTCCTAAATTAATGAATGGAAAATGGCTTGAACCATTCGATTCACTTGCAACAGAAGGTTCAGGTGATTGGGTTGGTTCAGGCGGGCCTGGATATGTTGAAGGTAATGCGTGGAACTATACGTGGTTTGTTCCGCATGATATTCCAGGGTTGATAGATTTATTTGGCGGAGAAACACCATTCAGCGAAAAGCTTTATCAATCATTTAAAAATGGTCAATTCACAATTAACAATGAACCTGATATTGCTTATCCATATTTATTTAATTATGTGAGGGGCAGTGAATTTAGAACCAGAGAATTGGTTCAAGATATTCTGAAAAAGGATTTCGGTACAGATCATCGCGGGCTGCCGGGTAATGACGATTGCGGAACAATATCGGGCTGGTTTGTTTTCTCTGCACTTGGATTCTATCCTGATTGTCCCGCCTCTGAATTTTATCAGTTAGCTTATCCATTGTTCGATAAAGTTACAATTTCACTTGATCAAAATTATTTTCAAGGCAGTGAGCTAGTTATTCAAAGAACATCTGTTTCCCAAAATTTACCTGATAAGATTAAGATTTATTTTAACGGCGGTTTGATTGAGGATTATCGATTTGATCACAGACTATTAGTCAATGGAGGTATTTTGTCTTTTGAAAAAGCTGACTGACGATGTATAAGTTTTGAATAATCTATATCTTTTAGAAGAAAATTAATCATCACCTAATAAATTGGATAAGCTAAAATGAAACCATTTCAATTTTTAATATTTCTTTCGCTGATTTCATGTTCAGTCGAAGAAAAAAAAGCTAATGTTTCTATTGTTGAATTATTTCCAAATCTTACTTTTAAACAAGCAGTCGATATCCAGACACCTAAAGATGCTACTAATCGATTGTTCGTGCTATCCCAGCCGGGTATTATTTATGTGTTTGATAACAAACCAGAGGTAAATGTCAAACAGGTATTTCTTGATATCAGAAAAAAAGTTCTCAGCGGTGGGGAAATGGGATTGTTAGGATTAGCATTTCATCACGATTATAAGCGCAATGGCAGCTTTTATGTTGATTACACAACAGACAATCCAAGAAGAACAGTGATCTCCAAATTTCAAGTATCAAAGGATAATCCCAGCAAGGCTGATCCAAAAAGTGAAGAAATTTTATTGGAAGTAAATCAACCGTATGAAAATCATAACGGTGGTCAAATTACATTTGGACCGGATGGATATTTATATATATCACTGGGAGATGGTGGAGCTGCAGGAGATCCATTAAATTCAGGGCAAAATCTTAAAACTCTGCTCGGAAGCATTTTAAGAATCGATGTAAATAAAAAATCAACTGGTAAGAATTATTCCATTCCTAATGATAATCCTTTCAAGAATAACAATATGAATTATCGAGAAGAAATTTTTGCATATGGATTAAGAAATGTCTGGCGATTTAGCTTCGATAAAAATAATACGCTATGGGCTGGTGATGTAGGACAGAACGCATGGGAAGAGATAGATATAATCCAAAAAGGGGAAAACTATGGCTGGCGAATAATGGAAGGATTGCATTGCTTTAATCCAAATAATAACTGCGATACAACGGGTTTAGTGCTTCCGATCTGGGAATATGGGCATGACGTATCAGGCGGCTTTTCAATTACAGGTGGATTTGTATACTCCGGTCAATCAGCTCCGGCATTAAAGGATAAATATATCTATGCAGATTATGTGGTTGGAAAAATATGGGTATTAGAATACAAGAATGGTAAAGTCGTAAATAAACTTCTTAAGGATACTGATTTTGCAATATCGACATTTGGTGTGGATGAGAATAAAGAGTTGTACTTCGCAGATTATAGGAGAGAGGGGAAGTTGTATAAATTTGTTATGAGTTAGATTTTTTAGGGTTTCTTTGAATCAATTAAAAAATAATCCTGAGAACTCGTAAAATGATTCTAATAAATTAGCCTAGAACCATTTGGGTGACCCGAGTAGCTGAAATAATCTATGGTTGAGCATGAGGTAAGGTTTACCAATAAGCCAAGGCAGAGGGACATGAACAAAAGATATTTAATAATGAGCAATCTGGCTTTTATTTTTTTCAATAGTTATCCATTTGTTATCATTCTAAAATTGAGCTTTAAAATAAAAAAACCCAGCCAAGCGCTGGGATTTTTTCTTTTGTAGCGGGGGCAGGACTTGAACCTACAACCTTCGGGTTATGAGCCCGACGAGCTACCAATTGCTCCACCCCGCGATATAATTTTATTTTTTAAGAACCTTCGGGTTATGAGTCTGCCTTCATTTTATTCCGGCGAGATAAACCCGACTCGCTTTCAATTGCTCCACTTTATCCGGCAATGAAATACTAGTTTCGTTGACGGATCTATCTCGTCAATAGAATAATGATTTCATTGACGGACTCGCGATATAATTTTATTTTTTAAGAACCTTCGGGTTATGAGTCTGCCTTCATTTTATTCCGGCGAGATAAACCCGACTCGTAACCAATTACTTCACTTTATTCCGCTTTAGCGGGACCCGCAATGTAATTTGGGTAGCAAATATACTCATTATGTGCTGGGTTGTCAAACCAGCACCATTGGGCTGGTATTGGTCAAATCGGTGGAAAAATTGTAGCAACTTATACGTTGAAATTAAAACTCGAAATTATACCATCAATACTTTGCGAGTGAACATGCAGCTCATTAAGCTTTTGAATAATACTTAGGATACTCTTCCTTTTTTCTTCAACGAGGTCGGTTAAAAAGGTTCTAACTTCCGGAAAAGTACACTCGGCAAGAATTCCCTCATAAAAACGTACCATAGAGGCTTCTTTACGCAGGGCTTCATTAAGCATCGCGCATGTATTTCTGCAGGCATGCTGGCAATCTACTTTTATCTGTGTCATATTGCGCCTCTTTTATTTTCTCTCTTAGAGTTTTACGTGTTTAATATTTATTAAACTGTCACTTTAACAGGCGACTTTGCAAAATGTTTTCCGATTTCAAGCGCTTGTTCATTTACAGGAATCATGTGATGATGTCTCTCAGGTAAAACTTTTTTCAAAGCAGAAAGTACGTTCTCAATTTTTACGATTGGTTTTTTCTCAAGGAAAGCACCGAGTATAATCATATTAGCAACTTGTTTCTTGTTTAATTTTTGTGCTTTCTCCATCGCCGGAACCCGCAGGCACTCAATGTCTGTTCTGGTCGGTAGATTAATAATACTTGACTCTTCATAGATTAATAAACCGCCGGGTTTAACTGTAAATTCAAACTTATCCAACGAGGGTTGATTGAGCACAATTGCCGAATCAAATTTCGATACAATAGGAGAGCTAATTCTTGAAGTTGAAACTATAACAATACAGTTTGCAGTACCACCGCGCATTTCGGGTCCGTATGAAGGCATCCAGCTTACTTCTTTATTTTCTATCATTGCAGAGTAAGCAAGAATTTGGCCCATTGAGAGAATGCCTTGTCCTCCGAATCCTGCAAAAATTATTTCTTGAGCTTTTTCCATTTCGTTTACCTTAATTACTAACAGCGCTTGAAAAAATAATTAGTTTGGATTTTCCTTTGTTACCTTTGATTCTTCCTTAGGTATCTTTAAATCTCCTAAAGGATAAATCGGAAACATGTGCTCTTCAATCCACTTCATTGATTCTAAAGGAGTCATTTTCCAGCCCGAAGGACAATTAGAAACAACTTCAATAAAACACGTTCCTTTTTTCTCCTTCTGATATTCAAAAGATTTTGTAATGGCTTTCTTTAATTTTCTTATTGCATTTGAAGTATGAATTGAATGTCTGCTCACATAATAAGCTCCGGGTAATTGCGCTAACATGTCAGTAATTTTAAGCGGATTGCCTATGGCTGCTGCTTCTCTTCCATAAGGACTTGTGGATGTAACCTGTCCTATTAATGTGGTTGGAGCCATTTGGCCGCCGGTCATACCGTATATCGCATTGTTTATAAAGATCATTAAAATATTTTCACCGCGATTAACTGTATGAATTGTTTCTGAAGTGCCGATTGCTGCAAGGTCGCCATCACCTTGATAAGAAAACACATATCTATCTGGAAGAACTCGTTTAATTCCAGTAGCAACGGCTGAAGCTCTTCCATGTGCAGCTTCCTGCATATCAATATTCATATAATTGTATGCAAATACCGAGCAGCCAACTGGTGCAACACCAATTGTTTTATCTTGAATATTTAATTCCTCCACAACTTCCATAAGAATTTTATTAACAATTCCGTGTCCACAGCCAGGACAATAGTGCATTGGCATATCTGTTAATGTAGATGGTTTACAATATACTACTTCAAATTCTTCTGGGATTTTATTTTCCATCTTAAATTCCTTTATTTCAAGGTAAGAGTTTGCTTTTCAATAATAGTTTCAACTTTTTGAAAAACTTCTTCAGGTGAAGAAATCATTCCCCCCATTCTTCCTGTAAGGTTGACAGGACATCGTCCATTAACTGCTAATGATACATCTTCAACCATTTGACCAGCATTCATTTCAACAACCAATATCGATTGTACTCTTATTGCAAGTCGTGCAATTTCATCTTTAGGAAATGGATATAAAGTAATTGGTCTTAGCAAACCAATTTTAATATCTTTCTCTCTACCGAGTTCAACTACCTTCTGGCAAATTCTTGCACCTAAACCGTAAGCTACTAAAAGAATATCAGCATCTTCTGTTAGGATAGATTCGAATCGTACTTCCTTCTGCATCGCTTTATATTTTTTTTGAAGATGTAGATTCACTTGTTCCATTTCTTCGGGTTGCATATAGAGAGATGTGATTATATTTCTTTCCTTCCTTTTGCCCATACCTGAAGTGGCCCAATTTACTTCATGATAGGGAAGCGAACCTGCTTCCGGGAGAACAACTTTTTCCATCATCTGACCTAAAGCACCATCTGCAAGAATGAAAGCAGGGTTTCTATATTTTTCGGCTAATCGAAATGCATCGAATACAAAATCTGCCATTTCTTGAACCGAAGCTGGAGCTAACACAATAAGATGATAATCACCATGTCCGCCGCCTTTTACCGCTTGCCAATAATCACTTTGAGATGGTTGAATGGTTCCTAAACCAGGACCGCCACGGTTGATATTCACAACCAAGCAGGGCAGTTCGGCTGATGCTATGTATGACAAACCTTCTTGCATTAAACTAATACCTGGACTTGATGAAGAAGTCATTATTCTGGTTCCAGCACCGGCAGCTCCATAAACCATGTTAATAGCTGCCAACTCACTTTCGGCTTGCACAACTACTCCACCGCGCTTTGGCATCTCCCGTGTGAAATATTCAAGTATTTCTGATTGAGGTGTTATCGGATAACCGAAATATGCATGAATTCCTGCTCTAATTGCTGCTTCTGCTAGAGCTTCATTCCCCTTCATCAAGCGGGGCTCATTATTTGAATTATTATTCTGGTTCATTTCATTCCTTCATTAGGAAATCTAAAATCGATTACGCAACCTTACTTTTCGTAGTTTTTGGCTGTCTGTAAACCGTGATTGCGGGTTCAGGGCATACTATTGCACAATTAATACATCCCGTGCAATTATCCTTAATTAGCTCAACATATCGATAACCGTGTGTATTGATGTGTGAAGATAATCCAAGGCTTCCCTGAGGACAGGCAACTATACAAAGCTCACAGCCTTTACAAATTTCTTCATCTATTTTTACTGTACCTTTTATCATCTTACTTTACCAGGTATTAATTTATGAATTAAATCTTTAATCATAAAATGACAAGATATATGCCAATGAAGCTTTAACTAAGGAATTTTAGAAATTCTTAATTACTTCCATTAATTATATTTAGCCATTGCCATTTCAAAGAAAAGGGCTGAAAAGCGTTTCTTAATTAAGAGAGAGACTTTTGAGGGATAGAATTAGGGAGTTGTATAAAAAAATGTCTAAGACAAAAAGTGAAAACCACAAAATAATCGAACACGCCCACAATAAGTCAATGGGTTAGAGCCCTTTAGCTTTCAGATTCCTTTAAGTTCCACACTTGTGATTTACAACAACCATTGGTATCTTTGCGGCGTAAATAAACATGAGGTATTATTGAAAATCAGCAAAATATTCATATTTCTAGCATTAATTTCAGTGGTAGGATTCACTTTAAATTCAAACGAGGGTAAAAGCCCCAAAAGTACAGTTGCTAGTGAAGAACTTGCACTTCCAAGCAATTCTGAATTCACTTCACAAATAGAACTTCTTGAGTATGTTGACCGTGGAAAAATAGTCGCATCCTGGTATGGTCCCCGGTTTCATGGAAGAAAAACTGCAAATGGTGAGACTTTTGACCAGCAGGCTTTTACAGCCGCACATAAAAAATTTAGATTTGGAACACTATTAAGACTGACAAATCCCACTAATGAAAGGTCAATTATCGTAAGAATTAACGATAGAGGACCCTACATAAGAGGCAGAGAGCTTGATCTTTCTAAAGCCGCTGCCAATGAGCTGGGAATTCTAGAAAGGGGCGTTGCAAAGCTAAATATTGAACAAGTCACACTAAAAGGAACCAACTTTCCTGTGATTACTCTCAACTAATGGTTTTAGTAAAAAGCTACCAATTCGCCCCCGTTTTACGGGGGTTTTTTATTTTTTACAAGCTTTAAATAATCTAAATTGTTAAATTATAACAGCTTAATTAAATATTCTAAAGGATAGTATGAAATTAAACTTGGGCTGCGGGAAGGACATCAAGCCTGGCTATGTTAATCTTGATATTGTTGATTATGGTGGTAATCAAATCCATAATATAAATAAGTTTCCTTACCCCTTTGAGGAAAACTCTTTTGAGGAGATATATGCTTCACATGTTCTCGAGCATCTTGATAATTTCAACAAAACGATAACCGAGCTTTACAGAATTGCCAAACCAAATTGCAACATAATTGTTTACGCTCCGTTCTTCCTTAATACAAAGTATTTTGGTGAACCGGATCATAAAATTCCATTTTCAATTAGAACCTTTGATAATTACGAATACATTGGCAATAGGAAGCTAAAGTTTTATGAAAGATGGAAACTTGATCATAGAACAAATTATGAAAGCGCTGCTAAGTTTGAGATTTTGGAAAAGAGATTTATCACCTCACATTTTTCGGTTTTAAAGTGGATGGATATTATCGTGAATCTCGAACCTGTGATTTACGAGAGATTTTTTGCAGGGATTTTTTCCCCGGAGGAAGTGTATTTTAAGTTGAGGGTGGTTAAATGAAAGACATATTTCACATAATACAATTAGTTACTTTTTGTTATAAATATCTCACGTTTTATTTTTCTTAGTTAGTAACCTTTCCCAGTATTATCTCAAAGGAGGCGTAAAACGATCAACAAAAATATCTACAGGTTTAACTGATTTTAGATATTCATAGATTACTTCTAAATCTTCGGTTGTCATACCTGCATACATTATCCAGGGCATAACTGTTTGAAACTCTCCTTGGTTAACTTTCTCTGGTGTATAGCTTGTATCTGTATATAATTTAAATCGGTTTACAAATTGTTCCTTTGTCCAGTTTCCAATTCCAGTATTAGGATGAGGAGTCAAATTAGAAGAACTCACTACAGAACCATCTGGAAATTTGAATTCATTTCCGCCAGCAAAGTCTTCGCTAATTTCCTGTTTGGTATGACAACCATAGCATCCTGCAGCAGTAACTAAATATTTTCCGTAATTCGCAATATCCTCCGTTGGGGGTAAAGGATTAAACTCAGCTTTTTGAGGAATTGTATTGATAATAAAATTCATTGGAAAGTCTGACTCGGATTGTTCTAACTTATTCTCAATCGGTTCTAAAGTGCGCATGTAAGCAATAACGGCATAAATATCTTCTTGATCTAGTTTCCCAAAGTTTAAATATGGCATTATAGGAAACAATGCATGCCCATCTTTTGACACGCCGGTTGTAATAGCTCTGAATATTTTGCCGTCAGTCCAATCCCCCAAGCTGTAAGGTGTTATATTGCTTGAAATGTATTTGCCCGGAAATCCAAGATTTTGGTTGAATAAATCGCCGCCTTTTCCTTCGGTTCCGGCTAAAGGCGGAGCAGAAAACAAACTCCAGTCTCTCGTTGAGTGGCAATCCATACAAACCATCACATGATTAGCTAAATACTTTCCACGTTCAATTTGCTCTGGTGTAATCTCAACTTTAATATCAGGTGGATCGCCTACTGAGGGCAGCGCGGTTTTCACATAAATAAGCAAAGCAGCAACAACTATTATAATTGCTCCAAAGACATATAATAATAGCTTAAAAAATCTTTTCATCTTTCCTCATTTATAAATGAAGTTATATTTAACAATTTGATGCCTAAAATTATTGCCCAAAGAGGTGCAAGAATTAAATATAAATTTACTGCTGTTTCAGCTAGGGCACTTATCTCCAACATATTTCCAAATGAATCCAGAAGCGATAATACTCCAACTGCAATTGTAAACCACCCAAGAATTCGATAATCTTTTTTAATAAAAAGTCCTGCCCCAATCCACCAAATACCTCCGACGAGAGAATCGAACATATTCCACATTCCGCCAGCAACCATTTGAGAAAATGAGCCAAATAACAACTTGATAGTTTCTTGTTGTTGAGTTGATGCCGAAGTAAATTCATTAAGATGATAGGGCCAAATGAAAGCAAGAATTGAAGCTCCGACCGCTCCGATTAGGATGTAAGATGTCCCGCAGAAGGTTAAAAGATTTTTCCATGGTGTTTTGTCTTTAAGCCAATCATATATGAAGTATAGGGCAGGCAGCAGTAGCAGATAGTATCCAAACACATCAGTAATCATACTCCATCGCAGCATGGAGATATTCACATTTTCTAAAGAGAAAATTATTACTGGATTGGAGAAAAAATCAAAATTAAAATTAACCGCCGCAGCTACCAAAAAGTAACTGATAAAGGCAACTATACCTGAAAGTATAGTAATTAAACCGACAATTTTTTTATGCTGATTGTAATTCATTGTTGTTCAGATTTTAATAATAAATTTGTTTTCAACGAATATATTCAGACTAATAGAAAAAAATTGTATAAATCGGACATCTTTAGATTGAGTAATAGATATGACCCAGAAGCCTACTCATCCTTTGTTGGTAGTGCTTGGGGGTCATATTAGTAAGGGATTTGAACTCTCTGATGAAGTGAGATTGATCGTAATAACCAGAATCGCAAGCAATTTGGGTTAAGTTAAGTGTTGATTGATGAATTAAATGGAGTGCTTTTAAATATTTTTTATATTGGATAAAAGATTCAACGTTCATTCCAAACCAATTGTTAAACAATCTTCTCACATGTCTTTCGGAATAATTGTACTCGCTACGGAGAGATTTAACTGTAAATTCATTCAAGTGCAATTTAGAATGAAGATGAAGAATCGGATTTAGATCAATAAAATGTTTTGACGCTGCTAATTTCTCATAAACCCACTTCAGAACTAACATAGTCTGTTTTTCAAAAGAGAACTCATTGCTGATTTGATACCATAAATCATCAAGTTTTTTACAGACAAGCTTTCCATCTATAACGTTGTTATTGAACTCTTTTACTGGAATATTGAATAAATACTTCAAAGCATAAACATTTAGCTGAATTCCCAAAAAAACTTGTTCACCCTCTTTTACTAGATTAAAAGGGCTGTCGTTAACACCATTGATTATACATTTTGGAAAAGCTTGCTTGTTGTCCGCAGTTGAGCCAAAGTAAGAGATATTACCGCACAAATTAAAAATTATTTCGGCATTTCCTTTTGGAAGGATAGTTTCATACCGTTTAATCACATCGCGCTCATGAGAGCGCCAAATACACTTCACCAGGGATCTGATAAATAAATCTTTGGGGAAGAATATGTTTGAAGAGCTATTCATAAACTAATCTATGCGCTAGCTATAAAGAGTAGTAGTTTATTATACATTACAGAGTACATCTCCTAAATTTTTATTTCTTTAATCATTGAATAGTTTTAATAAAAATTACTAAATTCTGTATACATTAAACAATAACATGAAAAACCAATGAAGAACTTACAAAAACTCATTTTACCGGTTCTATTAATTATTGTCGTTTTCCTCATCTACAAAATTTACTTTTCTTCAAATAAGGGATTAGGTTCATTCTCCGATTTCGATCCCAACAACAATGCCGTTAAACCAATCACTGTTGAGCTTCTAAAAGATAGAGGAATAAATCAACAAGGCGGGGCTGTGGTATTTTATGTTTCAGATAAGACAGGCAAAGAAATGATTGTGACTGGTGAGCTTAGTTTACCACAGGGAATTGAAAATGCTAATGTGATTACTATAAAGGGACATCTTAGCCAGGGCGGTTTTCATGCTCACGAAGTTGTGATTGATTAAATATTTATGAACAAGTTTCAGCTTGTGTCGAATTATGAACCCGCGGGAGACCAGCCACAGGCAATAAATCAATTAGTAGACGGATTAAACCGCAGAGAAAAATATCAAACTCTGCTTGGTGTTACAGGCAGCGGAAAAACTTTTACGATTTCAAATGTCATTCAGGCGGTAAACAAACCAACTCTAATTATTTCCCACAATAAAACTTTAGCTGCACAGCTTTACTCCGAGTTCAAAGCATTTTTCCCAAATAATGCTGTTGAGTTTTTTATAAGCTACTACGATTACTACCAGCCCGAAGCGTATGTTGTTAAAAGTGATTTATACATCGAAAAAGATTTTTCTATAAATGAAGAAATTGACCGGCTGCGATTAAAGGCAACTACGTCACTGATTGAAGGGCGTAGAGATGTGATTGTAGTTGCCAGTGTAAGCTGTATTTATGGAATTGGGGCACCGCAAGAGTATGCAAATCAAATTTTGTTTTTGAAAAAGGGCGAGAAGATTGCCAGAAAAAAACTGCTGCGTAACCTAATTGATATTCACTACGTTAGAAATGATGTTGAGTTTTCACGCGGTACTTTTCGAGCTAGAGGCGACGTTATTGAAATTATTCCCGCATATCAAAATGAAGAGGCATTAAGAATTGAGTTTTGGGATGATGACATTGAAAAATTATCCATTATAGACTCTGCTACCGGACAAACAATTAAAGAAGTAGAGTCCTCTGCCGTTTATCCAGCCAAATACTTCGTTTCTAATCGAGATCAAATTCAAAAAGCAATCCATAATATTGAATTAGAACTTAGGGATAGGTTAGAATATTTTCGATCTCAAGAAAAATATCTGGAAGCCCAACGTATTGAGCAGCGAACTCGCTTTGATATCGAGATGATGAAAGAGATTGGTTATTGTTCCGGAATTGAAAATTATTCGAGGCACATGGATGGACGAACTGCTGGTTCACGTCCGTACAATCTTTTAGATTATTTTCCAAAGGATTTTTTACTGGTAATTGATGAATCCCACGTTACTGTTCCTCAGATAAGAGGAATGTACAATGGTGATCGTTCAAGAAAAGAAACTTTAGTTGAATACGGATTTAGATTGCCTTCTGCTTTAGATAATCGCCCAATGAAGTTCGAAGAATTTGAGAGCATGCTCGATCAAGTGATATTTGTTAGTGCAACCCCCGCTGATTTTGAATTGCAAAAATCCGGCGGAGTTGTGGTTGAACAAATTATTAGACCAACAGGATTGTTAGATCCAGACATTGAAGTGCGGCCAATCAAAGGACAGATTGATGATCTAATCGGTGAAATTCGGGAAAGATCCCTTAAAAAAGAGAGAGTGCTGGTTACAACATTAACAAAAAAAATGTCGGAAGATCTTGCTGACTATCTTGATAAGATTGGTATTCTGGTACGATATATCCACAGTGATATTGATTCGCTTGAAAGAGTTGAAATACTTAGGGATTTACGCTTGGGTGATTTTGATGTTCTTGTGGGGGTAAACTTGTTAAGAGAGGGGCTTGATCTTCCAGAAGTTTCTTTGGTTGCAATTATTGATGCAGACAAAGAAGGATTTCTCAGAAGTGAGCGGTCATTGATGCAAACTGCGGGTAGAACAGCACGTAATGTAAATGGCAAAGTAATTATGTATGCCGATGTTATCACAGAATCAATGCGCAAAACAATTGCCGAAACTAATCGGAGAAGAAAGCTACAAAAGCAGTACAATCATGAAAATAACATCACACCTACAACTATTTATAAAAGTGTAGAAGAAATACTTTCCTCAACATCAATCGCAGATATAAGAAAAAAAGAGGAGAAAGAATCTTTTACCTTTTTAAAAGTCGCTGAGCCTGTTCTCAAATACATGAGCACTGACCAAAAGAAGGATCTTGTTGAGCAGCTTACAGAACAAATGTATCAAGCAGCAAAAGATCTAGAATTTGAAAGAGCAGCTTCCATCCGTGATGAAATAAGCCATCTGAAAAAGACAATCAAGTAACCAGCATCTCCTGAAATATCCGATGCTTTATTTTAGTGTTATTCTAAAATATTACTTGTTGCCGTCAATAGCTAATTAAAGTTATTTTAGATGTGTGAATTTTCAAATCCTTCTATTCACAGACAATATATTTTTACATGACACGAATGCAAATTGAACTAAAAGAAATAATAACAAAAAGCGACTTGAAATCTTTTATCAAGTTTCCTTTTCATCTATACTCAGATAATAAATTTTGGGTGCCCCCTTTAATTCATGAGGAGATGAAGAATTTTAGTAAGGATAAAAATCCCGCATTTGAGTTTTGCGAATCATGCTATTGGATTGCCTACAAAGAAAATAAAATGGTGGGGAGAATCGCATGTATAATCAATAAAAGATATAATGAAAAGGTTGGCAAAAACGTTGCGCGTTTTGGATATGTTGATTTTATAGATGATGAAGAAGTTTCTTCCAAATTATTTCAAACTGCTGAAAACTGGGCTCGCAGTAAAGGATGTATTTCTATTCATGGTCCTTTGGGTTTTACAGATATGGATCCCGAAGGAATGCTTGTAGAAGGATTTGAAGAATTAGGAACTATTGCCACGATTTACAACTTTCCTTATTATCCTAAGCACATTGAAAAATACGGCTTCAAAAAAGATGTCGACTGGGTTGAATATGAGATCATCCCGCCAAAAGAAATTCCCGCAAAAGTTGAGCGAATTGCTAACGCAGTTCGCGAAAGATATAATTTAAAGAGGCTGGATGTTAAAAAATCAAAACAATTGCTTCCTTATGCCCATGAAATATTTAGAGTTTTAAACAGTGCTTATGCAGATATCTATGGTTTTGTTCAGCTAACCGAAAAACAGATTGATCTTTATGTGAAGCAGTATTTTGGTTTTATCAAACCGGACTACGTCCCTGTGATTTTGAATGAGAAGAATGAAGTAGTTGCTTTTGGAATCACCATGCCATCACTATCGAAAGCATTTCAAAAATCTAAAGGCAGATTACTTCCATTTGGTATTTTTCACATACTCATGGCAATGAAAAAAAACGACCGCGTCGATCTTTACCTGACAGGCGTGCGCCCCGATTATCAAGACAAAGGAGTCAACGCAATGCTGATGTTAGAAACAAATAAGGTATTCATAAAGCATAATATTTTAAGAGTGGAATCTAATCCGGAATTGGAAACCAATGCTAAAGTTAGAGCACAGTGGCGTTTTTATGAAGAACGGCAGCACAAAAGAAGAAGATGTTACATTAAAGAATTAGCTTCCACTTAGAAACGCAGCTTAATATTTATAATTTTTCTTTGATGATGACTGGACATAAATAGTCGGTATTAAATCACGATTTAATTTCTCGTCTTTGTAAATCACTTGCTCGAGAAAAAGTCCGGATGGCGGAGCTGTGTACATTGCTGGTTTATTAGATTTAGAGTGGAGAAACTTAGTTAAATCTTGTTCCGATAATTTTCCTCTTCCAATTTCGACAAGCACACCGATCATTCTTCGAACCATTTTCCAAAGAAAGTGTGAGCCGATAATCCTAACTAAAATTAATTCGACATCTTGTTTCAATTGAATGTCGTCTATTAGGACTTTTGTTGATTTCTCTTCTTTATCTTCATCTGTAAAAGAAACAAAGTCATGCATTCCTAAAAACAATTTAGCAGACGATTGCATCTTGTTGAAATCAAGTTTGTCTTTAATCCACCATACATAATTTTTTCCAAAAGCTGTTCTTCGCTTTGATATCTGATAGAGATAACTGCGGTTGATTGCATCATGTCTTGCATGAAAATTTTGATGAGTTTTTTCTACTTCCAAAATATTAATGTCAGAAGGAAGCGCGTCATTAAATTTCATTCTAATAATTTCCGGAGCGAGAACGCTTTTTGCTTCGATATGAGCAACCTGACACAGCGCATGAACACCTGCATCGGTTCTTCCTGAACCCTGTATTTCGACCTTTTCATTTTTAAAGATTTTCTTCGCTGCTTCAAGAAGTTTTCCCTGAATGGTTCGAACATTTTTCTGAACCTGCCACCCGCTGTAGCGGGTTCCTTCGTATTCAATGTAAAGTTTAAATCGCATATGCATAACCCCAGTTTGTCACCTTTTTTTATTAAGTTTTTATAAATTCATTTACCAACTTCGCTTCTCTTTGATCGAATTCCAGCATAGCATTTATTAAAATGATTTCTTGATAATGCTTTAACTCTTCTAACCAAATATCTTGTTCAATTATTTTCTTCTCATCAATAAGCTTTGCTCTTTGTGTGCCTTTGAGTAATGGATGTTTAGGTGTACTCCACTCTTTTCCATCGAATAGGGCAATGTTGCTGTAAGATGTATCTGTAACTCTGCCATTTTTAATGATCAAAATATCTTCATTCTCGTTGCATCCGTTTTCTCGAAGTAGTTTTTCAAATATGCTTCTTTCTAAGTATTTATAAGAGTAATCAATCTCATTACAATAAGCCAACTTTAGATGTTCAATTTTTCTAGGGGTGTATCTCGTCCATTCTATTTCTTGAATATCATCAGAATAAATCACTTTGCATTTATAAATATCGTTTGTTATGTCGATTGGAATTTCAACAAGTCCAGCAAGATCCAAATCATTACTGCAACTAAACAATTTACGTCTGGATCGGTTCATCCTTTCATTGTGATAAGGAATGTTGAGAAGCTTTCGATTGAATACTTTGATTGTTTCAAATAATAGGGACATACACTTTGTCAATCATTTCTTGATACTCTGATTCAGGATTGCTCATGAACGTAATTCCGCCGCCGCTTTTGAAGTACAGCTCGTTGTCAATATTTTCTATGAAGCGAATCATAACTGCGCTGTCTATATTTTTTCCATCAAAAATACCGAAGATACCGGTGAAATAGTTTCGCGGATAATTCTCAGCTTCCTTAATTATCTCGACGGTTTTCTTTTTTGGTGCACCGCTTATCGAACCGGCAGGCAGTAAACTAAAAATAATATCACCTATAGTTTCGTTAAAATTCTCTTTCAGTTCGCCACATATAACCGAGCTTGTTTGCAGCAGAGCTTTATAAGATGTTTTAATCTCATCAATGTATCTAAACTTTTCAACTCGAACATTTTTTGCAACAATACTTAAATCATTTCGAATCAAATCCACAATTGTGTTGTGCTCGGCAATTTCCTTTTCGTCATTTAATAGTTTTTCTTTTGCATTTCCAATCGATGCATCAATTGTTCCTTTCATAGGAAAAGAATAAATCTTTCCGTCCTGTATCTTGATAAATTTTTCGGGAGAAAAGACAACAAATTTGTTTTCAAAATAAAGCTTGTACTTTGCCTGTGACAAATAGAATATTTCTTTAAGTGAGTAATTACTTTTTATTTTTGTGGGAAAGGTTAGATTCAACAAATATGTGTTTCCATTTCTGATATGCTCCATCACTTTATCAAATGCGAATAAGTATCTTTCATGGCTTATTGGAAATTTCTCCAAAAATAATTTCGACCCCCTTTCGGGTTCATTGCTGAAATTTCTTATTTCATTAGCCTTAAACAAAATGTTTTCACTTAAATCTGATAACTTCATCACCACAGACATTTTCATTTCATAATCAATTAGAAAAAGGAATGGGATTCTATCCTTTCCCAGTTTGTTCATGGTTTCTATTGCCTTGTGTGATTCGGGTGTAGACACTTTAGATTCTAATAAATAATTTTAAGATATTGGCAAAGTTAAAAAATTACTTCTTATGAAGCTGTTAATAATAGACAATTTTGATTCGTTCACATATAATCTAGTACAAATAGTTGAACAGTTAGTAATCGCTGAATATTCCGTTATGACGCATGATAAGGTGAACCTTGGTGAAGCTGATCGCTTCGATAAAATACTGCTGACCCCAGGTCCCGGACTACCAAATGAACATCCGATTATGGAGAAAGTGATAAAAAGATATTCTGCAAGTAAAAGTATTTTAGGCGTATGCCTTGGTCATCAAGCTATTGGACAAGCATTTGGTGGTGAGTTATTCAAACAAAATACAGTTTCTCACGGCATTACTAAAAAAGTAACCTTTAGCGATCCTGAAGAATATTTGTTCAAAGGATTACCAGCAGAAATCAACGTGGGACTTTACCACTCGTGGGCTGTTTCAAATACCAACTTTCCAGATGAGCTTAAAATTACAGCCGTCTCAGAGGATGGAGTTATTATGGCTTTGTCTCACAAGCACTATGATGTTAAAGGAGTTCAGTTTCATCCGGAGTCAATTATGACTCAGCTAGGAAAGCAAATAATTCATAATTGGCTAGCAAATTATTCTATTTAAAAATCATTTGAGTTTTTTGTAGACTTAATGATCGAGTTAATTACTACCTTCATCCAATTCGTGAAATATGGAATGAGATGATTATTTTTTAATTATTATTTTTAAGATTTTGGGTGAAAACTCATTTGTTTTCTTATCAATAAATTTACGCAAACTGGTTACAGGAGCATTTGAATCAATTATAAGCCCTTTTTCACCACTTTCCATTGCCTTTCGTTCTGCTATTGTGTAAACAGACTGTTCTACAAGAAGAGATGAGAATCTATATTGTGCTGTTTTATCTTCATCCATCTTAATTTTAAATTCTTCTTTTGTACCAAATACTGCTTTATTAAGAGCATGCTTACTATTTATATAGAAAATTCCATCTATTAAATCCGAACATCTTTGATCTTCCAATTGATCTGTATATTTCCAATTCTTTATCATACCACCATCTTCTGGTTCCTTTTCGGTTAAAATTCTGCCTTCTATGTGAGCTAATGTCCCATCAGGTTTTTTTGTTTCAGCAAATATTCTTGCTTGTTGTCCCCAACCAGTTCCTCTCCATGAAATCGAAATACGTCCTATTTTTCCATCCTTTGCCAAATGAAGTTTATCAAAAGTGATATTTATATTATCAACCATGGCTCCATTCTCAAGAAATCCTATTGTCCCGTGTGATTTTATTAATCCTAATTTTATTTTACGACCCAATGGTATTTGTTTTGGATTAACCAGTAGAGTTAGATAATTAACTTTGTTTGGTTGACCTCTAGTATCTTTCGGACGGAATTCCATTTCATCTGGAGGAGCAATAGTTACCGCAGAGATTACATCTAATATTTCAAGCTGTGTTTCTAAAAATCCTTTTTCGCTTTCAGCTAAAGCTGTTATTAAACCAGTCTCATGCAAGGAATCACATTTTACGGATAAGGAAAAAAGTAAATATTCTTCCCACATCCTCCCCTCATCAATTTTGTTGGCTAATGGATAAATATTTATTCGTGAATTATTAGAATCAAATATTATCTCAGATCCTTTCTTAACTAAATCTTTCTTTATGTATAAGCGAACTATTCTTTCCTGATCAAGTGTGAGTGTCGTTGATTTAGGAACAAACTGCATTTCTTCCAATTTTGTTAGTGGCGTAACTGTTTCTCCAGGACCAATCCCTTCACCAAGTTGTTTTAAGAAACGATTTAATTCCTTTATGGCTTCATTGATTTTTTCCTTCATTTCATGAGAAACCTCGGCCGTAGATGATTTTTTAAATCGTTCTTCTTCCTTCTTATAGATCGGTTCCAAATATTTCGCTAATTCCTTGAAAAGCAGTTTTGTAAAATCGTGCTTGGTATCAAAGCCCTCCCTAGTTACCGTCAAAGGAGAATCCTTGCCGTTATTTAAGTACCATGATAAGTGCTCACGAAGATTGGTTATTCTTATTACACCAAAAATATTAGATAGATAGGGTGCTCCCTCAAACTGCGGAAGAAAAGTTAGATCAAGAACAGCATCCATATCGTCTACTATTAAAAGACCATTTGCTCTTTGTTCGCCAGCTTCTCTACCAGGTAGTTTGTTATTTCCCTCTGAACGACAAATAATTCCATCAACTTTCAAATTTTTTAACCCTTCATCTTTAAGGGGACTTATCATCTCAAAAGTAATTCTCTCGATAACATCACCAAAGGGGAAATCACACTCTAATTCATCTTCTAAGACATTCTGCCCTGAACGATATTGAAAAATTTTTATTTTTACATTTGGATCAAAATTTATCAAACGAAGCATATAAAATTGTGATAGAATTGGAATTAGAGTCCCTTCACCAGGCAATCTACAATCTTCATTAAGAACAAAACCAACACATGATCCATTTTTATCTTTACTTAAATGTGCCTCTCTTATTTGTTGAGCTGATGGTTTAGGAAAAGGACTGATTTTTATTTTGGGTTTATTATCCCTTTTAAGATCGAAAGAGAATTCGGCTAATGATAACACACCATTATACATTGAATAAAACTTGCCCAATTTGTGTCCAAGAAGAACATCACTTACACCTCTTCCAAATAAACTTCTTCCAGGTTGCCAGCTCGACACCTCAGCTTTGTCCTCGGCAAGTAATTTAAAGAGGGCTCTTAATTTTTCAATTGGAACCCCCTCTGCAAAGTCAATTATCTCGCAAGTTCTAGGTTCTTTTTTGTAACCTTTTGCAGTGTACAAATGTATTTCGATAAATCTTGTAAGATCTTTTTTCCGCAATCGTTTTTTAATTTCCGCCGTATCAAATTTATTCCCCTTATCAAATTGCAAAGCTAATTCAACAAATCCAGAGGAATGTGGAAGAGAAAGTTTTCTCTTGTATGAAGTGTCAGAATTAGTAATTGGCTCAGTAGCTGTTTTAGCAAAGCTTTTTACCACACCAGAATAGAGAAGTCTTGCTATCTCCCTCGGGGCAATCTCCATTTCCATTTCTTCAAAAGCACTCATATTAACTCCTAATAAAATTATTTGTTTAAATATCGATTAAACTTTTCTTGTGCTTGAATCAAAAACTGTTGGACTTCTTTATCGTCTATTTCTTTTGCAAAATCAATCACTTCTTTTATTTTTCTTTTTTTTTCCTTTGAGGGAGTATGATCATAAACCCCTAGCATTCCTATTAAATGAATTGCCTCTGCAGTATCCAACATACCATCCCGATATAGATTAAATAATATGGATGACTTGATTTTTTTTATCGCATCTTCTGGGTGTACACTACGCGCTCTTCCTTTTCCTCTTTCGGACTCTTCATAAGAATATTCCGCATTTAATTTTTTCTTTCCTAAAAAATCGGGTGCTCCAAATTTATTCACCAATGCTTTGGCCTCATTCAATCCATTTTCGTTAAGAAAAACTCCTTTATCAGAAGCAGAATAGGCGAGATTGCGATATTTGGGACGCATTTGAAGAACGGATCTATTTGTTCTATTTACATCAGGGTACTCAGGCCATCCCACCATGGCAAATTTTGTTGGAAATAATTTTGCATTTACGATGCTAATATTTTCAATTGAGGAAGGAATATTCCATTCTTTTAACCAAAAAATACTATATGCCGTCAAGCTTGTTAGTGCAATATTTCCATATAATTTTTTTTCAAGTGAAATAAGTTTTAAGAGATCTTTTTTAGCTATTGTCTCCATCACTGACCTATTTTCTTTTCTTCATAAATTTGTGGTTTCCATGTTTTTAATATTTCTTGTCTAATACTTATTGAGCTTAATACTGGCGGATATTTATACCTTTTTGTTTCGCCAAGAGAAACTTCATTATAAATGTTTTTTAGATCAGAATATTTTATCTTTTTATCATAATAATGCGCTTTGCCATTATTGTATAGATATAATTTTTTTGATTTAATATATAAATGTGGATTTGCAATGAGTTTTGGTCTGGGTACAATTTTAATTTCTGTCTCAAGCCCATATTTTGACAGTGGCGGTTTAGCCGATATGCTCTTAAGTTTTTCCTCAATATCAAAGAGATGATCTGAGTTCTCAACAATTATTAAAATGCTCAAAAAGGCAAATTTATTTGAGTTCGAAATCGGTTTATTAATTATTTCCACATAGGCACCAAGAACTTCTTTTGATAAATTTTTATTTTGTTCCTTAAGAGATTTCATTATTATCTTAGGATATTTTAAGGCTCTCAGTGCCGTAATATTTTTCTCTAATTCCTTTCGCTTTTGCTCTATTAGATTATTCTTTTTTTTCTGTTTATTACTTTCTAATTCCATGGGAACAACAATCTTCTTAAACATATCTATATATTTTGGATTAATTTCAAATCCGATGTATTTCCTTTTCATAAAACTTGCCTGAGCTAGAACAACTCCAGATCCAGCAAATGGATCTAACACCAGGTCTTTTTTGTCACTTGATAAAAGCAATATTTTTTCTACAAGTTCTGTTGGGAAAGGGCAAAAGTGGTGGAAGTTTTTTGTCGACCAACTACCTTGAACCGGTATTTGAATTTCCCAAATGTTCCCTGGATTTTTTCCCTTTTGTGAATACCTTTCAGGGTATTTAACCCACCATTCTTTTAAATCGTAAGGGTCCTTTATTCGATCCACATAGTATTTGTAGTCATTGGATTTAGTAAAAAATAAAATGTACTCAAATCGATTTCTAAATTGCCCTTTGCGCGACCAAGGAAGGGTTTTTCCTTTATCCCAAACAATAATGTCTCTCAATATCCAACCACATTCAGAACAAATATTGGCGATATCAAAGGGAAGGAGTTTCACGTTTCCATTCTTTTTAAATGTATCAACAACAATCCACATAGAGCCAGTTTGTTTAGTGACCGTATAACATTGAAAAAAAACATTTTTTAGAGAAGTTAGGTATTCAGTTTGATAGTTTTGACCAAATCCTATTTGACTTTCAGTTCCATAATCTTTTAAGTCGAAGTATGGCGGTGATGTAATTATAAGATCAACTATTGGCTCCTTTATTTCGGTCAAAAGTTTTCTGGCATCAATGTTATATAGTCTATTCTGTTTAATCATAGCCAATTAATTTTTATTTCATTCTCAAGTGATTTGAATTCTTTATCCCCAGTAACAAGAACTGCTTTTCTGTTTTTTGCTACTGCAGCCGCAAATGCATCGGCATAGGAGATTTTATAATTTGCTTTGAAATGCGCTGCTTGTAAAGTTAATTCTTTGTTCGCTTCAACAATTGTTATTGGATAACGCGCAAAGGTTTCTCTATAAAGCTCGGCTCTTTCCTTTCCGCCTTCACGCAAGGCGATATAGTACATTTCGCCCCAATTAATTACTGATAAAAATATTTCTGCTTGATTATCTAATGCCTTTGTTAAAATATCTTCCACAGCATCAGCACCCTTTTCATCTTCTGCGTAAGCTAGAAGAGAGTAGCTGTCCAAAACATATCGTTTCATAGTTCACGTTCTTTCTTCTTTTCCTCCATTAGGGCTTTAAGAAGTTTTCCCCCTGTTTTCATAAATCCCTTATTGGATTTAATTATTTCCGAAGTTAAAGGAACGATTTTAATTCCATCATTCTCTTCAAAAAAGTTAACTCGTGTTCCGGGCTTGATTCCAAATTTTTTTCGCATTTTCGAGGGAATTACTAATTGCCCCTTGGTGGTTACAAATCCAACTTCCATGTCCTACTCCTTTATTTTTACTTTCATTCAATACAAAGTTAGAAATAATAATATTGTAAGTCAAGTTATATTTGTAAGACGTTTATATATTGGCAGAATAATAAATATTGGGGGCAAAAGGATAGAATAAAATAGATTTAAGAGCTGTCAACGAAGTAAGATTTTTTCCTCAGCATAATCCTCGTTAGTCTCATAAATCCTAACCGTAACCGAAGTAAGATTTTTTCCTCAGCATAATCCTCGTTAGTCTCATAAATCCTAACCGTAACCGAAGAAATATTTTTAGGTAATTCAACCCTTATAATTTCATTCAGAATGAAATTGCAAATGTTTTCCACAGTAGAGTTAAAATCAACAACAACCTTTTTTGATTTGATCTTATCAAGAAATTCAAGAACTTCTTTATCATTTTTGTTTACCATGAAAGCATGATCAAACTTTTCAAGTAACGGTTTTATAATTTTATCAACATCATAAAAATCAATTATCATTTCATTTTTGTTCAATTCACCCTCAAACTCAACAATCATTTTATAAGAGTGACCGTGTATGTTTTTGCAATTACCAAAATGTTCGGGCAAACGATGCCCCATTTCCCATTTAAATTCTTTTGCAACTTTCATTAAACTCCTCGTTGTGTTGGACTCCAAATATACTTGTGCATTTGTATCTGGAATCTGACTTTTAAATTGTCTTTTAATATCCATTCAACAAGCCGAGCCGGTTCTAACTCTGAAAAAATATTTGAAAACAATACGGCACATTTTTCAGCAAGCTGATATTGATCAATTACATTTTTCGACCAATTATAATCCTCACGGTTTCCAATCACAAATTTAACCTCATCATTTCGTTTTAGATAACTAATGTTTTCATATAAATTCTTATGCGACATTTTACTTGAGGGACATTTTAAATCCATAATCACTTTTACACGTTGATCGATTTCTTTAATTGGTAAGCTTCCGCTCGTTTCAATCATAACTTGATAACTCAAATCGCACAAAATCTTCATCAGAGACAGTGCTTCTTTTTGAACAAGAGGTTCTCCACCAGTAACCTCAACGAGATTGCAATTGTATTTTTTTATCTTAGCTAGGATTTCCTCAATTGTGTAATCGGTTCCTTCATAAAAAGCGTATTCAGTATCGCAATAAGAACAGCGAAGATTACAATAAGTCAATCTGATAAAAATGCAAGGTAATCCTGCCATGGAACTTTCGCCCTGGATCGAATAAAATATTTCGTTAACCTTTAACATGATTATAATCTAAAATCAATAATAAGCGCTTAAAAGCAGCTTAAAACCACACTTAATTTACTAAAAGCACTATTTGACATCAAAGACCGCTTTAGATATATTTGTGCTCAATTTTTTGAAATAAACAAGGGTTCACTTGAATGGCGTCACATAAATCGGCTAAGAAAAGAATTCGAACTAACGAGAGAAAAAGAGTTATTAATAAAAGAAACGATTCGAAGATTAAAACTTTGGTAAAGAAAACTTTAACTTCTAACGATAAAACTGAGATTGAAAAACTTTACAAAGAAACCATTTCTTTTATCGATAAAAGTACAACTAAAGGGAATCTTCATCGGAATACTGCGGCAAGAAAAAAATCCGTTTTAAGCAAACACTTAAATAAAGTTACTGCCAGTAAGTAATTATCTTATGATTATGCAAAAGCTCTTCAAACAGAAGAGTTTTTTGTTTTAAATCAGCAATTACTTAATTACAAATCATCTATTGCATCAATGCCTTCGGGCATTGGGAGATAGAATCTAATCGGCAGAACCGTTCCATCTTTTTTCATTAATCTCTCTACCCGCTTCTTGATTAGAACGCTGTGCTCTATGTAAACCTCATCTTCTATTATTGAGCCGAAAACATAGCTTGTTCCTTTGATAAGAACTTTCTTGCCGATGCGAATAGGATAATCGTCGCTGCCTGTCATATTAACGCTCGATTCGATTCTTGAATCATCACCAATTTCAATATTTCCTTTTATTATATCTCCCCAGAGTATTTCAACGTTGTCTCCAATTTTAAGAGTTTGATCGGTAAGTGTTGAAAGGTGTACGTTTTGCCAAACAACAACATTTTGACCGAACTGAATATTGCCATCCACAAAAACATTTTTCTTGAACTCGAGATTATAATTGAGCTTTACACCTTTACCAATGTAAACACCTTTTCCAATTTTAATATCAAGCGGAATGTTTTTTTTATCTATTTCAATAATTTCGTCAACTATTTCTTCATGAATAAAAAAATCCTCGGGATCATCAATTTCAATAATATCCTTAAGCTTTTCATAAACTTTTCTTCTCGCAACATCTTCCATTTCTTTAAGAACCGACTTATTGTTGAAGCCCATTACAACGTACGGCGAATGAGGACTAGTAACGGTTACTGAATAATTTTTCTTGTTAAAAAGAGATATTAAGTCAGTAATATATATTTCGTTTTGAACATTATTGCTCGATAGAGAGTTTATGAGCTCTGTTAATTTTTTATACTTAAATGCATACACACCGGAGTTAAACTCTCTGTTTTCTCTAATCTCTTGTTTAGAGTATTCGTAAGTTTTTTTATTATAAACAACTCGATAAGGTTTACCTTCAGGAAGAGCTTCAATATCTTTAGCTTCCATAATTTCGATAACTTTTCCTGCATCATTACCAGATGATTTACCATCGGCATCTTTTTCCTTCACACGAATTATTCTGCCGTAAGAATTATTTTTTATATCACCTTCAAATAAGCCTGTAAGCACAAGCATATCCGAACCGGCTTCGATGAATTTATTTTTAATGGTCAGAATTGTTTCCTCATCAATCAAACCCATATCACCCGGTAGAATGTAAACTATACCATCGGAAAATTTCTCATCAATTCTGTCTAACGCAACTTGTACAGCATGCCCCGTTCCATTCTGTGATTCTTGATAAGCAAATAGTGTTGATTTTCTTTTACCAATAACTTCCATTACATATTTTGCTTTTATTCCAACAACAACAATAATGTTTATACCTTTGATTGAATTTGCACACGCATTATAAACTCGCTCGACGGTTGGAACCTCCCAAATTTTATGCAGCATTTTGGATCGATGGGATTTAATTCTTTTTCCATGCCCGGCTGCAAGAATTATCGCAAGTTCATTTACGCCCTTGTTTATTACGGAAGATAGTGTGTCTACAGTTTTTACAATATCTTCATGATTATTTTTTTCCATTAATTTCTCCCTTAAATTTTTTTACATCTAATAAATACTTTTAATCTCTGAACTGCATTTCATAAAATTTATAGTATAATCCTTTTATATCCTTTATCAAGTCTTCGTGCTTGCCAAGCTGGACTATTCTTCCCCTATCAAGTACAAGAATTCTAGAAGCATTCCTGATGGTGCTTAGACGATGAGCAATCACAAACGTAGTTCGATTAACCATCATTCTTTCAATTGCCTCTTGGACTAAAATTTCCGACTCATTATCAAGTGATGAAGTTGCCTCATCAAAAATCATTATGTCCGGATTTTTCAAAATAGCACGTGCAATTGAAAGCCGTTGTCTTTGTCCACCTGATAACTTAACGCCTCTTTCGCCGATTATTGTATCGTAGCCATCCGTCATTTCTATAATGAAGTTATGCGCATTAGCGGCTTTAGCAGCTTCGATAATTTTTTCCAGAGGATAGTCTTCTAACCCATACGCAATGTTGTTCTTAACCGATTCGTTGAAAAGGAATGTTTCTTGAGTAACAATTCCCATAAGCTTTCTCAAGCCCTGAATATTTATATCCTTGGTATTAATATTATCGATTAGTATTTCACCGGATGTTGGATCGTAAAACCTCGGAATAAGATCCACCAAGGTTGATTTTCCGCCGCCGCTTGGACCGACTAATGCGAGTATCTCACCTTTATTAACGCTGAAACTAATATCGTTTAGAATTGGTTCGGTTGAATCTTCATAAAAGAAATTAACATTCCTAAATACAATAGAGTTTTGAAATTTATCTAATGACACAGAATTTTCGCGATCGCATATATTTGGTGTCGTATCAAGTATTTCAAATATCCTATCTCCTGCGGCACTTGATTCCTGAATACGATTATTAACATTGCTTAATTCTTTAATTGGCGGCATCAATTGAAAGATGGCAAAAAGAAAACCTAGGAACTCGCTCGCTTTAAGAGTGTTTTCCTGTAGAACCAGAACTCCGCCATAATAGATTATAAACACCCCGATAATCACGCTTAAAAATTCTGTTAGCGGGGAGGAAAAATTTCTTACCCTGACTATTTTTAAAATCATCTTAAAATAATTTTTTGTTTCGCGGAAGAATTTTCTATTCTCATATCTTTCCATTCCAAACGCCTTAACAATTTTCACGCCCGAAATTGTTTCCTGAAGAATACTAGTAATATCTGCCATTTTCGATTGAATTCGTCCGCTCTGCTTCCTCAGCTTAACACCAATCCACCAAATAATTAGCATTGAAAATGGCAGGACAATTAATGCCATAAGAGTTAACTGCCAGCTAATGCTTACTGCAATGAACAGAAAGACTATTATTGTTAATGGTTCACGTATAAGATTTAAAAATGCAGCGGTGATGCTGGCTTGTACAATTGTAACATCGTTTGTGAACCTTGAAATTAAATTTCCAACTCTCTCCTGTTTAAAAAAGCTCATTGGCAGTTGATGCAAGTGCTGATAGGCTAAATCCCGCAGATCTTTCATGGCCCCATATTCAACAAAGGTCATGAAGTATGCTTGAAGATAGCTAAATATGTTTTTTAAGAAGAAAGCAATTAATACCAGGAAACATATTTTCGTTAGTGCCTTGATTTTATTTCCAGAGAAAACAAATTCATTAAAAGTACTGGAAACGTTATCACCTATTTTTACAATCCAATCCGGAAGAATGCTGCCGGCTTTTTCAATTGTTGAAGTTTGTTCTATCGCTTCCTTTCGGACCGATTCTTGGAATAAAGTATCGAGCAGGGGAATGGTTAAGTAAACAGAAAGACCGTTCAATACTGCAAAAAGAATTGTAGAGATTACAGATAAAGCAAGATGCCGCCAGTAAGGTTTAACAAAGTTTAATATTCTAAAATACGTTTTCACTTACTTTTTGCTCTTCCTTTATTTTCTTTCCTTCGTTCTGCAATTCCCAAACTTTCATGTAAACAAGAAATGTAGTGATTGAATTGAATATAGAAATGATCAAACCATGAACCCCATCCTTATAACCTCTTAATACGATGAAGAATCTGAAAAATGCCGCAAGCCCGTGAGCAATAATTGTGAAGCCTCCATTTTTTTTATTTCTTTTGAACAGCTCTTCTGCTCGCAATGAAGAATAATGGTTGATTTTACTTATAGTTTTATCAATCGATGTGAATGTATAATGAACTAAACGGTTTTTGAGACGTTCTGTCTTTCCATCGACAGCAAAACCTTCATGCACAAGCCTATCAGTCAACCGTGTTTTGGATTTTCTCATAAGTCTTAGCTGATAATCATTATCCCATCCACAAGATTTAATGTGTTTTTTTAAAAAATAATTTTCACGTCTCAGATAGTAACCATCGATATCTTTATCAATTAAACTAGTTATTTCTTCTTTAAGAAAGGGTGAAATTCTTTCATCCGCATCTACATTAAGAATCCATTCATTTGATGCTTGGCTAACAGCAAATTCTTTCTGCTTTGCAAAACCTTCCCACCTGTGTATAAAAACTTTTGATGTGAAATATTTTGCAAGCTCAACAGTTTTATCTGTGCTTTCAGCATCAACCAATATAATTTCATCTACCCAGCTAATGCTTTTGAGGCAGTCGGTTATATTCAATTCCTCGTTCCTGGTAATTATGACAGCAGAAATATTCTTCATACAATATTTTTATCTATGCCCCATAATCAGGAATTGTGGGAATATTCCTTAACCCGCAGCCGCCGGAAACATTGATGCTGTCTGTTATCATATTCGATTGAAGATTATAAATGAAGATTTTTGATTTTTCCTTAAAGCCGTCATCGAATAGTAAATAATTTCCAGTCAATATGTAATTTTTGATTCCACCGCCCTCATATATTTTTATGGTTTTTTTATCAGCAACTGAAAAAATAAAAAGTTTGGATGTGCTTGGCTCCATGTCATAAAGAGTCTCATTCCCTGGGGTAATATCGATTGTGTTAAATACTAAAAATTTTCCGTCATCTGACCAATCTACAAAGTTAAGTTTCTGATTCAACTTTGTAATTAGTACTTTCTCATCATTCTTGGTGTGATCAATTATGTAAATAAGTGTTTGTACTGAATCGACAGACATGATGGAATATTTTTTATCGGATGATGTAAGTTTTTTTTGAACCATTGGAAATTGGGGATAACCTTCCTTACCTAAGTCGTATAATATCTTCTCATCCGAACGTTTTCTACCTGTTGCATCAAAAGTTTTTATTTGTTGATCAACATACTTTGCAACAGTGGCATCAATAATATTGAGAATTATTTTAAATGAAGTATCGGCCGGCCAAAATGAATAAACCTGAAGTCCGCTGCCAATGCTTGCTGTGAATTTAACAGAGCCGGAATCCAAGTTAATAGAATAAAGCTTAACATTATCAACAAACGGGAACACACCTTTTTTACCTGATTGATGAGCCGTTAGCAAAAACGCCGACCTTTTATCTGTTGAGTATGAAAGTTCAACCACTTCTTCTTTTTCACTCTGCCAGAATTCAGAATAAATCTTTGCGTATAAATCGTATTTATACAAACCCGCTTTCTTTCCAATCATTCCGACAAATAGTATTTCCTTTGTTTCATATGCTGATTGTAATTGCTGTGTTTGCTCTGAATCTTGTGCGGTAGTTTTATCCGTATCATTTCTACTTATACAGCCCGAACTAATTATTGCAAGCAATACAATTGAAATTAAAACTGATTTGCTCATAAGTATTTTCTTTTTTCAAAAATACAGTTATTAAAAACTTAATGAAAACCTTAAATAATCCCTAAAAACGAACACCGCAGTCTGATTGAAATGAAATTGTAAATAAATTTATTTCATATTAGCCGCGAGGATGAAATTGTTTGTGAACTTGCTTAATGAATTCTCTATCGATGTGAGTATAGATTTGAGTTGTAGAAATATCTGCATGCCCAAGCATTTCCTGAACCGAACGAAGATCAGCGCCACCTTCAATAAGATGTGTTGCAAACGAATGTCTAAAAGTATGCGGATGAGCAGCTTTTTCGATACCGGATTCCTTAATGTACTTGTCAACAATTTTCCAAACACCCATTCGTGATAATTTTGAACCACGGCTATTTAAGAAAAGATAATTTTCACTTTTCATTCTTTTCTGCAGCAGTGGACGGCTCTTTGTCAAATAAACGTTTATCCAATTTATTGCACTGCTGCCAATCGGTACAACTCTTTCTTTCGATCCTTTTCCAAATACACGAATCATTTCTTCATTTAGAAAAAGGTCGGAGAGTTTAAGCGATATAAGTTCAGATATTCTTAACCCACATGCATAAAATACTTCCAAGATTGTTTTGTCTCGCATTCCCAATATTTCTGCAGTGTTTGGCAATGAGAGAATTTTTTCTATTTCTGCAAAGGATAATACTCCAGGAAGATTTTTAGCTAATTTAGGAGGACTTACTTTCTCGATCGGATTGCTTTTTATATAATTGTTTACGAACAGATAATTCAAAAATCCTTTGAGAGAAGAATAGTATCTTGCGGCTGATGAGCTTGTTAATCCAACTTTTTCAAGATTGGTGAAGAAACTAATTAGTAAGCGCGAGTCTATTTGTGATGGGTCATTTATTTCACGCTCCTCAATAAAACGTATAAAGGAAGAAAGATCATTTCTATAAGACGAAACAGTATTTTCGGAGAGATTTTTTTCCAACTTCAAATAAGTAAAATATTCCTTTAAAAAGACATTCATCACTCATCTAGCTCGTCATCAATTCCTTTTTCAATTTCATTTTGATTGGGATATCGAATTCTTTTATGATGCTGACCGATAAGAATATTTTTAAAAGAATCTTTGATCCTGTCAATATCGCTCAAAGTTAGCGGAGAATTACTTAGCTGCCCATTGTCTATCCTATCAGTAAAAATATTATCCACAACATTCTCAATTTTTTCCTGGTCCGGGTCTTCAATAGATCGAACTGCGGATTCACACCCATCTGCAAGCATTACTATTGCGGTCTCTTTTGAATCGGGTATTGGTCCGGTATACTTATATTCTTCAACATCAATTTTGTCATCGTCATATTTTTCTTTAGCTTTTTCGTAAAAGTATTTGATCACCATAGTTCCGTGATGCATTGGAATAAAGTCAATTACTTCGCCAGGAAGATTATACTGCCGCCCAAGCTTTATACCTTCATTAACATGCTTCTTGATTATCTCTACACTTTCCTCGGGAGCAACATCTTCGTGAATATTATTTTCGCTTAATTGATTCTCGACAAAATTTTGCGGTGAAATTAATTTCCCGATATCATGATAATAAGCACCAACCCTCGCAAGAAGAGTATTTGCCCCTACCTTTTCTGCAGCAGCTTCGGCTACTGTTCCCATTGTCATCGAATGATTGAAAGTGCCGGGAGCTTTTCTTGCTAAGTCTCTTAGCAATGGTCTGTCAAAATTTGATAATTCGAGCAACGTCAGATCGGTTGTAATGTTAAATAGTTTTTCAAAAAAGATTAACAGCCCGTAAGTGAGAACAGGACTTATAATTGCATTGGTTGATGAAAAGGCAAGCTCGATCATTATGGTGTTGAAGGATGCAAACCGTTCCAGTCCGAAAGCGACTACTCCGACAGAATATCCAACAAGAATAAAAAAGAATGATCTGAAAATTTGAGAACGATTTTTAATATCGCGCACCGTATAAACTGCGAGTGCGCCGGCAAATAAGTTCATAACTGCAAAAGAATAATCGTTACCCCGAAGTGCCGCAGTGATTAACGAAATAATGACTGTTGAGTAAAACCCAACTCTCGAATCAAAAATTATGGTTAAAATCATTGAGGCGGCAGGAACAAAAATTAAAAACTGAAGTGGGGCAGGAACAACAACACGATTTATTAGGTGCGTAACTAAAGATATAAAAATAAACATCAGTCCAAAAACTAAAAGTTTCACATTATCATAAAATATTTTCTTTCTGAAATTATAGAAGTAGATTGTCAGCAGCGTTATTAAAGAAGCGATATGCAGAAATTTCCCAAATAGCTGAGATGAACTTCCTTGCTCCTGATACTTTTCTCCTTTTGCGGAACGAAATGAATCGATCTTTAGCTTAGCATCCTTTGTTACGCGCTCATGCTTGGCAATTATTCTTTCGCTCTCATTTACTATACCGGCATATTTTGAAACCTCATTTTGTGATTGTAAAATTTCATCATTAGTGAACTCAGCGTTATAAGTAATGTTTGGGATAATGAAATGATCCGCAAATTCAACAATAGCGCTTTCTAACTCGGCAGAATATCCGAGGTTTTGCAGATTATTTCTGAATTCACTTTTTGCTTTATTTATGCTATGGTATTTCTTGATTGGTTCTATCACGTCAATATTGCCGGTTCTAACAGCAATACTATCGCGAACATTTTCTGCAGGAAGTGTTTCGATAACACCTGTTTTGTACACAGCTATTAAGCTCTCTGAAGCTTTTAATAAAATTATATCAAGTTTTAGAGCACTGATTGAACGCTTGCTCTTCTGCTGATTGTAAATATTATAAAACAAATTGTAAGAATTGTAGCTCAAGAAAGTGGGATTAACGATTGTGTCGGCAGGATTAGCCAGCGTTTTATCGAATGTTCCGATCAAATAATTACTGTAAACTTTGAAGGAATCAATTATGATATCTACCTGAAGCTGATTTTTCGAAAATACGGGGTAAACACTTTTTTTGGCATTTTGAATTTCCGCACGATAAACCTCCGGTGCCTTTAGTATCGGAAAACTGAAAGGAGCTATCAAGTCATCATTAATCCAAACTGAACCTTCGAGCACTTCAAATTCAAGCGACTCAGCTTTGGGAAACATTAAAACAATAAGTGCGACCGTAAACAATCCGATCAGGAGCTTTATTCTTAAGCTTTCTTTAAATCGCGATTTAAATATTTCGGGCATGTCTATTTTATTTTTGATTTTAAAACTTGTTCTAAAAATTCAGCAGCACCATCTTCATTATTGGTTTTTGAAGTAACAAAATCTGCCAGCTCTTTTACTTCTCCGATGGCATTTTGCATTGCAATTTTAGTCACGGGTTTTTGCAGCAAGCTAATATCGTTATACCAATCGCATACTACTGCAGTGTTTCTTTTGTGGATATTTAAATAATTAGTCAACCTTTCTAATCCTTTACCCTTCGAACTTCCTTTTTTTCTAATCTCAAGATAATAAATACCGGGATGCGAATGTGATTGAAAAAAAGAGGTATTTACTCTAGATAAAAATGGGAAGGAAACAGCTTCGCGAATATTATTGATTACTGTAAAACTATTTGCCGCAAGCACCACTTCTAGAGTTTCGTGAATATAATTTTCATAAGATTCTACTTCTTCATACCTTGCCCCAAGCTTATCCATTATTTCAGGTATGAAAGAATTCTTCTGAGTGTAAAAAATTGCATCGTCGTGGCAAAGTGCAACATAAACGGTATAATTCTCAGAATACCCAAGAACTTGCGAAACATATTTTGTTGGAACAAACGACTCGAAAATAATTTTTCCTTCGGGATGATTTTTAATTAAACACCCATCTAAAGAAATTAACGGGGTTTTTATATCCAGAATTTCCGCATACTTGGTAATGGCCGAGTGAAGCCGTCCTGTTGCAAATGAAAACAAGACCCCATGTTTTTCAAGCTTTTTAATCAGGTGTTTGGTTTCATCACCAATAGTTCCATCATTTTTCAAAAGTGATCCGTCCAGGTCAAAAATTATCAATCGTATATTTCTTAGTGTTTCTGTAGTTAACATGTTACTCTTATTTAATCAGCTTAGTCCAGCCGATATGCTGGAGGTTTTTATAAATAATTATTATTGAAATAATGGCAGCGAAAATGGAAATCAAACCCGAAGTTATGTCTCCAAATATTAGGCTTCCTGTTCCAAATAAAATGGAGTATACAAGCACAACTCCGAAAATCCAATTCAGGAACATCCTTAAAAAACCTTTATCGCTTTCAACATCAGGAAGTTTGGTCGATATTTTCTTCCATAAAATTCCCCCGGGATGAATTTTTCTGTAAAACTCAATCAGTGTTTTTTCTTCTGTTGGTTTGGTTAGATAAGTCACTACAAGCCAGACAATTGTTGTTGCCGGAACTATATAGTAAAGCGTAATCGGGAATTCTATATTCATCATTCTTAAGAATGGAATCACAATAAATGGAACAACCATCGCAGAAATTTCCGACCAGGCATTTATTCGCCACCAAAACCATCTTAAGATTAAAACTAACCCAACTCCCGCACCGGCTTCCATAATAAATTCCCAAGCACCGGAGATTCTCTCAATAAAAAGAGTGACAAATACAGAAACTATCATGAGAATGATTGTAGTTAATCTAGAGATTCCGACATAATGTTTCTCGCTCTTATTTCTTTTAATAAATCGTCGATAAAAATCATTTAAAATATAAGATGAACCCCAATTGAGCTGAGTAGCAATTGTGCTCATGTAAGCGGCAAAAAAAGCAGCAACAAGTAAACCCTTAAGTCCAATTGGGAGATAATCGTTCATCGAATAAACATAGCCCATTTTTTTTTGATCGGCAGTTAACTCAGGATAAAGAATTAATGTTGATAGCCCAACCAAAATCCATGGCCAGGGTCGAATTGCATAATGAGCAATCTGAAAAAAGAGAGTTGCAAACAGTGAATGCTTTTCATTTTTTGCAGACATCATTCTTTGAGCAACGTATCCGCCTCCGCCAGGCTCTGCTCCTGGGTACCATGAAGCCCACCAATTTATCCCGATATATGCAAGAAATGCAGCAGCAGACATAACGAATATTCCTCCAACTGATGGCACATCAGAAATGGAAGGAAAAAAATCAAAGACAAAATCGGGAAGCTTTTCCTGCATTCCGGAAATTCCACCGACTTGCGGAGTGTTCACAACAATTACTGCAAGTATGATTGTACCTGTCATTGCCATTAAAAATTGAAATGCATCGGTTACAACAACTCCCCACAATCCTGACAAAGCAGAATAGAAAGCCACTAAAAGCATCGCGCCGAACACGTAGAAAAAAACTTCTGACTCGGGAATGTTGAACATGCCAACAAGAATTGAGACCATTGCTTTGTTAACCCAACCCATAATTATTATGTTCATGAATAAACCAAGATATAGTGCTCTAAATCCACGGAGAAATCTTGCGGGTTCGCCCGAATATCTTATCTCAGCAAACTCAGCTTCAGTCATGATTCCGGCTCTTCTCCAAAGTTTTGCAAAGAAGAACACAGTAAGCAATCCACCGAATGCATAGCTCCACCAAATCCAATTGCCTGCAATTCCGTTTTTTGCTACAAGTTCAGTTACTGCAAGAGGAGTATCAGCAGCAAAAGTTGTTGCAACCATAGAGAGTCCGGCTAAATACCACGGAAGATTTCTGCCGGAAAGAAAAAATTCATCTGTATTTTTGCCAGCGCGCTTAGAATAGCAAAGTGCAATTCCTATCGAAAAGACAAAGTAAGCTGCAATTATGAGATAATCTAATAAATACAAGTTAACCCCACACAACAAAATTTATGATTGTTAACTTACTTAAGGCAGAAAGGCAAATCAAGAATGGAAAGATCAACAATAGCTATTCTTCTACTAAAGGAATTATTTCTTTCATGCGATTTCTTAACAGTGGGATATCGTTATTTGCCGTTTCCCAAACAATATCTAGCTCAAGTTCGTCGTACATATGTATCATAATATTGCGCATGGCTCTCATCTTCTTCCAGGGAAAATCGGGAAAGCGATTTTTTAGATCTTCAGAAACACGGTTTGATGCTTCCCCTATAATTTCAATTTTTCTGATAACCGCTTCCTGCATCATCTCATCATTATAAAAATCATTTTTTGATTTATTTCTGATAAAACGTTCTATGCTTTCACAAGAATTAAGAATATCAATTAAAGATGACTTGTCACGAAACATAGATAACCTTGAAATTCTCTAAAATCGATTTTCTTTTTAAGTGGTTACGACTGCGTTGTATAGCTTTTTTAGAGACAATATCAACATCCCTTCCAAACAATTTTTCAAATTCTTCTTTCAGATCCACAATATTGAATAAAGTGATTCCCGATTCCGGTTCGAATTCAATTAATAGATCAACATCACTTTTCTCATTAAAATCTTCTCTAAGTGCTGAACCGAAAACAGCGAGTTCGCGGATTAGATATCGTTTACAAATTTCTCTTAACTGCTCTTCTTGGATATTTATATTTCTAATTGTCATAATTTGTTCATTCCGTCTTTTAAAATTTAACCAAAATGTGGAAAAGTTGTGTCATCACTATACTTTAATCTTTCGTCTTACGTATCGTGTCTATCAGACAACTTATTCAGCAGACTTCCAATTAATAGCGTAGCAGTCACTCCAACGATTGTGTACCATGTCCAAGCAACGAGATTAAGTGAGATAACGCTTATCATTATAAATGTTCCGGCAACAAAACCTGCGAGCGCATCTTCCTGCTTTGCCTTTTTGTTTAGAATGCCAAGCAAAAATGTTCCGAGTAATCCGCCGTAAGTGAATGAGGCAATGCTCAAAGCAATTTCAACAACAGCACGGGAAGATTCCATGAATAGAATTGCAGAAATAATCAGCATGCCTGCCCAGAAAATAGTGAACATGCGGGAAATTCTTAACTGTTTTTGATCATCCAGATTTTTGCCGAAGAAAGGAATGTACAAATCATGCATTGTGGAGGATGCAAGTGAAGTCATTGAGCCGGCAAGAGTTGACATTGCGGCTGCGAATAATCCGGCGATAATGATTCCTGAAATTCCTGTTGGCAGAACATTTATAATAAACATTGGAAAAATTTCATCGGACTTAACATCAAGCTTCCCATAAAAAGCATAGAGCATCACTCCGACTAAAAGAAAAATTGCAAATTGAATTATAACAATTACACCGCTTCCAATGATTGCCTTTTGTCCGTCTCTTAAACACTTTGTTGATAACAAGCGTTGAACGATTAGCTGATCGGTTCCATGTGAAGCCATTGAGAGAAATGCCCCGCCAATAAGTCCGCCCAATAATGTATACGGCTGACTAAAAAATCCGGCAATTCCATTTTCAAATCTCAAATTAAAGACCGAAAATTTGTTATCGGCAAAAGATGTCGCAGCTACGGTAGTCCATCCACCGGGAATTAAATTAAGTAAATAAACCGCTGAAATAATTGCTCCGCCGAGATAAATGAACATTAAAATTACATCCACCCAAATAACACCTTTCATTCCGCCTGTATATGTATAAATCAATGTTATGACTGCTATGATTGTAATTGCCAAGGGATAATCAATATTGAGCATAAGCTTAAGCGGAATTGCCGTAGCAAAAAGCCGCACACCATCGGCTGCTGTTCGTGTGAACAAAAAAATTATTGATGCGAACGATCTGGTCTTTCCGCCAAATCTATTTTCAAGAAAAGTGTATGCAGTTAACAATTCTCCCTTGCTGTAGGCCGGTAGTAGAATCGTGGCAACCAAGATTCGACCAATTAGATATCCGAATGTTACCTGAAGAAAATTAAGATTAGTTAGATATGCTAAGCCGGGAATTGAAATGAATGTTAGGGTGCTGGTTTCAGCAGCAACAATTGAAAAACAAACTGCCCACCATGGAATTTTTTTCGAGCCAAGGAAGTAATCTTTAACTGTTTTCTGCTTTCCCCCGGTTATAATTCCGAAAGCTGCTGCACCAATTAGAAAGACAACAATAATTACATAGTCGAGCGCCTTTCCTTCCAAATTATTTCCTTAATCGTTTTTTAGTTCTTCAATTGCTTCATCAACCGTATCGCAAACACGAAGAACACGATCAAGCTGTGTAATTTTTATAAGCGTTAATACTTTTTCAGATGGCGCAACTAAACGAATGCTCCCATTTGATGTGTTCAGCGTTCTATTTGCAACCAGAAGAGCGCTCAATCCCGAACTGTCGCATGTTTCAACTTCGCTCAAATCGATAATCAATTTATTTATACCTTCAACTTTAAGGAGAAGCGTAAACTCGCCTTTAAGCAAACCCGAAATATTTGTGTCAAGCCGCTTTTCGTTAAGCTTGAATACTGTTATATCGCCAATACGTTTAGTTTCAAAGTTCATTTTAATGCCTATAAATTATTTCATTTCTAATGATTAAAAAAATTTTTGTGTGGTTAGAACATCTCTAAACAGTTTAAATAATTTTTATAAGATAATTCCGCGTTTTCTTCTATGTTACTTATCTGGAGATTATAATACTTATCGGCATTGCTCTTCTTAAACCCAACTTTAATCGGTGCATTAACCATGCTTGAAACAACACTGCAGAAAATGTTTTCTTTCCTATTTAGATCAAGGATAGCGTTGAAACGTAGAGAGGTTAATTTCTCCATTAATTTTTTGCTCGGGATATAAAGTCTACCTATGTCTCTGCTAGTGTACTCAACCACCTGCGGCCTATATTTAATAGGCACTAAGTTTGCCCTAAACTCTTGCGTAAAAACAGTGGCGTGTTTTTTATTAAAGCTTAAGCCTTTTAAAACTTCAACTGCATAATGAAAATCGGTATCATTATCGGGCATAAGAACAAGAAAAGTAAATGACTTTTTAAAAAAATCTTTGAAAGATCTTGTAGTGTAATGTTCCGATTTAAATTTCTTACCGACAATCAAACCGGCTAACTTTTCTTTTACAAAATCTATCACTTAACTTCGGCCTCCTCTAACATTTTTTCAAACTCATTTTCATTTATGATTTTTACCCCAAGCGCTTGCGCTTTAGTAAGCTTTGACCCCGCATTTTCTCCTACTAAAACAAAATCTGTTTCTTTACTAACACTCGAAACAGTCTTTCCACCAAAATTACTAATTTTTTCCTCAGCTCCTTCACGAGAAAATTTGGACAAAGTTCCGGTTAACACAAATGTTTTTCCCATAAATGGGGTTTGCCTAGCGACTTTCAGTTCAGATATAAAATTAAGATTATGTTCTTTAAGCCGTTGTATCACCTTCAAATTATGCTTATCTCCGAAAAAGTTCTTTACGCTGCTGCTTATACTTGGTCCAATTTCGTGAATGGACGAGATTTCCTCTGCAGAAGCATTTATCATTTCGTCAATTGATGCAAAATGGTCTGCCAATTTCTTTGCAGCACCGGAACCGACATATCTTATTCCCAAAGAAAAAAGAACTTTAGCGAATGGCTGTTTCTTGCTCTCTTCAATTGCACTGAGAAGATTATCAATGCTTTTTTCACCAAGCCGTTCTATCTCCACCAATTCATTTCGCTTTTCTTTTAAATCATAAATTTGATCGTATGTTTTGAGATAGTCAAGATCAACAAAGAGATTTATGAGCGCTTCACCAAGGCCCTCGATATCCATTGCTCCTCTTGATGAAAAATGTTCAATCCTGCCTTTTACTTGAGCAGGGCATTCGCTGTTTTCACAATAGTAAGCAACTTCTTCTTCAGGTTTGAATATTTGAGATCCGCAAACCGGGCATTTAGTTGGCGGTTTTGTTCCTTTACTATTCGATGGTCTTTCGCTTAAAACTACAGATACAATTTTAGGTATTACATCTCCGCCTTTTTCAATTATAACTTTATCGCCTTCTCTGATATCTTTGCGTGTAATTTCATCAAAGTTATGAAGCGTTGCCCTGCTTATTGTTGAACCTGCAAGCAGAACAGGTTCCAATTCTGCAACAGGAGTAATGGCTCCCGTTCTTCCAACCTGCCATGTTATATTATTTAACTGCGTAACTGCTTGCTTCGCCTTGAATTTGAATGCAACAGCCCATCGTGGAGATTTAGCAATGCTGCCCAAAATATTTTGCTGGGCAATGGAGTTCACCTTTATTACTGCACCATCAACTTCGTAGTCAAGTTTATCACGCTTTTTCTCAAACTCACGGCAAACACTAATTACCTCATCGATATTTTTACAAAGCTTCACTTCGGGATTCACACGAAATCCCAACTTTCTTAAAATCTCTAGATTTTTGATCTGCGATTCTAACTCTTCTTCTGTGCTTATCAGGGAATATAAAAAAATATTAAGCGGTCTTTGTGCTACGATTTGGGGATCTTGCAGCTTCAAAGTTCCTGCTGAAGAATTTCGCGGGTTAGCAAAAAGTTTTTCACCCTTCTTCTCTCTTTCCTTGTTAAGATTATAGAAGTCAGCAAGGTTCATATAAATTTCGCCCCTGGCTTCAAAATCTTTTAATGCAAAGGGAATGGATTTTAGATGATTCAACTTTAATGGAACCGATTTAATTGTCTTTACATTTGCCGTAATCTCTTCACCGACAAATCCATCGCCGCGTGTAGCTGCTGTTTTAAGATGGCTGTCGGAGTAATTCAAGCTAACTGATGCACCATCAATTTTTAGCTCTACAACATATTCAATTTTTTCATTTTCGGGTAATGCTTCACGTACTCTTCTATCAAAATCTATCAGCTCATCTTCGCTGTAAGTGTTTGCAAGACTAAGCATAGGGACTTTATGTGTGGCCGCCTTAAAATTTTTTGTAAGATCTTTTCCAACTCTTTGCGTAGGAGAATCGGGGGTAATTAAATGAGGATTTTCGGCTTCAAGCTTTTCAAGCTTTTTTATAAGCTTATCATATTCCGCATCGCTGATTGACGGTTCTGCAAGAACATAATACTTATGATCATGCTCTCTTATAAGCTCGCGGAGTTCTTCGATTTCCTTTCCAAGTTTGCCGGGCATCTAATTTACCTTTGAGAAGAATTATCCGGATACTTCACACCTTCTCTATCAATTAAAACATTTAATACGGTTTTACTTTTACCTGAAAGCGTAAGCGGCTTATTGTTCAGTTGCAGCTTTATTGCCCCTGAATTTCCGAAAGTAATTTTGTAATGGGTTCTCGCTTTAATAGTTTTTTGAGAATTTGGGAGAAGAATAAATTCATCTGGTACCTGTTCATCAATAGAAACTTTTATCCATGATGTGTCAGTTGCGTTAATAGCTAAAACTAAACTATCGGAAACTCCAATACCCGAGTCGCTGCTGCCAGTAGTTTGATCGTCTTCCAGATATCTTTGATTTTGTTGTATTACATCCTCAATTGGTTTTTCAACTACAATTATTTGCTCGCCTTTATCGATAAACAAAAAATAAACTAGCGTAAAAAGCAGTATAGCCCCAAACAGTGAACCTCCAATCATCAGATTCCGTCTATTAATTGCAGCATTTGTATCTTTTACAGGATTAATTCCCCCGACCGCATCAAATTTAAATAATGGATTCTTATTCTTTATTTCAGATTTACTTTTCTGATTTGATTGTTTTTCTTTGGTAGCGATTGAAGTTGGTTCTAGATTGGATGGTTCTAGGGATTGTCGTATGATTTCTTCGTAGCCCGATTCTTCTTCAACATATGGAATTCCTTGTTTTGTGGCTTCAAATTTTTTGTAGATTTTGTTTTCATCAAGTCCGACTGTCTTGGCAAAGTTTTTAATAAATGCACGGACATACAGATCGGGAAGAAACGCAAAATCACCGCGCTCCATTGCCTCAAGGAATTTTATGTCGATTTTTGATTTATTAGCTACCTGTGCAAGAGTCATCGAATTTTTTTCTCTTGCAGTTTTTATTTCATTGGCAAGTTCGTCAAACATATTTATGATTAGATTGAATATATAATTAGTTTTTTAGTCAACACGAATTAACTTGGCGGCAAATGCGCCATCCAAATGATGAATATGTGGAAAAGTTGAAATACAGCCATTGCTGTCAACAACTTCCTCAGAAACATTTTCTGCCGCATTCAATAGTTTAAAGTTAGAATTATTTTCTAAAAATTTTTTTACAACCTCAAAGTTTTCCTCCAGTTCAATTGAACATGTACTGTAAACCAGCACTCCTTCTTTTTTAATAAGGGTTGACGCTTTCGTAAGCAATGAATATTGCAGCTCGGATAATTTATTAATATCGAGCAGATTGACTTTCCACTTAATATCTGGTTTTTTCGATAATGTACCTGTACCTGAACAAGGTGCATCAACAAGAATTCTATCAAAATCTTTTCTGTTATATTCCATCGCATTCATCACCAAAGGCCTGATGCTTTTTAATCCAAGTCGTTTAATATTTTTACTTAGAACATGTAGCCGGCTTTCATAGCGATCGAGGGCAACTATCTCGCCATGATCTTGCATCAATCCGGCAATATAGGAAGTTTTACCTCCGGGAGCGGCACACATGTCTAAAACTCTTAATCCAGGATTAACATCCAAAAGTTTACATGCAAGTCCAGCGCTTTCATCCTGCACATCAAAGTAACCGTTATTATAATGTTCCCAAGCAGTAATGTTTGTAAGATTTTGAAGCTTGAAAAAATCGGGCAAATATTTTCCCTGCACAAATTTCAAATTAACCGAGTTGAGGAGCGATTTAAATTCCTCATGCTGAACCTTAAGAGAATTCATCTTTAATGTTAAAAAAGGTTTTTCGTTATTGGTAACGAAAAGTTTTTCGGTTGCTTCGTGTCCGAAACGATTAACATACCGCTTTGCCAGCCATGATGGATGTGAGTGGTAAGCGCTTATATATCCGATTAAATCTTCATCGGGATCTGGATAACGAATACCGTTTTTGCTTCGTATGATATTCCTTAGAATTGCATTTGTAAGATCAGCCGGTTTCTGCCCCTGAAGTTTTTTTATGAACTCAACTGCTTCGTTTACTGCCGCATAATCCGGAACTCTATCCAAAAATAAAATTTGATATAGCGCAACACGCAAACAATTTTTAAGATTAGAAATTGCTTTCGAAAATTGCCCTTTGTAAAATCCATTCAGCACCCAATCAAGCCGTCCCATCCATCTAACAACACCATGGACAATTTCATATAACAATGCTTTATCCGGGCCGTTTAGCTCAGCATTTTTCATTTCATTGTCAAGCAGCTTGTCTAAGTATGCATCGGTTCTTTCAACTCTATTAAGAATTTTAACAGCAAGACCCCTCACGCCCGCATACAAATCCTTTACTTTATGCTCTTCAAGCTGTGTGGTGTTTTCTTCCATCTTTTCAAATTTTTAATGTTTTAGAGGAAATCATTTTGTTATAGTATCCAAGTGAAATAGTTCACAAAAATCTTTTTTCAATTTAACATTTTTTGGGGTAATAATCTCGATTTGGATTAATAACAATTTAAAGATAGCAAACCACAAATTTTAAACAAACTAGATTGAATAAAAACAAAAAAGCCGCACAAGGCGGCTAAAAAATCCATACACAAAATGTAATCTGATATTAAGCTTCCTTCTTTCCGTATTTCTTCTTGAACTTTTCGACTCTGCCGGCAGTGTCAAGCAGCTTTTGCTTACCGGTAAAGAACGGGTGAGATGCACTGGAAATTTCTAATTTAACTAATGGATATGTGTTGCCGTCTTCCCATGTTATTTTTTCGTTGGTTTTAATTGTCGATCTCGTCAATATCGCAAAGTTAGCTGAAGCATCTTGAAATACAACCGGGCGATATTCGGGATGAATACCTTTCTTCATTCTAAAGTCCAATCTTTGTTATAGTTTTATAAAAATGTGTGCGAAATATAGAAATTAGAGCTATAACATCCAATGAAAGATTTAGGTAAAAAGTGCTTGTTTTTAGTTGTTTCGCTGGTAGTCGGTTGCGATATTGATCTTTTCGCGAAGCATTTCAATCATTTTACGCTCTTCCTCACCAACTCGGATTATTTTATAATTAAGCCCGCCGCTCATAATTATTGTTTGATCGGGAAGGTAGTTTGATGTTGTAACGGAAATTCGTTCCAGAGAGGTATTTTCAAATGACGATGCTTCAGTAATATTCGAATCGCCTTTGTAAAAATCATTTTTGCTTTCCGATTCATTTGAAGTTTGATCATTTGATTTTTCACTTTTACCAAGCCTTTTAGTTTCATCAGCTATAATTTTATCCAGGACGGTTCCAAATTGATCTTGCATAAGATTTTGTTCCTCGCGCAGTTTAGGTATTATTTGGAAAGGATCTTCGGCGTCACTAACATTTCCCCTCAGCAAAAACAGAATTATTACTGCCGTAACCGCTAATGCTGCAGGGGGAATTATCGTCGGTGAAAATATTTTATCAAACCAGTATTCTTTCTCTTTCTTTTGCTCGCTTTGATTTATTTTTAACGATAATTCATTTTCAAAGTTGGAAGGAGCGTTAATCTTCGGAAGATCTTTTAATAATCTCGTTACTTTTTCGTTCCTATTATTATCTTCTAATCGGGGCATGATTGTTTCTCACTCATTATAAATATTTTTTAATAGCTTTTGAAGCTGAGCTCTTCCACGGTTAATACGGGATTTTACAGTTCCAACTGTTAGCCCCATTATCTCGGCTATTTCCTCATAAGAAAGTTCTTGAATATCTCTTAAAATTACTGCCTCGCGATAAACCCGTGAAACTTTCAACAATGATTTTTGAATTATTTTATCTTTAATTACGCTATCGGTCATTATATCTGGCCTATAGCTTTCATCTGGAATTTCATAGTTCTCATTTTCTTCACCGTAAGAGTTGATGGAGAAAATTTGTCTTCGCCGTCTTCTTTGATATTCCGTTCTGGCTAAATTTCCGGCTATCGTATAAATCCATGTTGAGAACTTAGCAATTGATTTATATGAATCTTTATTCCTGTAGAACTTTATCATCGTTTCCTGAACAACATCGCTGCAAGCTTCGTAATCACCTAAAAAACGGTAAACAAAATTTGTTAATGGATTTTTATACCTCTGAACAAGAATTTCAAAAGCGTTTATTGTGTTGTTTAGCTGAAATTCCGCTATCAACTCTTCGTCAGAAAGTTCTACTAGATTCTTGTCTAACAAGTTAATTATACTTTCTTTGATAAGGATTGTTTCCAGAATTGGAATATAACTTAACTAAAAAACCAGAAATTCTGAAAGGAAACGCAAGATGTGAAAGAAAGATTTCATCGATGGTTCAAAAATATTCCCCTATATAAAAGAGCTAAAAAAGAAGCTAATACGTAAAATGTTTTATTTGCTCTCCTTTTACTCCGAGTTCCGTCATTGCTTCAATTCCTATTTTAAGATGAAGATCAGCAAATTTTTCCGTAACTGCCTTATCTGATTTTTCAGTTTTTACCCCTTCGGGTATCATGGGCGTATCTGAAACAAGAAGCAATGCACCGCGCGGAATTTCATTAACCAAACCTACAATAAACAAAGTTGCCGTTTCCATATCAATGGCAATAGTAGAAAGTTTTTTCAGATATTGCTTAAACCCATCATCCCATTCCCAGACTCTTCGGTTTGTGGTATAAACAACTCCGGTTCTATATTCCAAGCCGTGTGCAAGAATTTTATCGGAAACAAATTTGTGCAATTTGAATGACGGCAGCGCCGGTACTTCTTTTGGTTTGTAATCATCGCTTGTACCTTCACCGCGAATAGCCGCCGTTGGAAGAATAAAATGTCCAATTTCTGTTGAGCGTTTCAATCCGCCGCATTTACCAAGGAATAAAACTCCCTTTGGCTTACGGGCAACAAGTAAATCCATAAGAGTTGCAGCATTAGCAGAACCAATGCCAAAGTTTATGATTGAAAGTCCGTTTGAGTTATTAGCGGTCTGCATCGGTCTGCCGATTCCTTTAATATCGCATTTAAATCTATCGGCAAACTTCTCAACGTAATTTTGAAAATTTGTGAGAAGCATATAATCTCCCAGCTCGTCAATTTGAGTTCCAGTATAACGAGGCAGCCAATTTTTTGCTATATCTAATTTGGTTTTCATGGAATTTCTATGATTGTCCAAGGCTTCTATTATCCATAGATAAAATTTTGTTTTGATGCTGCTTTTAATATATCTGCAAGATAAACAGTAAAATCACGGTTTTTTTTATACTCGTAGTGTATGGTTTAGTATTTGATTTCTCAGAGTTGGCTTAATTGAATCCTTTGGCACCAAATCGACTTTTATTTTAAGAATATCGGAAAGACACTTTTCGAGTCTAAGGAATTTGAAAAGCCTCGGTAATTTTTTGAAAGTAACAAGTAAATTAAGGTCGCTTTTAGAGTTTTGCTCCTTTCTTAAATATGATCCAAACAACTCTATTCTATCCACATCAAATTCTTTTTGCATGAAGGGTAGTTCTTTACGGTGTTCTGCGATTTTGTTGGCTAAATTATTTTTCATACATGTGAAATGTAATAAATAATATTTTACTAAGCATGTGGCCAACTAATGATTTAGTATGCACACTTAAAGACTGCTGCTGTCCAAAATAAATATGAACAAGTAAGAAAGCCTTCTTAATTATCCGTATCAGACTGATTTTGATTATATCTGAATTCACTTCCTCTCTAATTTAATTCTTCACTCATGCTTTAAAATTGAAATTTTACTTTTGTCGGAAAGGATTTTTCAAAAACAAGTTACACTACAATTTTTAGGAATAAACTGATAAGGTTGAATGAAACTACCTTATTATGTTACTAAGGTTACTGATTTCGGACATTTAATCGGCAAGTGAATAATTATTTTTGAAACCTTAGTAAAACTAATAACCTAATGAAACAAAACCTTATCACCTTCTTTCTTTTGGATATAGTTTGTAACATAACATTGAAATTAAACCAATCTGGAATTTATTTGGAAAGATAAGTTAAAGACAAAAAATTTATAATCTCAATGTCTAAAAAATCTCACCCATCAGAATGGAGATCACAGTTTTGGGATCAGTGGAAGTTGTTTTAATTGATACATCTGCCTTAAGCAATGCTTCCATAGCTTTGATGAGATCGTAGTTTGTAAAAAGCACCGCGGCTCTTTGGAAATTTTTAAGATAAAAGGGATGCGTGCCGACAATTTTAGCAGCTTCAGCATCGGGGATTTTTTTTTCATTAAGCTCCCGGACTTGCGATAGTCCAATAAAATATTTTGTAAGCATGCTGATTATCAATGTGGCTTCAGCACCTTTTTCCAGTAGGTTAAACACAATCTTTAATGCCGCGGCTTTATCCTTTTGAAATACAGCATTCTGCAAATCAAAAATAGTATATTCTTTAAATGAAGCCGATACGTCTTTTATTGAATTAAAAGTGATCTCTTTTTTATCACCAAGAAAAGCCATTATTTTTTCAAGCTGGCTTTCTATTATAAGACGGTTTTCTCCCGAAATATCCGTAAGAAGCATCGCATTCTCATTTGATATTTGTCTGCCTTTAGTTTTTACTAATTCTGCCACCCATTCAATCAGATTTTCGCCTTTCAGCTCCTTAGCCTCAAAAAGAAAATTGTTTTCCAGTAATAGATTAAACGGCGAGGATGTTAGATTGGTAATTATACCGTTATGTATAAGAACAAGTACCGTAAATTCCGGAGGTGAAGGAATATAAGCTTCTAGAAGTTTTTTGTCTTTAACCTTTTCAACTTCTTTGAAAATGATAAGTTTTTTCTTGGAACCAAACGGAAAAGCTCTTGCTGCGTTTATAACATCCTGAAGATTTCTATCTTCGCTGTAACAAATATCTTTGTCAAAATCTGAAGTAATGAGGGGATTAACAGCATCTTCGATTGCCTCTATACCTAAGCTGAGACTGTAAGTATCCTCACCAAATAAATAATATAGCGGAAGAATTTTTCCTTTCTTTAAATTTTTTACGGCGTCTAAAATTGAAGGAGCTTTTTTACTGCTTTGTGCCATGGGGTGGGGTTGTTTATGTATAGCAACCCACTACCGAGGCAGTGGGCTGCTACGTTTTATTATTTTATTCTTTTTTCAATTGTTACTTTTTGCATAACAATGTCGGTTAGTGGTCTGTCGTTCTGATGAGTTTTGGTTTTTCCAATAGCTTTAACTACATCCAATCCGGAAATGACTTTTCCAAAAACCGTATGTCTTCCATCAAGCCACGGTGTAGCTTTTAAAGTTATGAAGAATTGACTTCCGTTAGTATTTGGACCGGCATTGGCCATTGATAAAATTCCATCTGATTCATGCTTCAATCCTGTTTCTACTTCATCTTCAAAAGATTTACCCCAAATACTCTCTCCGCCGGAACCGGTTCCAGTGGGATCACCGCCCTGAATCATGAAATCATTAATAACCCTGTGAAATATAATGCCGTCATAATACTTTTTTTCGGCTAAGCCAACAAAATTTTGTACGGTTTTTACAGCTTTATCTGCAAATAACTCTAATTCAATTATGCCCATGTTGGTTTGAATTACCGCAACTGTCATTGTATCTTTTTTAAGTTCTGTCATTGGTGGAGCTTCCTTCTGCTGGTTATTAGATGTGGTTTGATTTTTATTTTCGGAATTCATTCCGCTGCATCCTATAAACATGAATGAAAACAAAAATAAGAAAAGCGCTCTGTACATTTTTTCTCCTTATGGTTTAATTCACTACTGTCCAAAATACGATTAAGTAAAAACCTGTAACTATATATTACATAAAGTGTTATAAAGAAAAATAGTCATAATCGATTTGAAATAAAAAAGAACTAATTTTCGCTCCGTTTGATTAATAAGCCAGGAGCGTAAATGAATTTAGGACAAACAATTTTCAGTCAACTGATGGAACATTTACCTCAACATAAATTCCGTCAATGTGTAGAACAATATAAAGGCAATTATAAAATAAAATCTTTTAGTTGTTGGGATCAATTTCTCTGCATGAGTTTTGCACAACTTACTTATCGTGAAAGCCTGAGAGATATTGAAACTTGTTTAAGAGCAATGCAAGGGAAACTTTATCATATGGGAATAAAAAGCAAAGTATCAAAAAGCACGTTAGCATATGCAAACGAAAAAAGAGACTGGCGTATCTATGCTGACTTTGCTCAAATACTTATTACCCAAGCTCGAGAACTATATAGTCAAGAAGAATTTGAGAATCAACTTGATGAAACTGTTTATGCATTGGATTCTACTACCATTGATTTATGTTTATCTTTATTTCCTTGGGCTAAATTCCGAAAGCACAAAGGAGGCATAAAACTACATACAATATTAGATGTGCAAACAAGCATTCCAACCTTTATTTACTTAACTCCGGCGAAGGTTCACGATGTAAATATTCTTGATATAATTATTCCTGAAGCTGGAGCTTTTTATGTAATGGATAGAGGATATGTTGATTTTGCTCGCCTATATTCTCTGCACTTGAACAATTCATTTTTTGTCACTCGTGCAAAATCCAATTTCAAATTTAACCGGATTTATTCGCATACTGTTGATAGAGCCACCGGGGTTATCTGCGATCAAACAATTTGCCTGACTGGATTCTATCAATCAAAAGATTATCCTGATAAACTTCGACGGGTTAAGTATTATGACCAACAAACAGATAAACGTCTCGTCTTTCTTACAAATAATTTTCAACTAAAGACATTACTGATTGCTAAAATTTTCAAAGAACGATGGCAAATAGAATTATTCTTTAAATGGATTAAGCAGCATTTAAGAATTAAATCTTTTTATGGTACAACTCCGAATGCTGTTAAAACACAAATATGGATTGCTGTCTCTGTATATTTACTTGTGGCAATTGTAAAAAAAAGATTAAACATAAATCTGTCACTCTACACTTTTCTACAGATTTTAAGTATCTCTATTTTTGAAAAAAGCCCGATTTTACAGCTTATAAACGATATTCAGTACGAATCTAAAATCTATGATTCCTCTAACCAATTGAATTTATTCGACTTATAATTGGACAGTATTGGGTTTAATTATATTTGAAAAAAGTAAAATTAAAATTAGAATTCCCAGCACAAATCTATAATAGATAAAAATAAAGGTGCTGTATTTTCGTAAAAACTTAAGCAGGAAGTCGATAGCCAAATAACCGCTGATTGCAGAAAAAATTGTAGCGATAATCAGACTCATAATCATCGAATTATCCAAATAGCTCAACGCTTCATAAAGTTGGAATAATCCGCTGGCAAAAACCGCTGGAATGCTCAACAAAAAAGAAAAACGTGCTGCCGTTTCTCTCCGTAATCCGGTAAATAATCCACCTGTTATAGTAACTCCCGATCTTGATGCACCCGGTACGAGAGAAAACACTTGCGCTATACCTATTAATAATGAATCGCGAATTGTAATGTCTTTCATTTCTTTCTTAAACGATGCTGCTTTTTCAGAAATTGCTAATACAACCGCAAACAATAAAATGCTTCCTGTGATTACATATAAATTTTTAGTTAATGGTCCCTCAATTAAGTCTTTCAATAATAACCCGAGAGTAAAAATCGGTACTGAACCGATGATGATTAACCATCCTAATTTAGAGTTATGCGATTGATCCGAGATTTTTTTTCTGTTACTTAAATTTTCAATTAAGAATTCCTTTACAATACTTACTATGTCAGTCCAAAAGTAAATCAATACAGCTAACAAAGTTCCTAACTGAACAATTGCCAGAAACGAAGTCCACTTTTCTGGATTTCCGCTGGAAATTAAATTCATAATTTTTCCGGCAAGAGTAACGTGCCCCGTGCTGCTAATGGGGAGAAACTCCGTTACGCCTTGAACAATTCCAAGTACTACTGCTTCAATTATACTCACTTAAACTCCTTAAAAAATGTAAGATACCCCAAGCCGCAATCCTATAGAAAGAGAATTAAGATTTACATTTTCCCTGCTGATATTATTGTAAAGATTTGAACTATCTGATTTTGGATTACCATTAATATCGTACTTCAAGTCTACGCCAATGTTAGCATAAAAATTTCCGCCGAGAAGTGTGTTGCCCTCGGTTCTCAAAATTAATCCGTAACCTGTGCCTGAATAATTTGTAATTATTGTTGTTCCGGGAGAATATAAATCAACACTAACGAAACGAATTCCGAAACCGCCACCGAACTTAAAGTTATACCCGCTTCCACTTAACACATAGTACCCAAGAAGTGATGGAGCAATGATATAGTAATCAAGTTCAAACTTGCCAAGATCATTTGAATAATTGAATGAGTTAATAAGATAACTCAGTTCAAGTCCCACTTGGAAAGTGTTTGTAATAGAATAACTGAACTCGCCTGAAAAATTCACTGCGGCATTGAAGTCATTAAGCGGATTGCCGTCAACTGGAAAGGTTTGATTGATATAATCATTTAAGGAAGGCGTATTTGCCAAATCAATTCCCATACTTGCACGAAGTGAGTATTGAGCTTGAGAAGCACTTAGACCAACTAGTATGAAAAGGCATATAAGAAATGATTTCATAATTCATCAACCTCAGTTTTAACAAGCTTCAATAGATTTTCGTGCTGCTTATTCAAAATTAAAAATGAGACTAATCCAACAAAAATAAAAATCACATAAGAAATAAAATGAGTTAGAAAAGCATAGGATAAGCTGATAACCTCGCTAAATCCAAACAACATTACTAAAGCGGTTTTAATTAGAGTGTGATACGATCCCGTTCCATTGGGTGTGGGAATCAAAACTCCGATGCCGCTGATGCTCATAAGAATCCACGCCATTTGATACGAAACAGGTTTTATTATATTCATACCGACCGTAAAAAATCCAATATAAGATGAATAGGCATATAAAAGCATAATGACAACGCTTAGGAGGAAAGTTGAAACATAGTTCTTTGTTCCTTTTAAACTTTTGAAACCTTCGATGAGCATTTCGAAAATGTGCGCAGTTTTATTAGCAGACTTTTCTGATATCTTCCCCATCATTTTTACAAGAACTCCGTAAAAATTTTCTTTGTAACGAATCACTAAAAATAAAAAAATCACCACGGCCACTATCCCAAAGAGTGAGAAGTATAAGCTGGTTCTAAGCCATGGTAACTTGAAATATAAATCTTCGCTCCAAATTAATGCTGAAATAAAAATTGAAAGGCAGAGGAAAAGCACATCTATTATTCGTTCAAGAATTATTGCACCGAACATTGATGAGCGGGATACATTCTCCCATTTTCCAATCAGAACCGCCCGGGCAATTTCACCAAGCCTTGGCACAACACAATTTACAGCATATCCAACCATTAGAGAACCAAACAAATTCTTCATCGAAATGTCGGGTTTAACTGACCTTAGAATTATTTTCCATCGAACAGCACGTAAAAAATGTGAGAGAAGCAAGGCAATCATCAAAATTATAATCCAAAAGACCGATGCTCCTGAAACTACTTGAAGCACATCTCCAAAATTTACATTGTGAAATGCAATGTAAAGAAAAATTATGCTTAGCAGAAAAGAAAATAAGAAGCTTAAAGATCTCTTCGACATAAAGGAATTTTTATTTTCACCTGAGATCAATAACCTTGCTTCCTTCCGTTGGTGTGAAGTTGAATTTGCTGTCAGCAATTTTTTGATTGACTTTGTATTTTGAAAAATCAATCTGGATTAAATTATCTGCTTGATCTTTTAGTACAATGCGATTTATAAGATTTTCTTTGTTCATCCAAATTTTAATCAAGCTGTAACCGATATATGAATCTTTGTTTGGTGTTAAAACTAAGATTTCGGTGCCATTATTCATTTCCGAAGTAACCACACATTCTTTTGGATAATCAAAAACAACTCTTCGAATTGAAAATGGTGAGGCGTTTTTTTCATCATTTTTGCTGATGATTACCTTATTTTCTTTTTGATTAAAACTCCAATTTGTTGCTCCATCGGAAACGAGAGTTGAATTTTTAAATTCTATTCTCATCTTGTCTTCCTTCTTAAAGAAAAACTTTCCATTTAAAATCGCTTTTCCGTTTGTTGATTGCTTAAAATCTGCAGATAGGTCCTTAACTTTATCAAACTTATCCTGAAGATTTTTAAGAAGCTTTTCGCCAAAGTCGTCAAAATTTAAGTTGACGGTAAACAATAATAGAAGGGATATTATGTTAATCATTGTCGTTAATTGGTTATTTAATACAAATAAATAAACTTTTGAAATGTAAAAGTTATTTCAAATTTAAGAATAAACGTGGTTAGAAAAAATTAATCGAAATGGCGCTTTCGGATAGTTTTGGGATTTCGTGAGATAATTACAGAAAATAAAGTATTTAAAAAGAAAACTGGAGATCGTTACGTCTAACGTCTCCAGTTTTGGTCTTTTCGAGGTATTTTATAATACTTAAACCGGACGGAGGGTGTCCGTAGGAAATAAACATAATCAAATATGTTCAATTTCAATTTCTCTACTCAGTCCGCCTCCTTTTCTTAGTTTGAAAGACGGCTATTGATGATAAGTATGTGTCATATCTCATCGAACGCCCGTGTGCGTCCACGAGACTCGCCTTTCGATGCTCAACTTAAAAAACTGGAGGTTAAGACGCAAGGAAAATTTTGAGAGTGGAACTAAAAGATAAAAAGGACAATGAAGGTGGTTCTAATTAAGTTCGTCGCCTAAACTTAGATTTCAATTTCTTTTCCTAATTCCGCTTGAAAAACTTTAACACCTTTTAATTCTTTTAGTATTTGATTGCCAACCCAGCTAATTGCATCTTCACCTCCATGAACTAAGATTATTTTTTTCGGTTTAAGTTTTCTAACAATCTCAATCAGCTCTTCTCTTTTAGAGTGTGCGGAAAATCTAAACTTTTCAATTGAACACTTTACGATTTCTTCTTGGCTAAACTCGGTTAGCTTAATCTTTCCTCCTTTTACTGCATTGGCAATTTTATTACCGGGCGTTGATTCATCCATGTAGCCAACAATGAAAATTCCCGAATTTTTCTGCTTCAACCAGCTTTTAGCCAATTTAAATGATGCGGTTCCTTCTATCATCATTCCGCTTGAGGCAACAACAATACATGGATACTTAAAAAACTCCTCAGAATTTTCAACATCATTCAAATTCTTAAATGAGATTGATTTTAGCTGAAATTCTGTATCAATCATATTAACAAGATACCGGTTAGCATCATAAAGCCGGTTTATCTTTGTTCCAATTCCACCCGTATAAATATCTGTCGCGGTTAGCTTATTTCTCTCCATCAATTTCCAAATAGTAGAAAGAATCTCCTGCATTTTGCCCAAAGCAAAAACAGGAATTAAAATTGATCCGCCCTGATTCAGAATTTTGTTTGCTTCTGCAGCAAATCTTTCTGCTTCTTTTGTCCAACTTAAAATTGACGCAGAATCTGTTGCTCCGTAAGTACATTCTAATATTAACGTATCAACTTTTTGTTTTGGAAGTTCACAACCCTTAAGCAGAGTTTGATTTGTTAAATTGATATCGCCGGTGTAAAAAATATTTTTCCCGTTGTGCTCAATCAAAATCCCAACAGAGCCAAGTATATGCCCCGCATCATGAAATGAAACCTTAATCGGTTCGCTGCTTTTGTGTTTGAAGCTCTCAATCTCAAAAACATCTTTCGTTGGTTTGAAGTCAATTGTTTGAGATAAAAGGTCAATCTCTTCATGCGTGTAAGCTTGAAAACTGTTATCCCTCTCTAATTCTTTCTGCATTATAGAAACCGAATTGTGGAGTGTCAACTCTGCAAGCTCTCTTGTCTGCCGCGAGGTAATTATTCTGATGTAAGGATGTTTCTTTACTAAAAAGGGTAGTGACATTAAATGATCCTGATGAGCATGTGATATGAGAGCATAATCAACAGGTAAATTTTCAATTAGGCTGAATTGCGGCAGAGAATTTAATCCGGTTTTTTGCGGATGCATACCGCAATCTAGAATTATTCCCGTTCCGGCAATATTAAGATAATAACAGTTTGCACCGATTTCATCGGCACCACCGAGAGGAAGAAATTTAATCATGGTTGTAAATCTACGCTTTAAAAATAAAAAAGCCGGAGCGATAAGTACCTCCGGCTTAATTTGAGGAATAAAATTTTTACTTCGTTAGAATCATTTTCTTTGTTTGGATAAAACTCCCGGCTTGAAATCGATAGCAGTATATTCCACTTGAGAGGCCGCTGCCATTAAAATTAATTGTGTAAACACCAACAGGTTTTTCTTCATTTACAAGTGTAGCAATTTCCCTTCCGAGAATGTCATAAACTTTTAATGTTACAAAAACAGCCTCCTTTATTGAGTATTGAATGTTAGTACTTGGGTTAAATGGATTGGGATAATTACTGATAGCATACTCATTCACTTCTGCAACTTCTTGACTCAAATCTATTTGCTTTTGATATTGATCTGGCAAACCCGAATAATCTTCAATGTGACCGAGACTGGCAAACACTCCTTCCCTTGGTTTTAATCCTTCCAACTTTATTACTGCCTTAGTATTTTTCTGATCAGTTAAACCACTTAAGTTCAGCGATACTTGTTTTCTTACTTCTCCGATCTTATCCGAATCTACCAAATGGTTTTGAGTTGTTACTGCAATCACTTCATCTTTTTCGTTTAGTAATCCAAAAGCTGGCGTAACACTATTTATAGATTCAGCGAAAAGATTTTTAATATTATTTCCAGAAACTGAATAATCGAAAGCTAATTCTACCGCTTCTGAAGGCACTTCAAACTGAACAGACGAAAGCAAGTCCCATGAGTTAGATAATGTGAGATTGTATGTTTCCAAATCTGCCGGTGTAATATCTATCCTTTTCTTAGTCCCGTCTTTCAACGTAAGGTAAATTGGGTGAAGCTTTATTTCTAGATAAGAACCAACGCTGTCTAACCAAGCAACTGAACGCGTGTAATAATCAAGCGGGTCTAATTCAAGTTCTTTCTGTAATAGTTCCGAACTTAGTATTACTGTGTAAGGTGAACTTGAGCCGCTTGTCCAAATATATTTTGCTGTTGTACTGCCAGAGGATACTGAAGGATACCTGGCATTACTAGCTATACTCGTTGGTGCGCCCCAATAAGAACTATTGAACCTCATTTTATAAATGTATTGAGTACCAAATTGCGAAGGAGTATGATATAACAGATCAACTTTATTTGTTGCAAGAGCTGATATTGATGGATATTCCTGACTATTATAATATGTTCCAAACCACTCATTCGGCCAGCTATTATAGTTTGTTGATTTTCTATGAATAATTAGGTGATCATAAATAGTAGAGCCCGATCCGATCAGCTTTTTCCACGCAACATGAACTTGCGAAGTACCTGGAATTGAAGTTATCGAAGGAGTTATATGAATAGAATTCGATCCAGGCATAATAGATGATAAATTATTTGGTCCTCCGGCCCAATTAGAAGTGTACGTATCAAAATAATAGTAGTAAATATGATTATCCGAACTATTTGACATCACCATTGGAAAATAATATGTTGGACTTTGAAATGCTGAGGTTACAGAAGGAGAGTAGCTTGTTGAAAAACCAGTTGTTCTTACAACCCAGTAACTCTGATCTGTGGGAGTAGTATAATAGCTCCAGTATGATTTTATTCCGCTTCCATAACGGAAAACAATCATTTCGTAAGTCGAGGCTGCTTGAATTGATGGGAGCGGATCAGTTGATACTGTAACAGAATTTAATACGTATTTAATATTCCAATTTGAACCAGCGTTTGTACTAGCTGCAAAATAAATATCATAATTATTACTACTTGTATTTCTCTGCCAGGTGACGTAAAGTCTTCCACTGCTTTCCGAAATAGATGGATAATTATTATTTCCATTACCCGTGCTTAATCTTATTGGAGTTAACCAATTATTACCGGCATCAGTTGTTTTACGATAAAAAATCTCTCCTCCCGACGAGAAAACAAGATGGTAATTGCTTGTGGTTTCTTTGACAAGTTTTCGAGCATTGTTACTACCAGTTCCGGTTTGATTTACAGACTTATTAAAATTAGCAAGTGCAAGCAAAAGTGCCTGATAGGCATTAACACGACCATATCCATAATAGTTATCAAATCCTTGGTAACCTTTATCCTCTGCACTTTGTTCGATTATTAATCTAATTTGAGAAGGATTCAAATTTGGATTTACAGAAAGAATAAGAGCAGCAATTCCTGACACAATTGGAGCTGACATTGATGTACCTGCCACATAGCTATAGTTTTGAGTTATATCTGTACTATACGGATCATTTTCATAATAAGGATCAATTGCCATATTAAATTCATAATTAGGTGTGGTGGCAAAAATGTTTTTTCCAAGTAAGGATGTATTATTGTAATAAAATGTATTTCCAACTTGTTCTACTCCAAAACCACCTGGAGCACTTACACATACTTCAGAACCTTGGCTGGAAAAAACCGAAAACAAATCATTCGCATCTGTAGATGATACAGCAATAACATTAGGGTAATTTGATGATAATTCTGCTGGACACAAAACTGTATCTCCGTACATATTTCCTGCTGACGCGATAATAAGAACATTATAAGCATTAGCATACGCTACAGCAGATTCTATTGTCTCCGCCCATTCCCAAAATCCTCCACTAAAATTAATAACAACTTTTTTACCAGGATTATTTCGTTGATAATTCACGGCTTGTACTACACCATTAAAAAACGATTCAATAGTACCCCAACCGTATCTGTCAAACACTTGTATCGCCAATAATTTACAGTTTGAAGCAATACCTGCAATGCCAATTCCATTATTACTTTCTGCCCCAGCTATCCCTGCTACATGGGTTCCATGTCCATAACGATCACGCACACCTTCAGTATAATAAATTGTACCAGGTCGGTCGATAAAATCTGATCCCAAAATTATTTTATTTGGATCATCTAAATCGGGATGATACGGTGTATAATAATAAGAATGCAATGGAATACATGAGTCGAGAATCGCAATAATTATATCAGAGGTACCTTTTGATATATCCCAGGCCTCAGTTATATCAATATCCGCATCATTCGTACCCGTTGGTGGAGTCTGCCCAGTATTTTTTAATGCCCATTGGTGCGGGTATGTTGCAGGACTTGTACCTTTGAAATATGGATCATTAGGTTCATAGCTCACCCGCCCTATCAAATTAGGTTCTGCAACAATTATGTGCGGTGATTTTTTCAATTCTTCCAATGTTGATATCTCATCGAAAGTTTCTGGTATTTCTATTAATCCCCAACCTAATTCATTAAATGGATGAACAATTTTCCCATTTACTTTACTGATTAATTCGTTGATTTCCGAAATTCGAGATTCAGAACTAATTTTAGGGCATCTCTAAAAACAGCATTTAGCAAATCCATCGTATAACTTCCGTTGACTAGTTTAGCAAATGGAGGAGGCAGATGCTTCCAGTAAATTATTCTATGTTGTTTTTACTTTTTAGTTTTTTTATT
>Ga0208968_1000059_pt1 | contig 129478 bp, 105 predicted proteins | sample RifOxyA3_FD_184031 | JGI IMG/M metagenome (GOLD analysis project Ga0208968, IMG submission 184031) | Groundwater microbial communities from Rifle, Colorado - Rifle Oxygen_injection A3 (SPAdes) | ecosystem: Environmental > Aquatic > Deep subsurface > Groundwater | place: Rifle, Colorado, United...
CGTGTTTCTTCAAGAAATCATTCATAGCGTTCACCTCCGTTTTGGGTCTGTGATAACCCCTTTATCGGAAAGTGAACGCTATTCTTTCATAAATTCATTAATCTTGGTTCCGGCTATGCCGGCTTAGAATATGTATTGTTCGGACAACCATTCGAAAGCAGAAAAAGTTAAGTCAGGAGACAGTTTTTCATCTCATGTCCCCTTTGTTGATGGAACATTCCTTTGACTTGTATTTGCATAAAAACGTTGACAATATAATAAACACCATCCCTTTGGAATGTGAATACATGGCGTGTTTGCTGTTGTTATAGAATACACTGCGATGGTTCATGGCCTTCCTTAAATTACATTAAAACCTCAACGCGCCCGTGCCTGCGCATCGAAATCAGCTACCACGTAGCTTTCTAACGTGCCACGGACTAAATGGACTAGTGGATATATATCCATTAACATGAATGCGAATCAAGGAAAAAAGCTTTTCGGATATCTTTGGAGGTACCTGGCACCAAAATGGTACCAGGGACGTTTTTTTGACTAAATGTTAGGGCGTGAGAGGACCAGTCTGTATCTTGTACCTGGCACCAATGGTCCCTGGCACCAATGGTACCAGGGACGAAAACGGTGCCAGGTACCAAAAAGGTGCCTGAAACTAAAGATCCCAGGGTTCAAAAAGGGTACCAAAATGCCTTTAGCACCAGCAATAAAACCCCCTTTTTTCACGTAATTTATTGATTCATAACCCCTTATAAACTCATAATAAAATATTGACTTTCCCTATTAAATTCATTATATTATAACTGTTCGATAGTTTGATAGTTCGATTGTTCAGGAGCAGTATGGTACAATCAATCATCAAATCCAATCAATTAATATCAGACCAACTCTGCGAACGCTTTAAAAAGGACATTGAAAAGGGCCGTTACAAGCCCAATACACCGCTTCCCTCATTTGGGACCCTGGCCGAACACTATGGCATAAGTAAATCAACAGTCCACGAAGCTTTTAAAATCCTGGCAGAGGAAGGCTACCTCTACCCAAAACAGGGCAAAGGCACTTTTATTAACCCGGAAAAGGTCATTACTCCCCAAGGCGGCAAATTGACCAGCGTTGCGGTCATTGCCTTCAACGTCTTTTCCGCCTCAGACAACTCCATGGTCCCTCTCATGGAAGCCATGAACACCCAGACCTCGCGCATGGGCACTGGCCTTCACGTGCACTATATCAACGGCATGTCAGTCCAGCAGGAGGAGAACAGCGTGGTGCGCGACGCGATTGCTGAAAACCGGTACCAGGGCCTTATTATTGTTTCACCGCTCGACGTGGGCGATATTGAATGGTTTGGGTCCCTGCGCCTTCCTTTTGTCGCGGCAACCGCCCGATATCATTTGAATATCCCGCAGGTATCGCTCGACAATGCCCATGCCGCAACCCTGGCAACCCAGCTCTTTTGCGAGCACAATGCCACTCGCATCGCGGCTTTTATTGGCCCGGTCTCGTGGGAACGGCAGGGCATAACACCCTATGCACGTGAACTTGCCGACGCCTTTGCAAACGAATCCCATAACCATGGACTTTCAATTGAGCTTGTTCCCTGCGAATACAGCATTGAGAACGCAAAGGCAAAGGCGCTTGAACTATTGTCAAAAGGCGTAAGGTTTGACGGGTATTTTTTCCAGGCAGATGTCATTGCCCGGGGCGCGCTTGCCGCGTTCAAGGAAATGAATATAGACCCAGCATCAGCCATTTGTGTCAACTACTGCGACAGGGACGACCATTTGGTGCAATACAACGTGCGCAAGCCCCTGTACGACATTGGCGACAAGGCCTTTGCCCTGCTCGAGGCCCTGCACAGCGGACAAGAAGTCGATCACAAGCATATAGTAGTTCAACCGTTCATCGCATAACGAGGAGGCATTCATGGACAAGGTACGCGTAGGCATTGTGGGATCAAAATTCGCGGCGGATTTTCACTGCGATTCATACAGCAGAAACGAGCACGTGGAAATAGCCGCGGTGGGCGCCATAGATAATCTTGAGGCCATTTCAAAGAAGTGGAACATACCCGACACCTATCCTGACTACCGCGACATGCTCAAGCGGCCCGACATCCAGCTCATTTCCGTGTGCGTGCCCAATTTTCTCCACCACGACGTGGTCATTGCGGCTGCTGAGGCTGGCAAGCACGTTATCTGCGAAAAGCCCCTTGCCACATCAGCAAAGGACGCGCGCGAAATGATCGACGTGTGCAAAAAGAACAAGGTGAAGCTCATGTATGCCGAGGACTGGTGCTTTGCGCCCGCACTGCGCCGCATAGAGCAGATCATAGACGAAGGGGCCATTGGCAAGGTGCTTTATGTAAAAGCCAAGGAAACCCATTTTGGCACGCATTCACCCTTTGCCAAAGACAAAAAGTCCTGCGGCGGCGGCAGCTTTATCCATCTTGCCATCCATCCAATCGGCTATCTGCTGCACCTTCTGGCAAAAGGCAACAACCCTGTTGTTGAGGTCACTGGCCGCATGAACGAAGGGGGGGACAAGAATTTTGTGCACAAGGGCAATGGGGGCGAGGATTTTGGCGTGGGCATCATGCGTTTTAAAAATGGCGAATTCGCTCTGGTCGAAGGCAACTACATCACGGTTGGCGGCATGGACGACAAGGTGGAAATCTACGGCACAGATGGCGTGCTCAAAATTGACCTTACCTTTGGTTCGCCTGTTGATTGTTACTCGCGCAAAGGCGTGTCATACGTTATTGAAAAAACAGACTTTACCAATGGCTGGACCAAGCCTGCTGTGGACGAGTTTTACAACCTCGGCTATGTGCCCGAACTGGCATATTTCGTGGATTGCGTGCGCAAAGATCTTGAGCCTTTTTACGGGGTCAGCGGTCAGGCAGGTCTTGCCTGCATCGAGCTGGTCGAGGCGTTTTATGAGTCGAACAAAGCGAGCAAGACATTGACTGGGACATGGATGTAGGAGAAAAACATGAAACTTATCAAAAAAGCGGATCCTCGCAAGACAGAAAAGATTGAACTGGGCAAAGATAAATACGTCGACAACCTGTACGGCTGCTTCAGGTTCAATAACCCCAAAGGCGATGCGTTCAAGACCGAACACGAGGTTGAGATTGTGACCCGAAGCGGGAAAAAGAACACGATCATTGTTCCCGAGAGCATGCGCATTGACCTGCCTGCAAACACCAAGGTAGTCAACACCGATCTTTTCAAGCTCGAACCCATACGCGACAACCGCGACTCCATGATGCTTCTTACCATGCGCGCGGGTTGGAACCAGAACGAGCGCGATATAAACCGTATCATTGATTTTGATGAAAAGGGCAATTTTGTCGCAAAGCTCAAAGGCAAAGGATACTCCATTCCCATTGGCACATCGACCGTTGCGCCCCTGGGAAAAAACAACACCTGGATAGGCATGATCCTTGTGCATCCTGAACTGCGGCGCCAGGGCATTGCAAACGCCATGATGCAGGCAGGGGTAAAATACGCCATAGACAGCGGCAAGGTGATCAATGGCCTCGATGCAACGCCCATGGGAAACACGGTGTACGGCGCTGTGGGCTATATTGATTCCTACCGGATCTGGCGCTCGGTTTATCCGGTGGGTCAGTTTGCAAACGAGCGTTTTGACGCAAACCATGTCACGCGCATGGAAAAGAAAGACCTCGATGAGGTTATCAGATACGATGCCTCGTGTTTTATTGAGCGCGAGGAGATTATGCGCGGCTTGTTTGCCGATGCAAAGGGCGAGGCGTTTGTATGCAGAAACGACAATGGCGAAATACAGGGCTATGTGCTCACGCGACCCGGACGCATCCGTCCCTTTGTTGGCCCGTTTATCGCCGATACTGACGATAGTGCCCGCAATCTGCTTATCGCAGCTTCCCAGACAATTGCAAAGGCGGGTTTTGTAGACGCGTTTATCGACACGCCCGAGAGCAAATTTGCCGATCCGGGCGAATATGTGAAGGGCGTCTTTGACCAGGTGAAAAAACCAACAGGCCACAAGATTATTCCGCAGATCAATTGCGTGCGCGATTTTACGCGCATGTATCAGGTGGCTGATTACAAGCGCGCAGAGGAACTCATCACTGATTTTGCTGCAAAGGAAAAACTGGACAGAAAAAACCCGCGCGTCAAAGAGTTCAGCGAGACCATGTACAAGTCGGTCATGAATTATTCAGAGACAATCGCGTTTCTCGAATATGAGAGAAACGTCTTGCAGGGTAAGTTCTGGGGCATTACCGGGCCGGAGAAAGGATGAGGAGCGAAGAAGCTCAGGAGCGAAAAAGCAAAGAAGGCAGACATTATCTGACTTCTTTGCTTCTCAGCTTTTTTGCTCCTGAGCTTTCATTAACTATACACATTAGGAGAATTCCATGAAACATACAGAATCCGACATCCTGCTTCCTGTTGAAGTGGCAGGACTCAAGTTCCGCAATCCCTTTTACGTGGGCTCTGGTCCCACGACCATGACCATTGAACAGCTGAAAAAGATCGAGGAAACCGGATGGGGGGGAGCGTCGCTCAAACTCACCATTGATCCGCCGCCCTATATCAACCGCTATCCGCGCTACGGCTATTGGCCCGAAAACGGGATACTCTCTTTTACTACTGAGCGTCGGTTGACTCTTGACGAAGGATTGCGCCTCATGGAAAAGGGACGCAAGGAGACAAAAGACATTATCCTTTTTTCCAATATTACCTATTCGGGCGAAGCGGGTGTTGAGGGCTGGGTGAACATGGCCAAAAAGTTCGAGGAAGCGGGTGCGCACGCCAATGAACTGAACATGTGCTGTCCCAATATGTCGTACAACGTGGAAGTTTCCGATGGCGATACCGGCGGGCCAAAAACCGGCGCCAGCATGGGCAAGAACGCAAACATGCTCACGGGCATTGTGAGCGAGATCAGGAAAGCGACCAAAATCCCGCTTTTTGTAAAACTTACGCCCGAAGGGGGCGGCATTGCCCAGGTGGCAAAGGCGTGCTATGAAGCCGGCGCTGACGCAGTGGGCGGCACTGCGAACCGGCTTGCTATCCACCATGTAGACCTGGACAATCCAATCAGATCGCCCATTGCCCTGCAGGACGAAATCTCCATGCAGTGCATGTGCAGCGAATGGGTCCATCCATTGGGCCTTCGGGACATCTACGAAATCCGCAAACTCAACGGCGAAGGCGTGATAATCACTGGTGCGGGCGGCATCCGCGACTGGAAGAGCGGTGCGCAGGCGCTTTTATGCGGGGCGAATCTTTTGTGCGTTTGTGCTGAGACCCTCATTTCCGGTTTTGGCTGGGTGACGGGCGCGGTTGTGGACCTAAAAAAGTGGCTCAAAGAGAAGGGGTATTCCTCAACCGCTGATCTGCGCAATGTGATTCCCCCGCATATCACTGCGGCCAGCAATGTGACGATCTACGCGGGTAATGCGCGGCTCAAAAACCAGTGTCTTTCCGCGCCGTGCGTGGACGCATGCCCTGCCCATGTTCCGGCCCAGGCGTATATCAGTAAAATCGCTGACGGTGAAATCGAAGAGGCTTTTCAGATCATTACTTCAGCCGCGCCGCTCCAGTCCATCTGCGGGTATATTTGCAACCATCCATGCGAAAAAGAATGCACGCGCAGTGAAAAGGACGAGGCAATCCAGATCAAGGAATTGAAACGGTTTGTGCTTGAGACAGGGAAAAAGAGAAATTACAAATTACGAATTACGAATTTCAAATCAAATGGAAAAAAGGTCGCTGTTATTGGATCTGGTCCATCCGGGCTTACGGCTGCGCATCTGCTGGCAGGAGCTGGGTATGGCGTCACGCTCTTTGAGAAAGAGGAAAAGGCCGGCGGCATGCTGCGCTACGCCATTCCGCTCTTCAGGCTGCCTGAACAGGTGCTGAACGATGAAATCGAGATGATCGAGAGCATGGGTGTGAAATTCGTCTATGGCAAGGCATTGGGCAAGGAGATCAAACTTGAAGAATTGAAGAAAGAATACGACGCAATCTATCTTGCCATTGGTGCACAAAAGGGCCAGACTTCAATGATCAAGGGTGAAAAAGCGCAGGGCGTTATTACGGCGCTCGATTTCCTGAAAAATGTTTCATTGGGTAAAAAGACCGGCATGGGCAAAAAGGTCGCTGTTATTGGCGGCGGTTTTACCGCGGTCGATTCAGCGCGCGCCGCAGTGCGTCTTGGCGCTAAGGAGGTGTACATTCTCTATCGCCGCACAAAGGACGAGATGCCCGCGACTGTCGAAGAAGTGCGCGAGGCAGAGGAAGAGGGCGTCAAAGTAATGTACCTGGTCACCCCAAAGGAGATTGTTTCAAAAAAGAAGCGGGTGTCGGGCATTACCATGACAAATTGCGTGCTTGGCGAAGCGGACAAATCCAACCGCCGCAGGCCCGAACCTGTTGTGCCGGCTGAATTCACCCTGCCTGTTGATACGGTCATCTACGCAGTGGGCCAGGCAGTGGAGCTTCCCACTGCCGAACGCGTCAAAACGTCAAAGTGGGGGACCATAGCCGCGGATGCCAATGGATTCACCGGGTCTGACAAAGTGTTTGCGGGCGGTGACGCGGTATTGGGTGCAAGCAGCGTCATTGAAGCTGTTGCCACGGCAAAGCAGGCTGCCTGGGCCATTGATCAGAAATTGTCTAATGGCGCATCGTCTCTGCTAAAACCGCTTGAAAAGACCGCCAAAATCGATATTGAATCCGTGCTTAAGCGCAAGGGGGCCGATGGCCGTGTGTGGCGCGTGCCCCTGGACCTTGTTGCAGCGTCCAAGCGGTCAAAGGACTTCAAACCCTATGCGCCAGTACTGACCCAAAAGCAGGCAATGGCAGAGGCGCAGCGGTGCTACCGGTGCGGTTGCGGCGTGGGCTGCCAGATTTGCTTTGACATCTGTAAAAAATTCGCCTGGGACATTGAAGGTACGCGCGTTTCCCTGCGCGAGGACGACTGTGTTGCCTGCGGCATGTGCGTGTGGCGCTGTCCCAATCAGAACATTGAAATGGTGAAGACATCGGAGAAACCTATTTAAGGAGTCAACGTATGAAAGTAGTCATTCTCGAAGACAGGTACGCGAATCATGATCCGGAAAAGAGCGTGTTTGCAAAGCTGGACGCGGAAGTGGTTGAAGCGGGCGGCGTCTCCGGCAAGGAGGAAATACTCAAGCTGTGCAAAGACGCTGACGGCATTACCGTCAATTTAGCTCCCCTGACAGCCGAGATCATCCAGGGATTGGACAAGTGCAAAGTCATTGCCCGCTATGGCGTGGGATTTGACAGCGTGGATGCCGCTGCCTGCACCAAAAAAGGCATCAGACTGGTCAATGTACCCGACTATTGCATGGAAGATGTGTCAGACCAGGCATTCGCGCTTTTCATGGGCTGCGTGCGCAAGGTCGCTTTGCGCGACAGGCAGGTACGCGCGGGCATGTGGAACATTGGCCGCCAAGATCCAATGTACCGGATAAAAGGCAAAACATTCGGTCTTGCTGGATACGGCAACATCCCCAGGACGCTCCATCGAAAACTCAAGGGGTTTAACCTTGGCCGGGTCCTTGTTTTCGATCCCTTTGTACCCGTTGACGCAGTGAAACAGACAGGGGCTGAGCCAGTGGATTTTGACACACTGGTAAAAGAATCGGATTTCATCTCGTGCCATGTGCCGCTCAACGACAAAACGCGCCATCTTTTCAACGCCCAGGCCTTTGCCAAAATGAAGAAAACAGCCATATTCATCAATACGTCGCGCGGCGGCCTGGTTGATACGGCCGCGCTGTTCAACGCATTGAAAAACAAGGTGATAAACTGCGCCGGACTCGATGTTCACGAGCAGGAGCCAGTGCCAAAGGACTATTCACTTTTTCAGTTGGATAATGTTATTTTATCGGATCATGCAGGCTGGTATTCTGAGGAATCCCAGATTGAACTGCAGACAAAAGCGGCGCAGGCGGTCGTTGATGTGCTTCAGGGAAAAATGCCAAAAAGCGTGGTCAATAAAGAGGTTTTAACCAAATAACATACTCCAAAAGAAAGGAAGAGACACAATGGCACGGTTTTCACGCATGCAGGTGCTTGGCGCCATGTACGACATCAGTCTGGTACCGGTTTTTTTCAGCCCTGATATTGATGTGGCAAAGAATGTGGCGTGCGCGGTTTCGCGCGGTGGCTGCAAGCTGCTTGAATTTGTGAACAGGGGCGACCATGGGTACGAGGTCTTTTCAGAGCTCGAACGCATTATGGCAAAGGAAGACCCCTCCATGATTCTGGGTGCCGGTTCAATCAGCGATCCCTACACGGCGGCCATGTTCCTCAATTGCGGCGCGAATTTCATCGTGGGCCCCATGCTCAACGCCGAAGTGGCGAAGATCTGCAACCGACGCATGGTGCCGTATTCTCCCGGATGCGGCAGCGCGACCGAGATCGCAAACGCGCAGGAACTGGGCGTGGAAATCTGCAAGGTCTTTCCCGGCGAACAGGTCGGGGGCCCCAAGTTTGTGAAAGCAGTCATTGGCCCCATGCCGTGGACAAAGATCATGCCCACAGGCGGGGTCAAATCCACAAAGGAATCCATAGGCGAATGGATCAATGCGGGCGTGGCTGCCATGGGCATGGGTTCCGAACTGGTGACCAAGGAATTGCTCTCGAAAAAGGATTGGAAGGGCATAGAGGAAAATGTGCGCAACACCCTTGCCCTGGTAAAAGAAGCAAAAGCGAATAAAAAGTAACCCGACCTCACGTAAGGAGAGATACCAATGGCGATCCTCAATGTAAAATCAAAAGACCAGTGCAAGTGGGACATACTCAGTCTGGGCGAGATCATGCTCAGACTCGATCCGGGCAACAACCGGATACATACCACCCGTACCTTTCAGGTGTGGGAAGGCGGTGGCGAATACAATGTAGCGCGCGGCCTGCGCCGTTGTTTTGGCAAATCAGCAGCGGTCGTCACCGCTATTGCCGACAATCCTGTGGGCCGTTTGCTCGAAGACCTTCTTCTGCAGGGCGGCGTAGCGCTCGATTATGTCAAATGGATGCCCTACGACGGCATTGGCCGCAAGGTGCGCGTTGGCCTCAATTTCACTGAACGCGGTTTTGGCATGCGCGGTGCAGTGGGCTGTTCAGACCGCGGCCACAGCGCTGCCTCGCAGCTGAAAAAGGGCGACATTGACTGGGAAAAAATCTTCGGCAAAGACGGCGTGCGCTGGATGCATACGGGCGGTATTTTCGCGGGCCTGTCAGAAACAACGCGCGATGTCATTATCGAAGCCTGCATTGCCGCAAAAAAGCACGGGACCATCATTTCCTACGACCTGAATTTCAGACCGTCGCTCTGGAAAGACATTGGCGGCGAGGCAAAGGCCCAGGAGGTGAACCGCGAGATTGCTAAATATGTTGATGTCATGATAGGCAATGAGGAGGATTTTACAGCCGCGTTTGGTTTCAAGGTTGAGGGACTTGATAAGAACATTTCAAAGCTAGATGCCACGAATTTCAAGAAAATGATCAGCGAGGCTGTTAAGACATTCCCGAATTTTAAATGTGTCGCGACAACGCTGCGAAATGCAAAAACAGCGTCAGTCAACGATTGGGGCGCCATCTTGTACGCTAATGGCCAGTTCTACGATGCCATACAGCGTCCCAATCTCGAGATCTACGACCGCGTTGGCGGTGGCGACTCGTTCGCCTCGGGCCTCATCTATGGTATCATGGAAGGCAAAACCCCGGAAGAAGCGGTGAACTACGGCGCGGCGCATGGCGCTCTTGCCATGACCACGCCCGGCGACACCACAACGGTCAATGTAAAGGATGTTGAAAAAGCAATGAAAGGCGGCGGCGCCAGAGTGGAGAGGTGATCCCACCCCCGCCTCGCTGAGCGAGTCGAGGCGGGCCCTGCCCCCTCCCTTTTCGAAGGGAGGGGGAGAGTTCAGAAGAAACAAAAGAGTTGAGGAGAAACTAATGGGAAAAGAATTTCTGTTCGAACCAGTCAAAGTAAAATCAATCAAGACAAAGAACCGGGTGATAAAAACACCCATACCAGTGCCTGCGTCCAAGCCTATTGTTGAAATGCTGCGCAAGTACGAGCCAATCTCAATGGCTGGCCAGCCCCTGATCATCTGGGATAGGGCGCGCGGGGTGCACGTGTTCGACAGATGGGGCAACAAGTGGCTCGATTTCAGCTCAGGCGTACTGGTGACCAATGCCGGCCATGCAGCGCCCGAGATTGAGAAGGCCATAGTGGCGACCGCGAAAAAACCCATGCATCACAGCTACTGTTTTCCCAATGCCGAACGCGCGGCCTTGGTCGAATTCATAGTCAAGCAGATTGCGCCCAAATATCTCGACAAGGTTTTTCTGCTTACCACGGGTTCTGAGGCAGTGGAATGCGCGCTTAAAATCTGCAGGGCCTATGGTCATAAAAACAATGGCAGGAAAAAGGACGTTATTATCTCCTTTGAATCTGATTTTCACGGCCGCACCATGGGGTCGCAGATGGCAGGCGGTAGCCCTGCGCTCAAAGACTGGATCGTTAACCACGACCCCAACATGATCAATGTGCCGTGTCCGGACGGGTTCAGGGGCAAGGACCAGAGTTTTAATCTTTTCCTGCGCACGCTCAGGGAAAAGAACATTGATCCCAAGAATATTGCCGGTGTCATTATGGAGAGTTTTCAGGGCGGCAGTGCAATACGCCTGCCTGTTGAATACATGAAAAAACTCAGAACCTTTCTTGACAAACACAAAGCGCTCCTTATTTTTGACGAAGTGCAGGCATGTATTGGCCGTAGTGGCAAAATGTTCACTTTTGAACACTATGGCGTGCGTGCTGACCTTATCTGCTGCGGCAAGGGCATTACCTCTGGCCTGCCGTTGTCCACTGTTATTGGCAAGTCGGATTGGATGAATATTTTTCCTCCTGGATCAATGACCTCAACGCACACAGGTAATCCCATTATTTGCGCTGCCGCGCTCGCCAACCTAAAGGTAATCAAATCCAAGAAGTTGGTGCAGAATTCGGCAAAGCAGGGAATTGTCCTTGCAAAAACAGTGAAAAAACTCTGGAAAAAATATCCAGACCGCATTGGATGGGGCGAGAGCGTGGGCCTTGTTGGCGCGCTCCAAATGGTCACTGCGCCGGGAACCACCATCCCTGACCACGACACGGCTTTTGCCATTGTCAAATACTGCGTTGAACACGGGCTCATGCTTTTTGGGCCTGTGGGCAATGGTGGCGGCACAGTGAAGATCTGTCCGCCTCTCTGCATCACGCGCGAGCAGCTCGAAGAGGGGCTTGGTGTTCTGGAAGAAGGGTTTGATAAGGTTTGCGGGAAGAAATAAAAAAAGGAACGAGGATCGAGGCGCGAGGAACGAGACTGGTAAAAGGTCTTACTGGGCTTTCAGCCATCAAATGGCCTCTGGTCTCATGCCTCGTTCCTCGATCCTGACATTATATCTCCAACGAGGTTTTTATGACTCATTCCAGTATTAATGTTCTCATCGTCGGCGGTGGCATGATCACCAACGATCTTATTTTACCGGCCGTGTATCAGCTTCAGCGCATGGGCATTGTCAACCAGGTGGGCGTATCAGCGCTCAATGGCGGCCCGCTCAAGGCCCTGGCCGAGAGCCAGAGCATTACCGCGGCCTTTCCCGAGTCTGTTTTTACCCCATATCCTGATTATAAGAAACACGGCACGGAAAAATGTTTTCCTGACCTGTTCAAAGAAGCGCTCTCCTCTTTACCTCCGCAAAGCGCGGTCATTGTGGCCCTGCCCGACCAGCTCCACTATGGCGCGGTAAAAGAGGCGCTTGCGCGCGGCCATCATGTATTGTGCGTCAAACCCCTTGTGCTCAAACACGACCAGGCCGTTGAAATCGGCAATATCGCGAGAGAGAAAGGGCTGCTCGTTGCCGTTGAATACCACAAACGCTTTGACGACCGTTCGCTCATTGCCCGCGCAAAGTACCGGGCGGGCCAGTTTGGCGACTTCAGGCTGGGACAGGCGCGCCTTATTGAACCATATTATTACCGGCATTCGAACTTTCAAAACTGGTGCACATCAGAGAATTCAGACGCCTTTTCGTACGTGGGGTGCCATTATATTGATTTGGTCCATTTTATCACCGGACTTCTGCCAGTCGCGGTTTCAGTATATGGGATTGAAGAGCCATGGCCCAATGGCAAAAAGGGTTTCTTATGGACCGACGGCAGGGTGGTTTGGAACAATGGCGCATGCCTCAATGTGCAAAACGGCTTTGGGTATCCTGATACAGCGCCGGGCGGCAATTCCCAAGGACTCATGATGTTTATGAACGGCGGCAAGGACGGCGGGTATCTGGAACATATCGATTCATTCAGAGGAGTAAAACACGGTCTGGCCGCGGGAAGCGCCAAGGTCTACAACGAAGTCAATCCGGATTTTTTCCAGTATGTTCCTGCAAGCGGGGGCGCCATGCGGCCAACAGGCTATGGGTATCGCTCTATTGAGCAGATCCTTCATGCAATACACAGGATCAACAGCGCCACAGCCGGCTGCAGCAGCGCAGAAGCGCTGGACAAGCGCAGGGAGCTGCTCTTCGCCATAGACCAGGAGGGCATTCTGGCCACACCGAAAAACAGCGCGTACAACGAACTGGTCATGGAAGCAGGGCGGCTTTCTATCCTAAACAGCGGCAAAGAGGCGCGCATCGAGTACGAACCGCATCCCCGGGTTTCGCTCGCCTAGATATTGTTCCTCTTTTTCATAAAATTTATTTATATTAGAACTATTATGAGAACATTATATTCGTTTTTCTGCATGCTTGCCCTGGCTGTGGCCCTGTTTGGACAGACGGCGAAGCTTCCCGTGGCTGTCAGCGAACTAGAGGGCAGGGGGCTTGGCGCCGGGGAAGCGGGCACGCTTACCGATGCGCTGCGCAGTTACCTCATCAACACCGGCTCCTTCAGGGTCATGGAACGGGGCAAAATGGACGAGGTGCTCAAGGAACAGGGTTTCCAGTCGTCGGGCGCCTGTACGGACCAGGCGTGCCTTGTTGAAATGGGCCAACTGCTCGGCGTCGAATATATGATCACCGGCAGCATTGGCAAGGTGGGCGGCACCTACTCGGTCAATGTGCGCATGATCAGCATACGCACGGGTGAAATCAATCGCACGGTCAACAAATTCTACAAAGGTGAGATAGACGGATTGCTCACTCAAATAATCCCCACAGTTGCCGATGAGTTCGCACGTGAGGGCGGGTCCCAGTCCGCGTCGCTCAACCAGGCCGTGGTCCAGCAGCCTGCGTCTCAACCGCAACCCAAACCCGTGCAGGAAAAAGCGCCCGAGGTGGTAAAAGAGAAAAAGAGCGGCGGTTCAGCCATACCGTGGATCGTTGGCGGCGTGGTGCTTGCGGGCGCTGGTGTTGCGGCCTACTATTTTCTTGTTGCAAAACCCGCGCAGGACGAGGAAATCCCGGGGACCGTGGAGGTGACATGGTGACCAGAAACGCGATTATTCCAGCCGCTCTTGCCGCGTGCCTGGCAATCTTTTCAAGCTGTTCGCTGGAGAATCCGGCTGATGTACAAAAGCCAAAGGCTTCTATTTCTCCAAAACTTCTATTTAAAACAGCGAAAAACATGGCCGGATCATTTGATTTTCCGGCTGAAGTCGCTTTTTTGGCCAACCATGTCAGAGTTGTGGTGACCGACGCTGACGGCAGTGTGCTTGAAGAGTATGCCGGGTTTTCCGAACACCGGTGCGTGGTCAACGATGTGGCCCAGGGCATGGCATTGGTCAGCGTTTCGGTCCACGATATCGAAGGTATTCCACTTTTTTCAGGTTCGGGAACAGTTGAGGTTGCGGGCGATGAAACCGTCTCTCCGGTAATCGACATGAAACCAGAGGCGCCCCAGCAACCTGTTTTATCGGTGAACATGCTGTGTGATACCAAGTACAAAGTGTCCTGGCCTTCTTGCGGCCTTGCGGACAACTGGTATTTTCAGGTTGAATATTTTGACTCGTCATTGAATAATTGGTATTCGCACGAATATTATGATATCTATGCTGATGAGGACCTTGTTACCTACAATACGGAAACTGGTGAATATGAGTGTGTTATTAGCGATTCAACCCTAAGTCCCGATACTCTTTACAGGGTTTATCTGAGAATGTATTATGATTATAATGGACCAGACTATGTTTATGGCCCATATTCTGATTATGAGGAGTTCCAGCCCACGGGTCTCCAACCGTGCAACGGCCAAGTGTCCAAATTTCATTTCAGCGGCTGGTTGTACGGTCATGTCCCTGGTATGACAAGCGTTAAACTGTATCATGCGGGTGCAGGGAGCATTCCCTCTGTCCCGCCCGCGGGTCCGGCCCTCAATACCATCACTTTTGGCGATACCGTGACTCCAAACGATATCTTTGACTTCGGTCTTCTCGATTCCGGGGTCTACTGGGTGTATGCAAATTGTAATCTCGATTATATGGATAATTGGGGAACAGCGTTCAAACGGGGATATGGCTCCTGGAGTCTTGATAGCAATAGAACATCTTTAGTGCTGCAACTGCATTTCAACCCGGAAATGTTTCCCAATGGCCATACCGTGTCTGGCACCATGACTGGCGGCGTTTCGAGTGAGAACATCGTGGAGCTCTATTGGTACAACTACAGCGCGGCAGAGCCCATTATTTTCCTGGGATATTATTATTGTTTCAAGTCGGGCGCTGTTTCTATTCCCAATTTCCCGTCGCTTCAAGACCTTGCCACGTTTGACGGCCTTCCGTATGATGGTGTCAATGACATGTACTATATGTACCTGTGGAACGACGAGGATATCGGCGGATCGTTCAATACCGGCGACCGGTATTTCTACGACTGGTATTTTGACCAGATGTACTATTCAATTGGCGATGTGACTGCAGACTGGAGTTTTGGCACTATTACTCTTGATTCGGTCTGGATCAGTGCGGGGAAACGGCCGGTGTTAAAGAAGGCGGTAAAATAGCGTGGTCATTCAGCGTAGTTGTCAAGCATTTGCAGTTCAATGGCCTGATCCAGTTGGGCGCGCGTGATTATACCCGTGTCCTGAAGAATATCTCCCACCCGCTTTCCCGGATAGTTTCCCGATCTTTGCGCCTGCAGGGCGTTGTCCAGCTGCTCCCGTGTTACAAAGCTGAGCTCAACCAGGTATTCGCCGAGGAATTTTGTCTTGGGCGGGTTTGTCTGGAGTGAATGAATTTTACCGTCCAGAAGGTCGTGAAAGAGCTTTATTTTTTGCGCCAGCACGCCCGCTTCATCCATTTTCCCCGTGTCTCCCTGAAGAAGCGCGGAGTAGACGGAAAGCAATTTATGGACCAGGGATAGATATTCGGTGTCAAGGCCAGACTGGTTCTTCAGGAGATGGGACGCGGCATCGGCAAGGGTCCTTGAAGCATTCCTGAAGTTCTCATGAAAATGCGTGTTGCCGCTGTTCAGGCGGGCCAGGGCGGCCATCTTTTCCAGGGAACCGCACTGGTCAGCAGGCCGCGACGCAATGAAACCCGGGAGGTCCATGGCAAGAACGCTGTTCAGAAGTTCCACAACGATTGATTGTCCGTTCATCGTGTTTCCCCATCACTGGCGGCCTGGGCCTTGTCTATTTCTATTTTCCGGCGGTCGCTTACGGTCTTGAGCGCTTCATGGATTACCGGATAGGCCGCGCACACAGTGTCGAGGTCAGCGCGTTTCAGTTCGTACAAGGCGCTGGGGGTAATGGCTCGGGCCGTGGCATTGCGCGGTTCATGGAGCAAAAGCGCCATTTCGCCAAAGAAATCGCCAGCGACCAGCGAGGCGATATCGCGTTCGCCGTCCTTGTCTTTGTGTGAAATACGGACAACGCCCCGGGCAATAAGGAAGAGCGAATCTCCCGGGGCGCCCTGGCGAATGATCGTCTCGTTTTCAGGCGCGGAATAGGGGCGCATGTGCGCGCTGATCGCCGTGAATTCCGCTTGCGGGATATCTCTGAAAAAAGGCACTTTTCGTAGAAGCTCGGAAGGATCTATGACCAGCTTTTGGACCGATTGTCCTTTAAGCGAATCGAGACGGTGCTCAATGCTTTCCTTTATTTTTTCCGCAATACCCTTGGGCATGAGTCCCTGCACCTGTTGCTGTTCAATGGATTCGGCCTCGGCGATAAGGAGCAGTCTGCGGCCGAACCGTTCCTGCATATCGACTACAAATTCGGGAAAAAGGCCGGCAACCTCGTCAAGTTCTTTTTTCGCCGCCTCGTTCCATTGCAGGTAGCGGTGGCGCACGTTCTCAACCACATTGTCTGAAATGGCGTTGAGATCAGCCAGGTGGTCGAGGTGACCTAGTACCTGGCTGGTACTTTTGTATCGCGCCCAGGTCTTTTCATAGTCGGTTGAAATACCCTGCATGCGCATCTGTTCAGCATAGCGTGAAAGGAGAGGGACTTTCACTACAATGCGCGCCAGTCTGCCCCGTCTTTTTTTCTGGAACGTAACCTGGGCGTTTCCTTCCAATTCCCTGTTGTAACGCACCGCGTCAGTGTTCAAGGTAAGAAGCTGCGAATGCTCCCGGAATGTTGGTTCAGTAATATGGCCTTTGTGGAGCATGTCGATGAACAGGGCCTTTTCCTCGGCAAAGGCCGCCAGGAAGAGCATGGAGCATTCATCGCCCGGACCTATTTCGGTCTTTCTGAGACTGGTCAGGTCCAGGTGCAGCCGCGCGATTTCAGTTTCCGATTCTTTCCGCATCTTTTCGGTAAGGGAGCCCGAGAAGAGGCCGCCGCTCACCAAGTCGGTCATATGACGGGCGGCGTGTTTTAACGCGCTCAGCCTGCCCTGGATGCCGGTAAAACGGTCGGCAAGGGGTGGCACATCAAGTTTGAAGAACTTGAGAAGCGGTTCAATAGTCAGACCATGAAACACGAGTGTGCAGAGCACCGCGCCCATGACCAGGGCGAGGAAATTCTCCGTATGTTCAAAGGCCGGAAGGCTCAGCGCAAGGGCAATGGCAATGCCGCCGCGCAAACCGCCCCAGAATATAATTGTCTGGTAGCGCAGGTCGACTTTTTCTTTGCGCGAAACCAGAGGTATCAGGCCGTATACCACCAAAGCGCGTGAAACCAGCATGGCTATATACACCCAGACCAGCGACCCCACTGCGCCGCTCAATTCACCAAGGTTTACGCGCATGCCCACCAGGAGGAAAAGAAGGGCGTTTGCGACAAACGCCATATAGCCCCAGAAGTGCTCGAGGTATTCCTGTATGGACGGGGTCACTTTTTCCTTTCCCCATCCGCCCATTGCCAGACCGGCCGCCATGGTGGCCATAATACCGCTTGCGTGCAGCACTTTTTCCGCAAAGATGTAGGAGCCGTAGGCAAGGATGGTGGTGATAGTTATCTGGACAAAGGAGTCGAGTTTTGTTTTTCCAAAGACCCAGGCAACGCACATGCCCAGCACCCAGCCCGCGGCAAATCCCGCGGCAAAGATGACAACCAAATCAACCGCGCCTTTGCCCACGCTCTGGAACGTGATACTGCCCGCCACTATGAGCCCCATGAGGATGCGGGCCACCACAATGGACGAAGCGTCGTTGAGCAAACTCTCGCCTTCGACCAGCATGGTAAGGCGGGCTGGCGCGCCCAGCTGTTTGAACAGGGCAATGACCGAGACCGGGTCTGTGGCGCTCAGGATGGCGCCCAGGAGCAGTGCCGGCACAATGGGCAATGGCGTGGCCAGGGTAAGGATGGCGCCGATGATGAAGGTGGAGACAAGCACTCCTGGAATGGCGAGCATGAGTACAGGCCCTAGGTTTTTGGCCAGGAGGCGGCCATTGAGACTGTAGGCTGATTCAAAGATGAGTGTTGGCAACAAGAGGAAGAGGATGATGTCCGGCGAAATGCGCAGTTGGTGCACTGGCCCGAGTATGTCAGGAAATCTGGTGCCCAGCCATGAGAGGCCAACGCCAAAGAGCACCAGCAGAATGGTAAAGGGTATGTGTATTTTGTTGGCAAGCGTGAGTAATATCGACGCGAAGAGCAGCAGCAGGCAAGTGCCGATGATCATCTCTTCGAGCGGTAGGGCGGCGTGCATAGTGTAAAAATATCCAACTTCAGAAAACTATTGCAAATATAAACTTGCTACTGAATATTGGGATGGGAAAAATTATATATTCTTTCTATGGACAAGAAAAATATTTATGCCGTAGTGATGGCCGGCGGCGTTGGCGAACGGTTCTGGCCAGTGTCACGCACTGAACATCCCAAGCAGTTTTCTGCGCTTTTTACCGGTGAGCCCATGCTCCTTACCACGGTAAAGCGGCTGAAAGGTTTTGTGGCTGACGAGAACCTTATCATTGTTACTAACAGCGCTTATACGGCCGCTACCCGGAAGGTGCTCAAAGGCCGGAGGGGAGTCCGTGTTATCGGCGAACCAGTGGGCAAGAATACCGCGCCTGCAATCGCAGCCGCTGCCGCGGCAGTGTACCGAAAAAACAGCAAGGGTCTGCTTCTGGTCTTTCCAGCTGACCATATCATAAAGCCGCTTCCGGCATTCATCAAGACGCTGAAGAAGGGCCTTGCCCTTGCCGAAGAGGGTAAACTGGTCCTTTTTGGCGTTGTACCCAATCGTCCCCATACGGGCCTGGGATATATTGAATTGGGGCAACCTGCTGGCGCGCGGGTTATTGGCGCCTTTCATGTGCGCCGTTTTGTTGAAAAACCCGGACTTGCGGCAGCCACGGCTTTTGTGGAGAGCAGGCAGTATCTCTGGAATTGCGGTATTTTTGCCTTTGGCGCAGGCGCCATTCTCGCTGCTTTCAAAAAACACATGCCCGACTTGTATGCGCTGCTGGCGTCAGCACTCAAGGCCTCTTCGGAAAAACAGTTTGAAAAGGCGATAGAAACCTTTTACCATAAGGTGCGCAAGGAATCCATCGATTATGGCGTATGGGAAAAATCCAGGGAGATCGCTGTTGTTAAAACGCATATTTACTGGAACGACGTGGGGTCGTGGGACGCTTTTTACGATCTGCTGCAGAAGGATTCCAATAAAAATGTCTTCAAGGGCCCGTGCGTAGACCTTGGCTCGCGCAATACCATGGCAGTATGCGATAGCGGTCTTGTAGCTACCTGCGGCCTGTCAAATATGGTTGTGGTCAAACAGGACGACATGGTGCTTGTTATCAGCGGCGACCGGCTTGGTGATATAAAACAGCTTGTTGCCTGCATCCGCGAGAAGAAATAACCAAATAAAAAAGGCGAAACTTGCGTTTCGCCTCTGTGTTGGGGGGGTGAGGCTGTGAAGCCTCTTGGGGTTAATAATATACGCGTTTATTTAAGAAAAGGCAAGAAAAATCTGACATATTTTAAATAAAAATTGGCTTATTTCATTTTATCTCAATAGTTTTAATGTTTTAATCGATTAAATAGCGTTTAATCAGCATGTTGAAAATGTTAACTGAGACTGCCCTGTTCGGTCTGACGCTTTTTGAATTCCATTTCAACCTCTTTTACCAGGGCTTGTTTTTCAAGACACCATAAGGGTGCGATAAAAAAATCGCGTGGAGCATCGCCGCACAACCGCTGTATCACCACTGATCGCGGTGTTCGTTCTAAAAAGTCAACGGCCAGACTTGCGTGCTCTTCCAGGGTGGGCAATACAAGGGTGCCTTTTTTAAACTCCGCTTCGAGCGAGGTGTTTTTTACCACGTGCAGGTTATGGATCTTGAGCGAGTTATATCCTAGGGTTCCCAGGGTCGTGGCAGTTTGGCGCATCTGCTCACGCGTTTCGCCAGGCAGTCCCAGAATCACATGAAAACAGATATCCAGCCCTTGGTTGCGGGTAATCTTCATAGCCTGTAAAAGGCTGGCAAAGTCGTGGCCCCTGTTTATAGCATGCAGGGTAGTGTCGTGAATGGTCTGGACCCCGTACTCTATCGAAACATACGTTTCGCGTGCCAAGGCCGCAAGTACGCTGATTTTGTCCCTGTCGACGCAGTCGGGCCGTGTTCCTACGGCAATACCCGCTATGTCCGGATGGCAGAGCGCTTCCCGATACAGGCGGTCCAATTCCTGAGTGGGTTTGTAGGTGTTGGAATAGGGCTGGAAATACACGATGTATTTCTCACTGGTTTCCTTTTTTTGCCTGCATGCAATTGCCCGCAGCACCTGTTCGCGAACCGGGAGTATGCTTCGTCCAACAGCAGGAGAGAAGGACTCGTTGTTGCAGAAGACGCACCCGCCAGTGCCTGCGGTATCGTCCCTGTTGGGGCAGGTGAAACCAGCATCAACCATTATTTTGCGTACAGGCACGCCGAATCTTTTTTTGAGGAAGTCACTGTATTTGTTGTAGGGGGCCACGGAGAGAAAATATTTTCTACACAGCACCCGGGGGTATGTTTTTCCCCGGTTTTTTTCCCTTCACACAAGCATGGATGAAAAATGGCCAGCCACGAGACTGTAAAGCAGAAGATAGCTCATCTTGTTATCGAGGCAATGAAAGCGGATTTCACTGTTCCGCGCCTTGCCGGGGGCGCTGCTCTGGGTATTTTTGTGAGTTTTCTGCCTATCATGGGTGTGCAGACCTTTCTTATTGTCGCTCTGGCCGCGCTTTTGCACATGAACAAGGCGTCTGCCCTGCTCTTTTCCCTTGTGCTGAATCCTGCCACGTTTATTCCAATCTACGGATTTAATTACTGGGTGGGATTCCATCTTTTGGCCCGGCAAGGTGAACAGCCTGGTGTGACTGAACTGATCCAGCATCTTCGCAACCTGAATCTCGATTCATTTTCCTGGGCCACGCTTCACTTGGTTGCCCCACTATTCGCAGGTTCCTTTGTTGTGGGAGCCCTTGCTGCGGTTATTGTCTTTGGAATGGTCTATCTGCTGCTGGTAAAAAACAGAAAACGTTTTCCCGGATTGCGGTGATAGTTGCGAATTTGATGCTTTGATCACAACTATTGCATAAAACAGCTGTGTTTAATATGCAGTATATGTATATTATATGGTATGAAAAGATACGTTTTAAATTATCTCAACTCATGGAAGAATGATGTAAGAAGAAAGCCGCTATTAATCCGTGGTGCCCGACAGGTTGGCAAATCATACGTGGTCCAGGATTTCGCAAAGAAAAATTTTAGTTCTATTGTCACTGTTGATCTTGAGCAGAAACCGGAAATTTCAGCTGCTTTCAATTCTCTTGATCCAAAACAAATTATCAGCCAATTAGGCCTGCTCTACAACCAGCCATTGGAACCGGGTAAAACTCTTCTCTTCATCGATGAAATACAAAAGAGCCCCAAGGCCATTATGGCGCTCCGTTATTTCTATGAACAGTTTCCCGAGCTTCATGTCATTGCCGCAGGTTCGCTTCTTGAATTCGCGCTTGAGGCCCAGAATTTCTCTTTTCCTGTTGGACGGGTGGAATCCCTTTTTCTGCATCCAATGTCATTCCTGGAATTTTTACGCGCATTGGGGAAAGATTCCCTGGCTGACCATGTAGAAAATTCAGCATTCCGGTCTGGGCAACCGGCTGTGCACGAGGAGCTCAACAGGCTTGTGCGCAGCTATTTTGTGGTAGGCGGAATGCCGGAAGCGGTGCAGACATATACGGAAACCGGCGATTTAGCTCGCGTGGCCCGTGTGCACGAGACAATTATTCAGACATTTCGAGATGATTTCGGGAAATACGCGCGACTCTCAAGCCATAGGCATCTTGAAACAGTTTTCAGCGCTGCGCCCAGGCTTGCGGGCAACAAATTTCAGTACAAGCGCGTTGAGCCTGAGAGCAATGCCCGGGAACTCAAAGCTGCGCTAGGGCTTCTGGTCCGGGCGGGAGTAGTGCGTCAGGTGTTCCGGACCTCCGTAGGGCAACTGCCCCTTGCCGCTGGCATGAAGGAAAATCATTTCAAAGTGCTTGCTCTTGATATTGGACTTATGACCACGCAGATCGGCATCGGGGGAGAGGTGTTACGCTCTTCAGACCTGCTTTCCGCGTGGAATGGAGTGGCCGCTGAACAGTTTGTTGGCCAGGAACTTGTGGCGTATGCAACTCCCTTCAGGCAGCCAGAGCTATTCTACTGGGGACGTGAAGAATACAACAGCAGAGCGGAAATTGATTATATCGTACAGAAAGAGGGAAAAGCGCTCCCGATCGAGGTGAAATCGGGCGCGCCCGGACGCATGAAAAGTATGCACCTGTTCCTTGAAAAATATGCGCTCACCGTGCGAGGTGTCCGTTTTTGCGCTGCGCCGTACAGGGAGGAGGCGCGTTTCACATCGTTGCCGTTGTATGCGGTATTTAGTGTCTGAATATGTTCTCCGGGTATGGTTCGGGTAGTTGAATAAAGGAAATATTATGGCGGTCATCGCATTCACACAACATCGTTTGGGACGCACTGACGGCGTGTCTTTGGAAGTGGATAAATGGAGGGTTATTCTTGAGCGTATGGGCCATACGGTCCATTATATTTCAGGTAACGAGGATGTCCCGGGTGGGCATTGCATACCCGAACTCTACCCGTTTCATCCTATAACGCAAAAGGTGATCAAAAATGGCACCCGGAAGCTCTCTGATTACAACTCTTCCTTGGAACTAATGGCTGAGGTGGAGGCGCAGGCTGCTCGCATCAAACCACAGTTCCTAAAGCATCTGCGTGATCTCAAGGTTGAATTACTTTTCCCAAACAACCTGGTTTCCGTGGGCTACAACCTGCCTGGTATGCAGGCCCTTGTGGAGGCAGTGGACGAGTTGCATGCGGAACGGGGGTTGCGTGTTACGTGTCACAACCATGATTTTTGGTGGGAAGATTCGGGCGAAGTGGAACCAACATGCGCTGAAGTGGCGGCGCATTATCGAAAATACGCCCCGCCTATCCGCCCGTATATCCATCATATGGTCATCAACCGCATTGCCCAAGCTGAACTGAAGCGGCGAACAGGGCAAGAGGCCCGCGTTGTTCCCAATGTTTTTGATTTTGATCGTCCCGCATGGACCCTTGATGCGTACAACGCCGATTTTCGTAACGCCATTGGTGTCCGTGAAACGGATCTTGTTTTTCTGCAAGCGACGCGTATTTTGGACCGCAAAGGCGTGGAATTGGCCATTGATCTGATTGCTGAATTGCAAAAGCCGGAAAACCGCGTTCGTTTGGAGGCCGGGCCATTGTATCATGGCCGAAGTTTTGGAAAGCGTGATCGCATTGTACTGGTTTGCGCAGGCTATGTGGAGGGCATTGGATTGACGGGAACTTATCCAGAGGCGCTCAAAACCAAAGCCGCTGAAATGGGCGTTGAGGTGGTTTGGTGCGCCACTATTGTCAAACATAGCCGGGGCGCGGAAGAAGGAAGAAAAATCTACTCGCTTTGGGACAGTTATGCGCATGCTGATTTTGTGACTTATCCCTCTGTTTGGGAGGGGTGGGGCAATCAATTCATTGAAGCGGTCTTTACCAAATTGCCGGTTTGTTTATTTGAATACCCTGTTTGGACCAGTGATTTGGCCCAATGCGGTTTTGACGTGGTGTCCCTTGGAAATCAAGTTTCTGGAACAGACAAGCGAAACTTGGTTACCGTGGAGCCGTCCATTGTACGCCGGGCCGCCGGTGAAGTTATCGCTTTGTTGCGGGACGGTAAAAGGCGGACCCAGGTTGTGGAAAAAAATTATGCCATTGCGAGAGAGAACTTTTCCCTGCACGCTTTGGAGCGCATTATTCGTGATGTGTTGGAAAAACAGGGAATTAGTTAGTAGCTTCCGTTGAAAATTCTGTTCCTCGGCTGACGCAACCTTTTCCTATTCCCCTTCTTGTTCGAATACCCGCTTTGCCTTGTTTTCATGAGAGCGAAGCGGGTCCTTCCAGAGACCACCCACCTTTGGTGGAACTTAAAGTGTGTTCGACACTATGTGTGAAAATAAGAGTTGAGTTTATAGATACGGTGATACTATATTTAGAATATATTCTAAATATGGAATCTATTATTTGTAAATCTGCAGCTCCAGCTTTAACACGAGGAATCCAAATCCTTCAGTTTTTATCTAAAAACGATAATAGTTCTCTTCACGAGATGACAAATGTATTAAAGATCCCAAAATCTTCATTGTTACGGATTCTAGACGAAATGATTTCTTTAGATATTGTCTCCAGAAATGAGAGAACCGGTCATTATTATGCACTACAGAAACTGATACCTGCTATTCCAGCAGCTGATCAATTTAAAGAAAAAATTAATCAGTTACTTTTGCAGGCCGCAGAGAAGACCGGATATACCGCTGAATGGTATATCCCTTCCAAGATGGGGCCAATACTCGTGGACCGGAAAGACCCTTCCGATAAGGAAGTGAAAGTGCTGGCACAGATCGGATTCATCAGGAAGTGGGATGATGAACTGGAGGCTGTTTCCGGGGTGGGGTATGCATTTGGGGATCAACAAATTCCGCTGAAGATATGGCAGTACGATGCACAGACCAGACGAAAAAACCATTCAACCGCTCAAATACATTCCGCAATACAGGAAATTAAAACAAACGGGTATGCACAGGATCTTTATTACAATATTAATGGTGTTAAACGGATTGCTTTTCCTGTGCGAGAGAGAAGCCAGCTTAAAGGGATTTTTGTTTTGGCTAAATCCATCTCTCCAATAGAAACTGATGATGCTAAAAAAATAATCTCATCAATGCAGCGGATGCTGCAAAATATCTTAAAATAAGGTCTGAATAAAAGGAACGTGATATGAAAATCCTTCTCATCGATATTGATACACTGCGTCCCGATCATCTGGGGTGTTATGGATACCATAGAAACACATCCTCTCATATCGACAGTATCTGTAAAGACAGTGTACGGTTCACGCAGTGTTTTGCTTCCGATACGCCCTGTCTGCCTTCCCGTGCCGCATTCCATTCCGGGCGGTTTGGTTTTCATAATGGGGCCATCAATCATGGCGGCGCCTACGCGGACAAGTATAAAGAGGGCATAACCAGGAAATTTCATACCTCTGAAGAGAACCGGCAGTTTGTAGAGGTTCTGCGTAGAAATGGCTACTATACGGCCAGTGTCACTTCCTTTGCGGACAGGCATTCGGCTTGGTGGTTCTATGCCGGATTCAATGAAATATATAATTGCGGAAAGGATGGACACGAAACAGCTGATGAAGTCACACCCAAAGCTTTAGAAATGCTAGACAATAGTAATAAAAAAGAAAACTGGTTCCTGCACTATAATATCTGGGACCCGCATAGACCCTATAGAACACCGAAGTATGTTGAGAATCCCTTTAAAGATGAACCGATTGCTACCTGGGTGACACAGGAGATGATAGATAAACATCAGCAGAGCTTTGGCCCTCATTCAGCCAATGCACCGCTTGACGCCCCATGGTTGGATAAACCAACCCACCGGGAAGTGAAAGAGATCAAAAACCTGGATGATTATAAAACATGGATTGATGGATATGATGTTGGTATTCGCTATGCGGATGCTCATGTCGGGAAAATGGTCCAAAAATTAAAAGATCTGGGGATTTATGAAGAAACCGCAATAATTATTACATCTGATCATGGAGAAAATCAGGGAGAACTGAATATATACGGCGATCACCATACAGCTGATCTTATCACAAACCGTGTCCCCATGATTATAAAATGGCCCGGAGTTGAACCTGGAAGAAATTCAGCTTTTCATTATCAATTTGATATTTCCGCAACAATTCTCGGGCTTGCAGGCTTAGTTGTTCCAGGCAAATGGGACGGAAAAAGTTTTAAAGATGCTTTTCTCAGATCCTCAGAAAATGGAAGAGAGTTCCTCATCTTAAGCCATGCTCCCTGGAGCTGTCAACGATCGGTTCTCTTTGGTGATCATATCCTTATTAGAACCTATATGGACGGATTGAAAGAGCTTCCCGAGTATATGCTTTTCAACTGGAAGAAAGATCCGCATGAACTAAATAATCTGGTCGATCAAAAACCGGAATTTATTGATAAAGGACGTTCAATTTTAAATGATTGGGAGCGGGAGCAGCTTGCTTCGTCAAAGGAACACGAGGATCCTATGCGGAAAGTGATTGAGGAAGGCGGTCCCTTTCATACACGAGGAAATCTGCCGGAATATATAATATATTATCAGTCTATCAATAGACAGGAGATAGCTGAAAAAATGAGAAAAAGATATACGGGGATTAAAGGGTATGAAAAAGGGGTTGATGAATAGCGTTTTATTTTCAAGATTTTCTGAGTCCGCCATACTGATTTCTTTTTCCAGACAGTAATGATTATTTTCTCTTCAATTAGGTTTGCTATGCTTTGTATACTGAAAAACCCTCGCTGGATCAGCCAATTGTTCGTGATTTTATTGTTCTCCGTCCCGGTCTTTCCCGAATGTATTCTGAAGAATGATTTTGAAGATACCGCTTCACTTAAAATGTGGGGCCTTTCCAAATCCAATGTTTCCATTACCCCTGAAGCGGCCCACAGGGGAAAGAACGGGTTGCGGCTGTACGCTGATACAAATGAGGCGTTTATCCAACGCTCTGTTCGATGGCCTCTCGAAGAAAAGAGTGTAGCGGGAGGGCTTTATATCCAGTTCTCAATCAGGCTGAACAACCGGTCCGAACAGCGGACACCTTTTCAGTCTGGGTATTGCAGTATTCTGGAAATGATCATGAAACCCCCGGCAGCCGGCTATTACTGCAATCCAGCCCTTATTGCCGCCTACGATGACAGCGGACGGGTACAGCTTAAGCTTCTGATACGGTCCTCAATCGAAGACATCCCTCTTCAGATCCTTTCGCAGCATCTTGCATTTAATACATGGTGCACTGTATGCATTTTTCTCAGGATCAGAGACGGTATACTGACTGACTCGCTTTTTATCGATGGTACGCTTGCCGGAGCGAAAAGCCGCGCTCTCGTGCACACTTTGGGTTTCTATCATAACATAAGCTTTGGTTTTACCCATAAGAACAACGCGCCATTCCTATCCTGCGACATGGATGATATTTGCATTGGAAATAAAAGAGCGGGATCCGCTGACACGCATGTCGAACCGTTCTCTCCCGCTCAGTATGAATATGTGTTTCCGGCGGCGCCGGCATTCACTGTCCATGGCCGTGATAATACGACATCGGTTCGCGTACGCATCGATTCCGCTTTGCGTCTAGTCCGCGACAGCGTTTTCATGCCAGGCCAGACATTGCGGTTTGGCAAGGATTTTTCACCGGGAGGTATGTACTCGTACATGGTTAAAATTCCCGGCGATTCCCTATGGTCGGAGCAAAGAACTTTCATGATAAGCCCAAAACGGACGGATTCAATAGAAGAAAACTCAATTGGCGCCACCATGGCTTTTTCTTCGGAAAGGGTGACCAACCACTATTTTTACGGCGATACGGTTATTATAGAAATATCCGGCATCGCATCGGACTCAACCACCTATGTTGATTTAAACGTGCAATTCGCCAGACACCCTCTTTTACGTTCAGACCGCTTTGGGACCGCAAAAAGGTCCATGAACCACATTTTCAGTCTGTCTTCAGGATCTTCGGTATATTATAGCGGTCTCGAAGCGACAAAGGAATGGAAACTCGTCCCGCCCAACGGCCAGTCACGCGAATACCCCAACGATTTTATCGTTATCGACCAATATGCATTCAACACCCGGACCGGAAAAGCGCGGTTTGCATTCAGGCTGCCCGGCTATTTGGAACAGGGCTTGTGGATCGTAAATGGGTATATAGTCAATGATACAAAAGGCAAAATATATGCCTTGCCGACCCTTTTCTTTTTCCTGCAAAAAAAACGAGGCCTTTTGTACGCGGCCGTCCTTTGCGCTATCATCGCCGCACTGGGGGCGCTATTGATACGGCAACGCGTTATGCGCCGGCCCTTAATGGAAAAGATTCCGGAACAATGGAAGAAGATCGCGGAAACGATTGAACAATACCTGTTTGACCATTACGCGGAACAGGATCTTGACCGGTACAAAATCGCGGAACAAGCCTATATGAGCGAACGAAGGCTCTATTCGATATATCAGGCTGTCAACGGTCTGTCGCCGATACAGCATCTGCATAATATACGCCTTCAAAAAGCCATGGAACTGCTAAAAAGCACGTCAAAAAGCGTAAATGAAATAGCGTATGCCGTCGGCATTGATGGATTCAATAATTTCCATCGAGTATTTAAAAAAGCGACCGGTATAACCCCTGGCGAATATCGCAAGGAACATAGGCCCTAAACCCATCCGGCAGACGATACAACGCTCAGCAGCCGGTTCTGATCCTTCTCTAGTACTATTTTTCTAAAAATGCTGTTGATTTCCAGAAATGCCGGTGTTTTTTCCAAAAAAGCGCCTATTTATCGTTTTTTATGCAATTGTTATTGCGTAGTTTGGGACTATATTCATTAATAAAGAAAGGATGCATATGAGAAAGATAGTGGTCTTTTGCATGTTAGCATATATGATTGTTCTTTATGGCACTGCACACGCAGATGTAGAAGCCGAACATAAAAACGGGCAGACTTTTTTAACATGGAATGACATTGCGTCCGCGTCGCAATATCGCATCTACCGTTCATTTACCCCTGTCACCACTTCAGACCTTATTGAAGCAAAAAGAATAGCGCAGATAGACTCAGGTTCCACGTATATAAAACATTTCGCTGATTTGAACAACGGTAAGCTAAAAGCGGCGCTTGGAACCGGTTTTTTCAGGATTCAATATCTGGGCGTTCCCCTTGCACGGGAACAAGAACTGCTCGTTTGGACATGCCAGGACAGTGGCGGCGGGGATTTTTATTACGCAATAACCGCGGTCACGGACGGCCGCGAAGATACCATACTGAACACCATGAATACCGTTGGCCCGGTCAGCGAACAAGAATGCCTGATGGTCAGTCCGGTGGAACAGGCGTGTTCCGAAGACAGCTCCGGCCATGTATTCATGTTCTGGATGCCGTTTGATAAATGGAACAAACAACTGGAAGGATACGCGTATCCTATATACATTGCCGCAAAAAAGGAATGGAAAGGCGTAAAAAAAAGGCTGTTCTGCGATCTGCACGGCAGAGGTGATTATTTCAGCGCCTGGATAGACGGTGCGGCAGCTAGCATAAAGAACTCCGACGCCATTGGATCAGAAGAAGTCAAAAAAAGCAATCTGCGGATCTATTTTGACGACCCTTATCTCAGTTGGCATTTTGGATATGCCGATTCGCTCACAAACAGAAGAAGGCCTGGTTCGCATAGCATCGTGTTCAATTACACCGAATACCGCAATTGGTGCGCAATCAGATGGTTATGTTCAGGGAATGCCCCTTGGATCGCCGATGACAACTGGGTGTGTCTCAAAGGAGGTTCCATGGGAGGCAGCGGGTCATTTACCTTCGCAGCGCACCATCCGGATATTTTCGCATACATCGAAGCGGTTGCCAGTGTGACAAACGGCAATCAATCAATAATGAATTCCGATGGCATCATGTGGGGGATCGATCAAAGCCTGGAATGCAGAGATCTAATAGACAATAGCAGGCTTATTGGCAATAAAGCAGTGGACCTTCGTTCGAACTCATGGGCCAATGTCAGGGACAGTATTATCCCCCGGATATTTAAAAACGACACAGTACCTTTTTATCATTTTTCCAATGGGACGCAGGACGGCATTGTGAGTTGGACAGAACAAGGCGCCCCCATTTGGTCCGATCACGGGAGCAATAGCTTTGCCCGATATGGCATGCCCTATGCCGGCGGCTGGTCCGACAATGGGCACGAACCGGTGTATATGGGGCACAATCCGTGCGGAAAAGTAGGCAGAAATCATTTTGTCCTCGCCTTAAAAAACGCCGCAAGCGACGATACGCTTTCCGCCGCATGTATAAATGCGCTGTGCCATGATACGGGGCAATGCAACGCCCGCATACTATGGTCAACGATGGAAAATCCTGTTGTGAGCGCCCCAGTGGACAGCGCGCTTTTATTGAGCACAACCTTGAAACTCGACACTGGTTCTCGAAGCGATATTCCCGATTATGCAGGGCCTCAAACAGTTACGGTGGACATTACTCCAAGACGGTTGCAGCGCCTTTTGCATTTTCCACACACGCAATTTTATTGGAAAAACACGGCCATTGGAGAAGCCATCCCTATCCAATCAGGCACGGTGGAAGCCGATGAAGATGGTCTTTTTACAATAGAGGGGTTCAGCGTATCACCCCAGGGCAATGAACTGGGAATCATTGTCACTGATTCAGGGATAATTAAAACCCAAAAACGAGGCGCTATAATAGAAATGTTTGACATGGACATTAATCCAAATCCGTTCAATCCTCATACTGTAATAACTATTAAAAGCCGAGGTTCGGACCGCTGCCCGGCAAACGAATTCATCAATCAGCACTATGGCACGGTGCAAATACATGATATTAAAGGGAATCTCGTTGAAAAACTGGAAGCAACAAGAACAATCGCACACGATTTTACGGAATATGATTGGAATGCATCGAAATATGCAAGCGGTATTTATGTCATTGTCGCCAGAAATAGAAATGGGAAAATCATTAAATACGCCTCATTGGTTAAGTAGTATCATGTTTTTGCTAGATCAATGATACTATGTTCACCGGAAATTTTGAGTAAAACCATCTTATTTTGATGCATTTTCCAGAAATGCCAGCAGTTTCCAGAAATGCGGGTGTTATTTCCTGATTGGTGATATATATAAATCCGAAATGGGATTGATGCGCTTCTTTTTCCAATTATTTTTAAAATATGGGAGAAATGGGGACTACAATGGAAAAACCATTCAATTTTTTGATTGGAACAACAATTGCGTGCATTTTTACCTTTGTTGTGGCAGTCAACGGACAGACCTTCTCGATAACAGTAACAGCCGGCGCTCATGGAAAGGTCCTGCGCGACCTTTCACACGAAATCGTAGCCGAAGTATGGTAATAGCGCTGTTGTTTCTGTCAATGCGGGTCATGATTTAAAAAGGAAGTTGTTATGAGACCGCTATTCGCCATACTGTTCAAATTTATTTTTTATTGCGCGTCATTTGGTTTTGTATGCCCTCCGGTAGAATACATTGAAGAATGGCGGGCCAGATGGGATACGGCAAGTCCAGATTTTAGGGCATATGAAGTCTTTCAACCCAATGAAGATATTGTCGTTGATGGCATATTGAATGAGCCGTCGTGGGTTTCCGTGTTTAATCCTTTGAACAAGGGTGTAACGTGGTTTGATTTCTGTAAATGGGACATTACAGATCCGTCAAACATCATAGAGAATGGGGGTACATATAATTATACCGGCACAAATGACCAGCAGGCCGATGTTGCCATGCTTTGGAAAACAGGCCGGGGCCTCTACATTGCGGCGAAACGGTATGACGATTCATATTATACCATCAAGGCATGCACCGCATGGGAGAATTTTTGGGGCTACGAAGGCATTGAATTCTGTTTCGACCCATGCAACCTTGAAAAGAACCCGTACAATGGGGGATTTGTCTATAAAATAATGCTGAATTTCTGCCCGGAGAAATTTAAGGCGTGTGTTTTTAAAGTAAGTGGTTTTATCGGCGGCGGCCCCGAGTCATGTGTGGAAAGCTATCCGAGCGGTTCGAGGTCAATCGATAATATTGCGTTCGCGATTACCGCGATGGATACGAGTAAAAAAGAATTTGGCCTGGAGGTGTTCGTACCCTTTGCTTTTTTTAATGATGCGATGCGTTCGGGTGCATGCCCCCATGCTTTCAACAGCGGAGCGGTTTTCGGCATGGGAACGATTACCACGGACAGAGATATCAGAAGCAGCACCTTATGGCAGCAAGGCGCATATGCGAGTACGGCCGAGTCTCCGGATTGCAGGTGGCATAAAGATTATTATGGATTCGCGGAAACGGATCATTACCATTCCACGGAGTCATATTTTTACCCTTCATTCAAGCTCATGGAATCGCCAATCTCCACTGATGACATAAGGACCGATGAACCGTCGCCCTTTTCGGCTATTGTGCAGCCCAACCCATTTAATCCGGCAACAACCATTTGTTATTCTGGCCTGAAAAGAAACGCTGATATTTCCATCTATGATGTTAGAGGAAATGTCATTAAGACATTAAAGGCCAATAATTCAAAAGCGTTATGGAATGGCGCGGATAAAGCGGGGAATTCCGTTGCAGGCGGAATATATATGTATACCATTGATGATAATGTGAAAAGAATGACGGGAAAGATGTTGTTTTTAAAATGAGCGTTCCAGAATAATGGTCTCAAGGGATTTCTATATATGGTATTATTCATGGAGGAGGCGTCTTATGCGGTTGTATTATACGTTGGATTGTCCTGAAAAAAAGACGCCTCTGCACAAAATACTGCTTGTTTGTTTTGTTTTACCATGGTTTCTTTGCATGACCATTGGCGTTGTTTCCATTCATGCTGAACTATTGTATCCAAGAGACCTAGTATATAAAGGCGCTTTCCGGATGCCGCGTTTATGGGCAGCATTGCGAATCGGCGCTGTTGGGTATTGTCCCAAAGGAGACTCAAACGGCCCTAACGATGGGTATCCGGGATCTTTATACCTCTATCAACAGTATGCGGTTGGCGAAGTAAGTATCCCAGCGCCTGTTATTTCCGCCACTAAATGTTTTGACTCTCTTCCTGTGGCAAGCGTTACTGCGCTTCCAGTTAATATCTTACCCCCGGGATATACGCCAACGGACCAGGAACGTGTTGGTGATGTCTGCTATCTTCCAGCGCAGGGTTCACAGAACAAGGCTAAAATGCACATTACCTGGCCGAAATACTGGGAGTATAATGATGGACCTTCGCACGGATGGTTTGACCTTGATCTTTCGAACCCTGCTCCAACGTCCTTGTGGAACATCGCCAATTTTCCAAACACGAGGACCGCGGGCTATATGTGCGAAATCCCGTCAGACTGGGCTGATAGCAATGTACAGGGAATGAACCTTGCCACAGGACGTTATCGGTGGGGACAAGGAAGCGACTCGCGCGGTCCAAATTTATACGCATGTGCGCCATGGGCATGGGGAAATCCCCCCTCGTTCGACGCTGATGTGCCGGCGGTGGAACTGCTTCACTATCCAGAATCCAATGCATGGCCAAGTTATTCCGGCATATCAGCAGGCTGGTCCATGGCCGAGTGGCTTACGGCGGGCCATAAAACAGCGGTCATAATAGCCGGAGGTAATTGTGATTCAACATGGTATGGAACAGATCCGGAATGTGGTCGCACCCAAGGTCCGCAGGGCAGGAGGTGCAAGACCGAGATCCTCTTTTACAGTCCTGAGGATCTCGCATCTGTGGCAAAAAAGGAGAAAGCGCCTAATCTGGCTCCTTACGCGATATGGGATGTACGGGATTTTTTGTTCACAAATCCCGATGCTATATGTTTCCAAAGCCCCATTGACGGCGGTTCGTATGACCGTGAACGCGGACTGGTATATATTTTGGAAGGAAAAAGCAATGACGGTTGGGACAATAAAAAACCGATCGTACATGTGTTTAGCATCATGGATCCAGCATTGAGCGAGAAAAGGAATGATAATAATACGCGTAGCATTTCTATTACCGCTTTTCCAAACCCGTTTAATCCGTTAACTGTGATAAAAATACAAGGATTAGACGTTAACGACCCTGACATAGAGCTTGGCGTATATAACACTCGCGGCAAATTGATCCAGCAATTTATCGCTGGTTTCTCCCAGCGCACCGCTGGCTTTGTCTGGAACGCACGAGACCTTGCGAGCGGATTATATCTGTTGCGTGTCAAGGAGCAAAAAGTAATATATGAGAAAAGTCTGCTGCTGATTAAGTGAGCGACCGGTTTTAAGATATGGGACTTACTATAAAAGTATAAAAAGGAGAAAAAAGGATGTTAAAAAAACACGTAATCGTCATTTTTAGCGTGGCGGCGTTCATCGCCATAGTATCAGAAGCGCAGGAACCCCATGTTTTTTGGTACAAGGCGCTGTTGAGTGGATATGCGCTGGCTGAAAACAACCCTGGACCCGGTATTCCTTCAGACGCAATCGTGCACGAGGGCATGATCGTGTCGGCAACGTATTCCAATGGCCATGGCTATGATTTGCCGCATTTTGTCGTTGGGTCGGCCACGGGCGACTGGCAGGCATGGAGTGCCGCCATATGGTCAAAAGACCTCAATGACTCCGCAATGACCGGAAGGGTTGATTCGGCGTTTGCTGTTGGTGAAGTGCGGGACGGATGGACAGAGGACAGCTATAATAATACAGGTCCGATACATATCAAATGCGGCGTTGTTGATGTTTCCTTTGGGATATCTATGTGGGGCCGCAATGAAATTCCTGAAAATACGGAATGGAAAGATATAAGTTTTGGTACTTTGAATTACACTCTTCCTACTATTCCGGGGACCGATACGATGTTGTCCGTTGATGGTCTGAATGGAAGACTTTCCGTCAATATGCCATCATCGCTTGACGGGCAGTTTCTTAGGCTCACTATTACGAAACAGGTAAATTATATCCTGGCGAACAGTGGTGAATTTGCAATAGTATTCCTTGTTCCTTCGAACCAGGGAAGCACGGGAAAATTCAACCTTTATGCTGACGAAGACCGCAATTTTACCTATGAAAAAACATTGATTAACGTTAACGGCTCCGATAATCCATGGACCGAGGACGGCAATACGGTGCATGTGGTGGCGTATGGAGACCTTACCAACGGAGTTGCTGTTCAGAAAAAGGTCCCTGGAGCGAACGAGGACATACATCTCAATATCGCACCAAATCCATTCAATCCATCGACGACTATTTCCTTGGAAAACGTGCGAAAGGGTGGGAACATCAGGAATGTCATATTCAGGATTTATGACATCAAAGGGATGTGCGTCCACGCATTTGACACGCCTCTTTCAAAAGTTGCGGATGGCTTTCTATGGAAAGCTGCAAACCTGCCGGGCGGAGTATATGTGATTTGTACGCATGTTGGGAATAAAACGTTGTCAAAGAGAGTCTTCCTTCAAAAATAAAATAGCAGCTAAACACTATTCAAAATATTGGGGATGACATGATAAAAATAACCGCCGCGATATTTTGCGTTTTCTCTTATTGTTGTGCAGTTCAGGGCGTTCATGTCTTTTGGTATAAAGCTCTCACAAACGGGTATGATCTCACCTCCAATCCAGGGCCCTCACTTCCTCAAGGCACAATTGTCCACGAAGGGAAAATAGTCACCAGTTTTCATTCGGAATCAGTGCAGTACAACGACGCGGGTTTCATGGTCGGCGGCGGGCCTGGCGCCTGGCATGGATTCAGCGCTGGATTTTGGTCCATAAACCTTGATGATTCCACTTTGAATGGCTCTGTTGATTCGGCGTTTCTCTGCGGTGAAGTGACCGACGGATGGATGGCGGGCAACGCGTGGAATACGGCGGGCCAGATCGCCATGCAGATCGGCGTGGCGGATGTTTCCGGGGGGATTCGACGATACCGTGGCGCGGAAAATATCCCCGAAAACGCACTCTGGATCAATATGTCGGCTGATGGTCTGTATTATGATTCCCCATGCCTTATAAACGGGACAACAACGCTTGATACCATTTTTGGACAAAATGGACGGTTGCAGGGTTATCCTTTGCCATCTGTACTCGACAAGAGGTTCCGGAGAATAGAAGTCACAAACCAGGTACGGTATATCCTTTCGAATCGGGGAAATTTCGGTATAGTCTTTCTGGTCAAGGTTGGTGCCAATAATTATGGCATGGCATGCCTCTACGGTGATGAGACATGTTCCTGGCAATACCAGCCATGCGGAGGAGCGTGTATAAACGGCTCTGATTCCCCGTGGACCAGCGACGGCAACACCGTTCATCTGGTCCTTTATGGGGACATTGCTAGAACAGACAAGGCCGAAAGACGTGATGGCGCTTCCGGCAATTTAAAATTATCATGCAGCAACGCACCAAACCCGTTTAATGGAAACACAGTGATATTTTATGCTGCGGGAAATCATTCAAACCATGGTTCGCTGGATGTTTTTTCCCATTCAGGATCTCTTGTGTATTCTGCCAAGGTTCATGGCATGGGCTCGTTGATATGGGATGCGGATACTATGGCAAGCGGTATTTACCATATCTGTTTGACCGTTGGACGCAACACCATCTCCCGGAAAGCGGTATTATTGAGATGAAAAAACGACAAAAGAAGAGTCATGTATGACCTATTATCCTGCAGGAAATATGAGTTTTATACTATATTATCTACAGCTATGCAGTACGCGAAACGGATCCTTGAAGAGCGGCCGGTTCTCCTTATCCTTGTTTTTGCTTTTTGCCTCCGTTTTCCCTGTCTTTTCTGGGGCGCACCACCGCAGGTCGCAGGGCCTGACGACGATTTTCATATAAGCGCAGCTCTCAAAGTTTTCACTGATCCAGCGTATTATTTTTCCGGAGATTATCCTCCGGCGTATCAACGGGTACTTTCGATACTGTATGCGCCCGAGGCGTTGTATTACCATCGCACCCACCCGCATATGCCCGAATTCCCGCGCGCATGGCACCACTATGCGGCCAGGGCTGTATCCCTTGCCTGCGATCTGCTCACCGTCTATTTCATTTTTCTTCTGGCAATGGTAGCAGGCATGGGAAGGCGCATTGCCTTGCTGGCCTCGCTTTTCTACGCGGTCTCTTTTTTACCATTCCAATACGCAACATACGCTGTTCCTGAGACCATGAACGCGCTTGGCATGGTTGCAGCGGTCTATGCGTTTCTTAGGGCCTTACAGAATCCCGATTCAATGCAACGTCTGCTTTTTGCGGGTCTGGTTGCCGGAGCAGCTATTTCCGTCAAATTGGCGCTGCCGCTCTATGGTTTTCTTTTTTTGTTGCTGTGTTTGTATCCGGGCGCTGGTGTTAAGGTAAAAATAAAACAGGGTATCGTAGTTTTTCTTGCTTCGTTGTTGGCTATTACCAGTATATTCCCGGGATTCTTCAGCGCGCTTATAAAATTCGGAGCCAATGCTATCAGCGTCGCAGGGACCCACGCATACGGACCAAGCCTGGGGTGTGAAGGAACGTCCTGGGATTTTATTTTTGGCAGCAAGCGGATTGTGCACGAGGTCTATGGGTACCGGTCGCTTTCAAAATCGCTTTCGTTGCCCATGCTGCTGCTGGCCTTTGCCGGTTGTGTCATTGCACTGCGCAAGAGCCGGGTCTTCTGGATTCCGGCGGTACTTTTTATCGCTGTAACCGTCTATTTTGCAGGTGTGTCCCAGATTGTACGCTATGCTTTACCGGCATATCCGTTCATGATACTTCTTGCTGTACTGGCATGCGAGGCGTTTATTGTACGCACACGGCCTTTTATTGCCGCACTAGCAGTGACCAGTGTTCTGCTTTTTTCCATGAACCTGACAGCCAGGGAATTCCTGTCGCGTACGGGGTCTGATACGCGCATTGAAGCGGGGAAGTTTTTACGCGAACACGCCGCAGACAGCGCCATCGTTTATTTCACCGGCCATTTCTGGTCAAACCCGATTATGGATTTTCCGCACAGGAAAATCCCTCTCGAATTCGACCAGTTTCATCCAGCGCACGACCGGGCCAAACCCTTTTCCTGGTTTTTGGAAAACGGTGGCCGTTATGTTGTTCTCAATTCCTTTATGACCGGTTTTCATACGAACGCGCTCACAAAAAAATACTATCCCGAGACAGCGGCATCGTTCCGGACGTTATACGAAACAGTAGAAAGAGAGTGCGACCTGGTGGCCGAGTTTAAACGGGGCCCGTTCGAAAATGGGCCCGATATCAGAATTTTCAGGACTAGGCTGGCGGGCGGTTCGTGACGCGGGCAATGGCGTCGTCAAGTGTGTCGAAGATAAAACCCTGGAGCAGTACCGAGAAGCCAATGATATCGAAGAGGTAACGAATCTCGTTTTCCGCCTTGTTCTGGCATACAACGCAGAATAGTCCGCCTCTCTCACGTGATCCGTGCCAGGTTTCGGCGACCGCGCCTAGGCCTTCACTCGATATGTATTCGCATCCCGACATGTCGAGAATAATGTTGTTTTTTCCCTTTTCAGCTAACTCCCGGACCAAGTTTTTGAAGGCCTGCGCCTGGTGACGGATGAAGACCGCGTCCTTGACTATAAGCGCTGAATAATCGCGCTCATCCCTGATGGTGAAACACATTGTGACAACTCCTTGGTTCAGTGTTCGGCCACGGTATCCGGCATACGGCCGTTTTCCAAGTGAATGCGGCGGAAGGGCCGGGAAGCGACCAGATCCGTATTGTGGGTGGCCATGACTATTGCGGTCCCCTGTCCATGTATGTTTTGGAGCAGCGAGATAATTTCGTCGCTGTTTTCCTTATCGAGGTTGCCCGTGGGTTCGTCCGCCAGAATGAGCAGGGGATCGTTGACCAGGGCGCGGGCAATGCAGATGCGCTGCTTTTCGCCGCTCGAAAGATAGGTGACCTGTTCCTGCATTTTGTGCGAAAGGCTGGTGTAGGAGAGGATCTTCAGGGTCCGTTTCCTAATTTCGTCCTCGGACAGGCCCGCAAGGCGTAGCGGCAGGGCGATGTTCTCGTACACATTGCGGTCGTTGAGCAACAGAAACTCCTGGAAGATCATGCCCACTTTGCGCCGTAGCAGGGCGATTTCTTTTTTCCGCGCAAGGCACGAACTGAAGGAGTCGACCACCACTTCTCCCGAAGTGGGCAGCAATTTCATGTACATGTGGTTGAGAAGCGTCGATTTGCCCGCTCCGCTCTTACCGGTTACAAAAACAAATTCGCCGCGGTCTATGGAAAAGGTGATGTTTTCCAAGACCGCCCAGTTTTTTTTAAAATGTTTGGTGACGTTAGTAAATTGAATCAAGGTTCTGGTCCGGCACGGCTGTGTCGCCCGCCGCCTCCGCCAATCGGTTTTCAATGTACACCCGGCGTTTTACCCGGTTGCAGATGCTTTGTATCTCCTTGCGCAGCCGGTAGTTCGCGGCCAGCTGCTTGATAACGTCGAAGTCGTTTGCGAGCGTGAGGTCGCGTGAGTCCTTGCGTCCCAGCATGCGGAAGACGTGGTATGCGTCGTCAATGAGGACCGGCGCGCTGTTTTTGCCCGCCTGCAGGCCGGCAATGGCTTGTTTAAAAGCAGGGGAGAGGTTTTCCGACGAGACCCAGCCCAGGTCTCCTCCCTTGTCCTTTGTCTGTTTGTCATCGGAAACAGCACGGGCGCATTGTTCAAAGAGAGAGTCGGTTGTGGCGGCGTTCGCCAGGGAGTCGAGTTGGTGTATGACGCGGAGAGAGTCGTTTTTGTCTGGCCGTACCAGCACAAGGATGTGGCGTACTCTGATGGACTTATCTTTCCGTTCCTCGAGTTTGATCAGGTGAAAACCGTAGCGCGACCGTGTGGGCGGGCTTATTTCACCGGTATTGAGCCCGAACGCGACTCGTTCGAACGCGGGATCGAGCAGCCCTTTCTGAAAAAAGCCCAAGTCACCGCCGGTCTGCGAGCTTGCGGGATCATCTGAATATTTTTTCGCGAGTTCCTCGAAAGGTTTTCCCGATGCCAGTTCGTCCTCGATACGGCGGATGCGCTGTTCCGCGGCCCGTACGACGCTGTCCGACGGCTCTATTTTCCGCATGATGTGCGCAAGATGGATGCTCTCCTTTTCCAGGGGAAGACTGTCGCGGTATTCGGTATAAAATTCCTCGATTTCCTTGCGCGTGGGGATGTTTTTATCGCGCAGCTGCTGGGTGAGCCTGCCCGAGAGCATCTGTTCCTTGATCTGGCGGTAGAGGTTCTTCTTCAGCTTGGTGACCGTAAGGCCGTAGCCGTCCATGAGCTCCCGCTCAAGCGCCTCGCGCGAACCCACCTGACCAACCAGGGCCTCAATGCGTTGGTCGCGCGCGGTAAATACCTCCTCGTCGGTCACCGTAAGACTTTCCACTTCGGCTTCCTTTACCAGCAGCTTGTCGTTGATCATGCTCTCGAGGACTTTCATCTGCATGGCTTTGAATTCATCTCCCGTGGGAATGGCCCGGCCCGCATTTTGGAGGAAACCCATAAGCGCTTCGTTCAGCTCTGATTCAAGGATGATGTCGTCGCCGACCACGGCCACCACGCGGTCGAGTGGAATGGTCTGCCCGGCAAAAGCGAGCGTACAAGCGCACAGGAGAAGGTACAGGGTTTTCATAGGGCACCGTTTGGTGAAAAAAGGAAGGGCATGGTCGTTTATTTGCCGGCCGGGGTCTGCATGTCGCCAGCCGGACCGCGCGGTTCGACTTTTCCGGGAATGAGGCTCACGTTGTATTCGACAATCATTTTTTTACGCAGGTCGGAGATGATTTCCTCGAGACGTACCCGCTGGGTCTGCGACGAGAGGCGGTTGATGACTTCATCGCGTACGTCCCTTAGTTCGCGTACCGTGCCCGGCGTCTGCTTGTCCATGATTTTTACGATGAAAAACCCCAGCGGTGTGTTGATGGGAGGCGTGGTGCCGCCGATTTTAATATCAAAGATGACTGAAGTGAGTTCGGGCATGACTTCACGGCTGGTGACGTACTGCAGGGTGTTGATGTCTTCTATGGAATCGATGGAATACTGGCGCGCCAGTGTGATAAAATTGTCCGGGGTAACCTGGCGCCGTATGTTCCACGCCTCGCCCAGGGTTTTCAGGCACATGTGGATATACTTGATTTCGGTCTCGTTGCGGGTAAATTCGGCGAGATGTTCGCGGTAGAATTTTTCAATGGCTTCGTCGGAAACATTGGGCGTTTTTGTGCAGAGGCGACTGATCATCTCAGAAACTAGCAGGTCTTTCTGCATTTTCTTGAGCCGTTCGCGTATTTCAGGCTCTTTATCGATTTCACGATTTACGGCAGCCTGATATAAAATTTCGTTATCGATCCACCGTTTGACATAATCCACGTTCTGCTCGTAGGAGATGAAATCTGAATATTCCGGGGGGATGCGGTTGTTGATGTCCTCAACTGTGAGTGTTGAGTTTCCCACACGTGCGACGAATTTTCCCGGCTGAACAGGCTGGGTAATTGGCTTGAATTTAACAACATACACCAGAAATGATCCTGCCGCGAGCAGAACGAGGGCAACAATGACGATGATGATCTTTTTTAACATATAAAATTTAGTAAAAGTTAAGATAGCAAATTATAGAATTTGAATCAAGACATTTTTTGCCTGGGCAACAGGGTCTTCGCCGGCAAGCGGCAGGGCAATAGAGAGGGGATCGCCATAGCAGACCCTAGCTTGGTCAGGAAACTTTTTTATAAGCGCGCCGATCTCGGCGGCGCTTTTCTGGGTTTCGCCGGAAAGGGAAAAATCGAGTTTGAGTTCGCGAGCAGTGACCGAGACCGCGGCCGCATGTACTGCGGCGGCGCAGAATTTTACCGCTATGACGTTAAGCAGTGTTTGCACGGTCGCTGGCAGCGGTCCGAAACGGTCCTCGAGTTCAGGCGCCATGGATTCGATCTCCGCAACCGATGCGGCGCGCGACAGCCGGTGGTAAATTTCAAGGCGCTGGGCCGTCTCCAAAATATATTCATCGGGAATAAACGCGCGCGCTTCAATGCGCAGTACCGGGTCCGAATGCACGATCTTTTTCTTTTCGCGGACCTCCTGAATGGACTCGTTAAGCAGCGTATTATACATCTCGAAACCGACCAGGGAGATGAGTCCGTGCTGCCGTGTTCCCAGGAGGTTGCCTGCACCCCTGATTTCCAAATCGCGCATGGCTATCTGGTATCCTGACCCCAGTTCCGTGAATTGTTCCAGGGCCTTGAGCCGCTGTTTCGCTTCGGGAGTGATACGGTTGAAGTCGTTGACCATAAGGTAGGCATAGGCCTGGACAGAGGAACGGCCAACCCTGCCGCGGAGCTGGTAGAGCTGTGAAAGGCCGAAATGGTCCGCGCGGTCGACGATGATCGTGTTCACGTTGGGAATGTCGAGCCCTGATTCGATGATGGCGGAACAGACGAGGATGTCGCTTTTACCCTCGATAAAGGAGCGCATGGCCGCTGAGAGCTCGTTTTCGGGCTGCTGGCCATGGGCCACGGCAATGGTGAGATGGGGCACCAGTTCGCGCAGCGACTGCTCCACCAGCTCAATGGAATTCACTCTGTTGTGCACGTAAAAGACCTGGCCGTTGCGGGCCTTTTCCCGCATAATGGCCTCGCGTATTGTTTTTTTATCAGCCTCTATCACCCGGGTATGTATTGGCAGCCGGTTGAGAGGCGGGGTGGTGATGAGCGACAGATCGCGGATGCCCATGAGCGACATCTGCAGGGTGCGGGGTATGGGGGTCGCGGTCATCGAAAGCACGTCAACCTGAGTGCGCAGGCCCTTGATTTTTTCTTTCTGTTTTACCCCGAACCGGTGCTCTTCGTCAATAATCAGCAGCCCCAGGTCCTTGTATGCAAGGTCTTTGGAAAGGAGGCGATGGGTGCCGATGATGATGTCAATTTCTCCCTCAGCGCATTTTTTAAGAGTGTTTCGCGTCTCTTCGCTGCCCACGAACCTGCTTACCATGCCCACGCGCACCGGGTAATCGCGGAACCGCTCCGAGAACGAGGAGAAGTGCTGGAACGCGAGGATGGTAGTGGGTGTCAACACCGCCACCTGCTTGCCTGTTTCGACAACTTTGAAGGCCGCGCGTATGGCCACTTCGGTCTTGCCGAAGCCCACGTCGCCGCACAAAAGCCGCTCCATGGGGTGGGAGCGCTGGAGGTCGGTTTTGATGTCCGCCGAACATTTTTGCTGGTCGGGCGTGTCCTCGTAAATAAACGACTCCTCAAACTCTTTTTGCCAGACCGTGTCTGCGGGATAGGCCGGTCTGCTTGCTTCCTTGCGTGTCGCATAGAGTTCGACAAGTTCCTGGATAATCCGGTTGAGTTCGGCCTTGGTCTTGGATTTGGTCCGCTCCCATGTCTTGCCGCCCAGCGTGCTTAGTTCCGGCGCAACCGCGTCATCGGCCGTGGAGTATTTCTGCACCTTCTTCAGGTCTTCGATGGGCACGGAAACAGAGGCGCGATCCTGATATTCGATGTTGACGCAGTCCTTTTCGAGCGAGCCCACCCGCACCCGTTCGAGGCCCATAAAACGGCCGATGCCGTGTTCCATGTGGACGACAATGTCGCCTTTTTTCAGCGCGGACACATGATGGATAGTGGTCCCGCCTTTCCATTTCCTGAATTTAAGGCGGTGCATGTATCGGTTGAAGAGCCGGTTTTCCGTGAAAACCGCGATCTTATCATTGGGTAGAATAAAACCTTCGTCCACATTGCCGATCACAGTGGCAACGCTCACGTCCGCTTCGGTCGCAAGCTCTTTGAACCTGCTTTGCTGGCCGCTGTTTTCGCACAGGACAGTGACGGTGTACCCGTTTTGTATCAGCAGTCTGAAATCCGTGAAAAAGGCCGTGCCGCCTTGGGCCGCGTGCGCGGGTTTTGCGTTAAAGGAAAAATCGTTGTCCTGCGCAAATGCGTGTATGTTGATCAGCTGGCGGCCTGCAAGCAGGGATTGGATCCCGGCGGCGGTGCAGAGCAGCTCTTCGCGGGGGGCGCAGCCCTCCCCGGCCCATGCTTCCTTGAGCGCGGTTACCACTGTTGCGCAGAGCGCCTCAGGAGGGCCGGTTTCATCGAACAGCACGCACGCTCCGGGTTTCAGGTGCGCAAGGATGCTTACCGAGGCTTCGTCATCGCCCGGAATTTCGGTCATGGGCACAATGCGCGCCTTTTCCAGTTTTTCCACTGAACGCTGGCTGAAGACGTCAAAAGCGCGGATAGATTCAATGGTATCTCCCCAGAATTCGATGCGCAGGGGATTGTCCGCCAGGAAGGGGAAAATGTCGACAATACCCCCGCGTACGCTGAACTGGCCGATGTCTTCGATAATGGGCCGCCGTTCGAATCCCTTGCCCAAAAGCCATTCGACCAGGGAATCGAGGCCCATGGCCTCTTGCTGGGCAATATCGAGGGCGCGTCGTTCGAACAGGGCGGGCGTGATGGTTTTTTGTACAAGGGAACGGGTGGTGGTCACCACTACGCAGGGAACGGCTGATGCCAGACGGCCGTATGCGCGTAGACGGTCCTCAACTATCCGGTTGTGAGGAGGGTCTTTTCCACCCGGCAGGGTATCGTAGTCGGGAAAGGAACAGACCGTTTCTTCGCCCAGAATGGCGGCAAGATCAGCCTCGGTTTTTTCTGCACTGGCGGTTTGCGGACAGACGAAAAGCAGCTGCGACGGCGCCGCAAGGAAGATGCGTGCCGCGATAACGGCCTTGAGCGACCCGGCAAGGCCTGAAAGCGACAGGGGGTGCCCCTCGCGCATACGGATGAGCAATGTGTCAATATTCGGGGAAGGGAGCGATTCGACAAAGGCGCGGAGGGACGGCGCAGCGCGGCCCGCGTCAGAAGTATTGTTCAGGATCGACATGCTTGCCGTCTTTAATGACCTCATAGTGGAGATGGGGGCCAATGGAACGGCCGGTATTGCCCAGCGTGGCGATCTGCTGGCCTTTGCGCACTGCCTGGCCGCGCACCACGCCTATGGTATTCAGATGGGCGTACATGGTCTCAAAGTCCTGGCCGTGAATAATGCGGACCACGCTGCCAAACCCCTTCTCCTTTCCCGCGAAAGAGACAATGCCCGAGGCGGCCGCAAGCACCGGGGCGCCGGTTTCCTTTGAGAAATCGACCCCCAGATGAGGCTTGACTTCACCGGAAAATGGGTCTTTCTTAAGCCCGAATTTCGCTGATATGTAGGCGTCCGCGGCAATGGGCCTGATGGTAGGCGTAAAATCGATGGCAATCCGATTGATCCCGAACTGGGCCACGAGGCTGTCATAGAACTGGGAGAGCGTGGCAAGCGCGGCAAGGCTGGAATCAATACCTTCCGTTCCTGCTTCCTGATCCGGATTTTGGGACTTGGCCGCCTCGTAGCCTATAAGATCAGAGTCGTTTGTGATATCGGCAAGGTCGCGGATCTCCATTTCCTTGCTCGAAAGGATGCTTATTTTGTTTTTTAATACGGCCACTTTGCTTCGTATGCCGGTAAGTTGGTCCCCAAGCTTTTTGTTTTCAGCATACAGGTTGACCAGCGCGTTTTTTTCCTTGCGGTAGAGTCTCATGCCCTTGAAGGCCAGGTAAATCGAGAAAAGACCGAAGAGAAAGACAAGGATAAGGAGGACCATGGCAAGCGGTGAAAGCCGGAATTCCTTGACCGGTCCGCCTTTGTGGGGCACCACGAGGAAGGAGAACTTTTTCATAAAAAGATGCTGGATGATGCCATGGTATCAGTCGTCGTCAAGGATGAAGATTGCGGCGGTCATGCAGGTGGTCCACAGGCCATCGCGGTTGCCCGTTGCCGTGGCGGTCATGTTCCGCGCCTTGATGATATTCCGTGGAAAACGGTAGATACTGCGCCGCGCGTCCCACGCCTTGTCCACGTTTATGTCGAGACCCATTGTGGACCCGAGCATTTCCGCGGCAAGGTCTTCGGCGAAATCGCCGGCCTGGCGCGCGGTTTCGCCAAAGGAATGATGCTCTGAAAGGTAGCCATACCGCAGTTTGTCGACCGGCCGCGCCGCGCCGATGGAGGAGGCAATGCGGCGCTCGGGTTCGTTGGTGGAAACTTCACTGAGAACGCAGAAGACTATTTGCCCGGGATTCAGGTGGGAAAGGCCTTCCTCGCGATTCACCACTTTGCAGAAGGGCGGAAAGATGCTGGAAACACGCACGAGGTTGAATTGGGCGATTTTTGCCGCACGGAGCGCCAGCTCAAAACTGCCAAGCCTGCTTTTGTGCAGGCCAACGCCTTTGGTGAAAAAGACTTTTTTAGGGATGAAATCTTTCGCGGTTATCAGTTCCGACACAATAGCCTCCTCCTGAACAGCGCCTGCCCAATTCTTGTGAAGCATAAAATAACTTTTTTCAGGAAGAAGGGAAATTGTTTTTCCAGCTAGAGTGACAGATCAGCGTGTTGATGGAAACGCATTCTGCAGGTCAGCGATGATATCGTCCGCGTTTTCAATGCCCGCAGCGAGCCGGATGAGACCGTCCTTGATGCCCAGTTTTTTTCGTTCGGCCCGTGAATGGTCGTAGTAGCTTATGGACGCGGGATGGGTGATGAGCGATTCCGCGCCGCCCAGACTTGGGCCGATGTTGATTATTTTGAGCTTGCTGAGAAAGGCATGGACATACCGGATGTCGTCTTTTACCTCGAAGGTGACTACGCCGCCGAAGCCGTTCATCTGGGCACTTGCGATGGCGTGATGCGGGTGGCTGGCGAGGCCGGGATAGTAGGCGCGCCTGACCGCGGGGTGCGATTCGAGAAAGCGCGCCACGGCAAGGCCGTTTTCATTGTGGCGCAGCATCCTGAGTTCAAAGGTTTTGAGGCCCCGTATCAGAAGATAGGATGAATGCGGGTCGATGACGCCGCCCGTGGTTTTTAGATAATCCCTGATGGGGTCGGTGAGTTTCTTGTTTCCCAGGACAACGCCGGCCAGAAGATCGTTGTGGCCGCCAAGGTATTTTGTGGCGCTGTGGACAACCAGATGGACGCCCCACTCCAGGGGCCGCTGGTTGAATGGCGTGGCAAAGGTGCTGTCTGAAATGACAATGATGTCCGTTCCCTTGAATATGGCCCGCAGCCGTTCGAGATCCATGATATTCAGGTAGGGATTGGTCGGCGACTCGGAAAGAAAAATGCGCGTGTTTTTCCGTATGGCCTTTTTTATGGCCGCATAGTCGCCCATTTTCACGATGGAACAGGTGATGTTAAATTTGGGAAGGCGAGTTTTGCAGAAATCGAGCGTGCGTCGATAGGCGTCGTCGGTAAGAATGATGTGGTCGCCCGCGTTGAGCAGGGCGAAGAGCGCGGTGGTGAGGGCGCTCATTCCGGAGGAAAAGAGCACCGCGTCCTCCGCACCCTCGAGCGCGGCAAGCTTCCGTTCGGCCGCTCCCTGAGTGGGATGGCCGTAGCGGCCGTATTCAAAACGGTTTTTGGCGCCTTGGGCGAGCTGACGAATCTCGGTCGTGTTTTTAAATATGAATGTTGATGTCTGGACAATGGGGGTGGTGATGGACCCGTATTCGTTGTACCGGATCTCGCCAGCGTGCACCGCGTTTGTTGAAATGCCGTACTGCGGATTCTTTTTCATGGTGTGTTCCCCCTGTGTCCGGACTTGGTCAGGCCCTGCCAACGTAGCTTTTGTCCTCCGTCTTTACTTTGATGGATTCGCCGACCTTAATAAAGAGCGGTACTTGCACAACGAGACCAGTCTCCATTGTGGCGCCTTTTGTCACATTGCTCGCGGTATTGCCTTTGACCGCGTCGGGCGCTTCGACGACCTTCATGACTACCGTGGAGGGAAGGTCGATGAGGACCGGGTTTTCATCGATGAACATGACTTCGTAGATCTGGCCCGCGGCGAGAAATCCCTTCACGTCTTCGATGAGGCCTTCATTTATTTCGAATTGATCAAAGGTGACGGGATCTATGAAGTAATAGACGCCCTGGTTTTCGTATGAAAGTTCAAGTTTCCGATACCGGTTTTCAAGAACTTCGAACTGTTCGCTGCTGGCGCAGCGCACATCGTAGACCCTGTTGGTTGTGATAGCCCGGACCTGCATCTGCACATAGGAGCGGTTGTTCGGCGGTGTGCGCACCACGCAGTCGAGCACATAGCAGGGCTCGCCGTTATAGCGGATCATGTTTTTTTTGCGAAGGTTGTTTGGCGTTACCAGTGCCATGCTGTCTCCTTGATTAAACAAATAAAAAATAAATAGATTTCACCTGCCGGTGCAATGGGACAAAGGCCATAAAAGAAGGGAGCGAAAGCGGCGCCCGCCGTTTCTTCAGGACTTGTTTTCGCCGTTGCCGCCGTAGTCCTTGTTTTTGACTAGGAAAGCCGCGGGGATGATGACGCAGTACCCCAGTACCAGCAAGACCGGCGCGACCGAAAGCGAAAGCACGCCGTCGGCGGTGCCGCTTGCCAGACAGAGATATCCCGCAAGGATGGTCACGACGCCGGCAGCGAGGATCGCTAAGTTCCGTTTGCTTAAAATGGTATTCATAAGAATATTCAAGATACAATTTTCCCGGTCCGCGTATCAAGCACGCTTTAGCGGTCCTGCGCTTTCCGGGGGTTGAGTCTTTCCAGTTCCTCCACGATCGCTTCTTGAATTTTCGAATATTCTTCCGGGTTTTCTTCGTGACTTCTCACAAATAGGTGTATCTGTTCCGGTGTGAGTTCTTCGGAAGCGTAGAGTCCGTTGATACATGCCTGGAGGCTGTCCCGGTTGTCCTTGTATGTATCGCTGATAAGCGCATATCGGGCGTAAAAGCGTGCGTACTGGTTAATTGAAATGGGGTGGTCCTTGGCGCCTGAACAGGAGGCGCCGAACGCTGCCAGGGAGATGAGGGCTGCCAGAGCCGCGGTATTACGCAATGCCATGGGTCTTCATTTTTGAGTAAATCGCCCTGCGTGAAATGGAGAGCAAGTCAGCGGCCTTTGTCTTGTTGCCCCCCGCTTTTTTCAGCGCTTCGAGCAGGTAATGCTTTTCAATGTGGTCCAGGGAAACACCTTCGTCGGGTATGGTGAACCCGCTGGTTCCGGTATCCTTTCCCGGCCGGTAGTCGCGCAACAGGAAATGGCCGGGCCTCAGGGGTTCACTGCCCGCGAGAATGACGGCCCGCTCAATGCAGTTCTCCAGTTCGCGTACATTACCGGGCCACGTGTGGTCCATGAGCACGGCCATGGTCGCACCATCCGGCACCGGACCTGTATACTTGCATTTTTTCAGAAAATGGCCTACAAGCGCGGGAATGTCGTCTCTGCGCTCGGAAAGGGACGGTAAGAACACGGGAAAGACATTGAGCCGGTGATAGAGGTCTTCCCTGAAATCACCCGCGGCAACGGCCTCTTCAAGGTCTCTGTTGGTGGCGGCAATAATGCGCGCTTTAGCGCTTTCCGCTTTTGCCGCGCCCACGGGGATATATTCCCGTTCCTGGATGACCCTGAGGAGTTTTACCTGGATTTCAGGGGCAATGTCGCCGATTTCATCGAGAAAAAGCGTGCCTGAACCTGCCGCGGCAATGGTGCCTTCGCGGTCGCGGTCAGCTCCGGTAAAAGCGCCTTTCTTGTGGCCGAAAAGTTCGCTCTCGAGCAGTGTTTCCGGCACTGCGCTGCAGTTGATGGCCACAAAGGGGCGCTCCCTGCGCAGGGATTGGAAATGGAGGGCTTTGGCCACCAGTTCCTTCCCTGTGCCGCTGCTGCCGCGGATGAGTACCAGGGTTTCAAGATCTTTCACCTTCTCGAGCATGGTAAAGAGACTTTTCATGGCCGGGGAAGCGCCTACGATTGCGCCAAAGGAAAAGGTGTTGGAAAGTATCTTTTTCAATTCCGCATTGGTGCGCACCAGGTCGCGTTTTTCCGCCACCTTCTGCACCAGGAGCGACAATTCGTCCATTTCAAAGGGCTTGGTCACATATTCGAAGGCGCCCAGTTTCATGGCCTGCACAGCGGTCTTGGTGTCCGAAAGCGCGGAGATCATGATTACATCGGGCTTGGGGGAGGGCATTTTGCCGATTTTGTCAAGCAGAGCGAGTCCGTCCATGCCTGGCATGGAGATGTCCGCGCATACCAGGGCTGGCTGTTCCCGGTCAATGCACTCCAGGGCTTCGCGACCGGTGGTGGCTGTGACCACTTCGTGACCCTCCATTTCAAGGGCGGTTTTGATCAGCCGCGTATATTTGACTTCGTCGTCTACCGTGAGTATTTTCATGCATTGTCCCTTAAAAAGGTAATAATTATGCGCGCGCCGCCGCCGTCCCTGTTTGCCGCGCGAATAGCGCCCCTGTGTTTTTCCACAATGGCCTTGCAGATTGCCAGGCCAAGGCCTGTACCCGATGAGGAGGTTGTGTAAAAGGGCTCAAAGACCGTGTCTTCGCGGAAAAGAGGAAAACCCGGCCCGCGGTCGAGTACTTCAAGCGCATCACCCGATCCGCGCCGTATAGTGACAATTTCCACTTTTCCGCGGCCGTGGGTCTGGCCGTTGAGCGCGAGGTTCCTGATGAGCTGCGTAAATCTGAAGGGATCGTACTGGTGCACGCCAATGCCGCCAGGGGTAAATGTCACATCCGTCAGGGGAGCGATGATCTTTTCCACAAGACGGTCGATGTCCACGGGCTCAGGATGGACCTGGAAGTCGCGTGAAAAAGTGAGAAAATCGTTGATAGTACTGTCAAGGCGGCGTATTTCCTCATCAATATAAGAAAAAAGCTCGTCACCCGGTTTACCGTATTTTTTATTGATCAGTTCCGCCGTGTTTTTAATGATGCCCAGAGGATTTTTTATTTCGTGCGCCACCGAGGCGGTCATTTTGCCCACAAGCGCCAGTTTTTCCTGACGATTTTTTTCAGCCAGAGCGGTCTTGAGCCTGCGCGAGAGCAGAAAGACCGCGGACGCGAACGCGGCAAAAAGCAGCGTGGTGACCACTGCGGCAAAAAGAAAGCGTTTTTTCGCTGTGGCAAGGGGTTTGAGATAGTGCATGTTGACGTCCATGACAAGCAGGCCCTTTTCGCCGTTTGCCTGCACCGGCGCCACGATAGTTTTGAAGGGGATTCCCGCGATGGTGCGCGCGGGGCGTATGATGGCCTTGTCCTGGCGTTCCATGGCCCGCCTTTCCCGACCGGTCACTTCCCAGCCCGGAAACCCATCGGAGAACAGGGGGTTGGTGCTGTTTACCACAGTGCCGACCAGGTCGACCAGTGCTGCTTGTTCAAGGCCAAAGGAGTCTTCCATGTGCAAGAGGAATTCGGTTGTCGCCTCGTTGCCCGGTTCAAAGGGCTGTGCGCCAATACGGTCCAACGCAAAGAGGCGCGCCGCTGATTCGCCCATGAGTAAGAAACGGGCGTCGAGTTCTGTGTCAAGGGCGTTACTAGCGGTACGGTAAAAAGAATAAATAAGAAGGCTCATGGCGATATAGAGGAACATCGCGGGTATGAAAATCATGGTAGTGCGCATGCGCGCGTCTTTCGGTTACAGAGTGTATTCCAATTCAACCGTGAACGAATTGTCCGCTACGTTGTTTTCGCCGGTAAACCAGGGCATGGGAACGTCAAAAACCAGCGAAGCAAAGAGCTTCTTACTAAAATAATAATTCGCATTGCCATTCAGCCTCAAAGATCGGACCCGGTACTCCTGTTCGCCGCGCGGCTGGTACATGATGTTTTCGAACGTCGTGCCCAATCCCGCGGAAAAGGCGCTGCGGAAGGTTTCAATTTCCGCTGACCATGCAATAAGGAAGTAATCGTCTTCGTTGGGCACAACCAGGCCGGTGTCGGTCCCGTTGGGCAGAGAGACCTTGAGATTCTCAACCGTAAATGTTCCAGTGGCCGAAAGCCATGAAACCAGCGTTACTTCGATTTCAGGCGAGAGGCTGTTTTTTATTGTCTGGTATCTGGTAAAAACCGCAGTGTCGATGACGTGGCCTGAAGAGAGATCGAAATAAGAGAGGGAATCATACTGGCCATAGCGCACGCTTTCGCGAAACCCATTCAGGGAGAAATCAAACGGGCCGATCTCCGCAAGCGCGATTGCGGCCTCAAGGGCGCTAGACACCTCGTTGTCGGGTCCTTCCGGTTTGTCGTAGTAGGTGATTGCGTCGCGCATGAGACCCAGGGAGACTGTCAAACGGTCCATGGGAAAGAAATCAGCATTGACGGTGAACAGATTGTCTTTGTTGTTTTTTTCAGGCCACAGCAGCACTGAATAGCGTTTGTTCCAGGCTTCGATTCCCGCTGAGAAGGAAAAGAGTTCTTTCTGCGCCGCGACTGATAGCCCGGCCATGCGCGCAAGCCGGTTTTCATATCCTTCGCGTTCGTTTTGATATTGCCGCCGGTTGACCGTTGCGGTGATTCCCGCGGAGAACCATGAAAGAGGTCTCAATGCAACACCGGGGGAGACGATCAGGTCCGCATAGCTGGTTGAATCATTGGCGTTGCTTTTGTTGAGGGTAAACTCTCCACCCAGCGACAGTGCGGCCGCGTCATTGAAAAGGTCTTTTTTAAAAGTCGTACGCGCCTGATCGTACATATAGTCCCTGTACAACGCAAGCCTGTTTGCAAACATCCTGAAGGCGGATTTGTTGTTCCGGGTGGAAAACCGGTATTCAGCGCCGAAATTCCATGGATTGCTGTCAAAACCCGGATAGCCCGGTATGGTGTCGTACATAAGCGTATCGAGGACCATGTAGGCATAAGCTGAATCCTCCGCGCCCGCGTCACTTGCCGAGGAGTAATAATCAGTACGCGCCACAAAGGTATGGGTGACGGTACGACCGCTTTTTTTTACCGGCAGGGATAGCGTTACCGCGTCCAGGCCGATGTCAATGTCATTGTCATTGTTCAACGCAGGGTCCATAGTCCCTGACATATCGGCGGTATGGGCTGCTTCCCATTCGTAGAGCAGGTCCACGGCGTCCATGCATTGTCCCAGCGTCTGAAGGGAGTCGGCCGAAGCCACGGCAGCCGCCAGGCCCGTGTCTGAGCGGGCAGCGAGGAATTCGGTTCGCGTCTCCAGGTAAATGGTACAGAGAGGGTCGTCAGCGGCAAAAACTGCTGCCGCAACCAAGAGCATTGCCCTGGTTTTCATTGCATCCCTACAGCGGAAATATCGATAAGCTGGTGCGCGGAAAGCTCCCGAGTGAATTCGCCCTTTGCCCACGCTCTTTCAAGATATGTTTTCGCACGCTCCCGGTCGTTTTTTGACGAAGGAACAAACCAGAGGGTCTGGCCCAGTTCAAAGCGCATTTTATAGTAGATGCCCAGGCCGTAATAAGCGTCGTATTTTTCCGGGTCCACCATGAGCGATTTCTTGAGCATTTCGCAGGCTCGGGCGCCGTACCTGTAGGCGGCGAGCGTTTCGTTGATCCCCGTAAGGTAGAGGGCCATGAGTCCCTGCCACATGCCGCCCAGGAGCAGGGAGTCGGCATTTGACCCTTGCGACGCTTTTTCATAGGCGCCGCAACTGTTGGAACATTGCTTTTCGAAGACGGGGTTCTTTTTGTCGAGGTTTTCCATAAGCAGTATCCAGGTTTTCATGAAGCCGCGGATCTCGTTCCGGTCTTCCAGCCCTTTTTCAATATAGACGCGCGCTTCCTCGAATTCCCTGTCAAACACCTTGCCGATGCCCGCGCGTACCAGATCGCGGTCCATGGCGTTTGCGCAGAGCGCCGCGCACAGGACAACGATAGATAGAACCATGGCGCTCCTCGTATTTTTAAAATATATCATTGAAACAGGAAAGAACAAGGCAGCCCCCGCAGGGGCCGCCTTGCATGGAAGTCGTCATGTCAACATTATGGGCGGTCAGGACCTTGGTCCGTATCTCCAGCGTCCGGGAACTCGTCGCTGTCGTCCTCGTCAAGATCAGGATTGTCGAAGCCCTGGGCAATGGCCTCGGCCCGGTCGCTTAATCCCGCTGCCTTGAAAAGGTAGGCTAGGGCTTGTTTGAATTTTTCCTGGTTGGCGGCAGCCTTGGCTTTTGACAGATACTGAAGGGCCTGACGCGCCTTTTCCTGGGCAACTTCTACTCTGGACGCGTGCGCTGCGGTAACAGCCGCTTCGACTTTTGTCTTGACCCGATCAATTTCAGCTCGCACCTCTTGCCGGGCAGCGGGATCGTTCTGCATGCAGAGGTGCACGGCTTTGCCTAATAACCGCACTGCGTTGCGCGCCTCTGCGAGCGCTTGTTCATTGTCTCCTGCTTCGACTGCCTTGCGTGCGGCCTCGTAGGCTGCCTGGGCGCGGTCATATGCTGCCCGCGCTTCGGGGTCTGTGGTTTTTTTGGCGATTTCTGAAATCGCGTCGAGTTTTTTCTTCAGACGGTCAAGTGCCGCACTCATGGTGTTTTCCGGCGCCGCTGTTGCGGCGATCTTTTGGGCAATGCGGTGCGCCGAACGCATGAGTTCCATGGCTCGCGCGTCTTTGCCCGCTTCGTGCAGCTTCAGAGCTGTTTCAAAGTCGGCCTTGGCTTTGTCAACAAGCCGTGTGAGTTCAGGTTTACCGGCCTGGGCCACCGCAACGCTTGCCTTGGCCAGGAGGTCGCGAGTATCAGCGATGAAATTGAGCGCCCGTTTGCGGAGCGATGATTTTTCATTATCAGAGAGAAGACCGCCAGCCAGGTCAATGAGTTTTTCGCGGCAGCTGACCGCAAGCCGGTTGGCCTGCTCAATATTTTTCGCAGCCAAGGCGTCTTGCGCCCGCTGGTGCAGCGCATCGGCGACAGCGAGAAGTCCATCGGCGTCGTTGCCGGCCATGGCATGCGCTTTGTCGAGAATGACGCCATTGCGTTTGATATATTGTTCGACACGCCGGGTATCGCCTGTGGCGCGCTTCATTTCAGCATTTACCCGCTTGCCAATGGCTTCTATCTCACGGATAATACGCGCGGCCGCTGGTACTTCACAGGTATTCATTTTTTCACGGGCCTTGCCATACAGCGCGGAAACGCGCTGCATCACGTTTTCCGCCTTTTCCAGTTCGCTGCCGTCCAGGTCTTGCATGGCCTGTTTTATTTCCTCAATCCTTTTTTCAATGCGCCGCATGCTCGATTCGAGTTTTACCGCGGCCCTGAACGCCTTGTCCATCTCGGTTTTTAGCTCATTGACCCTCAGCGCTATCGCGGCAATGTCGCGTAATTCCATGCGTGCGGGATCGAGCCTGTTGATGTCCGCGGTGATGCGGCTGAGACGGTCGGAAAAATATTGCAGCTGACAGGCGCTGTTTTTTTCACGCACCCTGTTGAGCAGGGCCTCAATGCGCGTCACTTCGTCCTGAAGTCTGGTTATCTCTTCCCGGTTTTTAATGGGGTCGCCCAAAGTGGACTGGGAAGAACGGCTTGTTTCAGCGCTTGTGCTAAAATGGAAAAGCGCAAGAACCAGTACTGTGAGCAGCAGTATTTTATTTGTTTTCATTTGAAACTCCTTTTTTCATAGAGATCATAGCAAATGGCGCGCCCTTTTATTGGCTGCATAAAAACAATAAGTTACAGGGTTTTTTTCGCTAACACGGATAAAAAACGTACGTATTTGTACGGAGCAGATGTACGGTATGGTACAATGTACGTTATTTGATCTCAAAAACCGCGAACACAGAGTTACTCAACTCCATTTTTCCTGGCATGACGGTTGCGGCTGGGCGCGCTGCCACAGCATGTTCCATCGTTGTCGTGGGCCATGCAGGTGCAGGGGACTGCCTTGTATTTTCCGGGGTGTTGGAAAGGGACATGACCTTGCCCAATGAAACGCCCATTTGTGAACACATGGTCAGTGCGCTTTGGCGCGCGTCGTCGAGTGCGCGCAGGCATGTTGTCTTGCGCAGGCTGTCGATTTTACTGTGAGTGAATGCTATGCCCCCCAGGCGATTGATTTTTGTCCGCAATGCCTCGTCGAGCAGGGTTTTGAGCGTGCCTATGTTGCGCACGGTGATCCGAAGATTGTCTGTGGCGCGTATGCCCGCGACCCGCTCCGTATTGTTTTCCCAGCGGTATTCCTGGTCTATGGCCAGGCCCAGGGAAAGAATGTCGTCGCTTTTAATGCCCAGGGACTTGCAGATCGCTGAAAGGTCCGTCATCTCCTTTCCGGCCTTTGCCGCGGCCCCTTCCGCAGTGACGTCGAGGAACGAGGCGCCAATGGTGACCAGCGCGATATCAGGGGTCACGGTTGTTGAAGCGGTCCCTATGACCGATACGGTACGTTCACTCTTTTCAGTGCAGGAGAGAAACAGGACAGGAAGACAGAGTGCCAGGAGAATTTTCATACATGACCTCCGGAATAGTTTCCATTAAATAAATTATTCTCGCAGGCTGGTGTCAAAGACTATTTTTCCTTTAAATGCGGAAGCTCTCGCGTATCATAGTCCCTCTTATCATAGACTTTCTCACGCGGGCAATTTCCCTTACCTGCAGAAAACGCATCTTTTGCGAAGGTACGGACCAGGTGCTGCCTGCGGGACCGAAAGATGGCCGCGGCCGGCTCTACGCCTTTTGGCACGGCAGACTTCTGTTCAGTACCTTCTGCTTCCGCGGCCTGGGAGTGTACGCTGTCGTGAGCCAGAGCAAGGACGGCGAATTTCTTGCGCGAGTCCTTTCAAAATGGGGATTCAACCATATCAGGGGCTCCACGTCGCGTGGATGGGTCGCCGTGGCGCGCGCCTCCCTTACTCTTCTGAAACAGGGTGCGTACATCGGCATAGCGCCCGATGGCCCGCGCGGCCCCTATCACAAGGTCAATTCAGGCCTGGTGCGCATCGCGGCCTCCACCAACGCCCTCATTGTCCCTTTTGGCTGCGGGTATTCGCGGAAAATAACCCTGCACAGCTGGGACCGGTTCCAGATACCGCTGTTTTTTTCCAGGATTGTGATAGTCATGGGAAAACCCTTTGACTACCGGAAGGGTTCGGAGCCGGAACTTGAAACTGAAATTAATAGACTGACCGATATGGCCGATCGCCTTGCGGCCGGCTAGGCTTAGCCCATCAACACGTCGACGACAATTGGATTATTCTTACCTGCCGCGGCGAGCCGGGCGCTGTCGATGATGAACCGGCCGTCTGCCGACTTCTGCAGCTCCTTGCCGTTCACCGTCGCCTTTGCCACGCCTGTTTCTTTGCCGTGGGGATTATGGAACTTGATGGATAAAACTTTTTCCCGGTAGGTCCGGACCACGCTGAACTCTTTCCATTCCGGAGGAATACTGGGCGAAAGAAGCAGACCTTCATACGTTGGCACAACGCCGATGATCCGTTCCATGGCAATTTTTATCCAGCTGATCGCGGGGGTGAAGATATCGAACACATTTTTCCCGAAATCGCAGTGGCCGGGCCCAATGGTGAATTCTGAAACCTGATTAGGATTTGCCGTGGAAATATCGGGAAGCGTGCAAGAGGGAAAGGCCTTTTTAATGGCTTTGAACGCCCTTTGTCCCTGCCCGATTTCCGCGAGAGCAAAGGCGGAGAACGCCTTACCGTAAGCGTCAATTGAGCCGTTTTCAAAGGTCCCGGGCAGAATATCGGGAATGCCTCCCTTGCCGGAGAATCCAATGCTGTACGGCGGGTGTATTGACCTGAAGCCGAACGGGGTGTCCATGCGGTCGAGAAGCGTGAGCACGGCCTTCAGGTTGCCGGACGCTTCAACCGCGCCGCAGATGATGGCCCAGAGGTTGGTGAAGAGATGGATGGCCCCATCCTTGTCGCCCTTTGCGCCAATAGTATTGCCATTGTCATCGTATGCGTATGAATAGGATTCGCCGTTCCATGAATAGTTGCCCAGATTGCTGTACATATTTTCAAGAATGGTGTTCAGGTAGCCGATGTCACGTTTGATGGTCCGTTCGCGTGCATAGGGGAAGAGGAGCTTGGCTATATAGACGAGGACCATGGAAAGACCGGCGCTGACGCCCCCCAGTTTGGTAATATGGGTAAGTGCGGTGTTCATATCGCCAGAGCCTACCTTGCACAACCCGAAACGGCCGCGGTAATCGAATAGGCACTTGACCGCCAGGATCACATGGTCGTACACTTTGGCGTTCTTCGTGTTGTCAACCACCTGCATCTTGGGGTCGAAAAAACCGATTGATTCCTCGAGGAAACTGAAATCTCCGGTATCGTTCACATACCGGCACACGGCGTCCACCATCCACATGGTGTTGTCCATGGTCACTTCCTCATCGGGCGCATGGTCCTTGAATTTTGAATAACGGCTGATGGCGCGTCCATCGCGCAGCTGGTAGCAGATGGTGGCCTTGAGCTCTTTCTTGACAACTTCGGGGCAGTAGGGCACCAGGGCCTTGAGTACCTGCATTTTCTCCCTGAATTCGAATTTTGAAGCGCCCGAGAGGAAGAGTGCGGTGTTTACCAGCTGGGAGGTGGTCCAGACGTTAAAGAAGCGGTTGAATTCAGCGTCTGGAGTATTGACCAGAAATCCGGTCGAGAATTTCAGCCATTCCTCTTCATTATTCTTCACGGTTGCGGCAAAGGCCTTGTCTGTCATGTATTGGCGTTTGATTTTTTCAACGGTTTTTTTCGCGTCCGTGTAGTCGCCCTGGACCGCGCCCACGGTGAAGTAGAGCGTCTTTGCGCTTTTGGGAGGGAGGGTGATTTCGCAGTGAATGCCTGCAATAACGCTTGAGGCTACTGGTACGCATGTCCCGGACTGCAGCGAACCCGCAAGGACCGAAACCGGTATGCAGTTGAAGGTGTGCGTCCCCTCGAACCGTTCTCCAGAAAGCTCGAATCCCGCCATCTTTTGGTCGCAGGCGCAGAAACCGGTGCGGGGATTCTTGTTGGTCCAATCGATGTTTTTTGCCATGATAGCGTCGAGTTTTCTATCAATTTGCATATCAAAGAGTTCACAGCGCTTAAGGCGCGGGGAAGGGTATGCTTTGAGGTCCCAGTCGATTCTGAAGAAAAGGCTGAATACGCGTTTTTTGGCGCTTTCATTTTTTAGCGTCAGCTGCATGATCTCGCATGAAGCTCCTCTTGGTATGGTTACCGTGAGCCGCCCGGTCACCTGGTTCCGCGTTGCGCATACTTCTAAATTAGTCGGGTTCTGAGTACTGGAAAACTCCGAATATTCGCGGGCAGTATTGGAACAGACAGGGAACAGTGGCCAGATATCGACCTTTTTCCCATCAGGAGCTGTATAGGCGCCGGATGGGGTTTCCTCGCGTAAATAGATGATACGACGGTCATGTTTATCCGCTAAAAAGGGTTTGTACGTTGAACTAGTGTTACTGGTTATTTCACCGCCGATGACTGTGTTAAGATAGGAATATCCGCGTCCGGTCTGGTCCCAGATTGAACCATAGGCGGCGCCATTAAACGTAAAGTTGTTGAGTGCATGAAAATAGGGCCGGGGAGTCAGGGGGTTGTGAATATAATGGGTGCTCTGGACAACAAACCCATTAGCGTCTTCCATATCTTTAAAGATGCTGTACCGCTCCTGAAGGCCTTTGATCTCTTTTTCCTTGAGGTTCAGGAATGGATCTTTGCCTTTGGACAGGTTGGTCCTGCTTTGGAACAGAGCAATGGAGAGTTCGTCTTTGCCTTTTACCATTTTCTTCCCCTGTGAAAAATTGAGCAATAAAATATAATTAAATACACGCGTATACTGAAAGCGAAAAGTTAACATTTGCGAGGCAATTACCGGGCATAACCCGTTAATTATCTGTTGGTTAGAAGTCTAAAAAGGTTGGAAAACGAATACAGTTCGCGCGAGTATGAACGGTTTCCCGCAAGAATGTCGGTGACCGCCTCGCATAAATGCTGGCCATGCCGCGCAAAGAGAAATTGTCTTATCCTCGGGTGAAAATAAATAATCAAAGCCAGTATCGAACTTGCCTTCAAATCGCTGATAATACTGTCGTTAAGCATGGTAAGGTATGCTTTCTCGACCACTCTTTGGTTTTCTTTTCCCTCTATAATCGCCTCTGCTGCATGCGTTCCGCTTTTCAGGGCATTTGAGATGCCTTCACAGGTGAGGGGGTCTGCCAATCCTGCTGCGTCTCCAGTGAGAATAATCCTTTTTTTCACAAATCCCCCTGGGATCGGGCCAATGGGGATTGCGGCGCCAGACACGACTGGTTTTGCAGCGCTGCCAAAGCCAAGAGTTTGTATGTATGTTTTTAACTTCCCGGAAAGATTGGCGCCTTTCTTACCAAGTGATACGAGACCCAGGGAACAGCCGTCTTGTTTTGGAAAGAACCATGCATAGCCATGGTCAATGACACCGAAATCAAACCTGGGCGATTGTTCGAGATGCAATGGTATTGCGTCGGGGGTCATGATCTCAGCGTTGATCGCTGGCGCCAGGCGCGGCCTTTTTTTCCATCCTGCCCATTGGGAGGTTTTGCCAAATGCACCGTCAGCGCCAATGACCCATGATGCGCTGAAGCGCTGGTCTCCTGAAAGGACTTCGATACAACCGTTTCCATACCGCAGTCCTGTTACCAAGGTTTTATCGCGCAGTTCAGCGCCCGCATCCATGGCCTGACGCACCAGTTCATGGTCAAACATTGGCCGCAATACTGTGGTAATGACGGGCTTGGCTCGCGAAACGGTAAACCGCAGGCCCGCGCTCATGTCGTTCATAGATACAGATGTAAAGGCTTTTCCCGCGCATTGGACCATATCGCAGGGCATTGCCCGCATGGCCCTGCCGGTGATGCCGCCGCCGCAGGGTTTACCGCGCGGCAGGGATTCTTTTTCCAGCACGCATACAGAGAGATTATTTTTTACCAGGCGCCAAGCGGCGGCAGCGCCTGCGGGGCCTGCGCCAATGACAATGACGTTAAAGTGGTTGTTCATGACAAGAGATACTGATAAATACTCTATTGACCCGAGACTCTGCAAGTATTGAAAGGACGCGCAGTTTCTTACTATTTTTTGAACAATATAATTATGATGCGATATATTTGTTATGCGGTGGCATTGTGCGTCCTGTCGGCCTCCGCACAATATCATTTTGAGACCGTGCGGTATTCCAATGCCTTTTTGGACAATGGGGCCAGTCCGCGTGCAGTGGCCATGGGCGAAGCCATGGCCGCGGACAGGGGAGACCGTACCGCAGGACTGTACAATCCTTCGGGCATACTCGGCATTATGAAACCATCCATTCTGGCGTCCCATGCCTCGCTCTTCAATGGGCTTGTCACTTACGACCTTGGTTCCTTTATTTACCCCGTGGACAAAGGCCACGCGCTCTCACTCTACTTTGTCCGTTCGGCCATTGAAGGTATTTGGGACACGCGAAATTTTCCACTGGTAAATGGACGGCCGCAATTCAGCAGCGGCGCTCTTTCTTTCACCGAAAACACAGATTGGGCGCTTGGCTTTTCATACGCGGCCCTAGCGTACCAGGTATTCAGGTATGGCGCCACATTCAAGTTTATACGCAGACAGCTGGCGGACAAAAGCATTCTGGGCGCGGGTGTTGACCTGGGCGGTCAGTATCTGTTCAAACATGCTACGGTGGGACTTATTATCAAGGACGCCTCAACGACCGCGAATCGCTACGAACCAGGTGGTTATGAAATGGCTCTTCCCGAGGCTTATCTGGGATGGTCGTATAAACTTGATCTTGACTATCTTTACGGAACGCTCCAATTCCTCTGTCAGACAGCGGGACTTCTGGGCGTCAATGGCGTTTCAGGCGGGCCCATGGGGGGATGGTTTGATATTGGCGATCCTTTGCCCCAAGAGACCGGACTGATTTCAAACCCTGTGCAGACCGTGCTAGGAGGTAATCTCGGGTTGGAGTATGTGGTGAAGGAAAAGCTTTTCTTCAGGCTGGGTACAAACAGCGTCTACCAGTTCACCGCTGGCGCAGGCGTGCGTATAAACAAGCTATTTGTGGACTACTCGTTTCAAAGCCATGCTGACCTAAACAACTGCCACCGCATGTCGCTGGCGTGGGATTTTAACGGGATTTTTGGCCATTAACGATGCCGTACCCTGAGCGCAGTCGAAGGGTACGGGATACGCTGCCTTCGGCTTCGCTCAGGCAGCGTCCCTCATTGCAGAATGACGCCCCTACCGGACAATGGCGATTTTTTTTCCCCAATATTCAATACCATCATTGCCATCGAACGTTGCGCGTACGCAATAAATGCCCGGCCGCACGCGCGCGCCCGACCTAGTGGTCGCATTCCAGACAATGCGGGTATTGGCGCCTACTTCAGCCTCCTTTTTATCCAGGGCTGAAATCAGTTCCCCATGGAGAGAATAGATCCTGATCGACAGCAGGCCGGTCCGCATATCGGCAGGCGTCTGGTTGTCGGTGGTAAGAGTGAACGAGAGTTCTCCGCCTTTGACCGGCTGGGGAAAGGCGGCAAACAGGACAGCGTTTGGTTCCGGTTTCACGGGAGGCAAACCCGGGGAGCCGGTGAGAAGATTGAAGGCGTTTATCATGCCGCTGCCACCTGCTACGGGTTCTCCGTAGAGTTTTGCCGCAGTGGTCCTGATGCGGTCGTTTATTGCTGTTGTGGAAAGTGAAAGTCCGGTTTTTCGTGCATATTGCAGAAAAAGCGCGGCCACGCCTGCGGCCATGGGTGTTGCGAATGAAGTTCCCGTGGCATCATAGCGGTAACCGCCGCCGGTTTCGGCAATGGTGCTCATGTGACCGGGTGCGCAGACATCGGGTTTTTGCCTTCCGTCGCTTGTTGGACCAACTGAGGAATAATAGGCGACTATGCCGTTTGCGTCAACCGCGCCCACGGCGATGACATTGTGACCGTCCGCGGGTGCTGAAAGGGTGCTGGGATATTGGTTTCCTTCGTTACCAACCGCTTCAAAGACAAGAGTTCCCCTGGATGCGGCACTGTCGGCAACGCGGGTTATGCGAAGAGAATCACCGTTAAGTTCATTGAGTGTATAGTCGATCCTGCCATCGGTAAAGCCATACCGATATCCCAGAGACGACGTGACAATGTCCGCGTGCAGAGTATCCACGGCCCATTCAACCGCTGCTATCCAGGCGTCTTCTTCTCCAACCACTTCAGCCTCGTGCCACCTCCCGCTGTCGTCGACAGTGTCGTTGAGTTCGGTTTTGGCGAGTATGAAACGGGCAAAGGGCGCCACGCCCATCATGACTCCGGGTTTGCAGGCCGCAATAATCGACAATACGGATGTACCGTGGTCTTCCTGGTCTGATGTGTCGCCGGGTTCGTTCGCCACTACCGTGTCAAACATAATTGCCGTATCCAGTATACCCGCCACATAGTCGCGCGCAGCGACTATTGTTGTTGGCGTAAAATGGGCGAACGCTTCGTGGTCCAGATTAAAGCCGGCGTCGAGTACCGCAATGACAATGCCTTTTCCCGCGCTGTCTATGCCGCTATAAGAGAGCGCTTCGGGCACCGCCATGGCCGCAAGCTCATCGAAAGAGTAGCCGTAGTAGGGGTCGCGTGTTATCCGGACATTTGTTTCTTTACGCAGAGGCGCAGGCCTTTTTTTTGCGTAGCGCTCTACAATGTCAATTGACGCGACCTGGGGCAGGCCGGCGATGCGGTCGAGTGCGCCGGCAGCGGCACTACCGCTTGTGCCATTCAGCCATCTGCTTGTCAGCCGTTTCCTGAAGCCGTATCCGCGCAACAGGGTGTCCATGCTATCGGGATTCACCCCGGACTTGAAAAAGACCCAGACTTTGGCTGTGGGCATGGCGGCAAGCGCCCGCTCAGCCCGTTTTGAAACGACCTGGCCCGAAGCCAAGGCCATGCAAAAAAGCAGGGCTAAAAAAAAGGCCGGGTTATGAAAACCCGGCCGGAATATCGAAACAGTTTTTTTATCGGCCATGCGTCGCTATTTGCAGTTTATCCGGTACATCTCGATGCGGCGGTTCTTCGCCTTGCCGTCTTCAGTGGTATTTGAGGCAATGGGCTGCTTGGGACCAAAACCGTCGGTTTTGACCCGGGTGGGGGCGACACCTTTGCTTACGAGATAGGCCTTTACCGAGTTTGCGCGGTTGAGTGAGAGATCCTTGTTTTTTACACGCGAGCCCACGTTGTCCGTATGACCGCGGATCTCGATGCAGACATCCGGATAGGCGTTGAGCGAGGTGACCACCTCGTCGAGAATGGAGCCCGATTCGTAGGTGAGTTCAGCGCTGCCGGTCATGAAGTTGACGCCAGAGAGGGTCACTTTCGACTCAATGGCCTTTGCCTTGACATCGGGGCATCCATCAGTGTCCTGGAAGTCGTTGATGTTTTCCTTCTGGGTGGGGCACTTGTCCTTGTCGTCGGGTATGCCGTCCTGGTCGTTGTCAATATCGGGACAGCCGTCCGTGTCCTCAAACCCGTCAACGTCCTCGGGATCGCTGGGGCATTTGTCCTGCGCGTCCAATATGCCGTCCTTGTCGTTGTCGAGGTCGGGACAGCCGTCAGCGTCTTCAAAGCCGTCGCGGTCTTCAGCGTCGTTGGGGCATTTGTCCTTGTCGTCAGGTATGCCGTCCTTGTCGTTATCGATATCGGGACACCCGTCATTATCTTCGAAATTATCCATGTCCTCGGCCTTGTTGGGACATTTATCGCGGATATCGAGGATGCCGTCACGGTCGTTATCAACGTCGGGACACCCGTCCTGGTCATCGAAATTGTCCACATCTTCGGCTTCGTCGGGGCAGCGGTCGAGCTTGTCCGGAATACCGTCTTTGTCCGAATCGGAACCGAGTATGGAACCGCTCCAGTTAGCGCTGACCGAAAGTCCCCATTCAGGATAGATTTTTGTTTTATAGATCTGGCTTTTTGATTCATTGTAATAAATGGTCTGGTATTTTTTGTTCAGAGAGAAGCATTTGTCGAGAGCGACGGTGATGTGCGCACCGCCGGGAATGTTGATGCACATGCCCGAACCCAGGATAAGGGGCTCTTTACCCAGGTCAAAGCCGTAGGTGAGCTGGCTGAAACGCGCCTGGCCGTAGAAATCAGTGAACAGGGTGAGCACAGGATGGGGCGACCATTCGATCGCTGAGCCAAGTTCAAAAATATTGTCTTTGTCAGAGCGGCCGGTAAAGAGCGCGCCGAAATTAAAGTGCATTTTCAGATTGACGTCGGGATTTATCTCGCTTGCGTCAAAGGTCCAGAGCATTTTTGCCAGGAATGAGAGGTAGCCAGCGCCGTAATAAAAATTTTCTTTTGCAATTTTGTTGGAGTCAATGGCATTTGTCAGTTGCCGGTATAGTGTGTCGGCATCAGTGGTGTTGAGACCATAGGTTGAGTCGCTCAGATTGGTGATCATGGGCCGGTAGTACACCGAGGTGGGTTTAATGTTCTGGGCGCTTGAATAATAGGGCTGCCGTGGAAAAAGACCTTTGTCCTGGTGGCCCGTGGGAATGAAAAAGCAGCCATAATAGGTCATGTCGAATACGCGGAAATGTTCGTAGGGCGGATAATTGATTTTCATGGAAAAGGTCATGTCGCCCGGACCGTTGTCGCTGCCGCTGGCGCCGCTGGTCTTGTCTATGTAAAAGGGGAGTCCCAGTGAAATGTCCCAGAAATTAAAGAGACCGTAACTCAGATTGTAATAGGTGGAAACAAAGGTGGGATCAATTGCGCTGGTAACGCGGACAGCCTGCGTGTCGCCTGGGGAAAGAGGCTTCTCTTGGAATTCAATGAGATCGAGCACATAGTCTTTGTCAAAGCTGAAATACCCGGCGGTGTTGACACCGAGCACGCCTTTACCCAACGTCTGGGCTGAATGTGTTCGCAGGAGCCCTTTCTGTCCAGTTTGCGCAATTTGGGTGAAGGCGTTTATGGCGAACATCAGAAGCCCCGCGATAATAATAAAACGAGTCATTTCTCCTCCTTACTCGAGAATATCCCATTAGACTATGATAATATAAGTATAAAAATTGCCTATTGAAATTATTATTGTCAATATATAACTTTAAATATACTTAACAACGGAGTCCCCATGTCCTTTATTCTCTTTGATATGCAGAGCGGTATTTCCGGCGACATGGCGGTCGCCGCCGCCCTTGATTTTGGCATTGATGAGCGGGAGTTTAGGTCAAAACTCTCCACATTGGACCTGAAGTTTGAAATAACCGTAGAGAAGGTCGACCGGGGCGGTATTGCCGCCACCCGTTTTTCCGTTGATTATCCGCACCAGCACCAGCACCGCCATCTTTCCCATATCAATGATATTATTTTACGCAGCGGTCTTCCAGTTGCTGTCAAGGAACGGGCCAGGGCGATTTTTCTGCGACTTGCCGAAGCGGAGGCAAAGGTGCACAATACTGCCGTGGAAAAGGTCCATTTTCACGAAGTGGGCGCAGTGGACTCCATTGTCGATATAGTGGGCGCTTCCCTGGTCTATACGCTTATAGGCGCGGAGGAATTTTTCCTTACGCCTTTTTGCTTTGGGACCGGCACTATCAAATGTGACCACGGGGTCATGCCCATCCCTGCGCCCGCGACTGCTGAATTAACCAGAGGGTTTCCTGTACGCAGGAGTACTGTGGAGGCCGAATTGGTGACCCCAACCGGCGCGGCAATCGCGACAACGCTTGGCAGGCCTGCGGCTGAACTTGGAGAATATACGATTTCGGCCATTGGTTATGGAGCAGGCAGCCGCGAAATTCCAGGTCAGGCCAATGTGCTCAGGATACTCAAGGGAGACCGAGCGCCGGGCAATGGATTACGGGTAGTTGAGATGCAGACAAATCTTGACGATACTACGGGAGAAATTGTTGGCAGGACCATGGAGCGCCTCATGGAAAACGGCGCACTCGACGCTTTTACCACTAGCGTGGGCATGAAAAAAGGCCGGCCCGGAGTATTGGTCACAGTCCTCTGTCAGCCCGCGGAACGCGAGAAACTTTCCCGTATTCTTCTGGAAGAAACCGGTTCCATTGGCCTGCGATTTTCTGAAAAGGAACGTATATGCCTGACGCGATCATCAGGCGTAGTTGCCACCGCATGGGGTATGGTGAAGGTAAAAGTCATTGATCTTTTTGGTGAAGAGCGCATAACACCCGAATATGAGTCGTGCAGACAACTGGCCATTGAAAAAGGGGTGCCGGTGCGCATCATTTACGAAGAGGTCATCCGGGTAAAAGGTTTTGTGAAAGCGTGATGGCAAATAGTATTTTATGCCTTCTGTGAGCCAATCATTCACCTAAGTTTTAAGGAGTTTGTATGGAACGTGTGCTTTTTACCTCTGAATCGGTTTCCGAAGGTCATCCGGACAAAGTCGCTGACCAGATTTCCGACGCCATCCTCGATGGCATGTTGCAACAGGACCCCAACTCCCGGGTCGCATGCGAAACCCTGGTTACTACAGGAACGGTCGTTGTTTCAGGCGAAGTCACTTCAACCGCTTATGTCGACATCCAGGAAGTTGTGCGTTCCACAATCAGGAAGATCGGCTATACCCAGGCGGGCATGGGGTTTGATGCTGACGCGTGTGGGGTCATGGTCATGCTCCACAAGCAGTCGCCCGATATTTCACAGGGCGTTACCGCTGGCCAGGGATTGTTCAAGGAACAGGGCGCGGGCGACCAGGGCCTCATGTTCGGCTATGCCTGCAACGAGACCCCAGAACTCATGCCTCTTCCCATCATGCTTGCCCAGAAACTGGTGTTTCAGCTTGCCCGTCTCCGTAAGAGCAGGAAGCTTACCTATCTCCGGCCCGACGCTAAATCGCAGGTAACGGTTGAGTATGTGGACGGCAAGCCCAAACGCATCGATTCGGTCATTGTTTCAACCCAGCACGCGCCTGAGGCATCGCACGCGCGTATCCGTAACGATATCATCAAAAAGCTGGTTAAACCCGTATGTGGCAAATATCTCGACGCGAAAACTAAATATTACATTAATCCCACGGGCCGCTTTGTCATTGGCGGGCCGCATGGCGATACCGGACTCACGGGCCGCAAAATCATCGTGGACACCTATGGCGGCATGGCACGCCACGGTGGCGGCGCTTTTTCAGGCAAAGACCCCTCAAAGGTCGACCGCAGCGCAGCCTACATGGCGCGGTATATTGCCAAAAACCTAGTCGCGGCAGGCGCTGCCAAAAAGTGCGAAATACAACTCGCCTATGCCATTGGCGTTGCTGACCCGGTTTCCGTATTAGTGGATACTTTTGGCACTGGCGCGTATTCAAACGAGAAACTGTCCGCCGTGGTTCGCAAGGTCTTTCCGCTTAAGCCCGCTGGTATCATCTCGCATCTGAAGCTTAAAAAGGTGCGCTATTGCGAAACAGCGGCCTATGGCCACTTTGGACGAACGGGAGACAATTTTACCTGGGAAAAGCTGGACAAGGTGAATGCGGTTAAAAAAGAACTGAAGGCCTAATAAAAATTACGAATTTCAAATTACGAATTATTAGTTCGTAATTAAAACAGGAGACATGAGTGAAAGATTTTATTATTAAAGATATTGCCCTGGCCGCATGGGGGCGCAAAGAAATAGAGATTGCTGAGAAAGAGATGCCTGGTCTTATGGCTACCCGTGCCAAATACGGGCCCAAGAAACCTTTGAAGGGCGTGCGGATCATGGGAAGTCTCCACATGACCATCCAGACGGCGGTGCTTATTGAAACACTCGCTGAATTAGGTGCGAATGTACGCTGGTGTACCTGCAATATCTTTTCAACCCAGGACCACGCTGCCGCTGCCATTGCCAAGCGGAGTATTCCCGTGTTTGCCTACAAAGGCGAATCATTGGAGGAATACTGGGATTACACCTTCAAGGCGCTGACTTGGCCAAATGGCAAGGGGCCGCAGCTTATTGTTGATGATGGGGGAGACGCCACGCTTCTCGTCCACAAAGGTTTCCAGCTCGAAAATGGCAGCACCTGGGTCAACACCAAGTCAGCGAGTCATGAGGAACAGATCATCAAAAATTTACTCAAAAAAATACATAAAAAAGACAAAAAGGTCTGGCATCGCCTGGTGCAGGACTGGAAAGGTGTGTCCGAAGAGACCACTACGGGCGTACACCGGCTCTACCAGATGCAGGAAAAGGGAGAATTGCTGGTACCGGCCATCAATGTCAATGATTCGGTCACCAAGAGTAAGTTCGACAATATATACGGGTGCCGCCATTCGCTGGTCGATGGTATCATGCGCGCCATGGACGTCATGATCTCCGGGAAAATTGCGCTGGTATGCGGATATGGCGATGTGGGCAAGGGATCGGCTGACTCGCTCGCTGGCCAGAAGGCGCAGGTATGGGTAACAGAGATTGACCCCATTTGTGCGCTCCAGGCATGCATGGCCGGATATAAGGTGACCACTATTGAGGACGCGCTTCCCTTTGCGGACATCATTGTCACCACAACGGGCAACAAAGACATCATTACCGCCCAGCACATGGCCAAGATGAAGGACCAGGCAATTGTCTGCAATATCGGCCATTTTGACAATGAAATACAGGTCGACCGTCTGAACAAGTGGCCGCGGATAAAAAAGATCAATATCAAGCCCCAGGTAGATAAATACGTCTTTCCGGACGGCCATGCTATTTACCTGCTTGCTGAAGGGCGTTTGGTCAATCTTGGCTGTGCGACCGGCCATCCCAGCTTTGTCATGAGCAACAGCTTCACCAACCAGACCCTTGCCCAGATTGATCTCTGGACCAACAGGCGCGAGGTCGGCGTCTACCGGTTGCCCAAGCACCTGGACGAGGAAGTGGCGCGGCTGCACCTGGACAAACTTGGGGCAAAGCTCACCAAGCTGTCAAAGGAACAGGCCGAGTATATCGGTGTTCCAGTGAACGGGCCGTATAAGGCGGACCATTACCGGTATTGATTTTCGGGTGCTATCGGTCTGCGGGGGCGTTATTCAATTTGTTAAGGCCTGTATTGCGAGACTTAGGGGCGTCATTCATTTTAAGATTACCTCCATTGCAGAATGACGCCCGTACAGAAATCAGTCTTTCATAATATTGCCTGCCTTGCTGAATGATACCCATACAGGCTATTTTCTAGTCAATGATCCAGGCCCTTTCAGATCCCAAAGAAATAGCCAATGCCCAGCGCAAATTTGCCCGCATGTTGCGTGCGAACGCTGATGAGCGCATTAAGGCAAAGCTCCCCCTCGACGACAAACAGGTGTATGCGCCTGTCTTCTGGTCAGAGAAACAGAAGTTCTGGTATTCATGTATCACATCAGAAACACGGTTTGTGAATGCCTTTGGACTCGAAAAGCCGCGACCTAATAGCACAGTCTCAATTGCCTGCGAGATCAATGTCCCTGCGCAGGGCGCCAACCGGGCCGTGGGCGGCGCTTTTACGCGCCAGGGAAAGATCATTGCGGTTGTGCATCGGGGAAAAATGGGGGGCGGCCGCGAGACTATCGGCAAGTCGCTTTTTTTTACCCATTTTCTTGGCGCCAGGGCCATTATTACGGAAGAAAACGGGACATCGCCTGTTCTTGTCGCGGCTGAAATTACAAGCGAACATTTTATACGGCAGATTGGCCAGTTTGTCCGCGAAGTTGAGCGCATCAAGACGCTGGCGCTGCTGCCCGATATGCGGCCTGTCAGAGACTCTGAGACGATCCTTGTGTCCGCGGATCCGGATGCCATTGTTTCTGAAGGCCTTGGCCAGGCATGTGACCGCCTGATCGTTGCGCACTCCCTTGCGGCCCATTTTGCAGCCAGGGCATATACAGTGCGGCCTGCTGCCGGAAACCTGCTCTACGCGATTGACCAGTCTGGTGAAGTGCGCTATCTTGTTGCGTTGGTCTTGTCCCCTGATTTTACCGTATTGACCGCGTCTTTGGGTCGGCTGCTGCTGCTCAAAGCGCGCCTGTGCCGTCCTCTGCCACTTATCATGGTTCTTCCTCACGTTATGATCCCAGACAACGCGAACGCGTTATCGCACTACAATGTTTGCGGGGTGTTCTATGCCTGGCAGGGCAATGACATTGTCTTTGAAGGGTTATCCGAGGCGCTGTAAAATATTTGCCGGAGTTGCTGAAGAATCAAGGTTTGCGAGAAGTTTTTCCTGCTCTGGTGACAGTTTTTCCCCAACACTCCTGAAAAAATCGTTTTTTTTACCGGTTTCCGTGAAATGGGCAGCGGCCCACGCGCTGCCATACCCCATACCCAGCAACCGCGACAGGGTTGCGTGGCCATAGAGGATGAACGCGCTTTTCAGAAAGATATGATGCAGGGGCTGAAGCTCGGGAGATTGGAAATCGTCCACGAATTTTTGGCCTGCGGTGTTCATTTCCGTACCAGCCATCACCGGAAGTCCCAGAGCGTCGGCCAAGGCAACGGCGCTATACAGATTCTTGATTTTCAACGTGCGGTCGCCTGCGGTATACGCGCTATCGGGTATGACGCTGAAAGCGGCTGTGCCCGCATCCCGTGACACGGTAAGAAGCTGCTCCAGCTCGCGTTCGCCGTCAGACTGACCATCGAGCCAGCAATGCACGGGAAGGGCGCCTGAAGCGAGAATAAAACTGTTTGCATCCCTGAGCAGGGGAAACGCGTCCCGTTCCGGTTGCACATACCCTACGCCGCCTTTTTTCATGGTTTTTGCGCGTATTTTTCCCTGAAGTTTTGCACCATGTGGCAGGTCGAGTTTTGACGCGTCTTCGCCCAGTTTTCCAGACCAGAATATTCCTAGGGCCTCCATGTCATTGTTGAAATATGCTGCCGCTTTTTTCGCGTAAGCAATACAGATGTGGCGTTCAGTGGCGTTTCCCGAGGGAGTGAGTGGCAGCACTTCTTTTTCATAGTCCAAAACAACAGGGGAGAGGAATGCATTGACCTTTGCGAGCAGGCCCAGGTTCCGTTTGCCTGCCATGGCGCGCAGCCGGGCAAGGGATTCAATTGCGGCAGCAGGGAGTTTTCCCGGGGTAAATCCAATGCCAATATGGTAGGCCACGCCCGGTTCGCCCGGAGAATTGATCACCTTTGTCTCGTATTCGGGGACAAAGACGCGCGTTTCAATGCCCGTGCATGCGCGTAGACCCAGGAGCGCGGCAGCTTCCAGATATTCTGCCGCGCCGTCCATGTTGTCAAAATCAATGGTCGCGGCAATGACAAGGCCGCGTTTGCGCGAGAGCCAGGCGATTGCAGAGGGAGAATAACCGTATGTGTTGAATGAAAAAAAAGTATGACAATGGAGGTTTATCTCATCGCCACACGGGGGAAGAATTATTTCTTTTTGCTCAGCCAATACTGCAAGGCTTTGCAGGGCCTGTTTTCTTTTCTGAGGGTCAAAATCGTTCAGTTGCGCTTCGAGGTCGGGGATGGATGATGTCATATGTGTGTTGATGATAAAATAGATTCTTCAGGAAACAGAAAGAAAGGCCTGGTGTTCCATGGCTGACCTCACCCCCAAGGCACTCTTCCTAAAGATACCCCCTCTCCCAAGGTGAGAGGGGGGGAGCCGTGCTTTGGTGGTACGGTCTATCCGTGTATGTCTATGGTGCGATATGTCCCTGTTTTCCGGTGTTAAATTGCACATCTGTAATAATCTGTCTGGAAATGATGGGCATGGCACATGGTTCATAGAGGTCTGTCAGGGCAAACCTGTTGAATCCGCCCCAGCATATTTAACGAAATCACTGATTAATCTGGCTGGTGTATCAATTTGGAACGGCATATGACGGAAAAACTGGGAAAATGGTGTAAAACAGCACCAAAACAAGGTGCAAGTTTATTTGACAAGGTGATTGAAATGGTTTATCTTGCTTTAAACGACATAAAGACGACAAAAGGTCATGCAAAGATTCAAAACTATGAAACCAATATCTATCTGGATTCCCTCATTGGGGTTGGGTGACACTGTGTGCGCCACTCCTGTTGTCCGGAAAATCCGTGATATGTACCCAGACCGCGTTCTGGAAGTGTATTCATATTATCCTGAAGTTTTTGTTTATAACCCCTATGTAACGCATTCCAGGTTGTTCGAGGAGGCCCTTGAATTGAACGGGCATTACACGGAAATCAGAAAACATGAGCACGATAGATGGTTTTCTACGTTTTTCTCAACTGAAAATAAGCCAGTAATAGACCATGCGACAAACAGTATTATGGACGTCTGTTCGCTCATAGCCCTGAACACTCGTTTGGCTGATTGTGAGAAATGGCCTGAAATTTATTACACAGCCAAGGAAAAGCAATCTTTGTTGAAGAAACTGGACAACAAACCGAAAGATTTTTCCAAAACAGTGGTTATTCATCCCAGTAAAACATGGGCTTCCCGTACCTGGCCTTTTGAACAGTGGCAGGCTTTGACCGATTTGCTTATTCATGAGGGTTTTGAGGTGATTGCTGCTGGAAAGAGCGATCCAGTGCTTGAACGCAGGCGTACTTTGCCTGGCGAAGAAAATATGGGCATGCAAGTGTGTCCAAAAGGAGCAATAAACCTTATCGATCAATTGTCCATTCTTGAGACAGTCTGTTTGTGTTCCTTGAGTCTGGGGGTAATTACCGTGGACACGGGTCTTATGCATTTGGCCCTTTCCACAGATACCAATGTTGTCGGCATTTTCACGGTCATTGATCCCAAATACAGGCAGGTATTTCGACATGGCAGCTTTGATTACAAGTTTGCGGCTGTTGTGCCACAAGGAGAGTGCAGGTACTGTTCAGTGAATAGAAAGGACATGCGTCATGGGCTGCATGCCTGTGTTGTTGCCAAAGTCCCGACGTGTATGCCTGGCGCTGGGACTGTTTTTAGCACATTCCAAAATTTAATAGCATGGGACCACAATCATTTAACACAAAGGAGTTTTATGGAAAACCAGAATGTCACGGTCAATCCTGATGTTGTGTGCCAGCAGGCTTTGCAGGCGCAGCTCGAATCGTATCGCGCGCGGGAGGCTTATGATGTTGTATTGAAAAAATACAGCGACACGGTAGACATGCTTGTGCAGACAGTGAATTTGATGAAGAATAGGATCATTGAATTGGAGAACCAGATCAAGGAATCTGAGGCAAAGAAGGCGCAGAAAGCAGCGTAGTCAACAAATCGGCCTTTTCCGGTATGGTACCGGGGAGGGGAGTATAACTTTTTACAGGAGGTCTTTTTATGGCAAATTATCCAACAACCACCACCACGGCTTTTACTTCCGACATTGTGTTAACCAATGGCGGCAAGGCCGGCATTGGTACAACAGCACCGGCCTATCCCTTGGAAGTGGTTAAAGCCAATAATGGTGCTACCACCATGGCAGTGGAATGCTCAAGATAAGTGGAAGTGGTAATTCAATTATCATTGATAGCCCGTCTGTTCCGGCTTCCGAATCCAGCGATGGTGAACAGGGCCAACTTGCATATGACTATTCGTATTTATATGTACGAGTATACGACCCTTTAAATCATCTTCTCAAGTGGAGGAAAATTGCATTGTCGGCGATGTAGCTTAGCGATACGATGATGTCAATAAGGGCTGCAGTCAAAGAGATTGCAGCCCTTTGACTGATCCTTACGGCAATCTGAATAGATGGATGCAGATGTTTTGTCCATTCTGCCCAGCATCGGCAACTGCGAGTCTTCCACTTGAGATTGCCAAGCCTTGATTAAAACCGAACTCGGAAACACCGGTTCCTTTTACTCCAAACGAAGTTATAAAACTCAGATCAGAACCAAACACTCGAATAAGTCTATTTGTACAATCAGAAGCGTACAGGTTACCGTTATCATCCAGTTCAATGTCTCTAACGTCGATAAAGTCTGTTTCACCAGGCTGCATTACAGATATTCTGCCGAGTGAGTCGCCCATAGTGCTGAAAATGTCTATTCTTATTGAAGGGTAAGTAGCCGAATATACTCTGCCGTTTTGGGCCAAGATTGCATATCCGAACGCGACATTTCTTGACCATGATAAGGTTTGGGTTGTATCTGCGCTATATTTAATTATGGTGCTGTATCCCGAATCCGGTAGATCACCGAGTACGTAAATATAACCGTCCTCATCAACGCTGACATCGCCGACCATAAGATCGTTTCTGTCAATTTGCATTATTAAGTTGCCCAATGTATCTAGCTTTTGGATTCTGTGGCCCCGCCATGCACTTATGTAAAGGTATCCACTGTTATCAATATCAATACCAAATGGGTGTTGTTGGGCCGGGAATTCTACACTGCACTCGCGAATAAAAGTTCCGTTACTGTTGAATTTCATTATTTTGCTACGAAGACCGTCAACGACCCAGAAATTGCCAGCAGCATCCGAGACGATATCACTGGGACCACTTAATTGTCCTTCGGCTGTACCGGATTGACCGAAATTATTGATAAAGACATACGGGCACGCCATTGTAACGCTTCTAGGCGTACTTTTCACTCCTTCTGACATGTGCAAATCGACTGCGGTTACCCAATAGGTATATGTATTGCTCCACACACCGGAACTGTCCATATACATGGTATCAGTGATTGGCTGCTCATTGATTTTGACAGCAACGGTATTGGAATCAGAATTGGAGCGATAGACGTGGTATGATGTCACAATAGTAGAATCGCATTTGCTCCATCTGAGGGTTACGATTTTTCTTAACGAATCAAAGGAAAGGCTTACATTTTTTGGTATCGGTATCCCAGTGGATTCCAGTACAATCGTGTCAGCCATCATCTCATCCTGCGCAGCATGCACAGTCAGCGTGGTTTCAACAGAGGCAAATTCCGGCACAGTGGTCAACACAAGCGCCTGATACGAGCCAGGCGCAAGATTCTCCAAAGAGAACAGACCATGGGAATCAGTTGTAGCATATGTATTTGTCCCCAGCAGAATCACAAAAATATACCCGCTATCTACCCCGCCTTCGAGCATAGCATGGCCACGAAGCGTTCCGGGCGCATGCAGGGTATCTGACAGATTCAAGGAGTCATCAGCAACGATAATGGAATCCCTGAACGCCTTGCCGCTGTCTCCTTCGCACAACAGGTTATAGGTCTTTGCCGCAATGGTTACAATGCTGTACCTGCCATTCGCATCCGTTGTGGCGGTAACCGTTGCCGTGGCACTGGTACGCGGATTCTGGTTGGCAGGGTAAAAGGCCACAGTGGCATTTGCAGCAGGAGAGCCGCCGGGGTTATAAATCCGACCCTCGACAAAGGCATTGCCATGATCGTCTGTGCCACCAGCCACATCAGTGGGACCATCGGAACAAGTAAAAAAAACAGCGGCAGCAATAGCCGCGATTGCCAGCAAATACTTTTTCATATGCTCTCCTTGGTGCGTTTACGGGAAACAGGGAATAATTGAATGTTCATATTAAAAACCCGGTCAGATTCCTTGTCATCATCAACAATAAACGCGACCCTGCGCTTGAATTCCTGAATTTCACGTTTCAACAGCCCAAACCCTTTTTCCGAAATACCCAGAGTCATGCTCGAAACGTCCCTTTCCAAAGGCAAAAAACGGTCAATTGCCTGGACACCGAGTTTGGCGAATTCCGTATTCATCTTTCGAACGCCGAGAGAAACCACTTCAGGTCCTGTTGTTATTGAAGGATTTGTCTGAATATAGGACCCGTTCTTTTGTTTTGCCAAAAACCCCAGGCGCACCAGGATGTCCATGCTCTGGTGCGCCTGGCCTTTGGTTATTGGAGGGTGTACTGCTTTTGCCAAAGTAAGGTAATCGCCTTTCCAGTCCAAGGTGCAGGCAAGTTCACGGATAATAGGATTGTACCAGCATGAATAATAGTCATAATGGCTTGCTGGCACAATTTTACGGTCTACGTTGGGGGTTAGCCCACGCATTTGTTCGAGATACGCTTGTTTCTCGGACAGGTCTTTTGCCTGGGTGAATTTTACCAGCAGGGTGAAAAAGCGAGTTTCCGCTGGTTTGAGGCCAAACGCCCTGGCAAACGCGGATAGCGCCTTGCGTGAGAGGTTTCGTTTGCCTTTGACCACTTCCATAAACAGGGAAGGGGAGCGGATGCCCGCAAGGCGGTTAAATACCCTGTAAGAAAATGATGGGTTCAGCCTTTTTTTTTCAGCAAAAAGGTCCTTTAGAAATGCTCGATAATCGGAATAGGATTCAATTCGGTGCATGTTACAGACCTTTTACGTTTGCTTGTATGGTTCCCAAAGGGCTCATAAGTGTCTCCGTGTTCTTACCAATGAATATACCACGCTTCAAAGCAAAAGTCAATGGCATTATTAATTAAATGTACTCAAAAATGAGTACAAAATAAAATGAAAACTATTGTGTTATAGGGGGGGTAGAATATATTACATAAAGAGAATAGTATTGAAAAAAGAGTACGCTCAACACGGGAGGTTTTAAGTATGGGCCAAAAACATGAAGCGACAACGGCTTTAGTTCTTCAGAGAAACGATAACTCTATCAATGGAATCCAGGCACGCGATGGTGCGATCGAGGGAGGCGCAAACGAGATAAATATTTGCCCCTGTTCTGCTTGCTACATCGCAAAGAATGCAAAATATTATATTTCGATTAATTCCAATGAACTTCAAGCAGCACAAAAATAATATTTGTAATGCTATCTCATATGCTGGATACGGATCTTGCATTTTATTGGTAATATTTTGGATTTTGCATAATGAGATACTCCCGATTCAGGATCTTCCCAACCATCTGGCAAATGCGCATATTTTATTGAAATACAACACATCATTTTTCTTTAAATCGCATTTCACAGTACTTGTTTTACCATATCCATACATTCTTCAGGACATGCTTCTGGCATTATTAATGTTCGGAGGTATTTCGTTTGCCTCAAAAGGCTTGGTCCTAATTTCAATGGTAGCCATTCCCTTGAGCGTTTTCTATATGATCAAAGTCGTCCGTCCTGGAAAACAGTATCTTTGCTGGTTGTCATTGCCCCTGATGTGGAATATTCTTCTGTTTAAAGGAAATATAAATTGTCTCTTGGGATTTTCCTTGGCTTTTAGTGTCTTGGCTATGGTATGGAAAATACTGTTCGCCCTGGACAAAGTCTCTATAAAACGTTGGGCGGGCCTTTTTGTTCTTGTTTTTCTCTTATATTTGGCGCACCCTGCGCCCTTATTATTCTGCATAATACTGACGGCATTGATGCTTTTGTATAAAAAAATAAATTTAGGCCATATCAGTGCAAAATACCGTGTATTGTTCCTTGTTATAGCATCCGTGGGAGGGGTGGCTTTCTTGGTACTATTTAAGTATATGTCTGAAGATGAAAATGTTCATCTTGCCAGTGAATATGGAAAAATAGCTGAACTGGCAAATTTAATCACTTTCTTTCATAAATCAGACGCTTTGTTTTTAGTGCCGTATTTTACGGGCTTGGCCATATTGATTATTATCAGTCTTCAGGGAATTCGTAATGAGCCACTCCCGTTTATCATGTGTGGAATATTGATTGTCATGTATCTTCTGTCTCCAGTCAAAATTGGTGATTTTATACGCCCACATGAACGGATTCTCTATTTCGTCTTGTTTTTGTTGCCGATTTGTTGCATCAACATGAAATACATCCGTCTGGAGAGAATTGTGGTGCTTCTCCTTTGTTCGCTTACTTTTCTCAAGGCTTTCCATTATTTTACCATCTGTTCTGATTCGCTGAGTCCAAGCCTCAAACAGGCCCGAAATCTGCTTAAAGCTCTTCCGAGAGAAAAAAGGCTGTTACCCATCCATCGCGGATTGCCTTATGTTGAGAGAATTGGGGTTTGGGCAAATATTCAGGCTTATTATACCATCGATAATGACGGATACGTTCCTTCCTTGTTTTCAACGGAATATATGCCTGTTCGGTATCGTTTTAAACCCGACTATTCACCGTATTCTTCTTCTCTGATGCCGGAAAGATTAAAGAAATATGATTTGGTATTCGTGTGGGGAAAAACTGATGGTATTCAGGACACGCTTTTCAGATACGATTACTTTTTGCATGGCCAGATTGCCCAGTATAGTGTATTCTGTAAAAAATATTAATAAGGTGCAATAGCGAAGAACAATAGGACCTATTTTTAAGTTAGCCTTAATCACCAGAGCGTATTCACGGCATATTTCCCGATTTGGCCATCATCTGTCATTATCACCAATTTCTCACTCAATGCCTGGGCAATCAGGAGGCGGTCAAAAGGGTCTTTGTGTATCAATGGCAGCTTTAGGGTTTGCCCAAGATGAGTACGTGAAATATTGAGCCACCGGACGCTGTTTTCCTCCATGAGCGAATCAAGCGATTTTTCCCAATCCTTGTGCAGGGCCAGTTTTTTTGCTTGTATTTTCAGGCACATTTCCCAATACGATGCCAGGCTGAAGAACAGGGTATTGTCCAGATTGAGAAACGTTGACTTGGCCTTGTGACTGAGGCGAGTATCGCCGGAGAAAAGCCAGAGTAGTGCGTGGGTATCGATAAGAAGGTTCATTCGACATAATCTCTAAATTCAGCGGGCATGTCTTGGAAGTCGGGTGTCATTGATAGGACAAGGCCGGGCGCGCTGCCTATGCGCCGGTTGGCCCGGGCCGAAGGGAGTGCCACGAGTTTGGCAATAGGGGTCTTTCCGCGTGAAATAATGATTTCCTCGCCATGCTGTGCTTCCTGGAGCAGCCGTGATAAATTGGTTTTTGCCTGATGGACGGTTACTGTATGCATAATATAAATATAGCTAATAACGTTAGCTAATACAAGTGTTTTTAACCTGTCGTATTATTTTTCTTCGAGCCGTTTGAATTCGGCCGCTTTGATGCGTTCGAGCTCGAGCGGGTGGTCTTCGAGCATTTCGGCCTCTGATATCTTTCCTGTGATCCACGCGCGTTTGAACGGGCAAATGTCGATGCTGAGTACAACAAAGTAGAAGTGCCATACCAGGATGGCCAGGCCCGCAAGCACTGCCTCGTAGAAATGGATAGTACGCGCAATGTCCCAGCCCAGTTTGGTGAACCGTGCCATGAAGAAGTTTTCGAACCACATGAAGAGGCCCGTGGCGCCCATGATGATGGTGCCCCAGACCATTGCCCAGTATTCTGATTTTTCAATGTAGCTGAAACGGTCGAAACGGGGTTTTTCTTTCCTGAGGCCAAGGTTGTAGAGCACATACGCGAACGAGTCTTTGAGATCGCTGAATTTCGGGAAAATATCGCGTATCAGATTCCGGCCGCGTTTTGTAAAAATCGCATAGCCTATGTGATATATCCCTGCTAGCAGCATTGCAACGCCGGCAATACGGTGGAGCAGGGCGCGGGCAACAGCCACTTTGGGGCTTAACGCAAAGAGGGGGGCGGCCCACCACGAATCAGGATATCTGAGCATGAACCCTGTTATGACCAGGGTGATAAAGCTGACCAGAAGCACTCCATGCTGGAAGCGTTCGTTCAGGGTCATGCGCACGAATTTTTCGTTTCCATGGACTGGCAAAAGAGTTTTTTCGCGCCATTGGGTCAGTCTGACGCGGGTCCGTTTGATGAGATCAAGGCCGTTGTGGACGATCATGCCGCCGATAACCACAACGATGAAAGCGAGGTAGAGAAGCCTGATCCAGTAGAGTATGGCCGGGGTTTTAGATTCTGTAAATACATGCATGCGGCCCTGCAGAAAGCGGTCGTTTGCACCAGGATGGCACGAGGCGCAGGCAGCGGCCATAGAGTCCCGGTTTGCGTGTACTGCGTGAGATCCATGGCAATTGGTGCAGGTTGCCGATTGCGCTGAACCAGTACGCAGGGCCAGACCGTGGTAGCTTAAGGCAAAGCTTTTATACATATGCTGGTGGCACGAACCGCATTTCTGCGCCGAAGAGAGCATGGCTGCGGCATCGGGTTGTTCAGAGTGTTTGGCAATGGCGTGCGCGCCGTGGCAGCGGCTGCATGACGGGCCGTGGCCGTTTTTTCCATGAGGACTTTGACCAACGATTACCGCAATGTCATCATGACAGTTTGCACACTCAACCGCCTTGATTGCGCCGTACTGGGGCATTTCACCCGGGGTAAGGGCCTGGTGGCAGTCGGCGCATTCAAATCCCGCGTGCGCCGAATTTTTGAGCGAGTCGGAAAAGACGTTTTCAGCCGCGCACGGGATTGCGGCTATTAAACAGAGTATCAGCCAGCGGATAGGGTGCTCCTTATTTCAGCAGCGTGACGTTCTTCACCAGTGTTTTTCCATTGACCTGGGCCCTGACAACATAGACGCCGCTTGAAATACCGCGCGCATCCCATATCACAGCGCCGCCCGTATTGGTTTTGCCGGAGAGGTCAGCGACCATTTTTCCATTGGTACCAAAAATCTTGAGAGAATAGCCGCTGGCTTTTGCCGGCTCATTGGAAAACCTGTCCCAGAGCTGGATGGTCGCGGTTGGGTTGCACGGGTTGGGAGAAATTTTGAGGACCGCGTGGGCCGTTGCCATTGCGTTTTTCTCAGCCGCAACCGGTCCCTTGATATACGCCATCATATAGGCCGCTTTTGCAGGCTCGCCCTCCCTGCTTGCAAAGACGTTGTTCCGCGCGCTTCCCGAAAGGTCGATCAGGGCAATGCCGTACGAGGTCCCAGCGGCATAGGAACGGATAATGTCCCGTCCAATGCCAAAGGCATATTCCTGCGATTGGACAGGCGCCCCGCGCACCAGGCCTGTTGCCTTTACCTGGTAGGCGAGTGCGCCCAGTGCTGAATCGAGGGATATACCACAGACAGAGCCTGTCCAGCCCTTGGTGGTCTCGTCCCAGTCCGCGGCAATTGTGCGGGCATAGGCGTAGTAGTAAAAGGTGTCCGCATAGAGCGACGGCCTCATGAAAATGATCGCGCTGTCCGGGGTAAAGGCAAGGCCGCTCATGTCGAACTTCAGGAGTATAACGCCTTGATTGCCTGATTTGAGTTTCAGATAGATTGCGGAGCCCTTGGGCGCGGGATCATTGCATTCAAGATAGGTGTCGGCAACGACATCGAGCCTGACGCTATCGTCACGGGTCACGGTGGATGCGGCTGCCGCTGAGACAATGTTTGAGATTGCGCTGGTATTTGATCCATCCCAAGCCTTGATGGCGAAAAAGTAGGTTTGCCCGGCGGAAAGACCGCTGACAACCATGGTTTCGTTTGAGCTCGGGCTTTGTGGATTTGGCGGGTTTGAGACTGCTGTGGCAGCGCTGAAATTACCCTCGTTGATGGTCTCTGTTGAATACCGGATGTCGTACGATGAAGCAGTGCCGGTCGTATTATCGTCGCCAGTGGCTGACCAGCTCAGATTTACCGAACCAGGGAATGAGCCTGTTGACGCGGCAAGGTCAGTGATGGCCGCTGGGGCGGTAACATCAGCGGGCGGGTTTTGGCCTTCAATTACATATTTCACAATATCGTAGATTGCCATGGTAAGCAGATAGTTGCGGACCTCGTAGGCTCCGCCGCTTGCGCCGCCGTCGAGACAGTCATTGGCGAAGTCGCCTCCGGCGCACGTTTTTGGATGGGCCCAATCAGCCAGAAGGGTCTCTGCGCCGCCATGGTCCAGGCACCATTGGTGCATGTCGATGAGGGGGAGATTGTGATGCGCGGCAAAGGCGCGCAGTTTGTTATTGTATGGAATAAGATAGGTGTCAGGATCATGGGTGCGGGGTTCCCAGCCCAGACCAGCGGCGTTGTTGATGGGAGGAATGGTGGTAATGATGGGAATGACGTGGGCCGCGATGAGCTGGGAAATAATCTGCGCGTATTCAATGGTGTCGGGCCAGCAGTCGAGAGATGTTGTGCACGATGCGCCGCCCCAGCCGTTGCGTACGTTGTTTGTACCTATCATGATCTCGGCGGCCATAGGCTGGTCTCCCGCAAGCACAGTGGGCACTTGCTGGGCCACCCAGGCAATGGTACGGCCGCTTTCATTGCCGTGCGCTGGACCTTTGCTGTTTGCAAAGAGAAGCCAGCCATTCCGGTTGAAGGTGGTGTCTTTGAAGGCATTGATTGCCGTTGCTGTGCTGATACCTGAGACCGGACTGTTGAGAGGTTCCCAATGCTGGGCCGTATAGGTAAGACTGTTGCCGAAAGTTGCCACACGGTAGGTGTTGCCCGACCAGCCAGTGTGAATGGTGCGCAGGTTGTTGACAATGGCCTGGGTAAATTCAGCGCAATAGTTGTCTATGTCAGTTGATGAACCGCCTTTTAACTGCCCGAATGTTGCGGTTGCGGCGCACGCGAAGAAAAAAAACGCTCTCCAGCATGGAATTTTCATACGAACCCTCCTGGTATACCAATAAATATATATTATTTGTCAATAAAATGCTGGATTACACCAGCCCATAAAGTCTGGTATGCCTGTTCCCTGTATCATCACGATCCTGTGACCGTCTCCACCATGGCTTTGAACTGTTCAAAGCATTGTAATCCCGCGCCGTGGATGTATGGCGAGGCTGAAGGCGCTACTATCAACCCTTTATGGTCGTCGAAAACTTGCCGGATGAGCTGCGCGGTTTCTTCCCGTATTTCGCCGGGTGAACGTTCGTAAAAGTTGGCGATCTGGATGTTGCCGTTCATGCAGGTCTTTCCCCGGATGATCGCCTTGGCTTCCGCGGGTGTCATGGTGTCAGTGGGCGCCCCCTCGATAGGGTGAAGTACGTCAACGCCCATATCCACAAAATACTTCAGGACGCTTTTGAGCGCGCCATGGCAATGGATGTAGATACGTCCGCCTCCCTCGTGAATCAGATCAATGATGGGTTTGTCGTATGCATAATTGAAATCAAGGAAATCCTGCGGCCCATGCAGGGGCGGTACCACCATTTCTTCGCCTTGCATGTTGAAGTACGGACCCAGTTTTCTCTCATGGATGAATTTGATGCGGTTTAAAAGGATGGTCATTCTGCGTTCGCATAGAGCATGGATAATGTCCCGGTCTGTGATCGATAGAATAGCGAACAGTTCCGAACCCATCAGTTCCGCGGCAAAACCCGCTGGATTGGAACCCAGGCGTACATCAACAATACCCCGGTCGCCCATGGCTTGGTCCGCAATAAAAAAGGGCGTGACGTCTCCGCCTGTTTTTGGCATGGGCAAAGAGAGGTATTTTTCCGCGTCTTTCCGGCTTTTCAGCAGGTATTGTTCAGTCATGGGCGGTTGACCGGGCAGGTTGGTCTTTTCCGCGGCGGTCAGGTCGCCTTGGGGTGTATGCAGCACAGTAACAAACCGGTCACAACCATTTTTGGCTTTTTCCACAATGTGGTCACCAGGGTATTGTGTTTCCAGGAGATTGGAGTCTATGCCCCGCCGCGTGAGATCCGTATTTTCTTCAAGATATGCTTTCAGCGGATCATAGGTCGGGTCATTTTGGGGATATGACTCCCGTGTCTGCACTGCTGGCCGGTCTAGTTCCTGGTGGAAATAACAACGACGCAGCCGTTCATGCGAGGTCATGTATACTGGTTCCTTGCGAACATGTTTCATCTGATGAGAAAAAGTTTCGTAACAGCCTTTTTTCCGCCGCATTCTATAGAGGCAACATACAGACCCGAAGCTACAGAACGCGCATCCCAGGTAATTGCCGTGTTTCCCGTGGCCTTGGTTTGCGCTGGAATGACTTTGATGAGCGAGCCCTTGACGCTATAAATCCTTATGAGGGCTTTTTCGCTTTTTAAATTCGCGTTATGTATCTGAAGTACGGTGAAAGGGTTAAAGGGATTGGGGCACGCTGTTAGAGACAACGCTTTTCCATTGCCGGAAGCGGAAAGCTGGCCGCTGCGCATCATGGGTTCTTCAATAGTTGTACTGTCGTCCTCTGAGTTGAATACGATGTCCCTGCTGGCGGATACGTTTCCGACAGGGTCTTTCAAGGATATTTTACAGTGGTAGTCCGCGTTGTTTTGCAGATTTTCGCAATAAAACCTGCGGAACATTGAAAAGAGTTCCTGGTAGTCTTGGCTCTGTGCGTATGTTTCCGTCTCACCCCATTCAATTTTTGCTTTTGTAATCTCAGGCTCCGTGTTAGCAGCGGACCAGACATCGATTCTTTTGCACAACTTCGTATACATCCTTATTTCAGGAGGATAATTCGAATCCGCGTATTGTTTTACCGTGCTGTCGCCGATTGTATTTACAAAGATACTGTCAATGACCTGATAGCTGCCTTCGGGATATTTATTTACTGAAATCTTTATCTTATACGTACTGTCCTCTTTTAACCCGTCTAGTATGAATCTATATGTGGAGGATTCATAGGCGACATATCCTGTGCTGTTTTCGTAGGTTGAATTTTTGCCCCATGCGATAAGGCAGCTTGCGCCCGCGCCCCATTTGTTCGGATATTCCACTTCAACGATGCGTGCAACCTGCCGTGTCATATTTATTGCATCGAATTCAGGCAAATGCGTGTCGAATAAGGCTGTTTTACCCTGGTAGTGGGGGCAATAGAGAGGGTCTCCACCATTGGCCGTCATCCAGCAGAGGTAGGGGTCTGAAAAATAGGAAGCTTCGCCAAATGTATATCCATGAAAAATCGCCCACAGCAGTTTCTCGGGTTGTGTATGGCCATTTAAATACGGTTCGCCAACAACGCCGCATCCGGCGGTAAGACCGTGTTTAAATGCGCCGTTGAGAAAGGTCATATAACTGTCTGAATTCAGGTCGCAGGCAATAGATCCAGGGAGCCATTCCCATGAGTCGTTATAATGTTGAAAGTTATACCATCCTCCGTACCAGAGTGCGTTTGGGGCCAGGGCAGCGCTGGAACCATCGGAAAAAACAGCGCTTGTGGAACCTATATTTGCGCCTGTTGGTTCCCATTTGCGTTCATATCCGGCGGTGTCGACGAAATATTTTCCATATGCCATGTCCTTGTCCGCGTTGCCATAGCTTCCGTACCCAAATGGGTAGGCGGCCAGATCAGCGTCTGAGTACGTTGCATATCTGGAATCGACATACCCTATGCCGTTATAATATCCCGCTCCAGGGAAAATATATTTCTCGCCATATAAGGTCATTTCAATAAGGTCTTTGGTCTTTTGGACCGTTGAAGCTTCTAAACGGCATACAAGGTACATGTTATATGTGTTTACCTTGTACTGGGTATGGTTAAAATGTCCATTGACACTTGCGCCAAGGACGCTGTTTTCATAGTAGGGGTTTGTTTTTGTGGAAAAAGAATATGGTCCGCCCGTGCTCCCTAACGCGTATATGGCGGCGATTTTATTGTCCAGGGACTGGCCGCTGGCATAGCCGGTAACGCGGAGCGGCACGCCTTTGCATAAGACAATGTAGACAATACTATCCTGGCCAATTGAGTCAATCTTCGCCCTAATGGGGACAACTATCTGGTTGAAGAAAGCGGTATCGCCAATGTAATTATTCGTGTTGGCCGTGGTTACACTGCACATATTCTGTGATGGAATTGAACGGCGGCTGCAATAGTACTGGGCGATTTCCCATGAGTCTTTGAGTCCATTCTTGTCCGCGTCGCTGCTGTTTGTGTTGTAGACAACCAGCACTCTGGCCGGGCCGGTAATTGCGTCTTGTCCATAAGGACACGCTGCGATCGCCACAAGCGCGATAATAAGGTAACGCATGAAAAACTCCTTTGCAAAAAGATACGCTTCGGTCGCGCGTCTCGCATCCGGCCATTCTCGTACGTGCTTTGGCTGACGGCCGGACTTCTCGAACTGACTCCAAGAAAATAACCCTTTCGTACATGCAAAACAAGTATGAACTCAGCGGTGCTGAGTTCATTGAATTTGATGGGATTTGGGAGGCGGGTCCCGCTCACATCTCTGGAAGTATTTACCTGGTTCAAATTTTACTTGAAGATTAAATACTTAACCGATCCAATAATAAGACGATGATTTTAAATTATATGAGACAGAGGGTGCGTTAAACAGGTTTTGGTCTGTTCATTGCATATAGCATGATTGATAAACTATGCCTATTTCAACTATTCAGCCCCATCTTGTCGTCAGCCAGCAGGCCTATTCAAGGGCCAATCTTTTTGATGATATGAAGAAAGGGAAAAAAACAGGTCCTGATCCGGCCGTGCAGCAGCAGGCAAAAATTTCACTTGAAACCGAACAACTCCCATCCGTGCAGGCGCCGGAAAAGCCCAAACCCAACTCCATCCCCTTTAAAGCTGGATTTGTGTTTGAGTACACGAGTGGAAGCGACAATACTCCCATAGCCATAACTATTTCAGACAGAAAAAACGTCAAGGTTGAGGCGCGGAACGGCGTGGACATCAGCGACAGGAGAAAGATGATCCGGGGCCTTGTGCTCATGGGATTCGGCGAACTGGCGCGCGCTGATTTCAACGAACGCTATGGCAGCGAGGATGGCGGTATGGATCGCGTGCGTCAGGAAATCACCGGCATGGGGCTCAACCCGGACCTGCCTTTTGGCTTGGGAGACAGGGCTTTTTATTTTACCGCGAAAAATGCGCTGAATGAATACAAGCCCGTGGACATCCAGGGCTAGGGCCACGACCATAAAGTTTTTAGTGAAGAAATTTTCCGGTCACAGCGCTAGAGTTCGTTGATGAGCAGCGGTTTGTGGCCCTTGAATGTGGCGTTGATGTAGTTGATGCCGATGATTTCGGTTTTTTTTCCCGGTTCAATATTTATGACCAGCCGGTCCACATACTCCCTGCAGATGAAGAACCCGCGTCCATGGTGGTCAAAGATACCTTTGGGAAGGCCAGCGGCGTCTTTTTCAATCTGCCTGCCCAACCAGTAGAGCACCTTTTCCTTGCTCAGCTTGCCGCCATTGTCCGTGATTGATATGGCGTATTTCTGGCCGTCGGTTCCGAAAAACATGTCGACTTCACCACTTACTAACGTAAAATTTGTGTTCCAGGTCGCACGGTCTTCAGGATCAAAGTTTTTAACTCCATAAAAGATGGCGTTGTTCAGTAATTCGATAATGACCAATTGGAGGTTTTTCTGAGCCTTGGCAACTGAAAGCTGTTGAATGGGTATGAGTGAATAATCGTTTGTTTTTTTCGGGTCGAGAATGGGCACAGCGGTGATGGGACATCCCTCTGCCAGGAACTGGTTGAGCCCGAAAATGTTTCCTGAAATGAGCGTTCCCACAATGGTGGAAACCTCTTCCAGATTGAAAGGGGCGGTCTTGGTAATGATATTGGTGATACCATAGGAAAGAGCGTAGGAAAGGTACTCTTCGACATTGTACGCGGTAATAAGCACGCGTTTGATCGAGGGATAGAGCTCTTCAACCTTTCTCAGGAGCTCAAACCCTTTCATGCGGGGCATGTTGATGTCTGAAAGTATAAGGGAAAAATTGGAATTTATTTCAAGCAGCTCAAGCGCTTCGACCCCATCGCACGCGGTGACGACCTGATATCCTTCGGTTTCCAGGTAATCTTTCAATACTTCACGGAGCGAACTTTCATCATCGACGACAAGGATGCGGTCCATGAATAAAAGTATAGCAACTGGAGAAAAAGGGTGTCAATGAAAAAGTGACGGTACCTCGTCAAGGGATGAGATACCGGGCTATCTTTTCCGCCAGCGCGTCCTGCACCTGCGTGAAATCGTAGAAATGTTCAGCCACCTTCTGCCGCACTTCAGCCACTTTGTCAGCTCGTACATCGGGTTGGTTTTGCGCAAAGATGGCGATCTGCGAGAGGTCGTCCGCGGGGGCGGATTGGACGCCGCTTTTTTGGAATGAATCAGCCGGCGCCGGAACATTGTTCGCGGCTCTCTTTTTTTCAGTTCCAGAGGACTTGTCCGCCTCTTTTTTAAGGCTGTTGAACCTGAGTTCGCCAAGAAGATTTTCTATATTCATATGTTTTTCCTTCGTTTTTAAAGGGTTTTTCTCCGTCCTTGGAGACCCGTCCGTCCTTGGATAACCCTTTGGTTACATTATCGGTAAAATTAAAGCTGTTCTTTAGCTTAAAATTAAATGGTTTTTAGCCCCGGAATTTTTTCATCCGTTCGAGGGCCGCATGGGCCTGTTTTATTTCAGTACCGGGAAAGAGGTATTTGCAGTAGAGCAGGGATTTTATGTTGTTTATTTTCATGAGCGCTTTTATCATGTTTTGCCTGACATCAGGGTCGCGATCAATACCATATTCGCCCACAAGGTCCAGAAAGGGCTCTTCCTGGACCTGGCCCAATTCGCCCAAGACCCATCCGGCGGTCGCGCGCATCCATTTGTTCGAATCCTCGAGCATTTTGCACAGATCACCCGCGATTTCCTTGTAGCCAAGGGAATAGAGCGCCTTGAGCACATTACCGCGCACCCGGTTGTTTTTGTCTCCCCGCATCTTCAGGAGCGAGGAGATGACATTGGTATTGCCTACGGCTTCCATGGTCTCAACACCGTTTGCGCGCACGCGCGGGTCAGGGTCCTGAATGACCCGGTAGATAATGGTAATGTCCTTGTGGCCCAGCATGTTCTTAAGGATGCTGATGGCGGTGGCGCGCATGCGTTCGTCCGGGTCGGTGAGCATTTTTGAGACTGATTGCTTGATTTTCTCGTCCTGGCCCAGAAGGCCAAGAACCTGGAGCGTACGCAGCCTGTTTTCTTCGTCCTTGGAATAGAGGTCATCGGCAATGCGGTCAACGACCGCGGGATTGAGCCGCTTGAGGATGGTGGCAAGTCCGTCTTTAACGTTCTTTTCTATGTCACCCCACGATGAAACCAGTTGGGTCTTAATCAAGTTTGCCGAGCTCATGATGGCCTGGCGGACAATGGCCTTGTTCGGGTGCTTCAGCAGGGCCAGCATGGGTTTGACCAGTGAGAGCGCGCCCTCGTCCTCCGCTGTCCGCAGCGCCTGTACAATCGTACCTTCGTCACCGGTCAGGAGAATGGCGTTGAATTGTTTGTCATCCATACACGTAAATTACGTTAACAAGAGCTTTCAGTTCAACTGTTTTATGGTGAGCCAGTCGATCATCGCCGGGACAATGTTGGCCAGGTTCCGCACCCGGGAATAGAGGAACTCCCTGCCTGGCCCGCAGGCAAAGAAAGGAACTGGATTTTGAGTGTGCTGTGCTATTGAAAGGTCTTCCAGGTTCCCGTGGTCGCTGGTCAGGACAAGCGTTGTATCAGTCGGCAATCCCGGATACATCAGGTGGACGAGATAGGTTTCAAGGTTTTGGAGGACCCGGGCTGCTGCTATGCTATCCTGCTGGTGGCCCGCGAGATCGGTCTGGAAGTATTCAAACAGCGTCAAGTGGTGTCTTTCAGCGATGCGTATAAGATTTTGCGCGGCAAGCGTGGGACTGATGACAGGGACAGGAAAACCTTTTTGTGACGCGATTTCATTCGTTATATCCTGATACACGGCATTACCTGTCTGCAGATCTCGTATGAGCCTGACCTGGCCTAGCCCGCTGAGCGCGGCTATGGTTGTCGCGGACATGTGCCGTTCCAGTCGTATGGAAACTTCACGCAGAGTAGAGCAGAGGTATCCATTGGCAAAGGTCCCGCTCAGTCCGCGCTCTTTTAATTGGAGATATACATTTTTTTCCTCGATGATTTTTTTTAGCGCAGGACCCGGGAAACCCGGAAAATGGCGGCCAATCTCTTTTTGCGCATTGACCCCGCAGAGAATGCTGGTTTGCCCGGTGGCTGATTGGGGCAGGCCAGGAACTTCCATCACAGCATCTATGGAAATAGATTTATCATATACTAAATTAAATAGTTCGGGAAAGGACAGTGAAGAGACTGGATTGTTTTTTTCCGGGCAAAGGCTTTTCCCAAAACCATCAATAAAAAGGAAAATGATTTTTTGCATGGTTAATCTCTAAATGGTTAAGTTATCGATTAAGTAAAAGTTAAGAAATTATTAAAGCGGTCGCAAAGTATTCCGATATTTTTAAAGGAAACAAGCAAAAAGTATGAAAGGAGGTTGAAAAAGGAAAAAAGGTTAAAGAGGTTAATCGATTAAATTCTGCAAGGATGCAGAGAAGTTACTAAACCAAACAAGGAGGTTTTTTTATGCGTATCAATCACAACATTTCCTCAATGATCACTCAGGGAGCTTTGTATCAAGTAAACAAAGGCCTGAATGTATCCCTGGAACGTCTTTCAACAGGTTTGCGGATCAACCGTGCAAGCGATGATGCCGCAGGTCTGAGCGTATCTGAACAGTTGCGTACGCAAGTACGCGGCATGCACCAGGCAAAGGCAAACGCACAAGACGGTATTGCGTTGCTCCAGATCGCTGAAGGCGCTGCGAACGAAATCGAATCCATGCTGCAGAGAATGCGCGAACTGGCTGTCCAGTCGACCAATGACACGCTCACGACCACTGAGCGCGCGTATACCAACCAGGAATACACGGCGCTTATGAGCGAAATCGACCGCATCACCAATGTGACCCAGTACAACACGCAGACCTTGCTCGATGGACAGCTCGGTTCTTTTGGCGCTACCGGCAGTGGATCGTGCATATTGCATATTGGTCCTAATTCCTCGTCGAATGACCAGTTTTCAGTAAGCATCAATGGCACTTCAATTGGCGCTTTGGGTCTCACCAGTTCCAGCGTCACCACGCAGGTGCGCGCCAACAGCGCGCTCACGTCCATTGATGTTGCGATCAACTCGGTCAATCAGTTGCGCAGCGACCTTGGCGCGTACATCAACCGTCTCGAGCACGCTATCAACAACCTGGACAACCAGGAACACAACACACAGGCTGCCGAATCTTTGATACGCGATGTTGATTTCGCGTCAGAGACCTCGCAGTTCACGCGCAACCAGATCCTCACGCAGTCGGCGACCGCCATGTTGGCCCAGGCTAACGCGATCCCGCAGAACGTGCTGGCCCTGTTGCAGTAAACGCGAGCCAGACATTTCCGGCCGATTATCACGGCGCCCCCGCATGGAGGCGCCTTTTCTTTTTTACGGCCTTTCATGTTGTGCTTCCCGAGACCCAATTATTATTTTGATGTCCTATTGTTCCCGGAGAGGTGTCCGAGCTGGTTCAAGGAGCACGACTGGAAATCGTGTATCCGCCGAAAAGCGGATCGCGGGTTCGAATCCCGCTCTCTCCGCTTTGAAATTAATTTTGCCGTGCTAGACGGGGAGCTAGCGGTGCCCTGTACCTGCAATCCGCTCCAGCAGGGTCGACTGCCCGTGTTCGAGGATGTTTTTCCGCTCGAAAGGAGAGCGTCTTTCCGGCGTTGATGGCCAGGTCCCGCGCAATGAAGGCTTGTGAACCCCGCCAGGACCGGAAGGTAGCAACGGTAAGCAACCACCTTCATATGGCGCGTTTCAACGTGGTCGGAGCCGGGATGGCCTTTCTTTTTCCTGTGGAGAGCTTTCGACAGCCGGGCGCACGGCTTTTTTAACATATCATACCATGGCATATCTTGTCCTTGCGCGCAAGTGGCGCCCATCCACTTTTGATGATCTTGTTGGCCAGAAGCATGTGGCCCGCACCCTTGAGCGTGCCATTGCCACAAAGCGCATTGCCCACGCCTTCCTGTTTACGGGCACGCGCGGGGTGGGCAAAACCACCTCTGCCCGCATTTTGGCCATGGCGCTCAACTGTGAGACCGGACCCACGGCACACCCTTGCGGCGAATGCTCTTCCTGCCGCTCCATTAAAAGCGGCCAGGGGCTCGATGTCATGGAGATCGACGGCGCCAGCAACCGCGGTATCGACGATATCCGCGAACTGCGCGAACAGATAGGATTTACTCCAGCAGGCGGAAAATTCAGGATTGTCATCATCGATGAAGTGCATATGCTCACTAAGGAGGCTTTTAACGCGTTGTTAAAGAGCCTCGAAGAGCCGCCGCCCAATTTTATTTTCATTTTTGCCACCACAGAACCGCAGCGTGTTCCTGAAACCATCCTTTCGCGCGTGCAGCGCTATGATTTCAAGCGTATTTCTCCGGCCGACATTCTCGGGAGACTCAAGCAGATCTGCGATGCCGAAAAGGTAACGTACGAGGAGGAGGCGCTCTCCCTGGTGGCGCACAAGGCGAATGGTTCCATGCGCGATGCTCTCACGCTCCTCGACCAGGTGATACCCTTTTGCGCCAATGGCATTACCGCGGCTGAGGTCAGGTCTGTCTGCGGCCTGGTCAATGCCGACATGTACCGCGGCCTGCTTGCGCGGATAGGGGAGCGAGACGAGGCGGGCCTGCTTGCCGATGTTGCTGGCATATTCTCCGGAGGATACGACCTTGCCGAATTTACCAATGGGCTCGAGGAACATCTCAGAAACGTTCTCTGCGCCTCCATCGAAGGCGTCCGGAGCGAGACCCTGGGCATTTCCCAGCAAACCTTTGAAAACTGCAGAAACCAGGCTAATACATTCAACCGGAACGACCTGCTGCGCATGCTCGAATTGGTATCGCGTCTTTCAACCAGCATTGCGCGCAGCTCAATGCCGCGGTTTGAACTGGAGGCCGCGCTTCTTAAATTGGCCCGCATGGACAGCTCCATCGACATTGCCGCGTTTATTCGCGGGACCAATGCTTTACCACAGGTAAAAAAAAAGAGTGAACCCCTAAGTGAGCCTGTTTCCCAGCCCGAACATCCTGCTCCGCCGTTGCCAGGCCCAAGCGTACAGGCATCGGCAGCGCGGGTTATTGACCCTGCTTCGATCAAGCACGAATGGAAGGGCCTGGTGGCCGCTTTAATTCCCCAGAACATGCAGGTAGGCACCTATCTTACCTATTCATTCGTCATCTCGTCAAGCGAAAAAGAACTGCGGATCGGTCTGCCGGACAACCAAAAATTCCAGCTTGGACAGTTGACCAAGCCTGAAAACATGAAAGTGCTCAAGGATTTTTTAAGAAACAGCGGCGGCTACGACGGCGCGCTTTCGTTTGAGGCGGTGTCCACTGAAGAGTCAAAGAATTATCTCTCAACCAGCCTTCCTCAATTCGAAAAAAAAGACCTTACCAGCGCGGAGCGGCCAAAGAAGAATATCAACGAGGCAATGGCCAAGGAGCCGGTTATACACAAGGTGCTCGATGTTTTTAAGGGAGAAGTAATGTAAGGATCGAGGAATGAGGCTAGAGGCTGAAGGCTGCTTTGAACTTTCTCGTTCCTCGCGCCTCGATCCTCGTTCCTGGAATTGCATTCCAGCAAAAGGAGTTTCAATGGCAAAAGGCATGAAGGACATTATGAAACAGGCCCAGCGCATGCAGCGGGAAATGCTCAAGGCCCAGGAAGACCTGGCAAAGCAGGAATTCATCGGCGAGGCCTCAAGCGGCATGGTGACGATCACCATGAACGGTCAGATGGAAATCACGAACATTGCGATAAAGCCCGAGGCCGTTGACCCCTCTGACGTGGGCATGCTCGAAGACCTTATCATGGCCGCAATCCACAACGCGCGCGAAAAGGCGCAGCAGTCTTCTCAGGAAAAGATGTCGGGCCTCACCGGCGGCTTAAACATTCCGGGTCTCATGTAAATGGACTTTTTGCCCCAGGCTTTCCGAAACCTTATTGACGAACTTGCCCGGCTGCCCGGCGTTGGCAGAAAAACAGCGCAGCGGCTCGCCTTCCATATCATGCGGCGGTCCGCTGAAGAGGCGGGCCAGCTTGCAGCGGCCATTGTGGCCGCCAAAGCCGGGATTAAACCCTGTTCACTCTGCGGCAGCTATGCTGACACAGACCTCTGTCCTATCTGCAGCGCGCCCAACCGGAACCCCAAAATCATCTGCGTGGTCGAGAAGCCGGTTGATATCCTTGCCATTGAACGGTCCGGCTACTACAAGGGCCTCTACCATGTGCTGGGTGGCGCCATATCCCCACTCGACGGCATAACGCCCGAACAGCTGAATATCCAGCATTTGCTTCAGAGAGTCAATGGGTCTGACTGTGAAGTTATTCTCTCCACGGGCACCAGCACCGAGGGCGACCACACGGCCCTATACCTAACGCGTATTCTCAAGGAAAACGGGGCCAAGGTAACGCGCATGGCGCGCGGCATTCCCGCTGGTTCGGACATTGAATATGTCGATGAGGTGACCTTATACCGCGCCCTTGAGGGCCGGACCGAACTTTGACGCGTTTATGAGATTCATAGCCTACTGTATTGGCACATTTTTCTTTGCGGGCAAGGCACCCATTGCGTCCGGGACCGCGGGCTCGTTCGCGGCCCTGATTCCCCTTGCCGCTGCAGCAATGTTCGCGCCCGCGCCGCTGTTTTCAGTCATTCTTTCGTGCGGCATACTATTTTTTATTGCAGCGGGCATTCCCGCGGCAGCCTATATTGAAAACGCCGAGGGTGTTCGCGATCCCGGGATTGTGGTCATTGACGAAGCCGCGGGCCAATGGGTCACTTTTCTTTTTGTCCCGCCAGCGGTCATTATCGCCCACTGGTGGGTGCTGCCGGCGGGGTTTTTTCTCTTTCGTTTTTTTGACATTACCAAGGTCTTTCCCATTCGCAGGGCTGAAGACCTTCCCGGCGGGGTGGGCATTATGATGGACGATGTGCTTGCGGGCATGTACGCGTGCGCGCTCCTCAACCTTTTAGTCCGGTTTGCCGCATGAAGCCCGTTTCAGCCTGCATTCTTACCATTGGCAATGAGCTGCTCTTTGGCGAAACCATTGATACTAACGCGGCGTTTATTGCCCAACAGCTTACGGCAGCAGGGGTAAAGATTGCCCGCAAGGCAACCCTTCCCGATACTATTGCCACTATCGCACAAGTTGTTAAAAACCAGGAAGAGGATATCTGTATAATCACCGGCGGTCTTGGCCCAACGGACGATGATCTCACGCGCCAGGCGCTTGCCCGGGCATTTAACACCAGGCTTTTTCCTAACCAGCGCCAGGCAAAGCGCATCGAGGCCTTTTTCAAACGCTTCAAGCGGCCTATGGCGCAGAGCAACTATGTGCAGGCGCTTGTTCCGCAAGGCTTTGCCGCGCTTGACAATGATTTTGGCACAGCGCCCATGCTGTTCAGGAAAAAGCCCTTTATCTGCGTTCTTCCGGGCGTTCCCCGCGAAGCGCGCAATCTGATGACCAGCGCCGTGCTTCCCCTTGTGCAATCACATTTCAGGCTTACGCCTATTGTCCACAAGGAGATAAAAACAACGGGAATTGGCGAGTCATCGCTGTTCGATAGGATAAAAGATATCGCGGTCCCCGCGTCTATCACTCTTGCCTATTTGCCGGAAATATCCGGGGTTGTTGTCAGGCTGTCGGGCAGGAACACGAAAGCCATTGTTCCCCTGAGAAACAAGATACGGGCGCGGTTGCGGGAATATATCTATGGCAGGAGAGGGGATACGCTTGAAAGTGTTATTCAGCGCATATTCATACGAAAAAAACTCACCCTTGCCCTTGCTGAATCGTGTACTGGCGGGCTCATAGCGTCAAAACTGGTCGCGGTCCCGGGCAGTTCGCGTTATTTTTTAGGAAGCGTTGTCTGCTACAGCAATGCTCTTAAAATAAAAATGGCAGGTGTTCCAAAAAGAGTTATTCAACGCTATGGCGCTGTCAGCGAAGAGACGGCATTGGCAATGACGCAGGGAATCAGGAGAAAAACAGGCGCAGGCGTGGCTCTTTCGGTCACAGGCATAGCAGGGCCTGGCGGCGGCACAAAGAAAAAGCCTGTGGGGACCGTTTGTATCGCGTGTGTTTCCGGACACAAGCGGATTGTTGAGAAAATCCAGCTCTTTGGCGGCAGATCTGCGATCCAGGAAAGAGCGGCGTATACCGCGTTGAATTTCATCAGGAAAAGCGTGCAATAAATCATCGGTAAAGCGGAATTTTTCTCGTAGAAACCAAGTGTAAAAGAAAAGGCCCGGCCAGGAATTCCGGCAGGGCCCTTTCCATAGGATATAATCAGCAGATAGTCTTACGATGCTTATTTCATGAGCATCACTGGCTTTGCTGTCACCCTGTTTCCCGCCTTGACCCGGACAATATACAGGCCGCTGGGAAAACGTGCTGCGTCCCAGATGATTCCAGCGGACAATTCATAACTGGTGGCGTGCAGTTTGTCGACCACTTTCCCGTGAACAGTGCATATTTCTATTTCAACCGTCTGGTTCCCGAATCCTGGGTTCTGACTCCTGATTCTCGTTACAGGATTGAACGGATTTGGCGCTATTTCAAGGGCAAGGATCATTTTATCAATCATGGCTTTTTCCAGTTCCGTGTTTTCCTGGCTTGCAACGGACATCGAATACCACAGGTTATGGCCTGTGAGCGCGCTTACCGTATATGCCGCCGTGCTATCGAAACTTTGCTGTACAGAACCCGAGTCAGTGGCATTGATAATGGTGACCGGACTTTCCTGCATTGGCCTGTCCGGTTCCTCGTAATGAGCGTATATGCGGATCATATTGACATTGTTCGTGTATTTGACCCACACGCTTTCAGGAGCATTGGCGGTGATTATCGCTGCGCGGCCCCAATCATACGTTGCGCCCGCAGGGCCAGTGGTGAAAATGACCGAGGTGTCGAATTGCGCTTCCCAGTGACAGTCCCTGTACGGGCATGTGGTCCAGCTATAGCTGCCGGCGTTCCAGATCGGCGTATAATGGGTTCCATCCGTGCTTATTTCAACACCGGGGTTTTGCGTCCGTGCAAACGCGCCGCCAATGGAAAGCCACCGGATTTTGCCATTGCCCGGGGGATTGACCTTTACAATCGCGCCCGTGGCCCGCGTGGTGACGCTGGTGGGCTGGTGGTTGGTCACCGTTGCGGGTAGATTTTGCGTGCTGTCGTGCAAGTCAAGGTCCATGAGATATGTCTTTGTCCTGAACCCATACCTATCACCCGTGCGGAACTGCATCTGTGTTGTCCCGCTGATAAGCGGCAGGGAGGCGGGCGCAGCGGAAACAACAGCCTTCTCGGCATATGACGTCAGCTTCGCGCCATCTAAAAGATCGATCCTGATCATGTATTGATAGAAACCATACACCGTATGGGTGAAATCAAAGGTCTGCGTACCGGTCACATTGGTCCCGAGGATGGTCCAGGTATGGCCGTTATTGCGCGACACGCGCACATTCGCGTTGCCCAGCAGCGCAAGGGTCACCACCGCGCCTTCGGTCTGGCCGGTCTGGTTGCTGAGGTTGGTAAAATCCAGCCCGTTTTTGCCGCACAGTATATAGGGAGTAAAACGGTCGAACACAATGTATCCATTCTGGCCCGATGGGACGCCCGCGCCCGCGTTGTCCTGCGTTACATTGCTGTCAATGGTCACACCGTCGCGGTAGTCGGCATACGCGGAATTGAGGTTGGGTGCATACTGGAATATGCCCATACCCGGGGTCGCATAATAGTACCCGCTGCAATAGGAATAGGGCCTGCCATGGCAGGGCATGCCGTTTTCTTTTACAACGCCGTTATAACTTGTTGTCAGGATATTATTGCCAATATGCGGAAAGCCGTTATACCAGTCAATACTGTTGAAATAACGAGTGCTATCGCCTTTCCAGTACCGCGTGAAGGTCTCACCCATGCGGAGCGCGAAATCCATGGTATGCGAACTGGTCCACAACCGTTGGGCCAAAAAGGCGCCGTTGGGCCACACGAGGTTACGGATATACGTCGCATCGACCGCGCAGTTGTAATCGGTCGCAAGAACCCATGAACTGCTGTCAATGGCCTGCTGCGCGCTCGCAACCTCGCCTGTGGCCGGGTTTGCTACATACCCTCTGAGGTCAGCGTCGAAATAATGCCAAGCGCCTCCGTAATACACCTCCATGAGCCCATGGCCATTCCAGCCAATGTCGTGTGTGGGTCCAACGCCGGCCTGCTGCATGGCCCCTGCCATATTGCTTCCTTCCTGTCCGCACCATCCCCAGCCATTAAGGTTCATGATTTTCACCGGGTCGCGGATTGCTTTGTAGCACCAGAGCTGTGTATAGTCATATCCAACTGTATTGATAAACGGTTCCACTGTGCCGCCAACATGCATAATACCCAGGGACTTGTCCTTGAATATGTTGTAGACGCCAATGGCAAAATCCTGCCCGGTCTTGCCCTGGAGCGTTGAATAGTTTCTAAAACTTTCCCAGTTACCGCTCCAGTCTGGCACACGTTCAGAATTCAACCATGGTGAATAAGACAGTCCAAAGGCGCTTGTTCCAACTAGAACCACAAGCAGAACAATGAGTTGCATTTTCATCAGAATCCTCCTTTTTTACTAGTAATATACTCAAAAATCGAGGAAATGCGATGACTTCTCAGTAGAAAAGTATTGATTTTTCCGGTTGAATCGTGATTAAACGTGCTTATTTCTGATTTTTTCAGTTGGTTTTCCATTTTTTTCCTGAAAAGCAGGGAATTTTCCGAAAAAGCCGGGGGTTTCTACATTAAAGTAGTACAGTAGCCATATATCTTTGAATATATTAATTATAGAGAAACGTTCCCTCAACCTGGAGAAAAGTTATGAGGAAAGTTTTTATGATAATTCCAGTCATGCTTTGTATCCATCCTGTTGCGGGCCTTGAAATTATCAGGGGTCCTTACAGCCAGAAGGTCACCCATGAATCTTGTCTTATCGTATTCCAGAGCGATATTTCATCCGCTTTTAGCGTCCATTACGGAACAAGCCCGTCCAATATGAATGCACACGCAGATGCCATCCTGGATCAAAAGGAATCCTGGGATGCCTGGGAAGACAATGTATATGTGGCCAAGCTTGCAGGACTTGAACCGGCAACACGCTATTATTATAAAGTCGTAAGCGGCGCTGATGAATATACCGGGATAGACTCAATGCTTTTTACCACTGCGCCGGTAAAAGGAGACGGCAATACTCATTTCAGGCTTTTTGCCGAGAGCGACCTGATCTACGGGCCCTCGACGCCCTGGTATGGAAGCGCGGATTCCATCAAGGTCGCTGAAATGCATACAGTCCATAATCCCGTGCCTGAATTATGGATATGCCAGGGTGATGTTGAGCAGCAACAAGGATGCATAGAACAATACACTGATGGATCATGGTGGGACCCCTTCAGATCCATGATACAAAAAACCACCATTTGCCCCTCTGTAGGCAACCATGACCAGGAGTGTCCGGCAGGCATGTATTATTTTGCCGCGTTTTATCTGCCGCGCAACGATTATGATGGCACTGAATGGTATTATTCCTTTGATTATGGCAACACGAGGTTCATCTCACTCCATGGACTGCCCACAGACACCAATAATGTCCAATACCGCTGGCTTGTGAAGGAATTGGCGGATACAACGCCAATGTGGAAGATCATGTTCGAGCATTATCCGGTGTATTGCAACAATCCTTCGTATCTGGGCCTTTCCACCCGGGGAGAGAAACTCTATGATACTTTGTGCGACCGTTATGGTGTTGATGTCGTCATTTCAGGCCACATTGACGGCAATTTCCGGTCACCGCTCATGACCGTTGAGAGTCTGTTTACAATCCAGGCAAGGCCCGGCAATTCGTTCCATGTTAAAACACGGCATGGCGCGGGCACGTTTTTTGTGAATGCGGAATCGTTCCACTGGCACGAGAAACTGCACATTGAGATCAATGGCAATGTTATGATTGGCACAAACTGGAAAAAGAATGTTAGCAACAATTTCATTGTCTCCGATCAGTGGACCATCACCAAGACCATAAACGGGAACGATCCTCCTGTTGCGCATATTCAATCTCCAATAGACCAGTCTCATACGATAACGGGTTCCTCTATTGTCTTGCATGGTACAGGGGCGGACCATGAGGACGGTGTGCTTTCTCCGGCTAGGCTGTCCTGGTCGTACAAGGTCGACCATTTTGACGGAACGCCGGTAGTGGCGCTGACTCAGGTGGCAGGAATAGCGGATTCAGGCAATTTTGTTCCTGACATCGAAGGCTATTATACATTCTATCTGACAGCATCGGATAATAATGGGAACAGCAATGTCGACACACGCCGGGTATATGTCACTTGTCCTTTGGATACAGTGGCGAAGATCAATTTTGGCAATTATAGCCAATGGGGATGGAGTCATGATATTACGCAACCCGCAGGCTGGGTCAACGTGATAAGCTCGGGCTGGACAGGGAGTTTTACCGCTTTGGATGGCGCATATTGGCCTGTACTCAGAGATCGGGACGAAGATTTCCTGGCAATGCGATGCATACAAACTTCTTCAACCGCGACATGGAATTATCCCATAATTAATGGGTCATATTATGTATCGTTGCGGGCGAATAATTCCTGCGCCTTATATACCGATTCCTCAAATGTGATCAAAAACATCCGCGTTGAAGGTGTTTCAGCGCTGCACGATACGGTTTTTTACTTCCCGAACAGGTTTTATCCAGCAGGAAGCTCACGTCTCCGCGAGACCGGCCGTCCCGTCTCTGCCGGCCTGCCCGCTTGTGCGCGCTATATACCCGTCACAGTGACGGACGGATATCTGACAGTTGAACTGGACACTGCTGCCATCTGCGACTTGATGATCTTCAATGTGGATTCATCCGCGCTTCAGGCAGGAAACCCGGCTAAAGCGGCTTTTAGCCAGGCAATGCTTGAGATACGCCCCAATCCTTTTAATCCTGCCGTAACCATCAGGGTCGCCGGGCTTGCCGGAAAAGCGCAAGTCTTGGTGTATGACATTACCGGGAAGACGATTTTCAGCCAAAATATCAGTGCACAGACGCTGGCCAGTGGAATGGAATGGAACGCAGGAAACCGGCCCAGCGGAATCTATGTGGCGCGAGTAAGATCAGGCAGCCTTATTTTAACAAAAAAGATGGTGCTGCAGAAGTGATGCAGCATAGTTTGCTAAACTATGCTGCATGTAACGCTGGCGGCTTTACGCCTTCACCTTTTCCTTCTTCTCTTTCTTATTTTCGCCTTCAACTTCAACAGGATCGGCAGGCAAGAAGCCATAGGCTTTTTTTATGGCGATCTCTATCTCGATGGCAACATCAGGATTGTCGATAAGGAACTGGCGGGCGTTTTCACGTCCCTGGCCAATGCGCTCGTCGTTGAAGGAAAACCAAGTACCGCTTTTTTTAATGATCTCTTTTTCCACGCCCATGTCAATGAGCGTGCCTTCTTTTGAGATACCTTTGCCATACATAATGTCAAATTCAGCGGTTTTAAAGGGCGGGGCCACCTTATTTTTAACAACCTTTGCCAGGGTCCGGTTACCCTTGACCACTTCGCCGTCCTTGATCGTGGCAATACGGCGGATATCGATGCGCACTGATGCGTAGAATTTTAACGCATTGCCGCCAGTGGTTGTCTCGGGATTGCCGAACATGACCCCGATTTTCATGCGGATCTGATTGATGAAAATGAGAGCTGAGGCGGATTTTGAAATAATGCCCGTGAGTTTCCGGAGTGCCTGGGACATGAGACGGGCTTGCAAGCCCATGTGAGAGTCGCCCATTTCACCGTCAATTTCAGCCTGGGGAACCAGGGCTGCAACGGAATCGACCACAATAATGTCGATTGCGCCAGACCGGATAAGTGTTTCAGTTATATTGAGCGCCTGTTCGCCAGTATCGGGCTGAGAGACCAGCAGATTGTCGATATCAACACCCAGGTTTTTCGCATACCCAGCGTCAAAAGCGTGTTCAGCATCAATATATGCGGCAATGCTGCCTCTTTTCTGTGCTTCGGCAATAACATGCAGGGCAAGGGTGGTTTTGCCGCTTGATTCTGGCCCATATATCTCGGTTATGCGTCCCACGGGAATACCGCCCACGCCAAGGGCAACATCCAGGTTTACCGCACCAGTGGGAATGGCCTTTATTTCGGTAAAAGCGTGGTCAATTCCCAGGCGCATGATGGCTCCTTTGCCATAATCCTTCTCAATTTGGGCCAATGCCTGGTCTACAGCCCGTTTTTTCGCATTGTCTTTTTCTTCTGCCATGTGTTCCTCCTGTTTTGTTTTTCGTTATAAATATAACCTTTTGATGTGACAAAACCTGTCATATCTACAAAATTTCAAATACTGAACAGGTGTTCACTATATAATTTAAATAATCGAAACTTGAAAAAACAAGCGTTTTTTATTCAATGCTGGAAGTGTCGGTCTGGGCCTGGCTTGAATCAGCATGTGTGGAATCGTTTGGAGGCGGAGCGCCGGTAATGTTCCGATATCCGGTATCGTCTATTATATGATGAATATACAGATTGTTGGCAATGACCTGGATGCGTGAACTGAGAAAGGTCGATTTCTCGTAAAATGGATTTTTCCTTTCAGGACTTGCCAGGAGCGCTGCCATGCGTATGGCCTCATACCGTGAAAGCTGTGATGCTGGTTTTTTAAAATAGAGTTGCGCCGCAGCTTCGCACCCAAAGAGCGAGGGCCCCCATTGGGCATAATTCAGGTACAATTCAAGGATCCTCTTTTTTCCCAAAAATTTCTCAACCAGCAGGGTATAGGCCATTTCCTTGTATTTGCGTTCAAAATTTTTGTCTGTGTCCAGAAAGAGGTTTTTCACCAGCTGCTGGGTAATGGTACTGCCCCCTCGTTTTATCTTTCCTGACTGCACATTGTAGGCATAGGCGCGCACCATGGCGTCGATATTGAAGCCCGGATGAACCCAGAAGCCGTCGTCTTCAGCCGCGATTACAGCGTTCTGGAGATTTTTGGAAATTGAATCAAGGGGAACAAAGAGATGGGTCAATGTATCGGGTTTGTTTTGCCGCCGTAGGTCTTCACGATAGGCTGCCATGTAGGCGCTCTCAACCGGGTTTGAAGCAGCCAATGCCTTTATCTCGTTTATCGGGGCCATAACATACCGGTACGCAGCCACCAGGCCAATGGTTATCGCTAGAGAGCAGATGACCGCGTATGCGACCAGTATGCGTACAAGCCAGCGGCCAATTAATTGTCCAATAGTAAAAAGCTTATCCATTCGAAGATCAATAAATATATATTTTATTGCTGTGAAAAATCTTATCATTTCATCTCTTGTGCTTGTTTCAGCATTGTGGGCCCAGGTTATTGTCATTCCAATAGATAAAGAGATTGAACCAGGCCTCTATACTTTTTTGAAACGGGCGGTAAAGGACGCTGAAGCGCAGAACCCCGAGGCCATTGTTTTTGAGATCAACACCTTTGGCGGCAGGGTCGATGCCGCGCTCGATATTGTCGAACTCATTTCAAACATAAAAATTCGGACCGTTGGTGTTGTCAAAGAAAAGGCCATTTCCGCTGGCTGTCTTATCGCGCTTTCGTGCCGCGAACTCTATATGATGGAAAACACCACGCTGGGCGATGTGGCGCCCATTATGCAGACCAAGGAAGGTCCGGAGATGCTGGGTGAGAAATTCCAGTCGCCCCTGCGCGCCAAGTTCCGCGCTTTGGCCGAGAAGAACGGATATCCCATCAAACTGACCGAGGCATTGGTCAGCTCAGAAAAGGAAATTATTGAAATAACCGACGCCTCTGGCGCCAAGCGGATTATCACTGGCGTTGAATACAACGACCTGACCGAGTCCGAGAAAAAGAAGATTGTTAAGAAACGGACCATTGTACCAAAGGGCGAACTTCTTACCATGAGTGCGACCGAAGCCGCGACCCTGGGTTTTTCAAAAAAAACAGTAAAAACCCTTGAGGAGGTTGTTGGCTTGCTGCAGACAAAGTCGCAGGAGATCCGGCGCATTGAAAAAAAACGGTCTGAACGGCTGCTCATTTTTATGAACGGCATTGCGCCTATTCTTATTCTCATTGGACTTGCGGGCATTTATATGGAAATAAAAACCCCCGGCTTTGGCATGTGGGGCATTATCGGCATAACAGCGTTCCTCCTTTTTTTCAGCATAAAACATATTGTGGGTCTTGCGGATTATATCGAACTGGTGCTTTTCCTTGTGGGCATTGCCTTGTTGTTTGTTGAGCTCTTTGTCATACCCGGCTTTGGCATTATTGGCGTTGTGGGCATTGGATTTCTCCTTGCCAGCGTTCTTTTGGCCATGCAGTCGTTTGTGATTCCGAAAATGCCATGGGATTTTGTGCTTTTTAAAAGTAATCTCATGATTGTAGGTATTCTCTTTCTCATAAGCATTCCGCTTTTTTTCCTTGCGCTCTTTTCAACTTCGCGGCTTGTCTTTGCGTCGCGGCTGGGCCACCATACCTCTGAACAGACAAGCGAGGGCTTTGGTCCCGCGGCCGACTCATCAATACTGGTGGGAAAAGAGGGCAGGGCAGCAACTCCGCTGCGGCCAGCGGGCACCGCGATTATCGAGAACAAACGGTACGACGTGGTTGCTGACGGAGAATTTATTGAGATGAACGAACCTGTGGTTGTGTCAGAAACAGTGGGCAACCGGATTGTTGTGCGCAAGGCCTAGACATGGAAACACTTTTTATTGTTCTTATCATCCTTTTCGGTTTCGCCCTTATTATGGCTGACCTGCTTTTTATTCCCGGCGGCATTGTGGCCGCAGTAGGCGGACTGTTTATTGTTGGCGCGCTTGTCGGTTCATACAAAGTATTGGGCAAACAAACGACCCTGCTCATAGGAGCAGGCAGCGTTGCGCTTGCGTGTGTACTCGCCTTTGTGAGTGTCAAATTCCAGGTCTGGAACAAGTTTGTTGTCAAGGAACACGAGGACAGCAAAACGGGTTTTTCATCCTTTAAGGAATCGCTTGGCGCTCTGATAGGGAAGAAAGGTGTTGTGGCCACACCTTTGCGGCCCGGCGGCGCGGTTTTTATCGAAGGTAAAAAATATGACGCAGTCTCTGAAGAGGGTTTTGTCGATATAGGAAAAAGCATTGAAGTCATTGCTCTGAGCGAAGGCCAGGTAAAGGTCCGTCAGACAGAACCGGAAACAATTTCACAGTAACAGGAGGAATATCATGGAATTTCTAATGCTGCCCGTCATAGCGGGCGTGCTTGTTTTCTTGGGCATCTTTTTCTACCTGGTGCCTTTGCGTCTCTGGTTCGAGGCCTTTTCATCAGGCGTGCAGGTGAGCATTGTCGCGCTCATTGGCATGCGCTTCAGGTCTATTAATCCCTACTATATTGTCCGGCCGCTCATCTCCGCGCGCAAGGCAGGGATCAAGGACCTCGAAGTATCGTTGCTCGAAGCGCACTATATGGCCATTGGCACAAAAAATCCCCATGTTGAGGGCCGCATGACCAACCTGGTAAATGCGATCATTTCGGCTGAAAAGGCGAATCTCACGCTTACGATAAAGCAGGCCATGGCTATTGACCTTGCTGGCCGCAATGTGTACGAGGCTGTCCAGACATCGGTCATTCCAAAGATTATAGAAACTCCCCTTATTTCAGGTGTTGCCAAAGACGGCATTCAGGTAAAGGCCATTGCGCGCGTTACCGTTCGCACAAACATTGACCGCCTGGTGGGCGGCGCTGGCGAAAACACTATTATCGCGCGCGTGGGCGAGGGCATTGTCTCAACCATTGGCTCAGCGAACAAACACAAGGACGTTCTTGAAAATCCCGATTCCATCAGTAAAACCGTCCTTAAAAAGGGACTTGACGCTGGCACGGCCTTTGAGATTCTTTCCATTGATATTGCTGACGTTGATATTGGCAGGAACATCGGCGCGCAGCTGCAGACCGACCAGGCCGAGGCTGACAAGAAAATAGCCCAGGCAAAGGCAGAGGAACGACGTGCAATGGCTGTTGCTCAGGAACAGGAGATGAAGGCGCGGGTTGTTGAAATGCGCGCCAAGGTCACAGAGAACGAAGCCAAGATACCCCAGGCAATGGCAAATGCCTTTGAAAAAGGCAACCTTGGCATCATGGATTATTACCGCATGAAAAACGTGATCGCTGATACAGACATGCGTTCGTCCATTGCCGGAGATCAGAAACCTGAAGGGAAATAGAACAGCGCAATGACAAAACTCATTCTTTTCATTATCTTTCTGAATATTGCAGGGTCCATTTTCAAAAAATGGGCAAAGAAGAAGCGTCTGGCAGAGGCGCAAGCGCAGCCGCAGGACCCTGTGGCTGTTCCGCATGCGCAGGCGCCGGAAGAAGAGGAAAAGAAGGTTTTTGATTTCGATGACCCTGGCCGGGAACTGGCTGACTTTTTCAAACGCCTTGAAGGCAATGCCGCTGCTCCTGCTGAAGAGGAGGAGCAGCCGGCCCGGCCAGCGCCGGATATTGAGCGTTCGCCCATTACAACAAGTTCTGTCCGTCTTACTGAGCTGGAAAAGAAAGAGGCGGCTTGGAAGGAAGCAGAGAAACGTACCATTTTGGAGGGCCACGATGCACCAGCGCCTCAGCAGGATCCGTTTGAGACAAACGCTTCGAACAACGGCGACGGCGAGGTGGGCGTGTGGAAGGAACGTAAAGTTGAGAATTATTTAGATTCTAAGACCCCGTTGATTACAGAAACAGAGCACTCATCTCCCATCGTAGCCGGTGAATTGTCGCTGCCAGGCGCACTGGAGCCGGCCCTCTCTTTTTCACAGCGGCTTGCCGCAATGCCTCTGATGCAGCAGGGAATCATTCTTTCCGAAGTGCTTGGTAAGCCCCGCTCGCTTCAATCCAATTAAGGCGTTTCCGGAAACAGTCCGGGAAAGATAAACCCTGCCATTCGTATTGGAAATGTAATACTTAACGGACCTTTTGGACTGGTTGTGGACAATAGGCCCGAATTGATCAGTTCGCCAAGTATCCTGCGGCCGCTGCGTTCCGGTAGGCCGGTCACCCTGATAGCATCACCTCTGCTGATGGTTCCTCGTAAAAACGCTTCGCGTAGGATATGCGCGCTTTCGGGTCGCAGTCTGCCGTGTGCAGCCTCGAACGAGGAGAATCTGTGCAGCCGTTCACTCAGGCCTTCTATAGCTATTAACCCTTTCATGAATCTGATCTGATCAAGCGCGGTTTCAAGAAAGAAGTGACAGAAATCATCAAGCCCTTTGTCGCTGAGGTTGCCTCGTCCGTCATAGTCGTTTAATCGCTGTTCGTCCGCAGCGGCAAGACGTTCCCTGTATTGAGAACGCGATCTGGCCAGACCGCGCGCAATTGACCAGAGGCCGCGGGAATCGACCCCCGCAACCGACAGATATGTTTGCGTAAACAGACGCGCCACCCGGCCATTGCCGTCAAGGAAGGGGTGTATCCAGGCGAGTCTGTGATGCGACGCGGCAGCTGCAATGATACGCGACAGTGGATCAAGCTTCGCTGGATCGTACGCCTCCGCAAACCGTTTTAAAAAATCGGGGAGTGATGCAAAAGCAGGGGGGAGATGGTTGCCGACTAAAACTTCACGTGTGCGGAATTGTCCAGGCGTCACGGGTTCATTTTGACCACCCGGGCCTTTGACGAACCTGTATTCCTGCGGCATACGGGCGTAGAATTCCTTGTGGATGAAACAAAGGAAATCCGCGCTGCAGATGCTGGTTTTATTCGCGGTGGTTGTTTCCAGACGGGCTTCGATAAGGCGCTGGACTTCTATGTGCGCCCTGCTTTCGACCTGAAGCGCGCGCATTTCCGGCTTTTCCGAGAAGTCATTGTTCAACGCCCGTTCTATATCCAAAGGATTTGTAGCATGACCTTCAATGAGGTTAGAGTAATAACTGTTCATGGGATGTACGAGAGAGGCAATGGCCTTGGTGGTTGCTTGCGGCAAAGAACCTGAAAGGGCTGCGGATTCTGCCAATAGAGTTGTTGCTAAGAGTTTTAATCTGCCTTCAGAATCAGAAGTAAAAAGTGGCTCCATCTGGGATATATGGTTATATTGTTTGTATGGCATGGTGTTTTGGCCGATCTATATATAGTTAAATATATATTATAAAACAATATAAATCAAGCAAATATAATTTATATAATAAGTTGTTTGGCCGATCTTTTTGCCGATCAGTAATCGACCTTTATGAGGCAGAGGCCATGCGCGGGCGCGGCAAAGCCTTTTTTCCGTTTCCAGCGTTTGGCGAAGATGGAATCCAGCACGCTGATGTCCTGTTTTCCTCTGCCAATATCGATGAGCATTCCCACTATCATGCGCACCATTTTGTGCAAAAACCTGTTGGCAGTGAGGGTCAGGTAGATTTCATTTTCCGTTTCCCTGATGGTGATTTTTTTTATGGTGCAGATGGTCGATTTTTCGCCAGTGGCAATGGAAAGATTAATGAAATCGTGTTCGCCCTCAAGGCGTTTTGCGGCTTTTTTCAGTTTTTCCATGTCCAGGGGAAAGGGGAGAAGGTAGAAGAGGTTACGGTCGATTGAACGTTTGACCTTGGACATGGCATACACATAGGTCCGTTCTTTTGCCGAATACCGGGCATGGAATTCCTCGTCAACCTGGCATATATTTCGGATGGTTATTCCGGCTTTCAGTATGCCGTTGAGAGACCGTTTGATCTGGTGCAGGGGTATGGGCAGCGCTTCTGCCTTGAAATGCGCGACCTGGTCTTTTGCATGCACACCTGCGTCGGTCCGGCCAGCGCCAATGATGCCGATTTCCAGTCTGAAGATGGTTTTTAAGGCTTTTTCTATTTCACCCTGGACAGAGGTTGCGTTTGGCTGGCGCTGCCACCCTGAATAGAGTGAGCCGTCGTATTCAATGTCAAGGCGGAGGTTCATAAGAATTTATTCCAATGGCGCATCAGCAAACGACGCGGGTTTTGAATCCCACGGCTCCTGATATGACCAGTGGTCACCCCGAGGATTCAACCGCGCGCTGGCATGCCGGAAATTCACCAGCAGGGGAACAGGTTTGTTCACACCCAGGGCTTTCCACGGAAGCGCCATCTCGCCTTCGAAACCCGTGTTTGTCGTGTGCGCTATATACGCGGACACGCCGTCCCACTTGGTGTCCATGCGCGTGCCGTCGCTCTCAATGGTAAACCGGATGTCTTTGAGCGCTCCTTTTGCTGAAAGATATATCTGGTAGTAAATAGAGTCGCCGCCGTTTTTCAGGGCAAAATAAACCCGTAATTTGTCTTCTGGAAGTTGCACGCCATCGCGGAACCTGGCCTCGGTTGGCGCAATGATGGAATCAGGGTGCGGATCAAAACAGGAATAGGCAAGATAGATGTTGGAGTCATTGTATGTCAGCGCAACCCACGAGGAATCGTAGTCAGGCGTGGCATTTCCCAGCCAGTGCTCGGGCCGTGTACGCGTTCCTGTCCAGACTGATTCGTTTGGATTGCCGTCGACAAGGATGGGTTTTGCGGCTTTGAGTATCTTAAGTTCACGCTTGAAAAAGGGATACACGACCCTTGTGAGCGTATCCTGGCCATAGGGCAGGCGGAACCGGATTTCAGGAATATTGATATATCCGGGCTTTTGCCGCGTATACGTGAAGTTCAGAGACTTTTTTGCTCCAGGAGCAAGAGTAAACGCGGGTATAGAGACAGGCGTCATACGCCACGCGCAGGTACTGTCCTGTGTCCAGCTGATGTTGAATGTCTGGGTTTTGTCGAATATATTCGTGATGTTCAACACTGTTGGGCCGCTGTTTGGTTCCGCGCCATAGGGGAAGAGAATGGGTTTGAACACAAAGGCCTTTGTGTCCAGGTCCTCGAAAATGCGCGCTTTTTTCTCAGTGATCCAGGACGCGTCCATGGTATCTCCGGAAAGGAGAATGGGCCTGATGCGGACTGTGCGACCAACATCGACAACCGCGAAATGAAACACAGTCCCGTCTGGTACTGAGTTGCCGCATATGCCGCCTGATGAGCCTATGATAGTGTAGGTGATGTTGTCCCGTTTGCCTTGCTGATAATTATGGTAATGGCCGTTGAAAACATGGTCAACGCCTGACTTTTTAAAGAGCGCGTGGAGCGCGTCCATTTGTTTTTCGCGGGTCGATACGCTCCAAAGCGGTATGTGAAAAAAGACAAATGTATGCCGTTTTCCCTTGGATGCTTTCAGGTCTTTTTTTAACCACGCGAACTGCGCTGTATCCAGATCAGCCGGGTTTCTTGATTCAACGTTGTTCAAAACAATGAAGTGGTCAGGGCCTTTATCAAATGAATAGTAGGGCTTTGTGGCGTATGTTTCGTACATGCTCCTCGTAGCCGGGTCTGAAAGGTCGTGGTTGCCTGGCACCTGGTAAAACGGGAACTGGGCCTTGAGTGGCGCCATGATCCGCGTGGCTTCTTCCCATTGTCTGCGCACGTCGCTGGTATCAGGGGTATATCCCTGGATCAAATCACCAACGTTGATGAAAAAATCGGGTTTTGGGTTCAGGAGCATTGCTTGTTCCACGATTTTCTCGAAAATTCCCGGATGGTTTCCGCCAGTCCGGTCGCCAAGGATCGCGAAGCGGTACGAGGTGCTATCAACGGCAAACGCGTACGCAGCAAGCATGAGGAAAAGGGTTGGAAATAGTTTGGTATTCATAATGTTGTAAAATAACCTTATTTGAAGAGATTGTACAAGGCGTAATCAGTATTTTGCATATCATTTTCCTTGATATGAAACCAATTATTGGCTAGAGATCGTCTTTCAATCGGAGAACTTGGAACGATTAATTATGAAGCGTTGTGGAAAGAAGGACTGAAATCTACCCTTTCCGGAGTATAGAAAGCAGTCTATTCTATATCTTATATTGAATCCGAATCTTAAGAAAGGTGAAACTGGAGGGATTGGTATTAAGCATGTCATGAAAAAAGAATCATTCCTCTCAAACTACCGCAAAGGCACACCGGACAGCGTACAATACGTGCCCTTGAACAACGGGTTTTTGTACCTGCAGTACGACTGTGAAGGAGAAATCGAACAAGCGGCCTATGTTCGTAAGAATAGGGATGAGCCAGGGTCCAATGATTTGCAGCTGTATTTCATGTGGGGCAATGACATGGTCACCTTCAAGACCGAGAATGGGCTTAGTGGTGAGCAATGGAGCAATGGATACGCAGATTTTGGGACAGTGTATGAAACCGACGATGCTCCAAGTCAGGGAAAAAAGATTGATCTGGACGTATGGATCAGTCAATGCCTTGAGGAGATGGAGAGAGCGGCCCCCGGCGCCGGGTTGAGATGAAATAGTTGAGGAAAAACAGAATAAATTTATTTCAACAGCGCCATCTTGATGCACTTTGCGAATGACCCGCACGCCATTTTTAGCACGTATACGCCGTTCTGGCACACAGCGCCATTGTCATCCCTGCTGTCCCAAGCAACCGTATGATACCCGGGGCTGACCGCGCCTTGCACAAGCGTCCGGATGACACTTCCTTTGATGTTGTACACTGTCATATGCATGGTAGCGCCTTTGTCCATCGCGGGGACCGCGAACCGTATGCAAGTGCGGGGATTGAATGGGTTGGGGCTGTTCTGGTCCAGCATGAATCTATCCGGCATGGCAACGTCCCGGTCCGTATTCGCGAGATACAGGAAAATAAAGGGTGTCGTGGGACCGTATCCTGTGGAATAACCGGAAGTGTCAAAGGCGGCAACGCGGACAAAGATCACCGATGCCTCGGGCAGCATTCCCGGCAAGACAAGTTCGTTCATCTTGTAGGACGCACAGATAAGGGAATCTTTCATGGCCAGAATAGGTGAGAAACCGGATGTAGTGGCAAATTCCACTCGATACATGGTGGAGCTGATGTCCAAATCAGGATCGGCTGATACGTTCCAAGCGATGGTTGAATCCCCTGTGGCGCTGCCGTTTCTCGTGGGCGCAATAAGGACCGGCGGCACGCTTTTGTTTATCACGGTGATATTCCAGGAATGGACGGTCTGGCCGTTGCCGTCGAACGCCACGACACGTACGCTGCATACACCCGCGTCGCTGTAGTCCGGACGCAGTGTGTAGGTTGAATCGTTTGACACATATCCGCCGTTAAAGAACCAAAAGTATCCTACGGCTTCCGCGCCATCTGGATCAACGGCCTTGGCCCTGAATTTCAGCGTATCACCTTCGGCAAGCGAAGTGTCGGCTGAAGGAACAAAAGACTGAAATAGGGGCGGGTCGGGAGTGTTTATAACCCGAAGGGAGAAGGTCTGGGTTGCAGATCCTCCTTTTCCGTCTGAGGCGCGAACAGAAACCGCATGTACGCCAATATTCGCGTCGACAGGGGTCCAGCGCATGGTATCTCCTGAGAGAACCATTCCCGCAGGACCGGTGATAATATTGTATGACATCGGGTCTGCGTCCGGATCATTCGCCTGCAGTACATACCGGTAGACCGAATCTTCCAGCGTCGTTGTCTCGGGCATGGACACGAATATCGGGTAATAGTTCCATGGCGTCACGTGTACGGCGAAATCCAGGGTATCGTGCATACCGTGGTTGTCGGACACGATTGCGCGTATGGTTTGTCTGCCGCTGTCGCTTATGGTTGGCGACCACGTAATGGTCCCGGTTGTACTATTGATGGTCATGGTTGATGGTTTTATGGCAAGCGAATAGACCAGGATATCATGGTTAGGATCCACGGCGTCAATGTCGAGTGAATAGGGAACGCTGTCGGAAATCATGGTGTCCGCCTGGCTTAAAACCGTGGTTATGACCGGCGCGTAATTTGTGTAGTATTTAAAGCCGTTTATAAGCGTGTCCCGCAGGGTGTCCTTTGCTGCCATCACATTGACCGGACCATCGGAGGCCGCTGCCGGTACCACCACGTCCAGACGTGTGCTGCTGTAATACGTCACGCTGGGGGAGGGGAGGGCGCCAAACAACACCTGCATGCCCGATGAAAAAGCCGAACCAAAGATGCTGGCAGTGTAGCTGCCCGATCTATTTCCGCTATCTGGAACGATCGAGGAAATAACCGGGGCTGTATTTTGTTCTGGAGGACTCGTGGAGAGAATTTGCATAATCGGATAGTACGCCGAGTTGTCCCACGGATTGGTAATCGCATCGTGTTTAGAACCAATATAGGTTGCGCCAAGCCCCATGTATTGACCGGCCCCGGTACCATCAGCGTCCCACGTACCAATGCTGATTAACATGAAGGGAGGATTCGTGGGATAGAATCTTGGGATGGAAAGAAGAGGGAGTTTTATTTCGTACACAGGAAGGTCTTGGACCGTGACTGCGGCCTCGGCTCCATCCAATAAATAGTCATAGGCAAGAGTCCGGGGATTTGAATCATGGAGGATTGGGGCGTTGATAACATACATCCAATCATCTTTTGCGCCAAACGAGAGGCATAGGTTGTCGGACTCGTACCAATCGTATCCGGCATGCAAGGGTATGTCGTCAATAGTGGTCTGCCAGCCGATATACAGGTTATTATTATCATGGGCCAGATATACCTTTGCATTGTAGTCGGTATCGAAGCCGGTCCAGGCGCTCATGTCGGAGGATTCAACATAATACAGCTGATCCAAGGAATTGAATGCAACGTTGCGAACCATATATGCTTCGTTCCAGTCCGACAAATCCCCATCTATTACAGGCGGGGTGTTTGTATTGTACACCTTTAAGGTGTCCCTGCCATGGATCACGAACACGGCACAGAGTATAATTGCCGCACAAAAAAGCTTATTCATACCACTCCCTTTTTTGATTATTTCAACAGCGCCATCTTGATGCACTTTGTGAACGACCCGCACGCCATTTTTAGCACGTATACGCCGTTCTGGCACACAGCGCCATTGTCATCCCTGCTGTCCCACACAACCGTATGATACCCGGGGCTGACCACGCCCTGCACAAGCGACCGGATGACACTTCCTTTAATGTCGTACACTGTCATATGCATGGTTGCGGCGCCTTTGTCCATCGCGGGGACCGCGAACCGTATGCAGGTGCGGGGATTGAATGGATTGGGGCTGTTTTGGTCCAACGCGAATTTGTATGGGACGGCAATGCCCTTTTCCGTGTTCATGAAATAAAGGAAAATAAAGGGTGTCGCAGGGTTGTACCCTGTGGCGTAACCGGAGGCGTCGAAAGCCATGACGCGGACAAAGATCACAGACGCCTCGGGCAGCGCTCCTGCTGGAACAAGCTCATTCATCCGGTACGACCGTCCTATCAGCGAGTCCTTCAGGGCCAGAACAAGGGAGAAATTCGACGTGGCGGAGAATTCCACGCGGTACATTGTCGAACCAGTGTCCAAATCAGGATCGGCGGATGCATTCCACGCGACTGTTGAATCTCCCGTGGCGCTCCCGTTCCGCGCTGGCGCAATAAGGACCGGCGGTGCGCTCCGGTTTACAACAGTGATATACCAGGAATGATCGACCGTACCATTACCGTCAAACGCCATTACCCGTACGCTGCAGAGCCCGGCTGCGTTGAAATCAGGACGCAGGGTGTAGGTCGACTCGTTAGACATGTACCCGTTGTTTAAAAACCAGAAGAACCCCACTGCCTCAGCATTGTCGGGATCCACTGCCCGCGCCCTGAACGTCAGTGTATCACCCTCCGCGAGCGATGTGTCACCCGAAGGGACAAAGGACTGGAACACCGGCGGATCGGGCGTGCCTATGACCCGCAGGGAAAAGGTCTGGACCGCAAAGCCCCCTTTTCCATCCGTGGCCCGTACTGAGACCGGATGCACCCCTATATTGGCGTCAACCGGTGTCCAACGCAGGGTGTCACCTGACAAAACCATGCCCCCGGGCCCGGTGATTATAGTGTACGCGACTGTATCAGAATCAGGATCAGTCGCCCGCGCAATATACCGGTATACCGAATCCTCCAGCGTTGTGGTCTCAGGCTGGGACACGAAAATCGGATAATAATTCCACGGTGTCACATGCACGGCGAAATCCAGAGTATCGTACATGCCGTGGTTGTCGGACACGATTGCGCGTATGGCTTTTCTGCCGCTGTCGCTTATGATTGGCGACCATGAGATGATCCCGGTTGCCGCATTGATGGCCATGGTCGATGGTTTAAGGGCGAGTGAATAGGTGAGGATATCATGGTTGGGATCAGTGGCGTTAATGTCAAGCGTATAGGGCACGCTGTCCGAAATTATGGTGTCGGCCTGGCCCAGGACAGTCGTGATAATTGGCGGAAAGTTGACGTAGTACCGGAAACCGTTTGAAAGCGTGTCCCGCAATGTGTCTATGATGACCGTGATATTGACCGGACCATCAGACGAAGACGGCGGTACCACTACGATCAGGCGTGTGTTGCTGTAATAGGTGACGCTGGGGGAGGGGAGGGCGCCGAAAAAAACCTGCATACCGGATGAGAAGGCCGATCCATAGATGCTGGCGGTATAGCCGCCGGACAAAGCCCCGCTGTCCGGAACAACGGAGGTGATAGAGGGTATGAGGGGGGATGTTGTCATGAAGAGGTGGACTGTGTTGCAGTCGGTTGACCAAGGGTCGTTCGGTATGGTAATTCCAGCGCTGCCTGGATCCATACAGAAGCCATTTTCAGCAGAGAGAGTGGTGAACTTTCCCGTGCTGCCCACGCCAACCTGGGAAAGAAGAACGATCGCCCACGCCGAACCGGACGATTGGTTGTCGAGGATCCAGTTTATCTGATCGGTTACGTCGATCTCAATGAAATGACCGTCAAGAAGGGAAGGAACATCGTTAGAGAGACGTCCGGCTGGGGCTGTAAACTGAATAGTTTCCTCGGCGCCGCTCAGCATCAGCGAATAGTTCAGGGTATTCATTGGGTCGAGATCTGCCCAAACCGCGTCATCGGGCATGGCGTCCGCGCTCCCCCACATCATGATACCGAACGATACATCGGCAACCCCGACCCTGATGGCTATTGGGCCGCCATTGCAGACAGGACCATTTCCAGAAACCCAGTCGCTTAACTCAGCGCGGATTTTTGCGCTGGTAACGTTTCGTACGGGTGAGGTCTGCAAATCACCGGAGAAAAAGGCGCAACACCATCCTTGGTCGTCATTGATATCCGAGCCGCAGGAGAGAGCTGATCCGGCATATCCAAGACCTGTGGAGTTGTTGCATGTCACGATCTTCCCTTGGTGGATCTGGGCACCAACAGGCAGGCCTGGGCCATGGCCATTGCTGTCGGAATAGGTGATGTCGTAGCTATTAGTCAGGGCCTTGTACCAGAAAACATGGTCCTCGGCGCACAACACAGATATCAGAAAATTCACCAATACTAAAGCGATGCGGGCAGCCATGGGGCCTCCGGGTTTATTTTACAAACACCATTGATTTGTGCAATACCTTGTTGCTGTGCGCAAGACAAAGCAGGTACATTCCTGATCCCACAGTCTTGCCTGTATTGTCCATACCATTCCAGATCACGCGTTTTTGCATGCTGTTTCTTGTTGTGCCTGAAGCAAGTGTTCGCACAAGTCTGCCTCGTATATCGTACACCAGCACTGTGTATTTGACTAGTTGTTCCTGTGCTGGCAGGCTGAATTCAACGGTTGTGGAAGGATTAAAGGGATTGGGAAAAACAGTAAGGGCCATTGCGACAATACTATTGCTGGTGCTCGTTTTTGTGTAAATTACCGGACAAGTGTTTGTGTCCACGTAGTTGGGTGCAGAGGGATTTGTGACCTGCACTTGGACTGTGTCGCGGAAGTAAAAGGTATCGGTTCCACCGGTGACGATGTCTGAAATGTAGAGGTATCGTGTCGTGACAACCCACGAGGAGTCGAACCAGGCAGTTGCCGAATTGTGACGGTATTCTCCTGAGCCAGTGCTGGATGCAGGGTCGTACGATGTAAAAGCAAAGCTGTCCACTGAAGTATTGAACCTGAATGCGGGCGTGAGGCATTGTGCCTTGTTCGAATCAGCCACCCGTACGAGCACATCGGGATAGACCCGGTATTCGGTAAGCGTGCCAATGTTCATTTTGAAAGCGCCGGAACCCTGTGCCAGATATTTGCTGACAACAATAAGGCTGATTGCCGGAGTGGTGTTTGCAGCCGCATTTACCCGATTCGTTGCGTTGAACACGATGGCCGTGTTTTTCTTGGGGTCAGTGCTGTTGTTTGTCTCACCGATCTGGCATAAATCCCATACGGGGATTTCCTGGAAAATTGCAGAATCGCCGTTACCAAAGGTAACAGCAAGCTGAAGCGGGGCCGTAACATCGTCCAGATTGACAAGTTTTGTCTGGCGATAGGTGCAATAGATTTTATTGCGGCCAAGCAGTGCCGTGGTGGCGGTATAGGCCAGATCTGATACCATGATGCCGCTGTCAAAATCGTAGACGCGCATGGAGTCAAATGCATCTTCGTATCCGGGCGTGGTGAACCTTGAGGAGGGGACAAATCTGAATTCGCGCGCTGCCCATACCGGAGTGAATTTGTAAAAGGAACTGTCTTTGCAATCATCCCGGCCGTAGGTAAGTTGTGACTCAATCCACCGGCGTCCCTCAATAGCGGGCCAGCCGAATGCGAGATAACGGACCAGGGTTTCGTTGATGCTGGCTCCGGAAATAACCAGAGTGTCCAGATATCTGTTTGTCTCATTGAGGGAAACAGTATAATTTGCGATTGGGTTTACCCCGACCTTGATTTCCCCGCCATTTATATCGGCATAGTCGTAAAAATATGTGGAGCCGTCGATTTTGATTGTACCGCCTTCTGTAAAATCGTAACGATTGCTGTCTGATGCGCTAACGCTGATCCAGGGACCAATAAGACGGCTGTCGCCATGTCCTTTATCGCCGGAAAATGGAACCGTAACAAGCATGCCAATATAGGGCTGGTATTCAAAGGTCATGTAATATTTGGTGTCAGACCAATGGTCGTGGCCGCTGGCTTCCTGGTGAAATTCGGGCCAGCGCATAGTACCTAGTTGATTGAACCTGGGCGTTGACCCATCCGGACCAAGCATGTCATCGTCGCTGTGCCAAAAGGACATTTTAAAAAGGGTGCCGTCTCGGGGAAGACCTTCCTGGTCAAAAAAACCACCGGATCCCTCTTCCAGAGCGGCCCACAGTTCCGAAGGATTGCTTGCCTGTGGAGTAGGATAGGGAAACAAAAATTCAGCATGGTACACTTCGCGGAAAAAGTTGTCAACACCCTGATAGGCAACTGCAAAATCAATATCCATGCAATCAGGATTGCCTTTAGTAAAGTTGGTGGCTTCCTGGCCCCTGTTGTAGTTGCCGCGCGAGATGCCATGCAGAAGACCTGCGAGGTAGGGTTCTTCGTTCAGTCTTTTGATGAGGTGAAAGTAACTGAGGTGCGAATTATCCAATCCCACGCCGCCGCCTGGTATTACTTGGCCTAGATTGCTGTAATATCTGCGGAAAATAGGCGGATCAGTCGTCCAGTTGCCTACGGCAAAATCACCCCAGTCCCACGGATCGACCATGATTTCAAGACAGTCATCCAGATACCATTGGTTAAGACTATCCACATCGTGGATATCGTCGTGTATCTGGGCTGAGACAAACAGACCGTCGTGGTTGTACATGAAGCGCCAGATAACATGCAAGTCTTCGGCGCCATAGAAATATCCATCGGTGCAGGCGCCGTGGAGACCGGCCATTTCCCAGCTGTTGATGACAAGCGTGTCGGAATATGACCAGATCTCGGGTTCGAGAAAGCCATCGATGACAGGGGAGAGATAGCGGTCAGGATTATCGGGATTTGCGGGTGGAAGGTAGACCTTGTATTGTAGCGTGCCCTGCCAGTGCTGGTTAAAGACGGATATCATGCCGGATGTGTCGCACTTCATATCGTCAGGATAGTTGGACGGGTTGATATAATCATATTGGCAAAAGGCCATGTATGCAAAAACGCCAAGGAGAAACAGGCTGAATATGCGCATTGCGCCTCCGCTGAGTAAGCCCAAAGCCCCGGCGCTCTTTTGAACCCCGGGGCCCTGGACGTTGTATGGGAATGGCGATGGCTTTTATTGTACCATGACCATTTTTTTTGTCAGACTGTATAGCGTTCGGTTGTCACCAACCCCAGCCGCCCTGATCCGGTAAAAATAGACGCCGCTGGGTTGCGCGGTATTGTCCTGAGCGCGACCGTCCCATTCGACGCGATGATAGCCCGCGGGCATGGCGCGCGTAACCAATCTCCGTACCAGACGTCCCTGCGCATTGAAAACCGTCAGTTCCACAACGCAGTTTTCCGGCAGATCGTATTGTATCGTGGTGGAGGGATTGAATGGGTTGGGTAGGTTCGCATGCAGCGCGAAAACCTTGGGAAGTGTATTTTTGTTCCATTCAGCAGCGCTCGATGGTACAATCCAGAAAGTATCGGTGATGGAATAGCGGTTGAAATTAACATCGGCTGAAACTTTCCAGCTGTATCTGCCGCTTTTCAACGTGGTAAGCAGCGAGAAAAAGGTATCGGCCACAAAGGAGATGGTGTAGGGGGTAAGGATTGCGCCGCACGAATCGATTTCAATGCGGTAGTTCGTTGCGCCAACAGCCGAACACCATCTGAAGACCGGAGAGGAACCCGCAAGTAACGTGTCCGGGGTTATTGGAATAATGAGCGGTACGGAATCATTTTGAATTATGAAAACATCTTTTTGGGACCAGATACCGCTGTTACACCGCACACGCCAATGGATGGTGTCAATTGGCAGGTTGATGAGAGGGACAAAGGTTGTGTCCGTGGTCTGTTGAACAATAAAAGAGGTGGAAAAACTGGCGCTGGTATCCACCTGAATCGTATAGATGCCGCCGCTCCGCACAGGATGCCAGGTCATAGCGGACCGCCGGTTCCGGGTGGGGTCGGGCCATACGGCAATTAGATTCGGAATGTTCGATTCAACCGACAACGTGCAGATAATAAACATGGGGCTGGCCATGTTCATTGCATTGTGTTCAATCATAATAGTGTCAATAAAAAGCGCGTCTTTGGTCAATGATATGGCGTTGAAACGGGCAAAGAGGGTGTCTCTTGCGCCTGCGGGAACGGATAGTGTCAGCGGGCCAGTAAGGCTGATACCGCTGGAAGCGCTGCCCGTGCCTTGCCCCAGGTTCCGGGCGCCAGGAGTATAGCCGCTGGATTGGCTCCAATCCAGCGGACTATCGGTGTCAAAAGTGGAATTTCGATACATATTGTAATAGAGTGTATTGTCCACGCCAGTGCCGTTCCAGGCAACTCCGCTTGGCGGCAGGGTGGCGCTGTACACTGTTCGCATGAAATCGACCCCCGATCCGCTTCCGTTGTACAATGATACGGCTATGGAACTGCCTGTGCCCCAACTCATCAACGAGATGATATATACGATAGAATCGTTGCTTGTTCCAGAACCTTCCATGAGCGTTACGGCTTTGCCGCTCCGCAGCGTAAAGGAAGAGGGGAAGGTGTAACTTCCTGACGAGCCTTCATCGTCGATCCATACTACCTGCCAGCCGCCCATATTCCGGTCCGGTCCTAGATTCAGGAGCTCGATATTGTCCGGTTCGGAGCAGACCTCGTTGATGATGACATTGCCGCTGTTGTCACCATTGGTTCCCGGGAGGAAGGTTGTCTGCAGGGAGAGCATACCCGGACCATTGTTGAGCAGGGGAATAGCCACACGGGCGGTGTCTCCGGTAAAGAGCGGGACATTCATTCGTGGAATGGTGATTTGCATGGAGGGTTGCGGAACTGTCAGTGTGCACGGAATGATTATAGGACTGGCCATCCCATACGCATTGTGAGAAAGGGCGATGGAAAGCACATGGACCCCGCCGATCAGCGAACCAGCGCGGAACGTAAGGGAGGAAAAACCGCATTCGTCAGGAAGAATCACACCTGAATTGGTGTCCGCGGAGATGGCCGCCGGGTTTATGGACGCGGAGTTTACCGTATTTGCGAGAAGCTTGTTCCACACTGTGTTTTGGGTGTAGTAATCATACCCTAACATGACAATTTTACCCATTCCCCGCTGTTCTTCGGAAACAACGGTGTAGCTGGAGTAGGTGGCAAGCGAAGACGCGGCGCCGGTGGATATCCAGAGAGAAGTGGATGATAGACAGGAAAGATTTCCCTGGGAAATTCCTTCGAAGATGGGATGTGTTGGGGAGACTAATTGGATGATACCGGAACTGGTATAGGTGAGGCTGGTCATATAGGTGAGGCCGGCCGCGGAAAGGAAGGAATAAATGGAATAGGGATACAGGACAATGACCGTGCCGCCCGCGCTCATAAAATCGTTGAGAACAGGCTGGAACGCATATCCGATGGTTGAAGAGGGTGTCATCAATTCCTGGTCAGGAATCAGGAATACATCAGCCTGAAGCAGCCGCTGCCGCAACACATTTGCGTCCGCAGTCGTTGTCGTGGTTATGGCTGCCCCTGGAATGTTGCTCATGATTGCGGTGACCGTGTTGGCGTATTCCTGCACCAAGTCGGCGCCGTATGTCCAGGCGAGAATACGGGGTGAAAGACCTCCTCTGCATGCTATATTCATGCTGTACGAGAGGTTCGCGCCGCCGCCGGGATTACATATCTGCAGGGAGCGCATGACACTGTCGGTCAGTGCGATGTTAAAGCTTGGGGGGAAGATTGATACGCGGGGCAGTACTGTTGTGTCAAAAGTGGTGGAGGAAAGGACAAGACTGTCAAGATATACCCCGGCGTAGGTAGCCGAGCCGTCGGCCGTTAAACTGAAACGGAGCTGTATGGCCCTGCTTTTATACGGTGTCAGATTGATTGACTGGCGGTTCCAGGTTGCGTACGCACCGTTGCGTGAAGCCAGGAGATTTGTCCACGTGCGGCCCGAATCGAGGGTTATCTGGACGGAATAATAATCGCAGCATGATTCGAGGTAGTACCACTCGTAAAATGACATGCGGACAGTATCAGTGTTGGGCAGTGAAATTACAGGTGAGACAAGATAATAGGCGACGCTGTTGGCATATGCACCGTTGAGGATGGTGCCAGCGCAACCAGCGCCTTCGTAGGCGGAAGATGGCCCACTGGAATAGGTCGGTGTACCAAATTGCCAGCCTCCCCCGGAAACAGTCCATCCAGCGGGGGTGCTTTCAAATCGTTCGACAAAAAATGGCTGATAGAATGTTTGTGAGAAAAGAGAGCTACTAAAGAGACAGAAGACCAAAAGAAAAAAATAGCGATTGCGGCCGTACGGCAACATACCCTCTCCTTTGTTTTGTATTGATTTAAATGTTGTCATTTCTAATTAATAATTAAATCAATGAGTTATCCGGAAAACAGGTTTTTTGTTACTGGTTTTGTTCATAAACCGTTCAATATATTAGACCTGCCTATTCTAATTTTCATCCCTATTTATAGTATAAAAACCTGTTTTTTTAAAGAATACGTAAACAATAAATGTAACTATTGCAATAACAAATAGTTATGGGGTTCTATCGCCCGAGGTGTCTTAACTAGCTGTCCCGCCGAAATAGTGCTTTCCTCGCATATCATTAAGATACCTTCTGGTTCAATGATACTGCGTAAAATTGACGTTCAACGAGGTCTGTTTGTTAAGAAAGATAGTCGTTCAAAGACTAGAAAACAAGTAAAAAATAAAGTAATGTATTGATTAAATACAATTGTCGGTAAATATATAAATGAACCCAGAGTATAGGTTTGTACCAAGAAACATTGATCTGAAGAAGGGGGAATATGGCTAACGGAACAGATCTTTAATTTTAGACCAGCTTTTGTTCCGTGTGGTGGTCCCTGCGCTGACCGGTGAAACCGATGCGGCAAAAAGGACCATGATAAGTGAGAACGCCACTATTTTACTGAACATAATTCTTACCTATAATCTAATATAATTTTTCTGAAAAAGCAAATTTACTGGGCATAGAACTGGTCAAGATTGTTCTCTATTTTCAGGTCTTTCTTTTCTTTTTCAAACCAGTCTGAATACGCCATATACCGTTGCTGCTCGTACATGCCGCGTATTGTCTCAGGGATTTTTTTGGTGATATCTTCCTCTGAAAGGGGGTATTTCTTCACCATCCGGATGACGCTGTAGCCATTGGGCGTTTTCACTACGCCCGTCATCTGCCCGTCAGCCAGGCCAAAGGCTTGGTAGACAGCCTCTGAGGATGCCGCAAGGTAGGGGAGATATTGTGAACGGGTGGCACCGGGCCTATCGGTATAGGTGCACAGATTATCGACTGTGGCAACGTTTTTGAGCGCAATGCCGGCCTGGAGTTTGGCATAAACCGCGTCCATACGGTTTTTGGCCATTGCGTCTTTTTTCCGGATTTCAATGGCGTATTTGATCTTGTCTTTGACAAGATCGAGCGGCGCCTTGCCCTTGGGACTCTGTTTTACGATACAAAAGATGAAAAAGGACTCGTCACTTTCGAACGTCTCAACGCGTTTTTCCGTCTGAAAGGCAAAGCTGCGGACGCCGGATACATACTTACCCTCGCCGGTAAAGCCGGGCACGGGTTCCCCTTTCTGGAAGACGCCCGTGGCATTGTAGGAGAGGCCGTATTTGGCGGCAAGGTCCTTGAGCAATGCGCCGCGGCCAATCTCAGCAACAATGGAATCCGCTTTTTCTTTCAGGTTGTCGGTCGTGGTGTTAGATGGCTTTACTTTCAGCAGGATATGGCTGGCCGTAATAGTTGAATCCTTCAGGTTTTTTCCATATACTTTGATGATATGGTATCCAAAACGGGTCTTGATTGGTTTTGAGATTTCACCCGGTTTAAGCGCAAAGGCGGCTTCCTCAAAGGGTTTTACCATTGATCCTTTGCCAAAGGTGCCCAGACTGCCTGAGTCTTTGACTGTGGCATCGTCCGAAGCTTCCACAGCAAGGGCCTCGAACCGTTCGCCGTTCATGAGCCTGGCGTAGATGTCCTCTATTTCGGCCAGGGTTATGCTGTCGTCCTGCGCTGTTGCGAGTTTGGGCAGGGAAACATATTCCAGGTCGCTCATTCCTTCGGTTTTGAATGAGTCGGGATTGTTTTTGTAGTATTCCTCAATTTCCTGGCCGGTTATCGGGGCGTTCGCGAGATCCATGGCGGACGCGGACATGTGCGCGTATTCGATATCGGCCTTTTCCTCGGCAGCGACAACCTGTCGCCGGGCGTCCAATTCCGTGACTTTGACCGACTGGCTGATGAGCAACTGCAACTGGTTGGTGGGAATGGTGAAACGTGAGGCATAGTCTTCGAGATACGCCATGCCGGGAATATTGTAGGTTTCGGGTGAATCGAGGAACTGGAGGTATTTTGCCGTGTCAAAGGTGACGCTGTCGGCTTTTTTGAAATAGGGGTTGTTCGCCAGGCCTGGAGGAGGATTGCCCCTGAAATAGTTGATGAGTTCATCGGGCGACGCCTTGAGGCCCAGGGCCCTGATCTTCTCGGTCAGGATGTATTGGGCAACCATGTTCTGAAAAAGTTCGTCTCGCATTGTCGCTGACTGGTATGCGGAAAGGTTTTCGCCTGAGCCACGCTGCTGCTGGAGCCTGTTTTTCAGTTCCTCGTCAAAGGCCTGGTACGAGATGGTGTTTTTTCCCACTTTTCCCACGGTCATTTTCTGGAACCGTGTTCCGCCAAGGTCCATGCCCCAGGCAAAGATGATGGTGCCCACAAAGGCCACAATCACGATATACATGACCCATTTGACCACAGTCCCGCTTCTCATTTTTTCCATTATCATAGTGCGGCAATCTCCTTCGAATATTTAGAACCGATAAAATAACAAAGTACATTCTTTCGTATCAAGGATATCATTTTGGAATGAGGCTATATAATGGATGTTGCGTACGCAAAAAATATAATAAAACATACTAAAATAAACATAAAACAATGAATTAAAATGAGATAGGTAATTGTATGTACGCTATGAAGTACGAAATGTTTAAAATAAACGCAGAAACATCTTGCAAGCCAGGGTGCTTTGGTCTATATTATAAATAATATGAGACCAAGAAAAACCGCGCCGAATATTTTTTTATATTCCAACTACCGGACCTTTCTGCGCGATCTTTTTTCATATCATAGGGCCAGAAATCGCCATTTTACCTGCAGGTATGTTTCACAAAAAGCGGGTCTCGCTTCGCCAAGCGCGCTCAAGGAAGTCATTGATGCGAAGAAAAACCTCACGTCCGGGAGTCTTCTCAAATTCGCCATTGCGTTCAACCTTACGAAAACCGAGACCGAATACCTCCAGAACCTCGTGCTATTCAACCAAAGCGGGAGTGAAGAGGAGAAAAACAAGCATTACCGTGAAGTGCTCAAACTGCAGCAGGTAAAAAAGAGCGCCACTCTCGGTGCCCATCAATATGAATATTATTCAAACTGGTACAACGCGGCCATCCGCGAACTTGCGGCGCTTCCGGGATTTAAAAACAGTCCTGACTGGATCGCCGAACATCTTGTCCCTTCCATTAAACCCAGTGAGGCGAAAAAATCCATTGAACTTTTGCTTCGTCTTGGCCTACTAAAACAGCATGAGGACACTACCCTTTCCCAGCAAACCCCAAAGCTCGAAGTCGATCCTGATCTTTCAACCCTGGCAATCCGGAATTTCAACCGGAGCATGGCGGACCTTGGAAAAGAGGCCATTGAACGGTTTACGCAGGACGAGCGCGAAGTGAGTGGGTGCACCATTGGCGTGTCCAGCGAGTGCGCGCAGGAGATCAAGGAAATGGTCCGTGAATTCAAGAAAAAGGTGCTTAATTTTGCGGTGAATGATTCGCGGCCCGCTGATGCGGTCTATCAGATGAACGTGCAATTTTTTCCCGTGGCTCGGCAGGCGGTGGGGTCATGAAATACGGTCTTTTATTTGTAATACTGGCGGTAGCAGCCGGGTGCGGGTCCGGCGGGCCAGGTGATATTGCCGGTACCGGGTCCGAGTCGCCCAATGCGCTCTCGGGCAGCGTGTATGCCTCAATTGCCTTGGACGAAATCCATGTGGTCGCTTCTGCGACGATTTCTCTCTATGCGATCCAGGTCGATAGTTTGGGAGACTATGCATGGGAACTGGACACAATTGCGGCATCAGGCGCCAATGGGAAGTTCGCGCTGGCGCCGCGGCATAGCGGGTACTATAGCATTATCGGGTGCAAGGACGGACTTAAGTTTTTCTCGGGATATTTTTATTATGATAAAGAGCATGCGTCCCTGGTCCCAAGCAATGCGCTCGATACGCTTGTGCTGCAAAACACCATGAATATCACGGGGACGATTTCCGATACCGCGAACATGGTCGCTCAGTCGTTCGCTGTGTGGCTTGTCGGTACGCCGTATTTCGACACAATATCAAGCAACGATTCGTTCCATTTTGATAGTATCCCATCAGGCGATTACAGCTTTGAAATATTGTCCACTTTCACCATTGGACCCAGGGACACAACTGTTGCCGGCAACTCGCCGTTATTTGTCACTTCTGTTGCTTCAATGACGAACGCTGTTGTAGTGATTCCTTATTCCGGGATTTCCGTACATATGATGCCCGCGGCAGCTGTTACTGATTCTGTTAATGTCGCGTACAACGGCGTCACCGGTTCCATCAGCATAACCAACGGATCTATAACAATCGACTATTTCATTATCGAGAACCACTAAGGAGGTTTTTATGATCAGAAAAGCGCTATGTGCCGGTCTTTTTATGCTGGCCGCATATGCCACAGCGCAGGGATTTGTTGCGCCGATTTATAGTTACAATTCCTCAATAACGTTTTATACCGACGGCACTGCGCCTGTTGCGTATGGGCAGCCGCGCACCTGCGAAAGTGTGGGTGTTTTCCTCACATCCACGCCGCGGAAAACCATTTCCGGTCTTGCCGTATCCGGAGACTCGATGCTTATCAGCACAACCACTGATACGTCCGGTCTCATTGTTATTTTGCCCTATTACTCCAATACTGTGGTGTTCAACAGGGCAGGCGTGTATAAGGCTTATGAGGTCAATACCGAAATGGTTTGTATTATGGCCGGCTGCAACATCAGCCCTTTGGGAAGCGTACGGATATATCCCCGAATCGAGACGATTCCGGCAATGTCTGTCACGGGACAACCGGTAACGCTCGATCTTGTCCTTGGCCGGGTGAGTATTGCCTGTCCGCCGACGTATGTTTCCAATTTCCATATTCAGCGAGGTACCGTTTCCCTGAGCTGGACTGAAATACCTCCTGATCCCCGGCTTTTATGCGGTAACATTGACCCGCAGCAGTATGGCCCCTCATTCGACCTGGGCCAGCTTGACGCTGGTGAATACACGGTCATTATCGAGGATTCGATAACAGTGGGGACTTTCACAGTGCATGATTTCATGGTTGTGGACGGTCATGTTACGATTATGCAGCATCCTCTTATCAATGCCATACCCCGGCCAGTTGGGGGCGTTATGGTCACAGCGATACGAGCTGAAGAGTGCTCCGACTGGTGGTTTCTTGTGGACAATGCCTTGGCGCTGGATACATTCAGGACAACTACTGACCAGTTTGGCCAGTTTACGCTCAATCTGCCCTATGCCGGAGTCGATTTTGAGATCACCGTGCAGAAGGACGGATATTTCCCCCAGGCGCTTTATACCAGCCAGTATCCGGTATCAAAAAGTATTCCACCGCAGATGGACCTGTCCTTTGAACTACTCGACACGGCCAACACGCCGCCTGCCGCGGGCATCGATATTGTTGCTACAATCGATGGCAGCCCAGCGGAGAGCGTCTATGTGTCCCTAACCGGCGGCCGGGAAATGCTCATCTGCCCCATGCTGCTGAAACAGCCTCTGGCTAAGAGCGCGGGTATATCGCAAAACTATGGAGGGTATACTGACCGAAACGGGCAACTGTCGTTTTCGGGCGTATCACTCGATCCATATATCGATTATGCGTATTATGCCTCGCGTTATAACAGCCAACAATCATACTACCGTCAGGGCTTGGTCAGACTTAACTGGTTTATGGAGGGAGTCCTGGCCATTGATTTATGGTCCATGAAAACCGAATCATCGCGGGCCGCGAGCGCTGCAACGGGTCTCACTGTTGCGCCCAATCCTTTTAATCCAAGAACCAAAATAGTTGGCAGCCTGCCTCGCTTCGTAGGTGAAGCGGGTGGGCAGTGGGCAGCTGGCAGCAAGAAAATAGAAATTAAAATATATTCTATTCATGGAAATTTGATCCAGACATTGCCGGCTACAGCCAGTCAACTGGCTGCTGGCATAACCTGGGACGCCTCAAATCTTGCCAGCGGGGTATATCTTTTAAAGGTGATTTCAGGAAAGAATGTATATTCAAAGAAACTGTTGCTCCAGCGATAGGACAGGGTGGGTTTGTCATACATAATTAATAGGAGATGGTGATGAGAAAACACGGATTGGTTTTTGCTACGTGTGTTGCTGTGGGGCTGGCTCTATGGTCCGGTTGTTCCAAAGCCGACAACCCTGCGGACAGCCAGCCAGATACCAAGGCTTCTATTTCGGCAAGCGTATCGGACGAATTGACCGGCGGCAAACTTGTGCTTACGGGTGAGAATTCCAGCGACACCATTGCGGTTACGGGAAACACAATCGAATTTCCCGGTCTTGAGGCAGGCTCATATATGCTTACCGTGGTCACTGCAGATGGAAAGGAATATCAGAATACCATCAGCGTGGAGCAGGGCGCTGATGTCTATCTGGGGGAAATCGGGATTATTTCGTGCGGCGAAATGACCGTGGATTACGGTATGGTGTATCCGGACGATCCGACATATCCTTATCTGGCGCCCCAATCCGATTTTGTGCTTTGGCACTATCCTTCAAACGGTGAAGTGGTGACTCTGTGGGAACCAGGCAATATAATAGTTGACACAGTGTACCCAATGCCCATGGACGGCAGCGTTGGTTCAACCGGCATTGTGGAACCAGGATACCCCATGTATCAGCCAATGGTTGCTGTCACGGTCTTTTTCACAAAGCCCATGGACAGGGTCAGCATCGAGCAGTCATTCAGTATTACAAACGCCACAGACGGCTATTTCACCTGGGAAAACTGGTTTGTGCCAACCGATCCCCCTGTACCCGGAGGTTGCGACTACATAACCCTCGACCGTACCGCGGGAACAATGACCGCGTCAGGCGGAGGTTACATGGCCGAGGCAGGGACTGCCACGGCTTCATCTCCCGGCGCAATGATCATGCCTGTATGGGACCCGCCGAAACACGTAATGTCAATGACCTATTATTTTTATCCGCCAAAAGACACTATATATACGGTGTCTTTCTCAACAGCGGCAAAGGATTCCGGAGGAAATACGGTGGACAGCGGCTATACCTTCAGCTTTGCAACAGTCACGAAAGCCATTGAATATCCCGATGATCCGGTCCTGCCGCCAATGCCTCCAGTTCCTGTGGACTGCTACTGTACCATGATGTTTGCCTCTGTTCCGGTGCTAGTGCCACGACCACTTAATTTTTACACTTTTTGTATTTAAATTTTTCTCGCGCTTTTTTTCGTGTAAAGCGCCAGTTGATCAATATTTTCTCGCCTCGTTTTTTCCATCTTTGAGTCCGTTGTTT
>Ga0208968_1000066_pt1 | contig 117518 bp, 107 predicted proteins | sample RifOxyA3_FD_184031 | JGI IMG/M metagenome (GOLD analysis project Ga0208968, IMG submission 184031) | Groundwater microbial communities from Rifle, Colorado - Rifle Oxygen_injection A3 (SPAdes) | ecosystem: Environmental > Aquatic > Deep subsurface > Groundwater | place: Rifle, Colorado, United...
AGAAAACCGTAGGGGCTTTTTTCGATGCGATTATCGAAACAGCCCTGCAATGTGCTGGTTTGTTAGAAAAACCAAAGTTAGTCAGTAATTTTTAAACCCGAAAGTTGAGTTTTAAGTCATATTTTTTAGACGAGCATCTTTTTTGACTACACCTATATTCGTTTTTCGAGTAACAGCTTTGAATGATAAAATTTGATCGTTAAATTTGAAAAATATGCAGGGGTGTTGGATGACTTTTATTTCACAGAAAACATTTTACTTGGTTTTGTGAAAAACATGAAAATATGCTTTTTTAAGACCGTATCAAGATGTACTGCCTTACATCTTTTATTAACAGGGGTTACCAGAGAAACAATATGCTAGGCATTGAGCATTGAGTGTAACATAAAGCCCTGCGCACGTGGATAAAAGCATTCAATGAAAAAGGAGTGGATGGGCTTATTGTCAAAAACCGTCCCGGCAGGACATCGGTTCTGAATGGAGATGAAGCCCAGGAACTTGCAGAACTGATAGATCAGCCAGGAAAAGCAGGCCGGGCATTTTGGACAGCGAAAGCGTTTCATGGCTATCTTGGAGAAACATACCGATGAGAGTTTTACCAGACCGTAGTTCGGTTTTTCCATAAACAGGGTTTTGCAGTAAAAGTACCTCGTCCCTGGGCTGACCGCCAGGATGAAGAGAAAAGAAAACTATTTTTAGAAGAATTGGAAGTTTTATACAAAGACCCGGCTTGACATATGGTTCCAGGACGAATCTGGTTTTGACGGAGACCCGAGACCCCGGCGGCGCTGGGATAAAAAGAGAAGCAAAACCAAAGTGACAAAAAACGGGGATCATTTGCGTATGAATGTGATGGGTATGATTTGTCCAAGAACCGGGGAGTTCTTTGCGATAGCTACCTCTCATTCGGATACGGAAACATTTCAGGCCTTTCTTAAAGAGGCTGGGAATACAATAAAATTTACACGATCAAAAAACGTTCTGATTTTTGATAATGCTTCCTATCATAAAAAAAAGAGCCTGGAATTTTATGGGTGGCAACCCAAATTTTTGCCACCATATTCATCCGATTTTAATCCGATAGAAAGAATATGGAACACAAAGAAAGCCAAATGGTTTAACAATCTTGTTTGCAAGAATGTTCAAGAATTAATTGACCGACTGGATCAAGCAATTCTCAATGTCATTGATAACCCAGAAAAAAATAAAAAACAGCATCAAACGCAAATTTATTTTGAGAACCGCTATAAAAGCTATGACGAAGACGAACCATCCGGGCCCCGAATGTAAAAAAAGTGTTGCGCTTCAGTCGAATAACTGAAATTTGTGATTCACAAAATAAGCTGAATAGAATAGAAATCCACTCATGAAGTATATCTGCAAGACTCGAATTGGCCTGAGTTCAAGTGGCAGTCAAATGAAGTATTAAATTTACATGCGCGAGTACGATATCATCAAGGAGCCTTTTGGGAAAAAATGTCGTCTCTGGGTTATGACTTATTCCAACAAGCCCATGCAAATGCTTTTGCGGCAGAGGTTATTAACACTTCCGCCATTGAAGGTGAAAACTTTAATATTGAATCTGTTCGGTCCTCAGTCAGGTATAAATTATGACTGCCAAACGGGGGACTCAAATACCAAAGAAATTAAAAAATAGATGGTATGGTTGAAGTTTTGTTAGACGCAACAGTTTAACTCTGACCATAATATGGACGTCATTATTAAAGCGGTTGTGGCCCATCTCTGGTTTGTGACTCTTCACCCATGTGATGATGGTAATGACCGGATTGCGAGTGCCATAAGTGATATGGCTTTGGCAATGGACGAAAATAATTCTCAAAGATTTTACAGCTTATCATCTCAGATAATGGCGGGCCGGGAGAATTGTAATGAATCGTTGAAACAAACTCAAAAAGGGAATTTGGACATCACGAATAGGCTGCAATGGTTTCTAAAATCAGTAGATGATTCTATTTACCGGTCAGAAAAAATGCTTGGTCACACCATGGCCAAAGCCAAATTTTGGAGCCATTTTGCACAAGTTGATTATAATGAAAGGCAGAAAAAGGTTCTTAACTGTCTTCTTGATGTTGGACCGAGGGGCTTTGAGGGAGGTCTAAAATAAAAAATATGTGGGAATGACCAATACCAGCCAGGCCACATCTCAAAGAGAACTTGCGGATCTGGTCGAGAAAGAAGCTCTTTTCCAATTATCAGGTAGTGGCGGCACAAGCTATGAAATTGATTGGGAAAGCTGGATAACAACACCGGATATAGAAAATGACGAAGATGTGTCTTCGACAGGCTTAACAGGCGAAGGTTGATTGAAAGAAATACAACCGGTAAACAATAGAACAATGGTGATACCCCCAGCCTTTATTTTCTTATGAACTCCATGTTTTCCTACTTATACTCTTTGCTATTATTATTTTTTTCAATTTGAATTGTATATAGTTTACCAAATATTTTTTTATATTACAATTTTTTGAAAAATTTCTTTTTGAAAAAGTTTTTTGTCGATCTATTTAGAAAGATGCTTTTCAGAGTTCTCTCTATTTCTCACCCTTTCTATACACAGTATAGAATGCGATTTTATCTCCTAAATTCTACAGTTCCCATTGGTATCACCTTGTTATCATCTTGTTATCTTCTTGCTATCTTAAAGCTATTTTCATATCCATCCACTACTATTTTTTCATTGTTTTTATAGGGTTTCGGGGTGTTATCTTCTTATTATCTTCTTGTTATCATTATGATAACGCCTGTCTGTTTTTTTTTATTTCTATACACAGTATAGAAACCTAATTTTTCATGTTTTTTATAATTTTTTGATCAAAATCAATTTTACGCTGCTTTTTTTGACCGTGCGTCTTTTTCGACTGTACCTCTATTTGTTTTTCAAGAAACAGTCTTAAACGATAAAATTTGATCGCTAAATTTGAAAAATTGGAGGGGATGTTGGATGATTTTTATTTTACAACAAACATTTTGTTTGGTTTTGTGAAAAACTGTTATATAGACGATGAATTCTGTTTTTTCCTTTTTCCCGGTTGAATTTTTAATACCCTGGATATAGTCTTGTTGTTTTTTTATCCATCTTCTTTGTCTGAATTTATCATTTTTTTCTTGTTATCATTATGATAACACCTGTCTGTTTTTTTTTCATTTCTATACACAGTATAGAAACCTAATTTTTCATGTTTTTTATAATTTTTTGATCAAAATTAATTTTATGCGGCTTTTTTTTGACCGTGCCTCTTTCTTGACTATACCTATATTCGTTTTTCGAGAAACAGTCTCAAATGATAATATTTGATCGTTAAATTCGAAGAATTGAGGGGAGTGTCGGATGGCTTTTATTTTACAAAAAACATTTTCTTTGATTTTGTGAAAAACATGAAAATATGCTTTTTGAGCTTAAAATGTATCGTCCGATTTGTTCAAAATATCTGGTTAGAAGAGAGTGTTTTTTGAAGGGTTTTTCCAGGGTAGATCAAAAAAGGAAGTTTTTTGGGGACCATGATCAGGGGTTAAGGGGAAAAAAGAGTGCCCGTTAAACTGTTTTTTATTCAATCGGTCACTCGTTTATCGGCAATTTTATCCGCTGTTTATCTTTTTTAAGAGCCATATTTTTGAAAAATATCGAAAAGGACCACCATATTTTCTGGTTGACGGGATTGTTTTCGGGCAGCAAATATCCGTTGGACCCGGAATATTTGCCGGCGATCAATGAACAATTTGATAATCGGTAGATGTATATCTATCTTTTTTGTCATTCTTTGAGGGAACAATTACAGCGTAATCCATGGGAAAAAGATCTTCCGGATAGGGTTGAATCCAGAATAATTGAATCCAAAAAATCTGAATTCCAAACAATATAGGACAATCTGACAGATAATCAACGAAAGACTTTGAAACTTGTTTTGGCGATCAATGGAATAAATTTGGTTTCCGGTGAGGCTTTGAGTTCCATGGAAATCAAAACAGCATCCATTGTTACACAATGCTTAAAGTCTCTTTGTGAAACGAGATCCTGGTGAAGGACGGAAATTATAATATTCAGGACGTCCTTTTGCGTAAATGGTTGGCCAGGATTCTTTGAACACTCCACGGATTTACCGCTACCAGGTGCGTTCAATAAATGGAGGAAGCTTAAGGATACTATTTGAATCGTTGAATATTGTGCACATGTTGCATCCAATTCAATATCCTTGTGCTTCAGAATCTGTCTTAGATACGCACAAAATAATGGAACATGAAATCATCAATTACTCTGAATATCGGGTGGATTCAATTGTGTCAATCCGGAAAAATCCCTTTTTTTATTAAAAAAGAAACTTATTTTTTTTGGGATCAATGAATTCGGGTAAGTTCGGGTTCATCTGTATTTATCATTGTCTGGCAATGATGGCAGACCATACGTAACCTTTGAACATTTCCTGTGAAAAGGAATCTACTACAATGAGGACAATAATATTTTTTTAAATTAGGATTGCTTATTGAGGGAGGGATCATCGGCCCTGACTCTTTTAAATTATACATTTTTTTTCCTATAAATTTACGGTTATCAGAGGCTGGATCAATTTTTAATAAATAAGGTAAGCATGAAAGCTTGTTATTCAATGAACCCAGGATTGTTGAATCCCCATTTGAAATAAAAAAAATAAGCACTTGACTTCCATCGAGAATCCTAACTATAGCAATCAATAGGTTGTTTCATGCAAAGCACAAGGTTGTGCAAATATTTAAGGCGCATTTCCTTGACAACAGACTTGGAATTGTCCCTAAGCTGAAACAAAGAATTTTTTATAGGAGATCGCCAATATGACTACTGGTACAGTAAAATGGTTCAATGACTCAAAAGGTTTTGGATTTATCGAACAAGAAGACGGTGGAAAAGATGTTTTTGTGCATCATTCAGGAATCAATTCAACAGGTTTTAAATCCCTGAAAGAAGGGGACCGTGTTTCATTTGATATTGAACAAGGACAGAAAGGCCCTTCAGCAACAAATGTAACCGTAATATAGTTAACCGTTTTATTTTTTGTTTAAAAGAAAGTCTCCGGACATGAAATTGTTCTGAGACTTTTTGCCCTTTTAAAATTCGTTGATTGATATATGGATTTTGCTGTGAGACTGACTTTTTGAAGCTTTTTCCGGTAAATTTGGGACTCCTTAAAACGAATTTGCATTATACGGAAACTTATACTAATATGATTTTCATTCCAATTGACTTGAATCTCAAATGGAATTGAAATGTTCTTCACCCCCCAATTCCCATTAGAGATCCTTGATCAAGTATTATCAAATACATATCGATTCGATTAGTTGAGAAACTTTGTTCGCTTTTGGTTAATTTTTTTTCTGTTAATTTGGATTTTAACTTCTAAAACATACAGGACGGAAATATGGAAAAATGCGAATGGAAATTTATTGTTGAAGATGAAAATCATTACAAATCAGGATGTGGTGGCGAATGGTTTTTTTTCGAAGGGGCCACAAAAGAGAATCAAATGGATTTATGCCCATTTTGTGGTGAACCAGTTCATGTGGATTTTGATGAGTAAAATTAGTATGATCAATAGATTTGAATATCGGGTTGATTCGATTGTATCAATCCAAAAAAAATTCTTAGTTTTTGAAAAAAAATGAACTGTTTGGGATCAACATAATCCGGTATATTCAATTTCGTCAGCATGTATCATGACCTGGCAATGATGACAGACCATGTGCAACCTCTGAATATTTCCTTTAAATAAAAATTTATGACAATGAGGGCAACGATATACCTTTAGATTCGGATCATTTTGAGTTGGAGGAATTATCGGGTCTCTGTCTTTTTTTTCATCCATTATAGGCCCTTTTTAAGGTTGTATTTTTAATACAGCAATCTATCTGAATAATAAGAAAAAATCCATAAATAGATACCTTGATAAAAATTCAGGGTTTTCCCGGATTGACAAGGGAATCGAGTCTTAGTAATTCTGTTTAAACTCACTTTTCTATGGAGATATCAAATGAAAAATAAAGCATCCAAAAAAGCGATTATAGACCGGATGATTCGAATTAAACTTATCGATGGAACCAAGGTCAACGGCAGGGTTAATATCAATAGAAACGAAGGTTTTGACCGATTAAGCGATCTTGTTTCCAGCAATCAAGAACCATTTTTAATCCTCATTGATGCGGTCGCCTATGAGGCAGGGATAGACAACCCGGTCAAATATGAAACCCTTTTCGTAAATAAAAATCATATCCTTTGGTCGTCACCTGATGAAGCGCAGGAGTAAGGACGAATATGAAAAGAGTGATATTGATTTTCATAATTTCAATAATCATTCCTGTCTTTGCCCAGGCCCAGGATACCAACTATTGTCTCAAAAAAGATTCCTGGAAAGAGTGGGATGAGCTTGTCCAAAAATATCCTCATGATATGGATATTCAAATGCTCCACGCAGTCCGGATAGGGCTCTGCAAAAAGATAGAGGATGGCACTATCTCTTTTGAAACAGCAAGGGATACATTCAACCATCTCCATGAAACGGTGATTAAAAAGGCGAAAAAAGAAGAGAATCAACAGTTAAAAAATAAACAGCTATGAATAGAATAATCATAATTTCCATTCTGTTAATAATTTCATCATTCCCTGTTTATGCAGAGGATTCGAGCTTCTGTGATGATCCCGATACATGGGAGTATTTTGAATCAATGACAAAGAAGTATCCGGATGATGTTCCCCTTCAGATCCTCCATGCCTTAAAAATTGGATTGTGTGTTAAAATCGGCCAGAATAGTATAACTGAGACAGAGGCAATTAATCTCTTTAATGATATGGTTGATACTGTTGCTGGCATGAGGGGTGAGAGTGAAAAACAGGAAAAAAAGGAAAAATTGTAAGTTTTAACTCAACTTTCGGGTTTAAAAATTACTGACTAACTTTGGTTTTTCTAACAAACCAGCACATTGCAGGGCTGTTTCGATAATCACATCGAAAAAAGCCCCTACGGTTTTCTCACAGTAACTGCCAAGAGTTTTTAATCGGTTGCCGGCCAGAGTCATTATTCTGTAAAGCGACTCAACAAAAGAAATATCAGAGACTTCATCGCAGCAGGCATAAAACAACTCACCAAAGGTTCTATTATCTATCTTTATTCGATTTTGATAAGCCAGAACCATATATCACATGAAAACAATGCTGGTGTGAGCCACCAGGGCATCATAGTCGCGGCATTGGATTTCTTTTGCCAGCTTGAGATGCTGTTTGGCCATTTTGAAAAACACCTCTATGTCCCAGCGTTTTCCGTAGATTCGGACAATATCTTCATTGGACAGCGAAAGGCTTGTGGATATCAATGCCAGCCAGTCTTTTTTACGCCTATCCCGCACAAAGACAAGCTTGGTAGGCGATCCTCCCTTTAGTGTTATCATGGCACTTGCCAGGATTTTTGCCCGGCCACGGCATTTTGTGAGTTGCCGATAGATAGATTTCAGCTCCATCCGATGACCATTGTATTCATAATGAATTTTTGACGTTTTTTTCACCATGCTGATAACATCGATATATTTGGCTAAAACCGTAATAGTTGCGGGCATTGCAAACCATCTGTCCATCAGCAGGTATCTGGCTTGAACACCGGCAGCCAGAATTCGTTTAACCATGACCTCTAAGTTGACCGGAGCTTTGGTTGTTGCTTCCTGTCGCCGTTGCCAGGCACAGCATCGTTTATCTGCAGCGGCCTGATTTTTTCATACACGCCAGGCGGCAAAAAGACCGGCATCCAACAGATGAGTATCAACGGAAAACGTGAGGGGTTACCTATGATGATCTTTTATCTGTTGCAAGATCCATCGAAATTTCGAAATCGGCTGAAACTATCCAGGAGGCTCTTGATGCGATTTCTTTATGGCCGAAATTTGCCAAAAAAGCCAAAGTTGAAAAAAACTGAAAAGCCAGATAGCCTCCTTCAGACACCTTCTCGTGAAAATACCCTTGCCGTCGGCTAATACTTGTGTTAATGAAATCTACGATAACAGGACTCACGTAAAGGGGACTTACACCCCATAAGTTCACACTCATCCTGGACCTACACAAGACACTCGACCAGACATCGCGATTCAAATCGAACCTTTTGTGAGAATCGGAGACTTCACAGGCTTATTGATGTTGCTAAAATTTTAATTCATTGTTTAAGCTATAAGGAGACATAATGCCTTCGCTTCCGCTTATCAACGAAGATTTAGATCTTCCTGGAACTCATGCATTGGTGATTGGGATCAGTGAGTATCCTCATATTTCAGGTGGTAAAGACCCAACTCCTGATGGAATATCATTCAATTTGGGCCAGTTGACAAGTGCCGCCCGGTCTGCCTCGGAATTTGCCGGGTGGCTGCTCAAGGAATACTGTAATCCCGGTCTTCCCCTGAAAAGCCTCCGGGTGTTGTTATCGCCATCAGCCGGCGAAAATATTCACCCGGCTATTCTGGCAAAATTACCGGCAAATCATTCTGCAACCCGGCAGAACGTCACACAGGAACTGGTCGGGTTCAGAACTGCCTGCAATACCCACAAAGAGAATGTGGCCTTTGTATACATTGCCGGGCATGGGGTTCAACTCACCAAACATGGCTCTGTTGTTTTGTTGAACGATTTTGCACAAACTGGACAGCTCAATAAATTGCATGGTGCAATTGACATGGCCAGGGTTCATGCCGGAATGAACCATCCGGATACCGCACAGACTCAATTCTGGTTTATTGATGCCTGTCGCCAGAAACCTGAAGTGGCCAGAAAGTTTGAAACCATGGCAGGTGCATTGGTAATCGATGAACCTGTGGGAGTGGCACAAACGTCCCCCATGTTTCTTTCGGCAACAACTGGAAAAAGTGCCTATGGCAAACCCGGTGGATGCAGCCTTTTCTGTGAAGCCTTGATGTGGTCTTTAAGGGATGCCGGTGCTGCTGAAGGTCCCGGCACCGGCTGTATGAAATGGCATGTGCCGGTTACCAGACTGATCAGAAGGTTACCGGAAAAAGTATCCCAACTTGCCGCCTCCCATAATGCATCCCAGCCTGTGGATATTGCCGGGAAAATTAATGAGGCTGTTGTGCATATTTACTCCAACCCACCCAAAGTTGATTTATGCATCAGCCTGATTCCTAAAAAAGCACAGAGCGCTTCAACAGCCACCCTGATATTTAATGGTCAGATTCCTGTGATCTCAAACAGCTCCACCTGGCCAATTATCAATAAGGTTGACGCAGGTCTTTATCTTTTAAGTGTAAAAACAACCAGCCCTTATTCCGGAAATACAAATATCCATAATGTAACCCCTCCGGAATACCAAACCCAGGTGAAGGTGTAATCATGGAAAAAGGTCAATTAATCGTCAATGTCCTGTCTGAATCTTATTTTCTGGAAGGAAAAATTCCCATTGAAATCCGGGATAGCCGACTCAACCTTGTAAAAGAACTTCGAGGAGGAGAAAGTCTTGAAGTTGATCCGGGTCTTTACCAAATCAGTTCTGTTTTGCAGGATGGTCAGGATTACAGCCGGATTGTCCAGGTTCCTGAATCCGGTAAAATAGAGATAACCCTCAATGCAAGCCTGAAAACCACACAAGAATCATCAAACATATCCGGGCCCGACCCTGCTGAAACTATCGTTTTTAAACCTTTGCCCGAAATAGAACCATTTAAGCAGATATTTACAAAGCAGTTAATCAAAAATGTCGGCTATTTTCCCTCAACCGGACGGGGAACGATGGACATAGGGCATGATTCCATTGTTATTAAACATCCGCAACCAGTTCTTGAAGGAGCCCGGGGGGCAAAAGTACAATCCAGTGAGGGTGGACGCTGGGTATTTGAATCTGACGGAGATATCAATGCTGTACCCAGGGCTCAGTTCAAGATTGGTCATAAATTTATGGATATAAGTCTGCCTATTTATCCCAAGTTCTCTACTGAACTCAATATCTGTGAAGTCCATGTGCAGCCTTCACCGCCAGGGTTCAAAATCAGGGCATGGATTTCACCGAAAAGAAAAGTTGCAAGTACCTTACAGCACCTACTGACATCCGGGTACCTTTTAAAAGCCGCTGAAATTGCATCCGAAGCCACAGAATTGCTCCAATATAAATATGATGATCCGACAGGCGCAGCACTTGGTGCCCTGTTGCTTCACAAGGCAGACCGCCTGATGGAAAGACAGAGCTGGGTTAAAAATCTTGCAAATAATTTTAAATGGCTGCCGGATGGTAAAATCCTGCTGGCAATTCTTCTTTCCCGGGATGAAAACAAACTGGACCAGGCCATGGAGCTGGCCGTTGAATCCTGCTCGTCTCCTGTGCTGTTTACTGAGAGCTATTCTCTTCTGGTAAATCTTTTACGGGAATGGCAGTCAAAAGCCGAGATAAACATACAGCAAAGTCTAAAAAATAAGCTTGCAAAGGCGTTATCATCTGTGGCTGAAATTTCACCCTATGTCGACTGGGAGGCAACGACTTTGACCAACAGCCTGCCAGAAGGAGGGATATCATGCTGGAAATAAGAATGCTGCCTGCAAGGCAGGGGGATGCCATATGGATTAAATGGGGCGAAAAATCTCTGAAATATCAGATGATGGTTGATATGGGAACAACCGAGGTGGGCAGAAAAATCCAGGGGCGACTCAAGATTGCGAACAGTGAGGCATCAAAATTTGAACTTCTTGTTATTTCTCATGTTGACGGTGATCACATCGGCGGCGTCCTCCCCTTTCTTGCTGATGAGGATTCACACATAAATATTGATTTTAAAGATATCTGGTTTAACGGCTGGGTTCATCTGAACGGGGGCCAGGTGCCGGGGCCTCATTCTTTGACTGCGGGTTCATCAAGCGCGGCAAACGATCTGGAAAGTTTCGGACCGGTGCAAGGAGAATTATTCAGCCAGTGGCTTGGAAACCGTAACTGGAACAAGGCATTTAATGCAGGCCCGGTCTGTCGAGCTCCCGGAAGCGTCCTGCCCAAAATTAAACTTGCCGGCGATTTATATCTGACCGTATTGGGACCTACCCCTGCCCGACTCTCTAAATTCAAGCCTAAATGGAAAGAAGAAGTTCAACAGGCCATTAAAAAAGGAACCCTTGGCCAAGTTTCTCCCGGTCTTGAATCATTCGGTTCAACTGATCCCCCGACCCTGGAAACAAAAAAAGATCTGGAAATACTTGCCCAAACAGTGAATGACAATGACAACAGTGAGGCAAACGGCAGTAGTATCATATTTTTAATTGAATATCAAAACCATCGCATACTGCTGGCAGGAGATGCCTTTGCAGATGATATCGCCGAAGGACTTTCCCTTTTGGGCAATGGAAACAAGGTCAGACTGGATGCATTTAAAATTCCCCACCATGGCAGCAAAAAGAATCTTACCAAGGAGGTGGTCGAGCAGGTCATCTGCAAGAACTGGATAATCTCCACAGACGGCACTCAGTTTCGCCATCCTGATTCAGAAGCCATTGCCAGGATACTTGCCTATAGTTCAGAATCGCCGGTCAATCTTTTCTTCAATGTCGAAAGTCCCTTTAACAAATGGTGGGATAACCCGGACTGGCAAAGAAAGTATCGCTATAGTACCGTCTATGGAAAAGATGAAGACGGCATTAAAATTATCTTTTAAATTAAAGAGGAAAAATTATGACAATCAACATTATGGGTCAGGAAAAAAAAATAGGCCTTGCTCTTTCCGGAGGGGGATTCAGGGCAGCTGCGTTCCACCTTGGTGTATTTAAAAAATTACAATCCCTGGGACTTCTGTCAAAAATTGATCTGTTGAGCTGCGTCAGCGGCGGCAGCATTGCCGGTGGATTTCTTGCTTTCAACTGGAACCAGCCGGATGTGCTGGATCGTCTGGAAACCTATTTAACAACTAAATCCATAGCTGTTTCTTCGGTATTGGGTGGCATCATTGATCCATTTCACACCCGGCTGGACAAGCTGGCCGACAGTTATGACCTCCACCTTTTCCATTCCGGGAAACTGGATGATTTAAAAAACGGACCCCGCATCTATTTTAACAGCACCAATCTTTCAACAGGAAATATGTTCTTTTTTGTTTCCGGCGGTAATGAGGAAACCGAAATGGGGGAATGGGAACTTGGTGTTGTTCCTGCAAAACAATTTCCCATCAGCAAAGCTGTGGCAGCTTCATCTGCATTTCCGCCCTTTTTTCCGCCCTTGCGGCTCGATCAGGGCATCTACCCGTCTACCGAAGTGGAATACATCGCCCTTGCAGATGGCGGCGTATATGACAACCTGGGCGTTAACCCCTTGATGCGGAAAAGGAATGAACTGGATTACGTCATTGTCAGCGATGGAGGTAAACCCTTTGATATCATAGAAGAACCGACAGAAGCGGGCTTCATTGTCTTAAAGGAAGCTATCGGCATCCTCATGGAACAGGTCCGCAGGTTACAGTTTAAACGGATAGAATTAAAATTCAAGGCGGGAAATGCACCAAAACCGATTTGGTTTTCCATTGATAGCAATAAAGGACAGGCACAATCTGGTGATCCTGAATTCGCCTCGGCTATCAAAACAAATCTGCGAAAGTTGAATTCCGCTGAAATGGATGTTTTGCTGAGGCACTCAGGTGCTCTGCTTGAACACAGGCTCAATACCTATGCTCCGGAGTTGTTATAGCTTTATTAAGGTCCAATTTTTCGTTGTCGTAAATCTTAGCGCTTTTCTCATACTGAATCCAATAACCGCATCACAGTTCAGGCAGCCGGGGCATATTCTGAAAATAGGATTATAGGGAAAGTGGTTCATGTTGTGGACGGTGATACAATTACGGTCCTTGAAAAAAACCGGGAATACAAAATTCGGCCGCATGGTATCAATACTCCGGAAAAAACTCAGGATTTTGGAGTCAAGGCCAAGGCCTTTACTTCGGACATTGTTTCTCAAAAAGAAGTAACTGTGATCCAGAAAGACGTTGATCAATACGGCAGGGTTGTAGGGCTGGTTTATATCGGCATACCTGCATCAACGAAGGGATTATCAAAGCAGGTTTTGCATGGGTTTATCAGCATTATTGCAAAGAATCTTTTTGCCTTGATTGGATGAAACTTGAACGCCTGGCCAGGGAAAAAGATAAAGGGCTCTGGAGTCATCCTAACCCTGTACCGCTTTGGAATTTTCGGAGAGACAAACGAAAACATGACTCAGATTAAAGAATTTATATATTTACCGATCCATAACCAAATTATAATCTCTGGAAAGCACCAAAAGAAATTGACCTGACTGTCCTTGAAACAATCGTCTTTGCTATTTAAGTTTATTTGTCAAAACAAATAAAACGGGCAAAGAAAGCAACCCGGAGCTTAAAAACATTTTCAAACAGAGTCATCCGATGAAAGAGTCCCAGCCAGGACAGAGAACTCAAAGTCCTTTTAAAAGTAAGCGATCGCATTGCCACCCAAAAGAGAACTGAAAACAGCGGTTCGGATTCTTGACAACCTGCCTTTTGTTCAAATATTGTTTTTACAATATATTTACATTTATATTGACATTATATGCTAAGATTTTTACACTGTGAAAAACCAGTAAAAAAAAGAGGCGACCATGAGACAGAAACTGACCCAGACCCAGCAGCAGATGCTATCCTATCTCAAACAGCAGGTAAAGGACACGGGGCTTTGCCCCAGCCTTCGCACGGCCGCGGCCAAACTTGGCATCAGCCATGCAGCCGTGGCCCAGACCTTGAAAACCCTTGAGGACAAATCTTATATCCGGCGGGAAGGCCGGTACAGCCGGACCCTTCACATCCTGGAGGATACCGGGGAGATTGACGCGGCCCAAAGACAAAAACAGATCCCCATCATCGGCCGCATCACGGCAGGGCTGCCCATGTATGCCCAGCAGGAATGGGGGGGCAGCCTTATCCTGGACGGGGCCGTCTATCCGGGCCAGAACCTCTTTGCCCTGAAGATCCAGGGCCATTCCATGAAAAATGCCGGAATCCTGGACCAGGATCTGGCCATCTGCGAACCCCGGCAATATGCCCGTGACAGGGAAATCGTGGTGGCCCTCATCCATCATGAAGAAGCGACCGTCAAGCGGTTTTTCCTTTTGCCGGGCGGCATTGAACTCCGGCCTGAAAACCCGGATTTCAGCCCCTGGATATACGGGTTTGACGAAGTCCTGATCCAGGGTAAGGTCATCGGCATTGTCCGGGGGCCTTTAGGCATGGAGGGGTAAATGGCGGACACCACGGCATGCCGCCTTTATATCGGCACCTGCGGATATTCCTACGGGGAATGGATCGATTCGGGATTCTACCCGGACGGCACCCATTCTTCCAATATGCTGGACTCTTATATCAAAACCTTTCACACCACCGAACTCAATTATACCTGGTACCAGATGCCCAAGGCCCCGGCCATGGAGCGGATGTGCGAAAAGGTGCCGGACCATTTCAGATTTAGCGCCAAACTCACCCGGACCATGACCCATGAGGTCAAAAAAGATCTTTGGCAAAAAGAAGTCCTGGCCTTTCGTGAGGGCATAGACCCCCTGATCCGGGCCAAAAAACTCTTGTGCATCCTGATCCAGCTTCCGCCCTATTTTGAGCGGTCCGTGGATTTCAGAAATTATCTGGCCGCCCTTTTGGACGAGCTTTCCGGACTTCCCCTGGCCGTGGAATTCCGGCATGATTCCTGGGCCAATGACAAGGTCTTTTCAGAACTTGAGCGCCGCAAGATCACCCTGGTCAATGTGGATGAGCCGGATCTGCCCGGTCTTTTTCCACGGCTTTGTGTGGTCACCAACCCGGATCTTTTTTATGTCCGGTTCCATGGCAGGAATGCCAAGGGTTGGCGGTCCGGCAGCATGCAAAAACAGTTTGACTATGATTATAGCGATGGGGAATTAAAGGAATGGGCTGCCCGGATTGAGACCGGGCTGATGCCGGAAGCGGCAAGCGGCGGCATCTTTTTCAACAACCATGTCAGGGGACAGGCCCCGAAAAACGCCTTGCGGCTCATTGACCTCCTGCTCAAAAAAGGCGGTAAAAAAACGCCATGGAACGCGCCGTCATCCATTTAAATATTGCAGATTTTGCCGTTGCCGTGGAAGCCAATCTTGCGCCTGCGCTAAAAGGGCGGCCCCTGATCATCGCGCCTGAAGGCGCGCCCAGGGCCGTGGTCTATGACATGAGCGACGAAGCTTATCAGGAAGGTGTCCGCAAAGGCATGCCCCTTGCCCGCGCCAAACGGCTCAACCAAAAAATCCCCATCCTTGCCCCCAGTTTCAACCGGTATGAACAGGCCATGAAAGCCTTGTTAAAAGAAACCTTTGCCTTTACACCCCTGATTGAATACGGGCAGGCCGACGGCCATATTTTCATGGATGTCACGGCTTCAAAACGGCTTTTTGGCCCGTCCGTGGATGTGGCCTTCCGCCTGAAAAAAACATTTAAAAAGGCCTTTAATCTCGACCCCATCTGGTCCGTGGCAACCAGCAAACTCGTGGCCAAGGTGGCCACGCGGCTTGTAAAACCCCTGGGTGAATATATTGTGGCGCCGGGGGACGAAGAAGCTTTTCTTTCCCCATTGCCCCTCCACCTGATCCCGGGGCTTGAAAAACCGGAGTTAAAACGCCTCAAAGAATTCAATCTCTTTTTTGTATCCGAGGCCCGGACCCTCACTCTGGAACAACTCAAAATTCCTTTTCTTCAAAAAGCCCCTTTGATCTATGACCGGATCAGGGGGATCGACCCGAGCCCGGTCAGGCCCTTTTGCGAAACCGCTTCAACCCTTCAGGTGGATCATGAATTTTCCGATGACACCAACACTGCCGGGAGTTTGCGATCCGCCTTGTATCTCATGATTGAACAGATCTGCCACGTCCTGCGGACCCGGAATCTCCACGGCGGGAACACAAAACTGATCCTCTCCTATTCAGACGGGGTTCAAAAGGCTTCAGCTTCAAGGCTTTCACCCTCCACATCCAATGACATGGCCATGTTTAAAGCCTGTGCCCTTCTTCTGGAAAAGGCCTGGACCCGGCGGGTCCGCATCCGGCATATACGCCTCATCTGCGAAAAGCTTTGCCCGCCCATGGTGCAAGCCGAACTTTTTGCTCCTGAAACCAAAGCAACAAAACAGGCCGCCCTGATCCATGCCATGGACAAGATCCGCACCAGGTTCGGCCAGGCATCCATACGGGCCGGGCTGACCCTGGCAGAAGACAGGATAGCCTCATGATCCCCTTAAACACTCGGTCCCATTATTCCTTCATGTGGGGCACAGCTTCCATAAAAGCGCTGTGCAAACAGGCAAAGGCCCTGGGCTATGAGAAACTTGCCCTCACCGACACGGACAATTTGTGCGGTCTCTGGCCCTTTATCCGGGCCTGCCGCCGGGAGGGCCTGACCCCGATTATTGGGGCCGAAGTGACAGACCCCAACACCTTCCACCGGGTGGTCTGTCTGGTAAAAGACGAGACCGGCTACAGCAATCTCACCCGATTGATAACCCAGCGCCACAGGAATACAAATTTTTCTCTTAAAACCGTTCTGCCGCAGTTTTCAGACGGGCTCATTGTCCTGACCCGAAACCCGGACCTACTCCCCTTCTGGAAGGACAGCAGTGTGGACCTGACCGTTAACCTGGCCCGACACCCGTTGTCTCACACCCATGCCCTGGTTGAGGCGGCCAAAAAGTTTGATATTCCTCTCACGGCCACACCCGGCAGTTTTTTTCTCAGCCGGAACGATGCGGGCATTCATCGTATGCTGAGAGCCATTGATCTCAACACCTGTGAGAGTCGCCTCACGCCAACGGACGCAGCCCCGGACACGGCTTTTCTCGAATCCCCGGCCGTTTACCAAGAAAGGTTCGCTATCCTTCCCGAGGCCATAGAAAACACCCATGCCCTGGCAGAAAAGGTCTCCTTTACCGGGCCAAAATTCGGAACGGTCATGCCGCCCTTAAAGGAAAAGACAGGCCTTTCTGCAGCCCAACTCCTGTATGAAAAAACCCTCCGGGGAGCAAAAACCCGGTATGGAGAAACCCTTCCAGCTCCTGTTCTTCAGCGCATCGAGTATGAACTCTCCATTATCCGTAAAAAAAATTTCTGCGAATATTTTCTCGTTGTCGAAAGCATTGTCAAAAGAGCTTCCCGCATCTGCGGCCGCGGCTCCGGGGCCGCCTCCATCGTGGCGTATTGCCTTGGCATCACCAATGTCTGCCCCATGAAATACAATCTTTATTTTGAGCGGTTCCTGAATCTTGAAAGGACCGATCCGCCGGACATCGACATTGATTTTGCCTGGGATGAGCGGGATGATATTTTAAATTTTGTGCTGGAGGAATTCAAAGGCCATGCGGCCATGGTAGCAAGCCACATCCTGTTTCAGCCCAGGATGGCGGTCCGGGAGGTGGCCAAGGTTTTCGGGCTGCCGGATGCGGAAATCGGCCAAGTCTCCAAACGCCTTCCCTGGTTCTGGAAACTGAATGAGGCGGAAGCAGACTTCCTGAATCGGATCAAAGAGCGGCCTGAATTCAGGTTCATGGATTTTCCCGAGCCCTGGCCCAGAATCATGACCTATGCCGAGGCCCTCATCGGAACCCCGCGATATCTTTCCGTACATCCGGGCGGCATAGTCATCACCCCCGGTCCCATCGACACCTATGTGCCGGTTCAGACCGCGCCCAAGGGCGTGCCTCTCATCCAGTGGGAAAAGGATGCCACGGAAGAAGCAGGTCTCGTCAAAATCGATCTCTTGGGGAACCGGAGTCTCGGCGTGATCCGGGACACCATCGCAAGCATTCAAACCTCATCCGGAAAATTTGAGGATTTCGCCCGCCTGGACCCGGAAGACGATATGGAAACCCAGGAAAATGTGGCCAAAGGCAATACCATGGGGTGTTTTTATATTGAAAGCCCGGCCATGCGCCTGTTGCAGAAAAAAACCAGGGTCGGGGATTTTGAACATGTGGTGATCCATTCCTCCATTATCCGGCCGGCTGCCAATGAATTTATCCAGGAATATATCAAACGGCTCCATACCGGGGTATGGGAGCCCATCCACCCCATTCTGGAAGATGTATTGAACGAGACCTTCGGCATCATGGTGTACCAGGAAGACGTGTCCAGGGTGGCGGTGAGAATGGCCGGGTTCACCCATGCCGAGGGCGACAGCCTAAGAAAAATCATCTCCAAAAAAGACAAGGAGCTGGAACTGGCTGATTTTTATACTCGGTTCAAAATCGGTGCCGCAGCAAAAGGGGTGTCAGGAGAAGATATTGAAAAGGTCTGGAGCATGATCCAAAGTTTTTCCGGGTATTCTTTCTGCAAACCCCATTCCGCCTCCTATGCAAGGGTCTCTTTTCAGGCTGCCTATCTGAAGACCCATTACCCGGCAGAATTCATGGCCGCCGTCATCAGCAACCAGGGCGGGTTTTATTCCACTTTTGCCTATGTGTCCGAAGTAAGGCGACTCGGCGTAACCATCCTTTCCCCGGATGTGAATGAGAGCGATATCTCCTGGAAAGGAAATCAGCGAACCCTCAGGGTCGGGCTCATGGCCATCAAGGACCTTTCGTCCAAAGCCATGAACACCATTGTAGAGGAACAAAAAAAACACCCCTTTTCAAGCGTGGAAGATTTTTTCAACCGGGTCCGTCCCAGGGAAGATGAGATCCGGGCCTTTGTCCACAGCGGCAGCCTGGATTCACTGGATCAAAAATGCAACCGGGCCGCCTTTTTGTGGGCATTTGCCGCCTGGCAGAAACAAACCCACGGCGCACATCAGGGATGCACCCTGTTCGGACCCGGCAGCATGGGCAAAGCCGTTCCGCCCGTGCCCGACCTGCCAAAAGAAAACCCCATTGAAAGGCTGCGCCGGGAATTTTCCGTGCTCGGATTTTTATGCGCCGTCCATCCCATTGTCCTCTACCAGGACATTCTCCGGGATCACCATACCGTCAAAGCCAGGGATCTTCCAAAATTCACCGGCAAAACCGTCACCTTTACCGGATGGCTCATCACCGGAAAAGTTGTGAAAACCAAACACGGCGACCCTATGAAATTTCTGACCTTTGAAGATGAAACCGGCGTGGTTGAAACGGTTTTTTTCCCAAAGCCCTATGCCCTTTTCTGCCATATGCTGGATTATGGAAAACCCTATCTGCTTTCCGGAAAACTCGACACAAACTGGGGCGCCCTTACCCTGACCGTTGAAGAAACCCGACCTATTCATTTTTTGATAGAAAAAAACAATAATGATAGATAATAAGGTTCCATACGCCATGATGATGAAAAGCTGCTATCAGGCAATTGGAAAGATATCGCTTTTTGAATGTAATCAATTCTGTTGCCGGTAATGGCTTCCGGATTGAAAAAGTGATAGCATTTTATGATGCTCTGGTTAGCGCTGACTCTGTGAGATAAATATCTTCCAATTCATCAAACTCATATCTTAACTTTTGGTAACAAGTTAAGATCCGATTCATGACCAAGATGCAGGTCAATAATTCCTTCCGATATTTTTTTTATTGGATCTCAACTTTTTTGGTCCATTTAAATCTTAAGTTTTATGGTTCTCCTGGTATTGAACTTAAGATTTAAAGCCGTTCAGATAAATTTTAAATCAATCCTTGAACCTCTCCGGCCATCTCATTGACGTGTGTAGGACTCTTAAAATAAAAATAGCACCATTTCTTTCTGCATACGGTAAAATAAAAGGCAGACCTGAAATCACAAGTTCACGTGTGCCGGCAATCCTTCCCGGTCTGCCGATTCCTGGGTGATCGGCCAACATTTTTGCAGCATTCCATATCTTTGCTCCAACCTCCGCTGCCGCTATGGGCTTATCAGTCGCAATATAATCTATTGCTTCGTCCAGATTTAAAAGCGCTTTTCGGGTCCATTTAACTTGCATCTACCCCCCACTTTATAAAAGCGGCTTTTACCTCACTGTCTGTTGCAATTTCGCCCCGTTCAACTTCTTTTAATCCGGCCTTAACCTCCTGGCAAACCCATTCTTCATACTCGACGTATTGTTTTAACGCCTGGTTGATTAAGTAAGATCTGGGCCGATCTTGGGTTTTTGCCAGGCTATCAAGCCGTCCTATCACGTTTTCGTCTATACGTACTGTTGTTGGTTTCATGATCCCTCCCTTTTGTATTCTATAAGAATACGGGTGGATACAGGAAAAGTCAAGGGGTCGTTTCAACGTCAAAAAACCTATACCTTTCCAGACATTGATAAAACCCTTTAAAAGAATGTTCAAAAAGGTCTAAAAACTATTTTATTGACATGGGGTCCGGATCTCTTTATAACCTTTTTATACAATACCGGATAAAAGGAGATTCAATGTCGGAAATCGGATATATCAGGGTCAGCTCGGTTGGTCAGAATGATGCCAGGCAACTTGACGGCGTCCTCCTGGATAAAACTTTTAAAGAAAAAATATCCGGAAAATCAATCCACCGGCCGGAACTTGAAAAATGCCTGGAGTATATCAGGGAGGGTGACACCCTTCATGTGCATTCCATGGACCGGCTAGCCCGGAATCTGAAAGATCTTCAGAATATCGTGGATGATTTAACAGGGCAGGGCGTTACCATAAAATTCCATAAAGAAAGTTTGGTGTTCAGCAGTGAAGCCAATGCCATGAGCAAATTGTTGCTCCAGGTCATGGGGGCATTTGCAGAATTTGAACGATCCCTAATCAAAGAAAGACAACTTGAAGGGATCGAGGCCGCAAAGAAAAAAGGCAAACACTTGGGCCGGGCCCCTTCTTTATCTGAAGATCAGATCAAAGAAGCCCTCACCATGCTTGAATCCGGATTGCAAAAAACCGACGTCGCAAAGTATTTTGAAATCAGCAGATCCACGCTGTATAATGTTTTAAAACAGGATACGGCAAAAGCGAGTTTGAAATCCTGGATGGTTTATCTTCTCAAATGCGCTGACGGCTCCTTATATTGCGGCATCACCAACGATCTTGAAAATCGCTTGGAAAAACATAGCCAGGGCACAGCATCAAAATATACGGCGTCCAGGCTACCAGTCGAGCTGGTTGCATCCAAAGATGGGTTAACCAAGAGTGAAGCGTTGAAACTTGAACTGAAAATTAAAAAATTGCCAGCGAAAGAAAAAGTTTTAAAATTGAATCAAGGGCAGTGACTTTTTTCAGCAATATTTTAAGGAGGCAAAGATGATCGAAACCTGGCAAGTCATAATAATACACCAAGTGATATTCCAAGGGATGTTTATGGCTAAAAACACCATTCTTCGGAAAAAAATTGATAAACAGATCCGTGGCTACAACATTGAGGCGAATATCTCCATAGCTTTTTTTATTCTGTTTATTGGTACTGCAATCTGGATAAGTTTTCTTGACAGACCTTTCGGAGAAGTACATCTGTTAAGCCGTTTTCTTGCTATGGCATTAGGGGTTATATTTCTTTTTTTGAATCTTGTTATATCAGCAGCATCATTGATAAGCTTGAAAGATTCCTGGAGAGTAGGTGTTTTAGAGAATCAAAAAACGGTTCTGATAACATCGGGGATATACAGCTTTACCCGCAATCCTTATTTCGTATCATATTTCCTCACATTCATTGGATACACTATTCTTCTACAGAATTTAATACTGCTTGGATTATCATTTATTGGATTTGCATCTGTTCATTGGATGATAAAGAAAGAAGAAAAATATTTATATTCTGTACATGGTGATGCATATCGACAATATATCAACAAAGTACCAAGATACTGGTGGATCTGAGACAGCCAACTGAGGATGACAAGAAACATTTGGTCTCTATCTTGACAATGTGGTTTGTTTTAAGCTATTTAAAGTTCTGAAAAAAATAAGGTAATTTATGATGACAAAAAAAATAAGTGGCATACTGCAATCCGTTCTTTTTTCATGGATTGTTCTTTTTGGAATCGTTTGCGTTCATCCGGAATGTCGCGATCTATTGTCCAATATTTGTCATCAAGAAAATTACCTGGATTCAAAAGACAAAACATCTCTTTTCGTATTTGTAAATTCCATCCCTCATGTTTTTAATACTGCAACAGGGAGTCCCTGTTGCAAAGCATACCCGTCTGAGCGTGAGGGCGACATGTTTTATAATGCCCAATATCCTGAAATTCAAAAATTATCATTAAATTTTACAGATGTTATTCAGTTTCCGGGTGATAAAAGAAAAAAAACAAACCTGATCTTTGACCGGTATAAATCTACACGAACCACCTCAATATATATCCTCAAACAATCATTCCTGTGTTAGCCCCCCTTTTGTAATACTATTTCCAGAAACAAGTCGTCTGAAACCCATTCAGAGTATTGTCATTGTATTTGATGTTTGGTTGCTATTTGTCAGATTTGTAAAAAGGAAGACTTGATATCCTGTTATTATTGCCTTGCTATAGCAGCCTCACATTACCACAAAATACCGGTATATGACTATCTCAATTATGTGGTCAAAAGGATTAAAAGAAATATGAAAAAAGAAAAGATAATATTGGCAATAGTCATTGCCGCTTTTTCGATCTGCCTGTCTATCATGGAAAAGGGCAAAAGCAATGATACTCTTCCTCAATTGGATGAGATTAAGACATCTGAAATCACAAATATCAGCCTGTCAAAAAATGAGCAAACCATCTCGATTAAAAAAAAAGGGACCTCGTGGTGGGTCCTGACTGATAAAGAGGTTCAGGCTGACCAGCGTGAAATTGATAATATGCTGGATGCCATCAGGAAAATTGAATTAACCGCTCTTGTTTCTGAAAAGAATGATTCGGAACAATACGGGTTTGATCCTCAAAACAGTATTTGTGTTGAGATCAAAAAAGAGGGTCAAGTCCTCAGAGAATTTGATGTTGGTAAGGCGGCAACGACTAACAGCCATACCTTTGTCAGGTTGAAGGGGAACCAGAGTATATATGAGGCTGTCGGTGATTTTAAACCCCTTTTTGAAAAATTAATTTTACAATTAAGAGAAAAACCCGTGCCTTCTTTTGATTCCAATGCAATTGAAAAAAAAGAGAATGAAGATGGCGCAAAAATTTAATAACCCTCCCATAAAAAAACAATTGATAAAAGCATTTTGGCAATTAGCCGTAATCGTCCTATTTTCCAATGCAATTGGTATAGGATTCAACTATATCCGCTATGATTCACCGGCACTTGTTGGAGATTGGTCGGATCAAAATCGATTTTTTGATAAAAATGGAAAAGATATCAGTATCACCCTGAATGAAGCGAGACGTCATTTTGAGAAAAAGACCGCTCTTTTTTTTGATGCACGGGATATGGATTCTTTTAAGATAGGTCACATCAAAGGCGCAAGGAGTGTTCCCTTTCAGGACATTGATAATTATTTGAAGGACCTGATTGAAAATGTTGCGCATGAAACCTTTATTATCACTTACTGCGATGGAAAGGCTTGTAATTTAAGCCATGAGCTGGCGCTGTTGTTATCTGACATGGGTTTTCCCAATGTTAAAGTGCTTGTCAACGGGTGGACTGTTTGGCAGGAGTCCAATCTGCCCATTGAAACATCAGGTTAATGTCTATTTGGCGAGGTGAATGAGGACTATTATGAATACTGTTAAATATAAAAAAACAAATCGAGCTCAAATTATTAATACACTGTGCCATATTTTTCGAATCATTCTGGGTGCTGTATTAATTTATGCCAGTATTGACAAAATTATCTATCCGAATGCTTTTGCTAAAATTATATATAATTATCAGATCCTGCCAAATGATGTGATCAATGTAACCGCTTTTGTCCTGCCATGGATGGAACTGATAACGGGTCTTTTTTTAATCTTTCAGCTCTGGACACCTGGGACAATCGTCCTGACAAATTTTTTATTAATTATTTTTATGGGTGCAATTGTCTATGCCCTTGCCATGGGATTGAATATCGATTGCGGTTGTTTTTCCATCTCGGGAGGGAAAAGCCCTATCAATATGATGACGTTTTTCCGAGATTTTTCCTTCATACTCATGGCTCTATTTCTTTTAGCCGCCACTTTTTTCCCTCAAACAATTATATCATTTTTCTCTAAGGATACTGAGTAGCAATAAACCCTATTTTTAAAGGAACAAAGATGACTGACAATATAATTTCAGGACCTAAATATATGACCCGGCAAAACGCTGTGATCATCGGCTTGATCTGCCTTTTTATAGGATTCATCATGGGTGTTGGGTTCACAACTTATAAAACCAATAGAATATCAGATCAAGGGACAGGTAATAATAAATCTGTTGATTATGAAAAAAAAGCCCGGGAACTTGAGGCACAGGTAGCTCAAAGTCCAGAAAACACCGCTGCGTGGACTGAGTTGGGACATGTTTATTATGATACGAATCAATTCGGCAAAGCCATTGGAGCCTATAAAAAATCATTGGCGCTGAATCCTGAAAATCCGGACATACTGACTGATCTGGGCATTATGTATCGACATGACAGCCAACCGGAAAAGGCCATTGAGTCGTTTGATAAGGCAATTTCAATTGATCAGAAGCATGAAACAGCCAGACTGAATAAGGGAATTGTCCTGATGAACGATTTGAAAGAGCGAGAGGAGGCTCTTGAGGTTTGGGAAGAGCTTCTTGAGATCAACCCCATAGCCATGGCCGATAAAGATCAGAGCCTGGACCAGTTGATTAAACATTACAAAGAACATAACCGGTAAACTCTAATAAAGGACTATAACTATGCCGATTCAAAAGGAACAAAAGCCATCAAAAAATCCATTATGGCAATTGTTTATTTCCGTCAAATTCACTGTACTCGTACTTATACTTCTGGCAATGACTTCTGCGGCCGGAACAATCATCCCCCAGAATGGTGACCCCCAACAATATCTCCAGATGTATGGGGCATTCGGGGCAAGCATGATAAAGGTCCTGGATCTGTTTGATATGTATCATTCCTGGTGGTTCAGATCACTTATCGGAGTTTTGACTGCCAATATCATTATCTGCACCATAGACCGCTGGCCTGCAACCTGGAAAATAGTGACCTCAAATAGCATTAACCCCGAACAATTATTAAGCAGAACACATCAAAAAGAATTCAACGACCAGAGAATCTTTGATGAATTGAAACCTCTTTATACTTCTTTCATGAAAAAAAAATATAAAATTAAGGGGGTTCATACCCTTCAGGACGGTTTCAGAATTTATGGAGAGAAAGGACGATGGTCGAAGATTGGGGTCCCAATTGTACATTTGAGTGTCGTATTAATCCTGATGGGGTCACTTGTCGGGTCTTTCTGGGGATTTGATGGATATGTCAATGTGCCGGAAGGCGGTTCGATAGATCGTATTCGGCTTCGTAACAGCAATGAAATTAAAGAGCTTGGATTTGAGGTGGTCTGCAAGGATTTTAACATCAGTTACTATGATTCCGGTTCGGTAAAAGAATATCGATCCGCATTACAGATAAAAGAAAACGACAAGGTAGTTCTTGAAAGAGATATCATTGTTAATGATCCGTTAACATACAAGGGTATTCGTTTTTTTCAATCCAGTTATGATTCGCTCCCGCCGGAAAATCTTGAACTGAAAATCACATCCAAAGAATCCGGTGAATCTATCAAATACAAGACAAAAATCGGAGAGACTGTCCAGTTACCGGGAAATGCCGGTGAATTTTTTGTAGCTGAATTTAATAAGGATTTTCATTTCAAAGATGTAGAGTTGGGTCAGGCAATTGAAGGTGAATTGAAACTGACCGGCAAAGAGCCTGTTAAAATTGTTTTGCCTTTCAAATTTCCAAGCTTTGACAAAATGCGGAAAGATCAATGGATTGTAACACTGGAAGGGCATGATAATAAATACTATACCGGATTGCAGGTAAGTCGTGATCCCGGGGTTCCGCTGGTCTATCTGGGATTCATATTGATGATAGCGGGTTGCTGGGTGATTTTCTTCAGTTCCCACCAGAAAATTCTTTTAGAGGTAGAGGCCTATGCAGAAACCAGCCGGGTGAAAATATTCGGATCTGCTACCAGGAACAAAATGGATTTTAAACGAAGAATCGAAAACATCGCGGAATCGTTAACACAATTATAATTAAAATGTCCCTTGCTGCCGGATCAATCATATCCGCCTGACCGGTAGAAGACATAAAAATGAATAAATATGAGGCCCGTCAAATGAATAGTTCTTTTATCCTGTCTGTAACAACATCTGTATATGGTGCTGCGGCCTTTTTTTACCTTGCCGCATGGATTTTTAATATTAAATCAATGGAAAAAGCAGCCACATGGACGTTAATTCTCGGGGCTGTCGGAAACACGATTGGCTTTTTGCTCCGATGGAAAGAATCCTATGACCTGGGAATTGGTCATGTGCCGCTTTCCAATATGTTTGAATCTCTGGTCTTTTTTGCTCTTGTTATTGCCATTGTCTATCTTGTTCTTGAAAAAAAATATTTTATGAAAACCATCGGTGCCTTTGCAACCCCCTTGGCCTTTTTTTCCATGGCATATGCCTCATTTGCCCCTAACATAGAAAGTAAAATTGAGCCTCTGATGCCGGCCTTGAAAAGCAATTGGCTGATCGCCCATGTAATCACCTGTTTCATTGGATATGCTGCTTTTGCAATGGCTTTTGGGATTGGTTTAATGTTTATGGTCGCTTCTTCCGGGGATGTTTCCAAACAGGGTCTGTTGTCAAGGCTTCCTGAGAAGTCGGTTATGGATGAACTTATGCATAAAATGGTGATGTTTGGGTTTCTATTCCTGACCGGGGGGATTATCACCGGCGCTGTTTGGGCCAACTCAGCCTGGGGCCGATACTGGGGATGGGACCCTAAAGAGACCTGGTCTTTGATCACCTGGTTTATTTACGCCACCTTATTACACGCCCGGTTTATGAGAGAATGGAGAGGAATGCGTATAGCTCTGTTTACAGTCTTCGGGTTTGCGGCGGTATTGTTTACCTATTTTGGCGTTAATTATCTGCCGGGGCTTCACAGCTACGGTTCATAGGAGGTTTTATATGCTAAAAAAAGGGTTAGCGGTTTTTGTCCTTGTGTTTATCCTTGAGATAAGTGTGCAACTGGGAACGGCATCACTGCTGGCAGATAGATCTGATACTGCTAAAAAACCGGTTGAGAAAGCAACGGAATTGCCATCAACACCCATCAAAAGAATCAGTCTGGACAAATATCAGGTCGATAAGGGTATTGTGAATGCCGGGCAGACTTTATCGACTATATTAAAGCCTTATGGTGTCACAAAGGCTTCGATTCGCAGGATATGTAAAATGGCTGAGGGTGTTTTCGATATCCGTGGAATAAAAACCGGTCGTCCATACTCTGTTGTCCGTAATCCTGAGCAGCGCTTGGCGGTTAAATATTTCATATATGAGAATACACCGGAAGAATTTATCGTGTTTGAATTTGGTAAATCGCCTGGTGTTTTCATGGAACAAAGAACAATGGAAAAAGAAAATCAACAGATTTCCGGCATGGTCAGCTCTACATTGTGGGAGTCAATGAAGGACCAAGGCGCAAGTACGGATTTGATATTGAAATTTGAAGAATTGTTGGGTTTAAAGGTGAGTTTAAACGAGCTCAAGCCGAAAGATTTCTTTGAAGTGCTTTTTGAGGAATACAAGGATGAAAATGGACTCGTCCGGATTGGCAAGATATTATCGGCAAGACTGACGTCCGGCGGAAAGCAAATCGCTGCATACCAATACAGCCACCATGGTGTAACCGGCTATTACGATAAGGAGGGTAACAATTTTAACACATCTTTTTTAAGTTCTCCTCTAAAGTACAATAGAGTAACCTCAGGGTTTTCCTCAAAGCGTAAACATCCAATTACTAAAAAGATTCAAAGCCATCCGGCCATCGATTATAGTGCACCGGCAGGAACACCGGTAATGAACGTAGGTGACGGCATTGTTGAAGAAGCAGGCTATTCGGCAACAGCAGGCAATTATATCAAAATTAACCATCCCGACTCATTCGCAAGCCAATACTTGCACTTACGTTCCATTGCCGGTGGGGTGAAAACAGGGTCAAAAGTGTTGAAAGGAGATATCATAGGATTTGTTGGCAGCACCGGAGCGGCAACCGGGCAGCATCTGGATTTTCGTTTCAGCAAGAACGGCCGCCCGATGAATTATTTAAATGTGGAGCTTCCTGAAAGTCAGCCCGTAGATAAGGCATGTAAAGATGATTTTGATGAGAATGTCCAACTAATGATTACACAACTTGAAGGGAATAATTCTCAGGCTGCCGATGCTTCATAAAAATTTAGTTTTTATAGAGCATCAGCCATACCGATATTAAAAAGGATGCCTTGTTATGCTTAATCCTGTATTCAATTATAAAACTATCGCCAACCCATCTTTATTTATGCTTTTTGTAAAAGTAATATTTGTTATGCTGTCTTTAATGACAACAACGCATCTTTCATTCTCTCAGGCAATCGGTTCGGAGAATCCCGTGAATTTCGAAATTTACAATAAAGGAGAACCATTTAATATTATAGTTGTTCAAAAATCCACTCAACAACTGACGGTGTACTCAGCAGGTGACAAGCAACTCAAGGCGATCCGGCAGTTCGCATGTTCCACTGGAAAGGTGAAAGGCCTGAAAGCTGTTGAGGGAGATGCAAAAACCCCTTCCGGTATTTATTTTATAACAGGTGAAATCCTTGACAAGGATTTGGCAGCTATTTATGGAACCAGAGCTTTTCCACTTGACTATCCCAATGCACTTGATCGCAAAAAAAACCTGAATGGATCTGCTATTTGGCTTCATGGTACTGATAAAAAATTGCAACCGTATCAAACCAATGGGTGTGTTGCAATGGATAATGAAAATATTGATGCCCTTAAATCATACATTCGTCTCAACCGAACACCTGTTATCATTACCGAAACCTTGGGTAATATTACAGTGACCCATAATGAGCCTTGGCAGATTGAGTTAGACAAAAACCTGTCGATTCGAAGCAACAGCCTGAAATCGGGCTCATATCATGATTATCTATCCATATATCACCCGGAGTATCTACCGGATATTACCTGGTGGGGCTCCTGGAAAGAATTAAGATCAAAACCCGGTATTGATGCATCCCTCAGTCTTGAAAGACTGAACCTTTTTGCTGTTTCAACTGGAGAAAAAACGGTTGCTCTTTTTGATCAATACCTGGTTGGTAATGAAAAAAAAATAAATGTCGGGTCTTTAAAATTTTTCCTTTCTCCTTTTAACGGTAATTTGCGGGTTATTGCAGAAGAATATCAAGAAACACCATTTCATGAAACTGAAGCAAAAAATCAGTCGCCTCTTGTTCTCGCCGGTCACCGTTTTCAGGAGCCATCATATCCCAATCAAGAAATTGAATCCATGATTGATGCATGGCTGGAGTCCTGGTCAAAAAAAGAAATCAAACAATATGCCTCTTTTTATTCAAAAGAGTTTAAATCACAAAACAATTTTAACCTGAAACAATGGGTCGCGTATAAAGAGATGCTCAACAACAGATATAAATTCATTAAGGTTAGCCGAAAAGGGATAGAGATTAAACAAGATAAAGACGAACTGCGTGTTTCTTTTATTCAGGATTATAAAAATGATTCTTTTAGTAGTAAAACAAACAAAACTCTTATTTTAATAAAAGAAGCCGGCATATGGAAAATATTGAGGGAATTTTAGTATAAAAAATTTCATCACAGAAATGGTTTTAAGGAGTGTGATCATTAAATTATTACTGGCTGTTTTTTGTTTGGCAATGCTTATAGTTGCCATACAGCCGTTCAATAAGTATGGATTTTCATTTTCTTTAAAGCAAAAACAGCCCTTAATTTGTAAAATCCGAAGTCAGTCCCAAACTATATTAAAAGAAAGCAGTAAGATTGATTTTGGCCTTAACAATTATTGTCGACCAATCAAATATGTCGAAAATGATTATGCTATAAACGAAAACGGCACAATAAAAGATAAGACAACAGGGCTTATCTGGCAGCAGTCAGGATCTGATACTTATATGCAATATGAAGATGCAATTGGCTATGTCCATAAAATGAATCGGATTAAATTTGCCGGGTTAGATGACTGGCGTATTCCAACATTGCCAGAGCTTATATCCATCATAGAACAGGATCAAAATACCCAAAACCTGTACATTCATCCAAATTTTAATCCTATACAAAAATGGGTTTGGAGTTCTGATAAAATATCTACAGATTCAATGTGGCTGGTCGATTTTTTTGAGGGGAATGTTTTTTGGGGAGGGAAAAAGCTTGTTAGTTATGTGCGTGCCGTTCATTGTAGTCCATAGATAGAAATTACAACCTAATTTTGACCCACCAGGGGCAACACGCCACATTCGTGCAGAATTTTACGTCAGCATGCACCTGCGCCCAAACCACAACGGCATGACCATTAACAGCGGCAGAATAATGGCTGGTATTTCGGGCGATTCAAGCACACTGCCAGGGTGATCCCGGCAAAAACCGCTGTCAGAATGATGATGGATTGGAATTTTTCAGCCAGTGTCAAAATGAACCCTCCTTTGGTTAAAATGTATCCGGGTACGGAAGATCAATCCGTACCATATTCTTTCAGTTTCTTGCGGAGGGTTTTGCGGTTGATTCCGAGCCTGCGGGCGGTTTCGCTCTTGTTTCCGCCGCTGGCTTTCAGGGTGGACAGAACGGCTTCCCTCTCAATTTCCTCCAGAGGGCGGTTGGCTGCCACCGGCGGTGGTAGGGGCACCCAGTGGTTTTCACCGGTGTATGCTTCAGTGATGGTCGAGGGCAGTTCTTTTTCTGTGATGTGTTCGTCCAGCAGAAGAATCACAGCACGTTCGATGGTGTTTTCCAGCTCCCGGACATTGCCCGGCCACATGTGTTTAAGCAGCATATCCATGGCCAGAGGAGAAAACCCGGTAACCGGCCTGTGATTTTTGTCCGCATATTTTTTCAGAAAATGCTGGGCAAGCAGCGGGATATCATCCTGACGGTCTCTGAGCGGGGGTATCTGAAGCCTGACAACGTTCAACCGGTAAAAGAGATCTTCCCGGAAACTACCGGATGCAACCTCTTTTTCAAGGTCGCGGTTTGTGGCAGCCAGTATCCGCACATCCACACCGATCGTCTCTTCACCGCCGACCCTTTGTATCTCCTTTTCCTGGATCACCCGCAGCAACTTGGCCTGCATGGCAGCGGAGGTTTCACCGATTTCATCCAGGAAGATGGTTCCCTTGTCAGCCTGCATGAAGCGGCCCTCGCGGCGTTTGTCAGCACCGGTGAACGCCCCCTTCTCATGGCCGAAAAGCTCTGATTCCAGCAGCGTTTCGGTAAGTGCTGCACAATTGACAATCACCAGCGGCTGTTCCTTTCTCCGGCTGTTGTGATGGATCGATTTGGCTATCAGTTCTTTTCCTGTGCCGCTTTTTCCTGTGATCAGCACGGTTGCCTCAGAAGGCGCAATCATGGCCATCATGTCGATCAGTTCTTTCATCGGCCGGCTCTTTCCGATAATATTTTTCAGTTGGTAATCCGCACTTATTCTGGATTTTATGGAGGCATTTTCCGCCTTCAGGCCGGAATGCTCCAGCGCCCGAGCCAGACTGAGTTTGAGCACTTCAAAATCCAGCGGTTTGGTGAGATAGTCATATGCCCCCGCCTTTAGAGCCTCCACTGCTGAATCAACCGAAGAATACGCAGTCATGATCAGGATGGGTATGGCCGGGTTGTACGCCTTGATCCGCTTGAGGGCCTCGATACCGCTCATCTGCGCCATACGGACATCCATCAGAATCAGGGCAAACGGTCTTTCTTTGACCATCTCAACCGCCGTGACACCGTCATCTGCCACAAAAACCTGATATCCCCAGGCCCTGACAATGGTCTGCAGGGTTCTTACATGATTAGCATCATCATCGACAATCAGAATATGGGTCATGTTTTGTGTGACCATCAATCACCTCTTTGGGCAGCAGTTACGGGTAGAATAATAGAAAACACCGTGCCCCGGCCAGGGGTGCTGCGCACCTTGATCTGACCCTGGTGGGCGTCAATGATCTTGTGGACAATGGCCAGGCCCAGCCCAGTGCCCTTGGGTTTTGTCGTAAAATAGGGATCAAAGATTCTGTCCACATCATCTGCTGATATGCCCGGACCATTGTCCCTGATATCGATGATGACATGGGTTCCGTTCCTGATTGCAGTGCTAATGGTCAATTTACCGGAGTTTTCCATGGCCTGCAACGCATTCAGGTACACATTCAAAAAACATTGGGTCAGCCGGTCCGGGTCCACGTTTGCCTCCACGGTACCGGAGCCGGGATGTAACTGCACCTGGATGTTCTTTGCCTTTGCCTCCTGTTGAATCAGGCGGGCAGAATGTTCGACAAGCTGGTTGATATCTACCGGCCTATGATCCAGCCGGGCCGGGCGGGTTAATTCCAGCAGTTCGCTGATAACCCGGTTCAACCGGTCCACCTCTTCGATCATGATTCCGGCCATCTCCTTGTCTTCGCTGCCGTCCTCAAATTTTTCCCGGTAATATGAGGCGATACCTTTGATAGAGCTTAAGGGGTTTCTGATTTCATGGGCCACGCCGGCGGCAAGTCCGCCAATCGCTGCCAGTTTTTCCTTGCGGCGGATTTCATCCTGGAGGCGGCGGACCTCGCCAAGATCCCGAAGGATCAGAAGCTGTCCGACAAAATGTCCTTCCTCGTTGATTATTTTCGATGCGCTGATACTGACAGGAACCTCTGTTCCCTCGACAAATTCACACACCATCTCTTTTTCAATAATGGTTTCCCCGCGGTCCAAAGATGCTTTTAATCCGTAAAAATGATATGGCAGCACTGCATCCGGCGTCTCACCCCGTGCCCGGGACAGATCAAGTCCGGTGATGCGCTCGGCAGCGGTGTTAAAAAATGCGATTTTTCCATTTTTATCCGTGGCAATCAATCCCACGGGAAGACTGACCGCCACCTGCTTGGCCATCGCACTGGTATCTTGAAGAGAAAGCCTGGCCGAACGATAGTTCTGCAGCCAGAACAGGGATATGAAACCGGCCATTCCCAGAATGACCAGAACCCCGGATATGATCACCGTGTTGCGGACATCTTCCAGACGCGCGTCCGCAAAAGGGCGGGGGTCCAGACCAACCATCATGACCACGTCTTTACCGGCATTTGTCCCGGGAAAGCACCAGTCATTGCCCATTCCCATGCCATGCTCCGGCATCATCCGGCGGCGCATCCAGTCGGCCCGGTCAGTTATGGGCCGGAAATACCGGGACACCTCAAACACCTCCCGTAGGCTGTCAATGCGTTTCAAGCGCCAGTTGACCGTCTCCGGTGAATCCGGTTGGATTTTTGGCAAACCTGCGTCCATCCGGGTGCCGATCAGGTCATGATTGCTGCTGGCCAGAATCAGCCCCTCCTGATCTGCTACTGTCATATAAAGGATATCGGAAAGCTGGGCGGTTTCATCGATCAGGGTCTGGACCTGCTGGTCGCCCCACATCATACCCATCATCCCGGTCCGGGCACCGGCTTCCACCGCTTTAATAACGGCGGCACCCTTTTCGCTCAGGATACGGGACATGTATTTTTTTTCCCGGCTGTAGTTCTGATAGGCCAGCACCACTGCCACAACCAACAGGATTCCCGCCGATCCAATGATCACCCAAGGGGATGTATTCAGGCCTATTCGGTTTTGACGGGATGTATCAGGGTGCATGATGTTTTTTTTCTGCATGAAGATCCATTACCACATAACTGGGTATTTTGGCAACAGGTTGCTGTGCCTGAACAAAAAAAAACCGGGTAATATAGCCCCACCCAGTCCGCTCCTTTTCTTCAAAAACCCTGGAATATTTTATCATTCATAGAATTATTATATTTAATTTCAGATATATATAATTTTTATTGATCCAGTGGCACACAATTTGGATATACATAAAACAAACGGCACACATGGTGCCATAACAGGTGAATGAAAAACAACACAAAGGAGGAAAAAACCATGAAAAAGGCTATGTTGATACTTGCGGCAATCAACAGAAGTTCTATGACAAGACCGCACAACTCAGGCAGGACCTTACCGCCAAGCAGGGCGAGTACAACGCATTGCTGGCAACGACCAATCCCGACCCCAAGCGGACTGCGGAGCTGAGTCGTGAAATTGCGGCCCAGCACAATCAGTTGCGGGCCCAGGCCGCTCCTATAACCTGCCTACCCAGAACTCCGGGAATTACAGCCCCGACCGGATAGGAGGCCACGGATGCTGGTAAACTGAACGGAGGGAACAAGCAGGTCCAATTTGGAACGGGTGGTTAAAAATTAACCATTGGGTATCAGGATAGTGCATAACGCTTTAACGCCTTGTTTCAGTGAAATTTGGATGATTTTTTTACTAATCAGCGAAACAACATATTAAATCATACGGTTATATGTTTATTTGTGGGATTGGCACAACATGTGCGTTTAGGCAGGAGTAACGGCAAAAAGTCTTTTTTTAACCTTAAATAAGGAGAGTATCATGAACAAAAAAAATATTATCATCGGCATGGTTATACTGTTAATCTCAATCACAACTGTGTCCTTTGGGATGGGCGGTGGTGGCGGTGGCGGTGGCGGCGGAATGGGCGGTGGCGGAATGGGCGGCGGAATGGGCGGTGGCGGAATGGGCGGCGGAATGGGCATGGGAAGTAGTGGAGGCACTAACAGCAGCATGGGAAGCAGTAGCATGAACTCAGACATGAATTCAAACATGAACTCAGACATGAATTCAAACATGAACTCAGACATGAACTCAAACATGAACTCAGACATGAACTCAGACACTCAGCATAGCAATGTCAACCAGAGGGCGAAATAACATATAGTCAGCTATCTGGATTGGGAAAGAATGCCTGGTCATGCAGTATCTGTCATTGGATGAACAACAGATGCAGCAAGGCCAGGCATTCATCGTCTTCGTTGAGTCGAAGATTTTGAAATTTTTCGGAGCCGACGCCTGACAAAATTTTTAATTGTTGTTCCTCCTGCTGTCACAAACCGGAAGAAGTGCTTCCATACCTATCGTTTTTAACTATTTCCCCTTTTTCCGGGCACAGCTATAGTGTTTCCCGTGCATTTTTTGAAACAATGGCCTGTTTTTAAGCTGCTTTGGACTGTTAAGCCTTGTTGTTTTTTTGTGAAAACCATCATAGCCATCGCGCATAACATGAATCTGAAGGGGGTTGCAGAAGACGTCGAGAATGCACAGCAATTAGAATTTTTAGATGCTCATGCCTGTGATATGATACAAGGATACCTGGTCAGCCCGCCGCTGCCAGCAGAAGATTTTACTCACTATATTGATAAGGATGTTTGATGGTAAACCGGTCAGAACTCAAAACATTGCAGGCCAGGCCAAGCCCGATACCCTTGGGTAATTTCTGATTTCATTTGTAGCTATCAACCTCCCATCATCCCGGCCGGGCACCGGCTTCCACCGCCTCAGGATACGGGACATGTGCTTTTTTTCCCGGCTGTCGTTCTGATAGGTCAGCACCACTGAGATAATCAGCAGGATTCCCACCGAACCAATGATCACCCAAGGGGATATTTCAGGGTGCATGATGTCTTTTTTTTCTGCATGGTGATCCATTACCAAGTAATTGGGTATTTTGGTAACAGGTTGTTGTTCCGAAGCAAAAAAATGGGTAATATGACCCCACTCTGCCCGCTCCTCTTCCTCAAAAAACTGGTTTCCTCAGTCGGGCATACAATTATTTTGTTTTATTTCAATAAGATATATTTTTTATTGATCCAGTGGCACACAATTTGGATATACATAAAACAAACGGCACACATGGTGCCATAACGGGTGAATGAAAAACAACACAACGGAGGAAAAAATCATGAAAAAAGCTATGTTGATACTTGCGGCAATATCACTCATCACGCTGATCGGAACCCAGGCGTTTGCCTGTTACTGGGATAGCTACTGGGGTGGTCCCATGGGCGGACCGATGGCCGGGAGTTACGACGGCAATCAACAGGAGTTCTATGACAAAACCGCACAACTCAGGCAGGACCTTGCCGCCAAACAGGGCGAGTACAACGCACTGCTGGCAACGACCAATCCCGATCCCAAGCGGACCGCGGAGCTGAGTCGTGAAATTGCGGCCCTGCACGATCAGTTGCGGGCTCAGGCACGTTCCTATAACCTGCCTGCTCAGAACTATGCTGGCTATCACGGCCGCATGGACGGATATGGACGCGGTTGCTGGTAATCAAACCACACCCACAGAAATGAGACGGCCGGATTGGAATCGGCTGTCTCATCCTGAACTTAAAAAAAAGGAGGACTGATCATGTGGGGCTGTGACTATGGGCTTATGTCAGGAGGCTGGTGGGGCAGTTTTCTGCCGGGAAGTTTATTTTCCCTGCTGTTATGGGGCTTGGTAATATTATTGATAATGTTTCTCGCTATCCGGATCTTCAAGTTTCAGACGCGTGAGCCGCGGTGGCCGGCACAGGACCGGTTCGACTCAGAGGCGATTTTGAAGGCACGATTTGCAAAAGGGGAGATTTCCCAGGAAGAATTTCTCAAAATGAGACAAACGCTCGCCTGCCCATAAACGATGTAAATCGAAAGGAAGTATCGGCATGAAGGGTCTGAAAAACACAGGGCGTTATTGTTTTGCCGGAATTGCTGAAAAAGATGGCACGGTTATCGATGAAGTTCTGGTCGACAAGCAATCCGGAACGATAATGGTTCAGGAAGCTCATGACATGACAAAAACATGTAAGACCACACTTAAGGTCGGCGATGTGCTCAACAATAAATGGGTCATCCTCAGCTTTATTGACAAGGGTGGAATGGGCGAAGTCTATCGTGCGCACCAAAGCAACCTGAATCGTGATGTCGCGATCAAGGTCGTTTCACAGGAATGGCTCGAATCCATTGACGAGGGGGACGAAGAGGCTGAAACACTGGTTCAAAGGTTCAGGCGGGAAGTCCAGGCCATGGCCCAGATCAGCCATCCCAATATCCTGCAGGTTTTCGACTACGATGCCATCACCGTGAAAACCGGTGATCAGGAAACATCCATCGAGTACATCGCTATGGAATACATTCCCGGCGGTTCTCTTAGAGACACCATGTCTGAAGAAGGATTCTATCCGGAAGAAGATCTTATCAAAGCGTGGGTGAAACGCTATTTTTTTCCTGTGCTGGCAGGGGTGATGGCACTGCACGACAACGGCATCGTGCACCGAGATCTCAAGCCGGAAAATATCTTCATGGATCAGGACAGGCCCAAAATAGCTGATTTTGGTCTGGCACGTTCGAGCAGACTGAAACCGGTCACCCAGTCCATGGATGTGAAAGGTTCGCCTCACTACATGTCTCCGGAACATTTTTTCGATTTCAAAAGGGCTGATCAGCGTGCCGATGTCTATTCCCTGGGCAAAATGCTTTTTGAAGCGGTTGAAGGCAAAATCACTTCTGGGACGACGCCGTTTAAGAGTGTAAGGCTTGCCAAAGCCGAATCCCCTTTTTTTCAAGAGCTGGACCGAATCATTCAAATGGCCACTGCCGAGAGCCGAGAAGAGCGAACGGAATCGGTTCGAGACCTGCTTGGACAACTTGAACGCGTGATCCTTGGGTTGGAATTTCCAAAAAAGACAGAAAAACCGTCCAGGCCATATTTTGTCCCCTCCCTTTTTTCAAAACCCAAATGGATATGGGCAGGCATCATTGTTGCGGTGCTATCGGTCATGTCGATGACCATCTGGCATTTTATGGGCGAACCCGGGATAGCCCCGTCAAAGGAGCATACATCGACAGCTTCCATCCCCCCGCAAATCCAAGCACAATCGGATGACGTGGCAAAGACACAACCAGCAGACATGGGCAATGAATCCTTCGCGTCTGAACACCTTGGCAAACGGAACCTCATTCAAGGAGGAGCGTTTGAGGTTCCCAATGCCGCGGATGGGGCGAATGGACTATCGGTTCAGGTCGCCCCCTTTTATATGGATGAGTTTTTCGTCACAAATCAGCAGTTTGTGGATTTCTTAAAACATAACTCTTCAAGGATCTCCATAGAAAGCGGCGTGGTGAAAGGCAATGGGGGAAACTGGTTTTTGTTGGGGGAGGTGCGTTCGGGGTATGAACCGATCGTTTACCGTAACAACGAATTCCACATAAGCGATCCAGCCTATGCATCCAGCCCCGTCCTTCGCGTTACCGGCTATGGGGCTTCGGCTTACGCTAATTTTTATAGCAGGCGATTACCGACACAAATGGAAATGCTTTTTGCCATGGTCAAGGGGATGGACGGCTCGAAGGTGGCCGCGTACCCATCAACAGATGTGAGTGTGCCGCCAATGGAAGGCATGATGCAGATGATGGGAGAGTGGCAAAACGAAATGTGGCCGGAACAAGAACGGGGCGGTGCATCTCTTGAAAAAAATCCGAGCGCCAGAGAAAGCGCTGAACCGATGGGCCCTGATTTTTTACTGTCAGCAGCGTCTTTTTCACTGAACCTGTTGGGCATAAAGGGGCTGAACCATGAAATCGGCGAATGGGTTTTCACAGAGAGGCAGGGCCTGCCATCCGGGGAAGAATCAAAAACAGGTCGCTACGCGGTTATCGGAGGGATAGAGGGGGCTTCAAAGGGTAATAATTCTTTGCCCTCGGTAGTTGAGCGTCTCCCCTGGGAGGGATTCGAGGAAATTGGTTTCAGAACAGTTGAAAGCGCCGCTGTTGGCAATTCAGCAAAATGAGAGGTGTTGGGTTATGAAATTAGCGGTACTGTCTGATATTCATGGCAATTTGGAGGCGTTTATCCAATCACTGGATGATATCAAACGTCAAAAAATTGATGGCATTGTGAACCTTGGTGATGCCATCGGGTATGGTCCGCAACCGGAGGAGGTCCTTAACTTGCTGGAAAAACAGGGCATACCAAATATCCTCGGCAATCATGAACTGGCTGTGCTGGATAAGAATTTACGTGACCATTTTTCACCCCAGGCGTTACGCGCCCTGGAACAGACCTTAAAATTTTTAACCTCTGCATCCATGCGTTATCTGAAATATCTTCCGACATACCGAAAGCTGGAAGGAGCCCTCATGGTGCATGGCTGTCCACCTGATTCACCGACAGATTACCTGAACCACCTGAGCCGTTCGGAAATCAGGGAGATCTTTACAGCAAACGACTTCAACATTGCCTTTGTCGGACACACCCACCGCATGATGCTCGCAGGGTATGATGGAAAGGATCTCCAGTTCGATCCAATGCAGCAGAAAATTGTTCAACTGAAGCCGGAATATCGGTATATCGTCAATGTCGGGGCAGTGGGCCAGCCCCGTGATGGTGATCCGCGTGCAAAATATGTAATATGGGATAGTGATCGGAAAATGCTGCAAATAAGACGTGTTGGTTACAACATAGACCGGGTGATCGCTTTGATAAATCAACGGGGCTTTCTCCGACGGGATGCTGACCGGCTTCTTAACGGGGATATACCTGATCGGCGGAAAATTTATAAATTGGTAACTTCTGATAGACAAGCCTTTTTATGACATAAATTTTCATCTAAAAAAAGATATGGTTCTTTTAGCGATTAGTTGTTTCCTCGTGAGAAACCAGATCGAACAAGGAGTTAAAACAGATAGTAATTTCACCACTCTTACGTAATGAAGTGAGTTTCTTCTCATTTTTTAAGCCCTTGGCCAATACATGATCACCGAGACTCCCAGTAATGCAATTCCGCTACCAATCAAATCAAATTTATCAGGTTCAATTCCATCTATTCCCCAGCCCCACAGTATGGATAAGGCAATAAAAATGCCTCCATAAGCAGCATATACCCGCCCAAAATTAGAAGGTTGGAGTGTTGGGATAATTCCATAGGCAATCAGAACAAGAGCCCCAAAGATAGCATAATATAAGGGTTTTCCTTCTCTTATCCAGAGCCAAATCAGATAGCCGCCCCCAATTTCAAATAATCCTGCAATCAAAAAATATGTGATAGACTTTGCTATCGTTAAAGTTTCCATACACTTCTTTTCACCTAAAAATCGAAGATATCTTCTAAAAAAGATTTTTTCTTGTATGATTTTCTATATCCATATTTTGAGTCGTGATAGTCGTCATGTCCATGATCCTGTTTTTTCATATATGAAGAGGGATGATCAGCTTCCCGATAAGGTTGCCGGGTCGTCTCTGTGGATCGTTGCGGTTCTGTAGAAGGAAGGGAGGAACGTTCGATAATCTTGTCCAGCTCTCCCCGATCAAGCCAGACACCCCGACATTCCGGACAGTAGTCAATTTCTATACCTTGTCGATTTGACATTAATAAGTCATTTGTTTTGCATACCGGGCATTTCATTTAATTTTTCTCCTCGTGAGCATTGTTTTTTTTAAACCTTCCAATCCGTTATTTATACAGGCCTGATAGTATTATTTGGTTTTGGGTTTTTCGCGGATGAGCGCGTTTATATTTAATCTAATTTTTGGTTTGACACTGCTGTCTGTAATCAATTCGATGACCTCATTATAAAATCCTTTATCCGTCTTCAGATTTTTAATTTCGATTGTATATTCTATCCTATCAGATGTGTTTATTTCCTTGAGTTGATAGCTGATATTGGATTTTTCAACTGTAAGGATATCCAGTATTTTAAAAGGATAATCTTTTTTAGGTATTATCATTACCACTGTTTGCAGGTCCTCCCCTTCAACGCCCGCCAAGTCTACTCTTTCAGGGATAATTGTCGCAAATTTTAAAATGTTGCCTGAAATAGTTAACTTTATTTCACGGTTCCTCTCATCATTGGTTAAAACCGATATTGTTTTATCAAGCAATTTGCCGCCTGAACCCTCTGTTTTGACCTTTATTAAAATTTTTCCTTCTTCACCGGAAGGAATCTGCTTCGTAAAGGAAGCGATTGTGCACCCTCAGGTGGTCAGCACATTTTCAATATTTAAAACGGCATCCCCATTGTTCTGTATAACAAACTCGTGTGTGATTTCAGTGCCTTCAAGAACGGATGGAAATTTATAGTCAGGGTTTGGGATAAATGCAACCGGTTTGTTTTGGGGTGATGTCTGTGCAGCATATACCGCGCCATAAAGAATGAAAATACTACAAAAACCTAATAATACTTTGAATAATTGTTTCATCAAAAAATAGCCTCCGCAATAGGATAATTTATTTTAGAATCCTTGTTGAATTCATTATTGCAAGCAGGGCAACTCCCACGTCCGCAAAAACAGCCTCCCACATGGTAACAACTCCAAATGCTCCCATGCCAAGGAAGGCACCCTTAACCCCTAATGCAAACCATATGTTTTGCCAGACAATAGCACGGGTTTTTTTTGCGATTGACACTGCCAGCGGAATTTTTGACGGATCATCACTCATGAGCACTATATCTGCCGCATCAATCGCAGCATCAGACCCTAATGCGCCCATGGCAATACCGATATCCGACCGGATAAGAGCCGGTGCATCATTAATTCCGTCACCAACAAATGCCGTTAGTTTTTTACTGTCCTTATTTTCTTTTAACACTTCTTCAAGTTTTTCCACTTTCTGCTGTGGTAAAAGATCGGCATAACATTCTTTTATTCCCAATATCGCGGCTACAGAGGTTCCTACTTTTTTAGAATCCCCGGTCAGCATTATCTGCCGTGTTATTCCGGATTTTTTTAATGTTTGAATTGCCTGAAATGAGTCTGGTTTAATTTCATCTGCAAGCAGGATGTATCCGGCATAAACCGAATCTATCGCCACATGAACTATCGTTCCGGTCACATTAACCTTAGGATGGGAGATATTTTTTAATCGAAGAATTTTTTCATTGCCGACTAAGATTTCACGCCCTTTAATAATTGCCTTTATCCCATGGCCTGCAATCTCTTCATAATCTTCAATATCGCGCTCATCTATTTTTCCGGCAAAAGCCTGAAGAATGAACTGGGCAATAGGGTGTCCTGAATGACTTTCAGCAAGGGCTGCATATTCCAGAACCTCATTTTTTGAAAACCCGTTGCTGGTTACGATTGATGAAAGGCTAAAAACCCCCTTGGTCAAGGTTCCTGTTTTGTCCCAGATGATTGTATTGAGATGATTCAACCCCTCAAGAAAATTCGATCCCTTTACAAGGATACCTTGTTTGGACGCAGCTCCTATCCCGCCAAAAAACCCCAATGGTATGGAAATCACAAGCGCACAAGGACAGGAAATGACCAGAAAAACAAGTGCCTTGTAAATCCATTCTGAAAATGTTTCCTGATGTGCAAACATTTGCGTGAAAACAGGAATATTGTAAATTGCAACAGGTAATAATGCAATAAGGATCGCCCCGAAGACAACAGCAGGAGTGTAAATTTTTGCGAATTTAGTAATAAATTTTTCCGTTGATGCCTTTTTTTCAGAGGCGTTTTCTACCAAATTCAGGATTTTTGATATTGTTGAGTCACTGAATTTTTTTGTGACTTGAACCGTCAAAAGCCCGGTTTTGTTAATCATTCCTGAAAGCACTTCATCTCTTGTTTTAATGCTTCTTGGAACGGATTCTCCTGTCAGGGCCGATGTGTCCATTAATGAATTGCCTTGCACCACAACCCCGTCCAATGGCACTCGTTCTCCAGGTTTAACCAGTATGATATCACCGATATTCACCTCGTCCGGGTCCACTTTTCTGGAATCGCCATCTGTTTGGATATTTGCATAATCCGGTCGAATTTCAAGCAATGATTTTATAGATCGGCGGGACCGGTTTAGAGCAAAGTCCTGGAACATTTCACCCACTTTGAAAAAAAGCATCACTGCCACAGCTTCCGGATATTCTTTGATTGCAAAAGCGCCTAATGTGGCAATTGTCATCAAGAAAAATTCGTCGAAAACCTGACCGCGCATGATATTTTTTATTGCAGAAAGCACCACATCCCAGGCAATCAGAAGATAGCTTGTAAAAAATAGAATAAAACTTATCCATTGTGGCAGATCGAGAACAAGCGCAGCAGCATACACCCCGCATCCGGGACCCAGTTTCATTATCTGTTTGATTAAATTCGGGTCATTATCGGTCTTTTCATGGGCCTGACCATGCCCATGACCGCAACTGCAACCGGCATCATTTGCCTGTACCATCTTAAAGGCCTTTACAGGAGGTGTCTTGTCGATATTTATTGTTTTCCCATGCATTATAGCTCCTTTTCTCTGATTTAAGACCTATTTGTCAGAAAATAATCCTTAATATAATCAGAGATCGTTTTGGATAGATGGGTTTCCAATTTGTCAGTTCCGCACTCAGGGCACCGGATTTGTCCTTCTTGACTCAGATACAATTTTTCAAATGAATAAAAGCATTTTTTACAAACATAAATATAGATCATGATATATTTCCTATTAAATTGGAACTCCTATTTTTCTATCTCTATAGCAACAAAACCCTCATTCCTGCGCTTGATCAACATCCGGAGCGACCCACCTTTTTTTATATCGCTAATTGCTTTGTTGTATTCCATGGCCGTTTTAATCGGCTGATTATTAATCTCTTTAATGACGTCACCCATCCAGATTCCGGCAGCGTCCCCTTTACTGTCAGGCTGAACTTTATTAACAAAAACGCCACCTTGTTCTTCTATATTTAATTTTTTGGCTATTTCAGGTTTTATTTCTAAGATTTCAATCCCTATCCAGTCTATTGCTTTGCCTGCATTATTTGAATCCTCTCTTTTTGCTATCCGAACTTTTAAATGTTGTTTTTTACCATCGCGCAGCACTACAGCCTCTATTGTTTTTCCAACATCAAGACCTGCGATTATGCCAAGAAGATCTCGGCTGGTTTCAATTATTTTACCATCAACCCCCATAATAATATCTTTAGGTATAATGCCAGCTTTATCAGCAGGGTCTCCTTTAACTACATCTGTGACAAGAGCGCCTTTCGTTCCGCTGATACCATAATACTTGGCCATGTCTTCATTAAGATCCTGAATGACGACGCCGAGCCACCCCCTGGTTACTTCTCCTTGATTCTTAAGTTGCTCAATAATTTTTTTTGCAAGATTAACCGGGATTGCAAATCCGATTCCCTGCCCGCCCGGCATGATGGCCGTATTAATTCCAACGACCTCACCCGCCATATTCAGCAATGGTCCGCCGCTGTTTCCAGGGTTAATTGATGCATCGGTCTGAATAAAATCATCATAAGGTCCGGAACCGAGAACACGCCCTTTGGCGCTGACAATGCCTGCCGTCACCGTATGTTCCAATCCAAAGGGGCTTCCGATGGCAACCACCCACTGACCGACTTCAAGCTTATCAGAGTCTCCGAAATTAACTGTAGGCAGGTTCTTTCCTGCCTCTATTTTGATAAGAGCAAGGTCTGTTTTAGGATCACGTCCGAGAATCCTGGCTTTGAATTCTTTTCCGTCTTTCATGGTCACCTGGATTTCATCGGCATTGTCCACAACATGGTTGTTGGTTACAATATATCCTTCTTGATCAATGATAAACCCTGATCCTAAACTGGGCTGTTTGAATTCCCTTTGGGGGCCTCCATTGTAAAACGGCCTGGAAAATTCATTTCCCGGATCATCCTCTCTATCGGGGTCGTTAAAAAAATGGCGGAAAACAGGTCCACCGCCCTGTATGGTTTTTATGGCCCGGATATTGATCACCGCAGGGCTCGCCGTCTTGGCAAGGCTGCTGAAATTTTCGGGTATGGTTGATGTCATTGTTGATTTGGCGATTGCACGGGGTATCCAAAAAAAACTTGAAAAAATCAATATCAAGGAGATCATGGACAGCAGAATAAAAATTTTGTTTGTGATCGTCCTTGACTGAATTGCTGCCGTTATTTTCATTTAAAGCTACCTCTCATCATTATAATTGTTTTCATCAGAACAATTTGTAAGGTTATACTCATCTACTCGCTCTTAAAAAATTTGAGATTTACTTTTTGCCCGTTTTCGATATTAACCATGTACTTTTTTACCCGGCCCATCACCTTTTCCATGGTTTCCAGATGCAGACGGTAGCGGGTTTCATTTCCCGGATACATCTTTTTATCTTTTTCATACTCGGTTAACATATTCTCAAACCTGGCTGCTTCTCCGCCTGCACGGTTCATCACATCTGCTTTATATGCCTCTGCTTCTTTAAATTGCCTGTCTGCTTCACCGCGGGCCTGGGGGATAACCGTATTATTATATCCCATGGCTTCATTTATTGTCTTTTCTTTATCCTGCTTTGCGTTTGAAACATCTCTGAAGGCTTCGGCCACATCTCCCGGCGGATATACTTTATTAAGCGTAATCCCCACTATTTCCAGACCTTGTTCGTATTTATCCAATATTTTCTGGGCTTTGGCTCTGATTAAGCCTTGCAAATGTTCTTTCCCGACTGTCAAAATATCATCAACCTTCATGCTTCCTCCGATTTCCGTTATCGCACTCCGAATTGTTTCATTTATCAGAAGGCATGGCGTGTATCTTACATTATACAAATATGCCTGGGCATCTACGACGCGATACTGAGCAACCGCCTGGATATCGATAATATTTTCATCTCCGGTCAGAAACTGGACAATTTCCGGTGAAGAATGAATGGATTCATGTTCCGGCAGCGCTATCCCGATACCCTCCCTGCGAATTGTGGACAGGTTGACAATATCTGATGTTGCAATAGGCCAAGGAAGGCGATAATGGATTCCTTCACCAACATTACTGTTTGTAACTTTTCCGAATAGTTTAACTACGGAAACCTCTCCGGGATTAACGATATAAAGACCGGTAAGAAAGTAAAAAAGAACAAGCAACCCCATAAATGAGACACTTAAAATTTTTAGGTTCAAGTGGGCAAAGGCCCGACGGATATCTCCTGTTGCTCTTTCCTCTGCCGCATCATTTTGAGATATTCGTCTGAGGGATTCCGGGACTTTTTTTAAAATTTGCATCAAGGCAGAAAGATTCTCCTTGAATTTATGCAGTATGGCAAAACCCAATTCCCAAAATTTTACAGTTTCTGTGTTTTCTTTTGGAGAAGCCCCATCATTTTCCGATATTTTTTTTTCTTCTTCCATGATTTTACTATCCTCCTTAAAACAGATGGACTATTTCTTTGGACTTGCAAAATATTTAAGGATATCCGCATCTGTCGGTAAAATAGCAGTGGTTTTAGTGTCAATGAACTTCTCGTATGCTTGAAGAGATCTTAAAAACTTATAGAATTCAGGGTCTTTCTGAAAAGCATCCGCATAAATCCGGATAGCCTGGGCATCTCCCTCTCCTTTAAGTTTTTGTACTGTTTCATATGCTTTGGAAAGAATAATCGTTTTTTCCTTATCAGCATCAGCTCTTATCTTTGAGGCCTCTTCAGACCCTTCGGATCTGTATTTGCGGGCAATTTTCTCTCTTTCCGCTCTCATCCTCTGGAATACACTCAACTTGTTTTTCTCAGGAAAACTTAAAACTTTAACCCTGACATCCTGTATTGAAAGCCCATACTCCTTAACCTTATCATTTGAGACCCGGGTGATATTGTCCATCATCTCTTTTAATTTCATATTATTTTCATCGGTCGTAACTATGGATGTAAGATCATACTTACCAAAAGCCACCCCTAACTCGGAAGATACAATATCGGTCAACCGTGCCTGAGCTCCGGGAATATCTTTCACTGTTTTCATAAACTCAACCGGTTTTGTTATTTTCCAGGCAGGATAAAACTCAACATCGATATTTTTTTTGTCTTTGGTCAGAAATTCCATTTTATTCGGTAAAAAAACCGTCAGGCGGTTGTCAAATCGCTGAATACTCTGGAAGGGGTCCGGCAGCTTCCAGTGCAGGCCGGGATCGGTAACCGCACGTACCGGTTTCCCAAACTGAGTAACAACAACGTATTCGGTTAAATCGACTTGAAAGAAAATCAGGTTAACGGCGCCAAAGGTTGCAACAACCAGGCTGATCAATATTATTTTTCTTATACTCATTTTATTCCTCTCTCCTTAAAATTTTTTCAGCATCTTTTCCTTTAACAAACCACAAATCCGTATCCCCAACGTTAATCCGGGAATCAATGATAATTTTATCTGTTTTTACCAGGATTTCTTCCATTTTTTCTATATACATACGGGTCTCCGTAACATTCGGTGCTTTTTTATATTCTTCCAGACGATTAAGAAAATTTTGAGCTTCACCAACTGCATGATTTATTTTCTGATCTCTATAACCTATTGCACCAGCAATCATTCCTGCGGCCTCACCACGCGAAACAGGAACCACTTCATTTTGATACGCAAGTGCTTCATTAAGATAGGTAGCCCTGTCCTCCCAGGCACTGGAAACTTCTTGAAAGGCAACTATGACTTCTTGGGGAGGGATTGCCTGAAGAAGCTGGACATTTACCACTCTGATTCCGGACAGGGCTTTATTCAATATCTCCTGTGTTTGTGTTTTGGCTTGTTCGAGAATATCTGTTTTCCCGGTGGTAAGAAGCAAATCAATCCCGACCTGACTCACGATCTGTCTGGTTACGGATTCAACAGCATATTTTACCAGTGCGTCCGGGTCTTTTATCTGGTATGCAAAATTAATCGCACTTTCTACAGTGTAATGGACTGAAGTATTGACCTCTACAAGATTTTCATCGCCGGTCAGCATTAAAACAGGGCTTGTTTCAATAGTCTTAATGTTAGCGGTGTTGATCAGATCAACCTGCCCCATTGGAAAGGGGAGTCGATAATGAAGTCCGGGGGGTACTTCGGTTTCAATCGGTCTTCCGAAACGCTTTTCAATTCCAACCTGATCCCATTGAACATAATAAATACCCGTAGCAAAATAAATAAAAACCAACAGCGGTAAGCCAACGATTCGCAGCCGTCTTAAATATTTTCTCACGCTTTCCAAATGAACATTGCGGTGAGCTGTATTCGGGAGTCCACCTTTGCGTAAGGCTTTAAATGAACTTGTACAAATTTCTACAGCAGCCAGGCCAATGAGAACCACAATAATCACAGCAGCAACCTTGTCCATATTCCTCAATCCGATCAGATAACCGGTCAACCCGACCACTACAATTATTGAGCCATACATATCCACCATGGAGTGATATCCGTCTGCAACCAGACTCGGCGAGTTTGTTTCTTTCCCGACAAATATTTTATATCGGGCCATAAAATAGCTCACAACAATGGTCAAAACAGCACCGGTAATTACGATCGGCACCTGGGTGAGAACCCGCTCTTCTCCTTTGATGACTTCCTGAAAAATTTCATACCCTATATAGAGCATAAAGAAGGAAACAAAAACGGATACAATATTTTCAATTCGACTGATTCCCTTTGACAGGGTCAGATCTTCCCGTCTTGATAAAACAAGCCCGACCAAGACCAACCCTGACACGAAAATATCTGAAAAAGAATGCCAGGCACCGGCTTTCAATGCCAGGCTTCCCGACATGCCGGCCAGTACAAATTTCAGTGCAATTAACAAAAAATTTGCACCGATAGTTATGATAAGTGCCTTTTCCTTTCTATTTGCGTACACCGGAAGACCTCCTATTTATTTGTTTTTAACATTGATTTGATAACATTATCATAAATGACGAGGTTGGCCTGTTTAAGCAACGCCTCGCTCATACCATAGGTCTGTTCTTCGTGTTTCTGCTGGTATAAAGCAGTCCGGAGAGACTCTTGAACATCTTTAAATAACATCATTTCAGGCTCTTTTCGTTCTCTGACCATGACAATGTACCAACTGCCGTTAAACTGGAAGGGTGACCCTATCTCATTTTTTGCCAGATGCATTACATTCTCATGAAACCCGTGGGATGATATCTCTTCAATAATATTCTCGCCTTCAGAAATCCATCTATCCAGTTTTCCGCCGTTTTTTGCAGTTTCAGGATCTTCAGAATATTCAACAGCAATCTTTTCAAACGGCTCACCTTTTTTGAAAAATCCCGGATTTAATTTTTTATAGGCCTCTTGCGCTTTTTGTTCAGCCCTTTTCTCTTCTTCAGCATCCTGTCCTGAACCCACCCGGATATAGCTGATTTGTACCTGAGGCGGTTTTTTCAATTCTGTTTTGTGCTTTTCATAATATTCAGCCACCTCCTCATCCTTGACTTCGAGCTTGTCGTCAACCTCTTCCTGGTGGAGAAGCTGTCTTAAAATATCCTCTCTTGCATGAGATACCTCTTCTTTTGTTTCCGTACCCAGCATCTGGTCATCGGTATCCTCAACAATCAGCAGCCTTTGGATTATCCTGTCAAGCAGATCTATCTTGGCATCATAAGTTTGATATTTTTTCTGTTCACTGGAAGGAAGCTCGTTGAATTCTTCATAAAATTCACCAACGGTGTGCCTTTTTCCATGAATGGTAAAAAGGGTCCTGTCCTTATTTTGTCTAAACCACTCCTCTTCCTTTTCCCTTCCCAGATCTATGGATACCTGATCTTTTACGTCTGAGAATGATTTTTCGGGGGCATTGTATTTTTTTCTGTTTTCTTCAAAATAGATTGTAAGATCGGTCTCTGTAGGCGCAGGCACCTTAAGCAAACTATCTTCACGGGTAACCACGGCATTTTTTTTCAAATCTTCCATATAGTTCTTAAAATATAAAGTTTCCTGTTTTTCCTGGAGAACTCCCCGGATTTCCTCTTTCACCTCATTTAAAGGCCGGTCTTGATAATTTGTTCTGTTGTTTTCATAAAAAGCTTCAATATCCGTCTCAGAGACTTTTATCTTGCCGTCATGGGCGCGAGAATGCATTTCATTAATGTTGATCTCTTCCGATATGTGTTTCATGGCATGTTTGATGCTGTCTTTTTCGTCGAGTTTCTTCTCCTCAATCTTTGCTTTGGCCATTTGATCGACGGCCATGTTTCGGATCAGACTTTTGTACAATTTTATATTTTGGACCTCATTGACCATATCCGGTTCGACTCTTTTTAACAGCCCATCTATGCGCTCTTTCACTTGTTTTCTGGTAATCCGGCCGCCTTCATAGGTCGCTACAATTTCAGGGTCCGGAGAGTTTTTCTGCTTCTCACAACCGACTGACAGCATTATGAAAAGGATGAGGAAGGAAATAACAATGGTTTTCTTTTTTTGGAGATACGCCTTAAATGCAACAATTGATGCGCTCATAGTTCCCGATCTCTTAGATTAAAATTATTTGGTCTGAAGCAATAATACACACAAAACATTACAGCAACCTTTCCTTAAGATTACGGTTTTGAAAGGTATTTCCCAAAAGATTGACAATATTCAATAATTCGCTATAGTTTTATGAAAAGGCTGAATTATTTCGGTTAACCGGTAAAACTCCCCCATTACAGATAAAAATCGAAATAACTCAGCCTCAATACGTACCCGAAAAAGGACATTTATATGCGATTGCTTATTGTGGAAGATGATATGGAAATCGCCTCTTTTATCACAAAGGGGATGAAACAGGAGGGGTTCGCAGTAGACCATGCTGATGATGGAGAAGAAGGCCTGCACATGGCACTTACGGAACCATATGACGTGATGATTATTGATATTATGCTGCCCGTGCTTGACGGCCTTGGTATTGTAGAAAAAATTAGAAAAAAACATGTCAATACCCCTGTTCTTATCCTGAGTGCCAAGCGTTCTATAGGAGATAAGGTTATCGGTATACAAAAAGGGGGGGACGATTATATGACAAAACCTTTTGCTTTCTCAGAGCTTTTGGCAAGAATCCAAGCGCTGATTAGAAGATCCACTGGATTTGTTGAAACCACCAACATTATTGTCGGTGATCTGTCAATAAACCTCATGCGGAGGGATGTTGCCAGAGCAGAAAAAAAAATAGACCTCCAACCTAAGGAGTTTTCATTGCTGGAGTACCTCGCAAGAAATGCAAACCGGGTGGTCTCCAAAACAATGATAATGGAGCATATCTGGGACTTTCACTTTGATCCCCAGACAAATGTGGTTGATGTATTGGTCTGTCGGTTAAGAAGTAAAATTGACAAAGGTTTTTCTGAAAAAATGATTCAAACGATTAGGGGTTTTGGGTATGTTCTTAAAACACCCTCTTAATTTTATGAGAACACTTGGTTTTAAGGTTTCTGCCTGGTATTCCAGTGTCTTTATTCTAAGCTCCCTTCTTTTATTTTTACTCACCTATTATTTTATTTCCACAACTATAAAAAATCAGGATCATGAAGAGATTCTACTTGAACTGAATGAGATATCTGCCGTATATGAAATTGATGGAATAAATGCTGTTGAAAATTTCGTAATGGAAAATAGCACTCCCGGTAGAACAAAACCTCTTTTTATTCGGATTGCAGACAATAAAAATAATACTCAGCACATTTTTTTTCCGGATAAATGGAAGGCATTTGATCTATCAATCCTGGAAAACATAATTCCCGAGAATACCAAAAAATGGATACAGATATCAGCTATCAAAGGGGATTATATCCTGGACGTGAACTCGGCACCAACAGCTAATGGTCACTGGGTACAAGTGGGAATCAGCAGCGAAGGAAGAGAAAAGGTATTAGAACAATTTCGTAAAATTTTTATAATTATTATGATCCTGCTATTTATCCTTGGGCTTAGTGGCGGTATATTTCTTTCATACCTTACACTCCAACCCATAAGAAAAGTGATCCATGCAGTTCAGGCAATTGATATAGGCAAAATGACTACAAAGCTACCTCGTTCCATGACCGGGGACGAAGTTGATGAACTGACGGAGCTTTTCAATGAAATGCTTGAAAATATAGACCGATTGATTATTAATATGAAAAATTCACTGGATAATGTCGCACACGACCTGAGAACCCCCATGACAAGGTTGAGGAATATAGCAGAAATAGCGTTATTAGAAAATTCTGATATAGACCTTTTAAGAGAGGCTCTTGAGACCAACCTTGAAGAATCAGACCATATTTTAAAAATTTTAGAAACCATCATGGATATATCAGAGGCTGAGACTGGCGTAATGAATATTGACTGCAAGTCGGAGAATCTTTCAGTTCTGATGGATAGAATTGTTGACTTGTATCAACTGGTGGCAGAAGAAAAAGAGATTGAGATTAAATCAAATATTCCTGGTAGCATTACAATAATGATGGATTTCTCCCGGATCAGTCAGGTAATGGCCAATATCCTTGACAATGCCATCAAATTTACACCTTCGGGAGGAGCCATCAATATCGAGGCTCTACAGGTCAACAATGAAATCAAAATAAAAATTAAGGACACGGGAATAGGGATTGATAAAGAAGAGCTTCCCAAGGTGTGGGATCGTCTTTACCGGGGAGATAAAAGTAGGACCAACAAAGGATTAGGCCTTGGTTTGAGTATAGTTAAGGGAATCATAAAAGCTCATAATGGGCGAGTTGAAATTATGAGCGAGCCTGGTCAGGGTTCAACGTTTATTATCACACTGCCGGGCTCTATTTGATACAAAAACCTGTATCAGTTCGCTACTGGAGATTTCATAAAAAGTACCCTGTGTTTTTTAAACTCTGATATCGGGCATGTGGTGATGCGGATGGGTTAACCCAGATATTTCATGAAACATGAAAATTGGATCGTTGAGTAGCAATTTTACCAAGTAAAAACTTGAAATTGATTTTTTTGTGCTCGGGAAATAAAAAACCTTCGGCTTTTCAGTTTGAAATTTCCGAAAATTCTCTAGAAAAAATACTTCTGAACGCACCTATCCTATGGTTTTGAAAACCCGGCCATTTTTCATCGTTTTATAAGTCAGGTTAAACCCAGTTGATAGGAGATTTTATAAAACAATCGCTGGTATGGATATGCGCTGGATAAAAGCATCCGAACTCTTCGGCTGTTTCTTAATACAACTGCACCGATTTTGAACAGCTTGAGCCGTATCGTACCGCAACTGGCTGAAAACAGTTCAGTGTTTTCCAGGGCAAGCCGTCGTATCGCTTCAATCAGTGTATAGGCCAGGCCGGACAACAACATCCTCAATTGATTGGGAACCCAGTTCATGCAGCTTGTCCTGTCAGCAAACAGATCCATTTGCTGGGCCTTGATTCTGTTTTCGGCCTCGCCACGGGCGCAATACAGTTTGTCATAAAGCTCCTGGCTGTCTCCTGAAAGGCTTGTTACCAGAAATCGTGGGTTCTGGCCTTTGGCACTGTGTTCTGCTTTAACAATGATCCGACGGTCGTATTTCCAAGACTCTGCTGCATATCGGAGATCATCAAAAAGCCTTTGTTTTACACGGTCTTTTTCAAATAAGGATTTGGCTTTTTTCATCAAAGGCGCTGCCTGTTCTTCGAGCCGTGAATTTCTTGCGATCCCGATAATATAGTCAATATCATTTTTATCGCACCAGTCCATCATCAGATGTCTGCAAAATCCGCTATCAGCACGAAAGACGATTTTGACCATAGGCCAGACCTCCCTGAATCTTTTTGATAAAAGCTTCAGGATACTCCATGCACCGTAAGCAGGATCAATGTTGCTCGGACGAAGATACCCTGCCAAGAGATGCTTGCCGCTGAACACGTACAAAGGCAGAAAACAGTAACTGTCATAATATCCATGAAAAAACTTACCGACCTGATCTCCATGAACCGGGTCGTCCGTTGCATCGAAATCCAGAATAAGTTCTTTGGGCGGTTTTTTAAAAGATTCGATAAAAATTTCAACAAAAGTCTTATTGATGTCCCAGCATAATTGCCGATCGGCAGCATTTTCAAACCGGCAAAGGGTTGAACTGCTTGCAAGATCTTTATCCTGGCCAACAGCAGTTTGTATGGCTGTGTCTTTTCGCAGGCTGATATGATCATTTAAATCCTCGTAACCCAGTGCAAGGCCATAAACTCTTTGTCTGAGCATGTCACCTATGCTGTGATCAACCTTTCCTTTGCATCTTTTGTCATTGATATTGGCGGCAATCCGCTTTGTAAGATTTATTATTTTATCTGCACGGCTTAAAAGAATGGCGCCTGCATCTGAAGTGATCTCTCCGCCGCTAAAATTCACTTCAACTTTACGGTTTTTACATCTTGCGAATCCTATGGTTTTTGTGGTACAAACTGTCATGGCAAAACCTCCGTTTTAATTCCTTATAACCAATTGAATTATATAATACTTTCGGAGGTTTTGCTAGTCTTTTTTTTAAATTTTATGAAATATTCGGGTTAAAGGGAGAAGAAGGTGACCGGATTAATGCCATCTTGAGCGCAGCCGGAATGAACCTCAGAAAGCTGGCCAAATGGCTGGTGAACTTTTTATATTTTTTATTTGGCAGACAATCGGGATATGAGTTTTTCAGGATCGGCTAACTCAAAGATGATAGCATTTTTCATACTGCCCTGATCGGCCTCGGTGAGATCCGGGAGAAGTCCAGGGAAAGGTGCTCTTTAAAAAGTAACACCTGATTTTTCAACAGTGATCCGGGAGGAGTAGACTATTCTTCACTGTGTTGAAGAATAGTCTACAGAAATTATTAAAAGCCTTCAATAACAATTTTTAGCCTTGTTTTTTCGATTATGAATATCGCTATTGGAAAGGATTGAATTTTCCTTTTGTTTGCTCACTATTTTTGTTTTGATTGTTGTTCCCCATTGTTTTATGATCCTGGCCTTGTGCTTCTCCCATATTATTGCCATCCATACGATCATTTTGTTTGTTAATACCATTACCCATATTGTTGCCATTTTGGCTATGGTCATCAGAATCCATATTAGGCTGATTCATATAATTGCCTTGATTATGGTTACTTGAGTTCATATGATTTGAGGAGCCGCTACTACCAGAATTCATATGGGAACCGCCACCCCCGCCACCAGACGAGCCTCCCATCATCGCATAGGCGTTTATTGTAAAAGCTAAAGATAGAATCCCTATTGTCGCAATGATGAGTTTTCTTTTATACATTTTATTCTCCTGTTAAAAAAGTTATCTGAAAATTATTTTTCCAGTTATGTTTTTTAAGCTATGCAAGAGGGGGGCCATACTAAATAATAAAATATTTTTTTGTTGATAGATTAAATGTCTGCCAGAAAACAACATATCAGTCCTTCTTCTATAAAATTTATAAAAGCATTCCGTATTTCATAGGTTTTTTGTTTTCATAGATTGATAGCCGCTTCCCTGAAAACTCTTGATTAACATTCTTTGAAATTTCTCGGGCTGTGGTGGATTGTTCTTTTCACTAACACTTGCAAAAATGAAAGGATGGTCATAACTATCAGATTTTTTATTTACCACAATAAAATGAAGGAGATAGCTATGACCAAGAGGTTAGATACCACATTTATTCAGATTATTCACCCTGTTTGTTGCGGATTAGACGTTCATAAGGAAAAAATTTCAGCCTGCCTTATAACGATAGATGATCAGGGCCTGGAACAATATGAGATCAAAGAATTCGGGACATTTACAGATGATCTTCTGATGATGAGAAAATGGCTGACAGATAACAAATGTCCAATAATCGCAATGGAAAGCACCGGAATTTATTGGCGCCCTGTTCATAATGTTCTTGAAGGTCACATGGATATAATACTTGTAAACGCCCGGCATATAAAAAATGTACCGGGACGGAAAACGGATATCGGTGACAGTAAGTGGCTTGCAGGGCTTTTGAGGCATGGCCTGTTAAAAGGCAGTTTTATTCCCCAAAGAGATACGCCAATGGAGAGAACTGACTATGCTCAGAAAAACATATACCGAATCCCTTGCGGATTATAAAAGGCGTGTCCATAAGCTGTTTGAAACCGCTAATATTAAAATCGATACTATAGTGTCGGACCTGTTTGGGCAAACTGGGCGCAACCTGATTCTTTTATTATGCAATGGATCTGAACTGAGTTTGGCCGATATCCGGGCCAGTGCAAAAAGAGGGCTGAAATCAAAAGTCTTGGAACTTCATCGTAGTGTTAACGGTTTTTTTGAAGATCGCCATCGATTTGAATTAACCGGTATGATGGAAGTTATCTCAACCTTTGAAAAGCACATCGCTGAGATAACCCAGAGAATGAATATGCTTCTGGCCGAGCATCAAGATGTATTGACCCGCCTCGATGAGATCCCAGGGATCGATAAAAAATCTGCACAGTCCATTGTCAGTGAAATCGGTATTACCCTCAATGAATTCCCCAGCATGGCGGCACTTGCCTCCTGGGCCGGGCTATGCCCTGGAAATAATGAAAGCGCCGGTAAAAGAAAAAGCGGTAGAACATCTGTCCGGAGCCATCCTCTCAAAACGATATTGATTGAGGTGGCATGGGCTGCCGCTCGAAAAAAGGGGGCCTACTACAGGGCCAAATATTTTCAGTTAAAATCCAGACGAGGGGCCAAAAAAGCCATTGTTGCAATTGCCCATAGGATTTCGAAAGCCATTTTTAATATCATAAAAAATGGCGAAACCTTCAAGGATCTTGGTGACGATTATTTATCAGCGAAGACCAGACAAAGAGTTATCAATAATATTAAAAAAAGGGCGGAGCAACTCGGCTATGAACTGGTTCCATGTATGAATTAAGAAAAGTTTTAAGCAGGAATAAAAGTCGATGACGAACTGAAGCCATAGAGCGCGATACTAACATGACTGATCAGCCTTTTGCACAACTAACTGTCAGTCCTTCGTTGAAGGAACTACGCATATAAAACTGTATTAACCCTGCTGAATAAAAAATTCTGTTTGCTGGAACTGAAAATAAAAAGAGATTTCTGTGTTGGAAAAAGTATTGAAAAATAATACAAAGGGGTAGTCCGCTTGTCCGGGGCTATGGTGTTTCATATAAAAAGCATATGGATATAAATATTTATATCCATATGCTTAGTTGCCTGAATTCATGCTGTTTGAGTAGACACTACCACCATGATGGCCACCATATGAGCCTCCCATCCCCATCATTGCACAGGAGTTAATCGTAAAAGCTAAGAATAGAATCCCTATTACCGTAATTATTCGTTTTATTTTATACATTTTATTCTCCTCTTAAAAAATTATCTGAAAATTATTTTTCCAGTTGTGTTTTAAATAATGCAAAAGATGTGCCACATTAAATTTTTTATCTTCATAGATTAACAATTTCTCCCATTTAGATTTTGAACTGGCCCAGCATCCGATTCAGATCTTCAGCCAATCTGGACAGATCTCGGGCACTTTCATTGACTTGTGCACTTCCTGAACTCATTTGCTCTGCATCATGGCTGACCTGTGAAATATTGTGCGTCACTTCATTTGTTGCACTCGAAATCCGCATCATATTTTCATTGGCTTCGGTCACACCTGAAAAGGCCTGATTGACATTCTTTGAAATTTCCCTGGTTGTGGCGGATTGTTCTTCAATAGCTGTTGCCACGTTGGTCATGATATTATTTATATCGTTGATGATACCGACAATCTGTTCAATGGCTGTGACAGAATCAGTTGTATTTGTCTGGACATCTGAAATTTTTGAATTGATTTCATTTGTTGCTTCTGCCGTCTGCTGGGCAAGAGCTTTTATCTCGTTTGCAACCACAGCAAACCCTTTACCGGCTTCACCGGCTCTTGCTGCTTCTATGGTGGCATTCAATGCCAGTAGATTGGTCTGTCCAGAAATATCGGCTATGGTTTCCGTCACCTTGCTGATGTCCCTGGCCGCATTAATCAGGTTATTGACCTTTTTCGACACGCTATCTGCAGTTTGGACTGCATTTTGTGTGATGGCGTTGCCTTTGGATGTGTTGTTGGCAATTTCCTGAATGGTTGATGCCATCTCCTCTGCTGCAGAAACGATCATCTGAATGTTAGCTGAAGTATCCTCCATGGCCGAAGACACATTATTCATGTTCCTGTTCATCTCTTCTGCGGCCGCAGTCACGGCGTGGGCTTTTTCAGCGGTATGCTCAGAATTGGAAGTCATCTGAGCTGAAACAGTTGATAATCCTATGGATGACGAGGCCACTGTATTGGCATTGACAGCGATATTACCAATCATGCCCTGCAATTTTTCCAGGAACTGATTGAAAAACCCGGACATTTCTCCAATTTCGTCTTTTCGGCCTACATATAGTCTTTTTGTCAGGTCGCCTTCACCTTGAGCAATATCCATAAGCATTTCAGTGGTTCTGTGTAACGGCCCCAGAACACTTTTAACCGTCCAGAAACTAAACACCAAGGCAATGATCACAAGGACTATAATTGCCCCTCCAACAGCCAGCTCAATCTTTACAACACGTTCAATTATGACTTGCGTAGCGACCTTATCTTTATCCGCAGCCTGTTTGCTCAACTGTGCTACGAGTCCAAGCATCTCCTGAAAAAGAGGAGAAGCTTCCTGAATAAATATCCGACCGGCCTGAGCCTGCTTACCAATTAGGGCTTGGTCCAAAATTTTCTGGTTAATCTCCATCAAGGCTTTCCATTTGCTATCCACCTCGCCGGTTCCTATGTTTTTCGATACAACAAGCCCATCTACCTCCTGCTTAATCGCTATATACTTTTCAAGTAGTGTCTGTAAAAGATCCAGATCTTCCTCAATGAGAATTTTCTGCAATGCTCCTTGAGCATCTGAAAATTTTTGAATAACGAAAAGAATCTGGCTTCGATCAATGGAATCTTGTAACAAGTCGGCAAGGCGGCCATTAGAGCTCCATAAAACGGAGAAAAGAATAGCGGCAGTAATGACAGATAAAAGGCTGCCGCAAAGACCAAGAAGCATTATTTTGATTTTTATTTTCATGGTTTTCCCTTTCAATTTAACAATGGTGAGTTGAATTTTTTAATAAATATAGCAATGAAAAAATCTCAGCTTTGGATCGAAATATTACCAAGCACTTTGTGTCAAAGCCTACAAAAAATATTAAAAATTCTCAATAGTAATTTTTACTATTGTTTTTTATATGAATTTATACCATTATGAATTCAATTTTATTTCTTTACTATGTGGCATAAAATTCGATTGATTCATTTTAAAGCCTAATCTTTGTTTGACTTTTTATGGACTTAAAAAAGGATTCACAACCCTATGAATTTTGTTTGTCCGATACCCAAATTTTTAAAAACAGTTATCCTGTCAGCATTAATCCTCTATTCGGCACCTGCCTTTTCCGGCGAGAAATCCATGGACATGCTTGAACAGCGCCTTAAAGAAGGGCCCGGCCTTTCGGATCTGATGGCCTATGCCTATGAAACAAGCCCCATGATCCAGGCCGGCCGGGCCGCATGGCAGGAATCCCTGGAAAGATACCGGGTCGATACGGCCTATCCCGACCCTGAAGTCCTTCTGACCTATTGGCCGCAATCCCTGGCCAATGATCTGGACAAAAAAAAATTTGAGGCCATGATTGCCCAGACCATCCCTTTCCCGGGCAAACTCTCGGCTCAAGGAGAAGCGGTTAAGGCCGAAGCCGCCGTAAACCGGTTTGACCTGGACCGCACGGTCCGGGAAGTGATCATCGGCATCCGGGAATCCTTTCATGAGCTTTTATATATCCGGGATGCCTTAAAAATCGCGAAAAACAACCAGGCACTGCTCGAACAGATCCGGACCATCAGCGAGACTGCCTATGCCGGTAACCGGTCCGCCCTGATCGACGTCATGAAAGCCCAGTCTCAGTCCGCCCAGAGCGGCTATGACGAAATCCTGCTGAAAGAATTGGAACATACGGAAACGGCGAGGCTCAATGCGCTTTTAAGCCGGTCCCCGGAAGCCCCCTTAGGTCCTTTGACGGCCGAATCCTATCGGCCGGTGCTGTTTCCCCTGGAGGATATTTTCTTTCTATCTGAAAAAAATCGTGAGGAAAATAAGATGGCCGGTGCTGAAATCAAAAAATCGGAAGCCATGGCAAAGGTGGCCCGGTTCGAAACTTTTCCCGAATTCAAATTAGGGCTTCTTTATGAATCCAGCCAGCCCGAAGATCGTTCTGCCCCCAGTGAGGATATGTATGGGGTCCAGTTCGGCATGACCCTGCCGATAAGGTTTGACAAAAATTCCGGCCGGGTTGAAGCGGCAAAGGCAGCGCTTGAAAAAACCAAAGCCATGGCGCAAAGCCGGGTCAATGAAACCCGCGCCCTGGTCAGGGAAAATTATTTCCGCATGCAGAATGCAGAGCGGCTGGTTTTTCTCTATCGCGATAAACTGGTCCCGGAAGCTGCAAAAGCCGTAGAAAGAGCAGACGTATGGAATCGCCAGAACCAGGGCAGCATCACTGATTATCTGGAAACCCAGTCGGTCTGGTATAATTTCCAGTTGGCCCTGGCCCGGGCAAAGGCGGATTACGGAAAATTTCTGGCCCGGCTGGAGGGACTCGCCGGGCAAAGCCTTACGAAAAAAGATGAAGCGGCAGCTCCGGTTGCTCCGGTTCAGACCCAGGAGCAGCCATGAGATACGGATTTTTATGGGTCTTGCTGCCGGGGATTGCGATGACTTTATGGTCCTGCACCGGCCACCAGGATGTGATAAGGGAAATAGAAGCCTACAAACCTCCCGCGCTTTATCAGGCAACAAAGGATATGCAGGAACCCCGGACACCTTTAGACACATCTTTGGAAGATAAAGCATTTCTCACACAAAAAGAAAAGCTGGAAGCGATTCAGAAAGACTGGGAAAAAACCCTTGCCGCCCCCCCAAAGGAGACTTCCTTTTTCACCCCTGACCCGGACCGGCAAAAGGTGATTGCCAATGCCTTCACCGATGATGGGGCTGCTGCAAACCTTTTATCCGGCGGGTTTTCTCTGGAAGATGTTGAAATTCTCGTCTCCGGCCGGAACGCAACCATCAAAAATGCTGAAAAAGCATTTCTCGCCACCCTTGAAACTTACAGCCAGGCATCCATCCTGGATGATATCATCCGAAGCTATTCCGCCTTTAATGCCGGTATCATGACCGGTGTCGGCAATATGGAAGACATGGAATCCATTTACAGAAAATTTCCCTTTCCCGGAATTCTTGCTCTGAAAGGGGATATCGTTCATGAGGAAGTCAAAATCGCCTTGACGGATCTTGAGATTACAAGGCGCACCATCGTGACCGAAGCAAGAAAAAATTATCAGGAGCTGGTCTATAATGCAGCAGCAAAAGAGATCGCCCGCCAAAGCTTAAGCCTTATGGAAGAACTGGAATCTTCGGTCACCCGGAAATATGAAACCGGCCAGGCCCAGATCCCGGAACTGACAAAGGTTAAAATTCAAAAGGAAAAAATGAAGGTGGAGCTTCTGACCATTTCCGAAGAAGGGCTGAATATTGAAAAAAGACTGAAATCACTTCTGCTTCTCCCCGGTTCTGCAAAAATCGGAACTCCGTCAAGAAGGGATACGGACAAATCAATTTCACAGCCAGCTGATTTGGTATTGGATGATTTAATCGGCATTGCTTTAAAACATAACCAGGAGCTGAAAAAAATAAGGATCATGATCACAAGGATGGAACTCATGATCGAAATGGCGGAAACAGAGATTTATCCGGGCGTTACCCCGAATCTCGCCTTAACGGAAAACCGGGCCGTTACAGGGACCGGCACCATGAAAATGGAAGAGCCTTTTTCAATCACCTCTTCGGCCTCCATGGGATCAGGTCTGCCCAGGATGCCCTGGACAGGGTTGTCTGAAGCCTATTTAAGAGAAACAAGGCAGCGGCTTCTCGCATTAAAGGAAGAGCTGAAGGCAAAAGAAGCAGAGACTGCGGCCGATGTCCGGGAAGCGTGGTTTTCCGTCGACCGGGCCAGACGCGAGGCAGCCGTTTACAGCAAAGAAATCGAATCTTTGTCCCGGCTGAATTATGCCGTGTCTTCCAAAGCCTATGAAACCGGGGCCATTGCCTTTTCCGACACCATGGAAGCAGTTCTTTTGATGTTTGAAACAAGGCTCATGGCAGAAAGAAAAAAGGCGGATTTTTTCAATGCCCTTGCCGATCTTTACAAAACCATCGGTGTTTCTAACGAGAGATTATCAAAAGAAAAGGATAAAGGGGATGCTAAATAAAATATTGAATTCTAAAGGCGGATCAGGATTCAGGACGGTTATCGCCATTTTCATCATTGCCGGTATCGTGGGCCTTTCCTTCTTTATCCTAAAAGACCGGCAGAGTCCCGGCAAAAACGCCACCCCTGCACATGATACCCCTCCGGTTGTAAAGACAGAAGAACCCAAATCCGGGATTGAAAAGGAAACAGATGACTTTTTTGATGAAAAGCCGGCAGAAAAGAAGGGACCGGGAACCACGCCGAAATCTGAAAAAGAACGCAAAATCCTGTTTTACCGGAACCCCATGAACCCTGCGATTTCTTCTCCTGTGGCAGCCAAGGATGAAATGGGAATGGATTATATCCCGGTCTATGAGGACGAGGCCCAAGGCGGGTCAGGCACCGGCGTATCCGGCATGGCGCCCGTTGTCTTGTCCTCCCAGGGGATCGAATTATCCGGTGTTATCACGGCTCCTGCCGTCTCAGAGGGGTTTGTCAAAACCATCCGGACAGTTGGGCAGGTCCTTGCCGATGAAACCCGGGTTCACCGCGTTCAGACACGTGTTTCAGGATGGGTTGAAGAACTCTTTGTTAATTACCAGGGCCGGATGGTCACCAAAGGAACACCGCTTTTATCCATTTATTCCCCGGAGCTGGTATCAAGCCAGGAGGAATTTATCGGTGCACTGGAAGCCCATGGGAAACGCGATACAGCCGGAACGTCTGAAGAAAAGAAATATATCCGGACTCTGCTGGATGCCTCCACAAAGCGCCTGAAGCTTTTTAATGTTCCGGATGCTTTTGTAAAGGAACTTGAACGGACAAAAAAGGTACAGCGGCTCATTACGCTTGAAGCCCCGGTTTCAGGATTTGTCACTGGAAAAGAAGTTTTCACAGGACAGAAAGTCGAGCCGGGCATGGCGCTTTTCACCCTGACGGATTTTTCCCAAATCTGGGTGGAGGCAGATTTCTATGAATATGAGGCAGGAGAATTAAAAACAGGGCAGACGGCCGAACTTTTTTCTTCCTATGACCCCGGTCTTTCCTTAAAGGGAAAAGTGACCTATATCTATCCCTATCTTAACACGGAAAGCCGTACCTTAAGGGCCAGGATGGAATTTTCCAATGAAGAGATGCGCTTAAAACCGGGGATGTTTGTGGATGTCCGGTTGAATCTCAATATGGGCGAATCCGTGGTGGTTCCGGATTCTGCCGTCATGTATTCTGGGTTAAGAAAAATCGTTTTCGTCAATTCGGGAGGTGGCCGGTTTGAGCCCCGTGAAGTTATTGTCGGGGCAAGAAGCAATGGAAAAATCCAGATTCTCTCCGGTGTTCTGGAAGGCGATAAGGTTGCTGTCAAAGCCAATTTTCTTCTGGATTCCGAATCCCGGCTCCAGGCCATTATCCAGGGAGCAGTGAAAGGAACGGATGCAAAGCCTGACGGGGGCAAAAAATGATTAAAAAGATCATTGAATTTTGTGCTCTCAACCGCTGGCTGGTAATTCTTTTCACCCTTATGGTCGGGGCGGTTTCTGTCTATATTCTGAAAAATATCCGGCTGGATGCGCTTCCGGATCTGTCCGATACCCAGGTCATCATCTTTTCAAGATGGGATAGGTCTCCGGATATCATTGAAGACCAGGTGACCTACCCCATTGTCACTTCCCTTCTGGGAGCACCGGAGGTAAAGGCCATCCGCGGATTTTCAGATTTCGGTTTTTCCTATGTCTATGTCATTTTCAAAGACGGGACCGATCTCTACTGGGCAAGGTCACGGGTGCTTGAATACCTGTCCAAGATCCAGCCAAGGCTGCCCCAGGGTGTTCAGACAGAGCTTGGACCCGATGCAACCGGTGTCGGATGGGTCTTCCAGTATGCCTTGAAGGATGAATCGGGCACCCATTCCCTGGATGAACTCCGGTCCTATCAGGACTGGACTCTTCGCTATGCCGTCCAGTCGGTTCCGGGTGTGGCCGAGGTAGCGTCCATCGGCGGTTTTGTCAAACAGTACCAGATTACCGTGGACCCGAACCGGTTATCGGCCTATAAACTTCCCCTGGACAAGGTGGTGGAATCCATCAGGGGGTCCAATAATGAGGTAGGCGGAAGGGTCCTGGAATTCAGCGGGGCCGAGTATATGGTGAGAGGCCGGGGCTACAGCAAAAGCATCAGCGATTTTGAAAGCATTGTGGTAAAAGTCGAGGATGGCGTTCCGGTCTTGTTGAAAGATATTGCACGGGTGGAACTGGGGCCTGAAATCCGGCGTGGTGTTTCCGAACTGGATGGGACCGGTGATACGGTTGGCGGGATTGTGGTCATGCGCCATGGAGAAAACGCCTTGAACGTCATCAATCGGGTCAAAGCCAAATTTGAAGAACTCAAACCCTCCCTGCCCAAAGGGGTGAAGATCATCACCACCTATGACCGGTCCGACCTTATTCTCCGGGCTCTGGACACCCTGCGCCACGAGCTGGTCATTGAAATGATCATTGTGTCCCTGGTCATCCTGATATTTTTATGGCATATCCCCTCGGCCATTGTGCCCATCATTACCATCCCGGTGTCGGTCCTTTTTTCCTTTATCCCCATGTATCTCATGGGTGTGACCGTCAATATCATGTCTCTTGCCGGTATTGCCATTTCCATTGGGGTTCTGGTGGACGGGGCCATTGTGGAGGTGGAAAATGCTTACAACAAACTCTATCACTGGGAGGCGGAGGGACGAAAAGGCGATTTCCACACCGTCCGTCTGGAAGCCTTAAAAGAAGTCGGACCCTCGGTCTTTTTTTCACTTCTGATCATTGCCGTGGCCTTTCTCCCGGTATTTGCCCTGGTGGATCAGGAAGGAAGGCTGTTTCGGCCCCTGGCTTTTTCAAAGAATCTCGCCATGGCCATTGCCGCCATCCTTGCCATATCACTGGACCCGGCCTTGAGGATGATGTTCGCCCGCATGGACGCGTTTACCTTCCATCCCCGGTGGCTGGCCAGGATTTTTTCGACCACTCTCGTCGGGACCTATTATTCTGAAGAAAAACACCCCATCAGCCGGGTCATTTTCAGAGTCTATGACCCGGCCTGCCGGTTTGTATTAAAATATCCCAAACAGGTCATTCTGACATCCATTGCCCTGGTGCTCTTGAGCATTCCCGTGTATATGAAGCTCGGGTCTGAATTCATGCCGCCTCTCCGGGAAGGAACGCTTTTGTTCATGCCCACCACCCTTCCGGGTCTGTCAGTGGCAGAGGCTGAGAGAATCCTGCAGGCCCAGGATAAAATCCTGAAATCCTTTCCTGAAGTGGAGCGGGTTTTCGGAAAAGCCGGCCGTGCAGATACCTCCACCGACCCGGCCCCCTTTTCCATGATGGAGACCACCATTGTCTTAAAACCTGAATCCGAATGGCGGGAAAAAGACCGATTCTATTCTTCATGGGCACCCAATTTTTTGAAAGCTGTTTTCCGGACAGTGATGCCGGATCATATCTCCTATGAAGAACTTCTGGCAGAAATGGATGAAAAACTTGCCATGCCCGGCGTCACCAGCCGGGGGGCCATGACCATGCCCATCAAGGCCAGGACCGATATGCTGTCCACCGGTGTCAGAAGCCCTGTGGGAATAAAGATTTTCGGGGCAGACCTAAAAGAGATCGAGCAGATCGGAAAAAATCTTGAAGTAATCATCAAGACCATACCCGGAACCAGCAGCGTTTTTGCCGAACGGACCGCAGGCGGTTATTTTCTGGATTTCGAACCCCGCCGGGATCAGCTTGCCCGGTATGGCCTTACCATTGGCCAGCTCCAGATGATCATCGGCAGTGCTGTGGGCGGTGAAAATATTACCACGACCATTGAAGGCAGAGAACGCTATCCTGTCAATCTTCGCTATCCGCGGGAGCTTCGCGACAGCATTGAACAGCTTGAACGGATTCTTGTTCCCACGGCCGCAGGGGCCCAGGTTCCACTGGCGCAGCTTGCCGACATCAAAATGATCCAGGGGCCTTCCATGCTTAGAGATGAGAACGGGTTTTTGTCCGGTTATGTCTTTGTCTATATGACGGGGAGGGACATCGGCGGGTATGTGGAAGAGGCAAAGAAAAAAGTGGGTGAGGGGCTCACCCTTCCCACGGGGTATTCGCTTCAATGGAGCGGCCAGTACGAAAATATGATACGGGTAAAAGAGCGGATGAAGATCCTGATCCCCATCACCCTGGTTTTGATTTTCATTCTTCTTTATGCCAATACGAGATCTGTTTTTAAGGCCTGCCTGGTCATGCTGGCCGTACCTTTTTCAGCCATCGGCGCCATCTGGCTTTTTTATTTTCTGAACTACAATGTCTCCATTGCCGCCTGGGTCGGCATGATCGCCCTCATGGGGCTGGATGCGGAAACCGGGGTATTTATGCTCCTTTTCCTGGAGCTTTCCTATGATGAGGCCAAAAAAAGAAACAAACTCAATAATATACTTGAACTGGATGAGGCCATTATCCACGGCGCGGTAAAACGGGCCAGACCCAAGATGATGACGGTGTGCGCTGCTTTTATGGGACTTTTACCCATTATGTGGTCCACCTCGGCCGGGTCCGACGTGATGAAACGGATTGCCGCGCCCATGATCGGCGGGCTTGTGACTTCATTTATCCTGGAACTCCTGGTATATCCGGCTATTTTTAAACTATGGAAAAAACGAACCGACCGATTATAAAATAGAACCAGAACCAAAAACCTTACGGAGGAAACATGAACACAAAAATGAGAAAAATGATGGCAGTAATCGCTCTTACCCTTTTGGCCGCTTTTATTCACCCGGCTTTTGCAGAGGATCAGTACAAGGGGGTTATGATAACCGAAAAATCAGTAGGGGGATATAGCCTTCGGTACAGTCTTCTCAATCTGGAAGAAAGAAAAGAAGTGGTCAAGGGAATGGGAGGGATGATAATGCAGGGCATGAGCGGTAGCCCGGATGTAACCAACCATCTTGCGCTTTATATTAAAGGAGCGGGCGGAAAGGCCGTGTCAGGAAAAATCGGCTTTAACATTACAAATCCGGACGGCACAGTTTTTAAAACCCTGACCATGGGGCTGCCGGGCGGTTACGGCGCCGATGTCATTTTTAAAGCCAAAGGAATTTATAAAATCCAGATGAAAGCCGTCATTGACGGGAAAACCATTAATGACGAGATCACTTATGAGGTAAAAGAGTGAAGTTAGGTCTTCTATCCAAAGATTCATTTCAGACATTATAGAATAGTAATGCTCTTAACTGCAAAGGAAGCAGTTAAGAAAAATGCGAAGAAGTCTTAATTACTAAAGCATGAACGTGAAATTAAGGAGAAAACAATGAAAATAAGATTTATTATTGGAACATTATGTGGAATTCTAATTATGCTTACAGCAAGCTGCGCTTCTCTTAATTCTAATATGCATAAATACGTTATGCGAGGGCAGGTGCTTGAGGTTACGGATGGTGTCGTATATCTTTGTATAGGTAGCAATGATGGTGCTGCGATAGGTCAGGAATATTCGGTTCACAAAATTATCAAAACAAAGAATCTGAATGCAAAAGGTGAACAGTTTATCTATAAAAAGGAGGATACCGGTACTATAAAAATTACCGAGATAGTTGATGAACATTTTGCAAAAGCTAAGATAATGGCAGGTGAAGTAAAAATTAATTATGTCGTTGAGTTGAAACAGTAGAGCAATTATATGTGCGTATCATTTGGAATCAGAAATCATGATATAAAATTTTAAATACTTCCAACAAGTGAGTTCCTATTCAACAACAAAAAAGGAGAAAAGTTATGCTAAAGACTATCAATCGTACCATCGCAATATTGTTCGCTCTCTCTATCTGTTTGATCGTACCAGTGGCGGCTCTGTCCGCCGAGGCTGATAACGTGAAGATTGGCGCGGACATGATGATGAAGGGTTCCGACATGATGATGAAGAAAGACAAGCATATGATGATGAATGGTCAAAAGATGATTATGGATGGTCATTCCATGATGAAACCTTCCGGAATGATGAATGAGGGCGGCATGAAAATGATGATGAATGGTGCCGATATGATGAAGAATGGTGCCGATATGATGATGCAACAAGATGAAAAAACGATAAAAGAAGGTGAAAAAATGATGATGGACGGCAAGGCCATGATGAAAGAAGGTGAAAAAACGATGCAGAAATAGGGGGCAACTAACGAACCGAAAAAATCGGATTTTAATCTTAAACGAACATCCGTAGCGGCAGGAATTCAATTTTGGTTACCCGGCCGCCACGGATGCTTTGGTTTTCAAAACGGCTTTATCGGATATAACCAATTTGATGACCGTGTGCTTCCTCCATCAGAAATTTGTCAAGATAAAATTAATGCTCTTAAATGCTATTTTTGAAAAAGTTTTTCAAAAAAAAAGGCGTTTGAAAAATGAAAGACCGACAATTATGCGCAGTTAAATCTCTTTTGGCTCGAATTAAGAGAAATTCTGCCACTATCATGATGATTCTTTTGTTTGTCATCATCGCCGGTTTTATTATTCATCTTGTAGCTCAGGTGACACGTTTCAGCAAAGAGGTTACCGATTTTTACGCACCGACCATCCATGATGTCAAATCCTTTGCCGAAGCCGTCGATCATTTGCAGATGGGTATTGAAAAAAATGGTGCTCCGGATGAAATGTCTGTGGTTCAATTTCAGGAAACCACCCAAAGACTTAAGACTCTGTCCAGTCTTTGGGATATAGGGTACAGAAAGCATATCGAAGGCATGATAACAGCCGCTGAGTTTCTGATTACCGACCTCAATGAAAAAAAAATTCCAGGGGAAAACTTGCTAATTGAAGCAAGACAATTGGTAGAAGCGGCTCAAATGCATGTCAAGATGCATGACGCTGAGTTGGATGAGGCCAGGATCGGTATTCAACGTTCGGCATGGAAGATTCAAATCGTGGTCCTGGTGCTCTTGATTATCGGAATCATCGTCTCTTTTCGCGAGGTTCAGATCCAATGGTTACGGGAACAGGAAAAAGAAAAGCTGTCGGCCATTGCCGCCCTGGTTACCGCTCTGGAAGCCAGAGACCCCTACACAAAAGGACATTCCCTCCGTGTTGCTGAATATACGCGAATCATTGGAATCGAGATGGGCTTGAGTAATAAAGATCTGGGGCACCTGAATCTGGCGTCTTTGATGCATGATGTGGGCAAGATAGCCGTATCAGACAGTATCCTGCGAAAAGAGGGCAAGTTGACCGACCAGGAATGGCAGCAGATTAAAGAACATCCTCAGGCCTCGGCCCGTATCTTGGAAGGGTTTGAAACCTTGAAAGGTTTGGCTCAATGGGCTTTAGACCATCATGAGCGATTTGATGGAAAAGGCTATCCCAGCGGGAAATCCGGCATGGATATACCATTACCGGCCCAGATCATATCCATGGCCGATTCCTTTGACGCCATGACCTCCAACAGGTCTTACAGACCGGGAATGACCATGATGCAGGCCATTATTGAAATTGAAAAAAACAAGGGAAAGCAATGGCGTACCGATGTGGCCGACGCTTTTTTGCGAAGTGCCCAAAAAGGGCTTATTAAGATTTCGGTATAGCACTGTTTTTGATGATCGCAACCAACGCCGTATCGTATGAGTAACCCCCATCAGAAAAATACGAGGAGAATGAAATGAAGTATATTGTAACAACTGAAAAATCAATTGAGCAGGTTGTTAAAGATTTAGAAGTGGCTGTGAATCATAATAGGTTTGGTGTTTTGCATATTCATGATCTGAAAGCAACCATGAAGAATAAGGGAATTGATTTTCTTCATGAATGTAAAATATTTGAAGTCTGTAATCCTCAAAAGGCAAATGCGGTTTTGACAAATGATATGAGTCTCAACATGGCATTACCATGCAGAATCTCTGTTTGGGAAGAAAATGGGCAAATTAAAATAGGGACTATAAAACCCACAAGCCTTTTATCTATATTGAGTGATTCTAAAGAATTGACATTAATTGCGGAAGAAGTAGAAGCTATTATCAAAAAAATCATAGATGAGGCTAAATAATGTATTCGATAAGGAAATTATTCGTCCTGAAGGAAACTTGAGTTGACAGTGATCAAGCTCCTTTAAATTTAATACCTTACCGCAAAACTTGCACTTTCCCGATACTTGGCAACTCGCTTATCATACATCTGCGTGGTCTTTATCTGAGAATGCCCCACAGTCTTCTGCACCGCTTCAATGGGACAATTGTTCTCCAAAGCCTGGGTGATAAACGTCGCCCGGGCAGAATGAGGCGTAACCCCATCAAGCACAGCCAGCTTCGCATACTTCTGAAACAAATGATCCACGGTCTTCCGGCTCATTTTCCTGGTTTTATCTGATTTTCCGGGAGCATGCTTAACCGGCAAAAATAAAAAGCTCTCCTTATCATTCTCATGGCCGGCCATCCTCAGATATTCCTTAAGTGTAATCTGTAACTCTGGATGAATAGCCAGGCGGTTCCGCTTCCCGCCCTTTACCCAAAAATCCAGTAAATCAAACCCTTGCTCCTGATAAAAATCCTTAACCTTCAGCTTGGTCACTTCGGACACCCGGCACCCGGTAAAGAACATCGTGCATAAAATAGCCTTGTCCCTTATCCCTTGAAGCTTGAACGGGTCAGGAGCATCCAGCATCTTCCGGACTTCCTCCGGTGTCAGCACTTTTGCTTCCACCCGGTCGGTGTTGACCCGCATGCGCCGGACGCCCTGGGCCACATTAATTTTCACCACCTGTTTGTCGATCAGATGATTGAACAAAGACGAAATGGCGGACAGCCGATTGTTTATCGTTCGCGGACTGTGTCCCTGGTCCTGGAGAAATTTTTTAAACGCGATCACATGCCCGTGATTAATTTCTCTCAGTTCTTCCGGAGAAGAAATCCCGATAAAGGATAAAAATAAATGGATGGCTTTGTCATAGGTTAAAATGGAATTGTCAGAATTAAAATTGGCTTTCCAAAGAAGTTCCTCCGGGACTTCTTTCAGCGCTTTAAAAACAGAAATTTTATTTTGAGATCCGGATATGATTTCCTGATTCATTTTCCATCCTATTAATAAGGTATATTTTTCATCCAACACTATTCGAGACAGAAAAATAAATCAAGCAATTTAGTTGGACATAATCTGCTTTATGTCTAACTAAAAATTATAAAATGAGGGTAGGGGGGAAAACAAAAAAATATTTGCGTATTTGACATAAGTCTATTTTTGTAATATTATAAGTTTAAATTTGGACCTTATGAGGAGCTTTAAAATGACAGCACAAAAATTAATCGAACCGGAACCCAATCTTACCCAAATGATTAAATCAATAGAGGAAGGTTTGCCGATTTCTAATTTTAGAAAGCTCCAGGATAGTTTGGATTTGCCGGACAAAGATCTCGCAAAATATATCAGGATTCCAAAAAGCACTTTGGCTCTTCGAAAAAAAAGAGGAAAATTTTCATTTGAAGAGTCTGAAAGAATTTTTCGTTTACAACGTCTTTTTGAAAAATCTCTTGAAGTTTTTGAGGATGCCGGCCTGGCAAAAAAATGGTTGAAAGAAGAAGCATATGGATTAGGCGATGTCTCTCCACTTGAATATGCGGTAACGGAGATTGGTGCAAGGGAAGTTGAAGATCTGTTGGGACGGATTGAACACGGGGTGTTCTCTTAATGGACATTCTTGCATATCGGGTAGTTAAAGAAAAATATTTGGCATCAGCGTTTGATGGTGAAGGCGCAAGGCTTTATGGCGGCCGGTGGAACAGCAAAGGCGTGTCTGTGGTTTATACCTCTGACTCTTTGGCATTATGTTCTCTTGAGATATTTGTACATCTGCCATCATACAAGCTCTTAGCAGATTATATTTATATGACCGTGGTTTTTGATTCTGAATTGGTAACAAAGGCTGTTATAATTGATGGCTGGGATGAAAGGCCTATCTCGAAAGTTTCTCAAGCCATAGGTGATCAGTGGATCAAAGAAGGTCGTTCGCCTGTTTTAAGCGTTCCAAGCGTGATAATGCCCGATGGATATAACTACCTTATCAATATTAACCATTCGGACTTCAAGAAAATAAAAATCGGAAAACCTCAACCCTTAACGTTTGACCCAAGATTTAAAAAATAGTGCACTCAATATTTTATTTGATATCGTTGATAATCAGTCGATTGTCGGATCGTAATGACAGGGATAATGATACTTAACTTCGATAATTGGATTTGAACATCCTACTATTCTGAGTTTTAAAAACATAGACACTGCCTCTGTTAATCGAGGTTCGAGTTCTTGTCAATCATCCAATTGAAAGATAAAGGTTATCTCTTAATCACTTTTTTTTGTATAAAAAATTAAACATTCCTTTTGTTCATCCATCATGAGGTCAATTCCACCTGTAATATCGTATATTTGTTTGACTGATTCTCCCTGTGGATTAATTGTTGTAAAAACCATACTTCTGTCATGGAAGTTTCGTCCTTGTAAAAAAGGAACGACTTGAACGATCGGGTTAGTCTTGAATAACCTTTCGATTTTTTTCAATATTTCAGATTTCATAATCCCAGGAGATATATAATTGTTAGAGTGCAGGTTTTGTTCTTTGCATTTTATAATAACCTGTTTGATTTCGGTCACATAATTGATCAAGAACTGCAGAAAGTTGAAAAGAGCGATTCTTTGTCTATTATCTGCCCCACAATAGGGGTCTTTTATGACCAGTTTGTCGATATATAAATTCTCAAGTGGTTTGAAGTACCTATTCAGGTCTCTTGGCTGTCCTGCCGCCAATTGCCATCGCTGAAAATTTTGATCAGGTGGAAATAGGGAAGACAATTCATATGGTTTGGCAGTGTCAAGTGCTTTTTGAATTTCTAAAATTTTCTCCTTGGTTGTAATAAGTTCATATACTGGCTGGGGTAATATTTGCTCCATTAGAGGAATCATTGTAAAATCAGAATACCATCCAGGGCTGTTGAGGATGGGACCAGCAATAATTCGGGGTAATTCATGATCAACAGGCAATACTATTTTTCCAAATACCAACTGGTTGGTTTCTATATAAGGTTTTAAAAAATTCATTATCTGTCGCTGCTGATAGGTCTTGCTCTTTTGAATGTTACTGCCGTCTGTTAACAAAATTTTTATTTTTTTCCCTTCATTTAGTTGCCCCATAATCCACTTGATAGATGGATTGTCAAAAAAAGTATCGGAGGTGATAAAATCCCGTCCAAATAAATAATACTCAGCATATGGGGAAAGCTTTTCCGATAAACCGTTCAGGTTTGGATTTTCCCATAATACCCCGCCTGCTTTTATTATTGGATGTTCAACTTCATCTTGGATCAGGGACTGTAACCATTCCAAAACGGGTTTTCTGTCAAAATAATCCCAAATTCTTTGATTAGAGTAATCACACAAACATCTTCTGCATCCTGATGAACAATCATTCGGGCAGTCAAGTCTTTTTACTGCTGCGGTTAAGAGAAGCTTCATCGTGATTTCTTTGAAAAGCCTTACAGCATAACCTGCTCCCCCTGGAACAGAATCATAGATAATCACTGATATCCGTTTATCTCCGATCTTATAGGTAGTCCGGATAGTATTTATTTGAAGATTCATAACAGTGGCGGCTGCAAATCTTATCGTTTCACTCAGAGTTGCCGCAAAAGAGTCAATATACCTTTTCCAATCAGATTTATTGGACTTGTTTTTTGGGGCAGGAATTTTTTTTGAGAATCTTAAAATGGTAACATCGGTATTAAATATATGGGCGATATCCAAAGGCCATGATAACTCTTTATTTATGCATTGTTTATCACCAAGCAGCTCGGTGTGCTTTTCAGATGTTCCGCCTGATTTTTTTGCCGGAATCATAAAATTACATAAATTGCATCGATGATATCCCATTCCATACGGGCCTCGATTAACTATAAACAAAGTTCCAACAGGATCTTCGGGGTTCAAAGAATGGCTTCTGAGCTGAGCTTTGGAGACAACAGGATTGTCAGAAGGGACAAACTGCTCTTCTCTGGCCAGGGATATCAAACGGGCCTCATCCGCAAATTGTTTTCTGATTCGATGTAACGAAGGATCTTTTCCTTTCCTTTCTTTATATGCGGTAACAAATCCTTTAGGTTCAATGAAGCTTCTTTTCAGACCCAGGGATTTATTTCCACAAAAAGAACAAGTATCGGGCAAATCATCTTTATCATCTTTCAATTCAATGTGATGGCATTCCTTACATGTCGTATAAAAAATGGTCGGCATAAAATCCCTGGGGTAATATGCAAGTCCTTGACTGGTCCATATTCTTCCGTTTGCAACGACTTCAGCGCCTGGTGCATATTCGGAAATACCCAGGAGCGCATCCCTGGACAGTGAGATATCTTTATCCCATGAAAAAATGGAGTGACTGCCATGTTCCTTTGTTACATCAAGGGTTAAGGAATTTACAGGAAAACTGTATGTCGGAATCATTCCATTGGAGGATAATTGTGTTATTAAAAATTGCGCCATAAATTTTTTTCTTAAGTTTTCCCAGTGAAGTGCTTTTTTTAAATTTTCCTGAATAAATTCTGTTCGTTTATTCGTATAGATGAGCCATCTTTCTTTTACATCCAAAGCCATTTTCATCATCCGTTCAGTAAATTTAGAACTTAAAGCAGTAACGGATAATCCTATTTGGTTTCTGATAGTTTCCGGAAGTTTAAATCGCAGTTGAGCTGCTTCTTTTATAAAAGAGATTCCGTCATCACTTTCCACCCAGTGAAATAGATCATCTTTGAAATTTTCAAAATCCTGAACATTGAATTCTGAACCAAAAAGATCTGAAATTGATGGGGCATTTATTGAGACATCTAATATCCTATGGCGCAGAAAACCGGACAGAATAATTGAATTTTGATGCCGTTGAAACAGTTTCGCGTTTTCCAGATGAATTCTTGGGACAGGGGCCGGTTGTTTGAGATACTCCTTGAAATTTTCAAAAACACTCTGATCATATTGACTGTTTCTTGCTACAGTTACACAGAATGGGGCTGCCTGGGCTCGTCGTCCTGCCCGTCCGGTTCTTTGTTGATAATTATTGATACCAGGTGGGATGTTAAGACAGACAACTGCTTCCAGATCACCTAAATCCACTCCCATTTCCATTGTCGTTGTGCAGCTTAGAAGATTTATTTTCCGTTCACTGAAATCCTGTTCGATCTTTTGTCTCAAGTCTGCCGACAAGGATGCCGTATGCTCACTTGCCTTGGTTGTCAATGCATTTCCATTTTCATAAATATAACAATAATGATTTTGAAGAGAGTTGTTTTCCCTTTCATTTTTTGTGATTAATTGTGTTTTCCCATGGCAGCGAAACGCTGAGCAGCAGGAGGACACAGTATCAAAACTGACCAGACCGCAATCATCGCAATAATAAAGATTATACCTATCCCCGGGGAGAAGACGGATAAGCTTTGCATCTATTCCAAATCCGGGCTGCGAAGGCCGAAGGAACTTATTATCCAGAAGAGATTCCCAGAATGAGCCAAGAAAATTTCGTGCATCATTCCACGACCAACCCAACTGCTGAACCAGAAACCATGTCCTGCGGTTATGCTGTTTCCGTCCCTCGGCCGGTATCCAAGCCCGGGTTATGTTGGGATTTGTTTTGTAAAGCTCAAACGATCTTTTCCCCTTATAAAGATCCCCCCAGATAAAAGGATCGCTCAAATCGATATCATACAGATTAACCAAAGCTTTTTCACGCCTAATGGTTTCCAGAAAGATATATACCAGGTTTTCAATTTCTTTTTGAAATGGTTCCGGAGTAAATACCTTTATATCCGATACCAGTTTTTTGAATTTTGTTTTTTCATAGCTGACCCGAACGAGACCCAGCGCTTCTAGAGAATTTCGTCTGCCACCCGGGGTGCAGAACTCGGAAGCTATTTTGCCAATGATATGATCACGTCTGCGTGTTGTGCTTTCAATGATTTCCCCGCTGCCGTCCAGAATTATAGGGTGCCCTGATTTCTTCCAGAACTTAATCATAAGATCACCCAGATCTTCAAAATTCAATGATTCATTTTCATTCCTTAGTACTTTGTAGATAGCTGACCTTAAAGCAAGGTCACTGCTGGTTCTTTCAAAATAGGGTGCAAAATATGCTGCATTCTGGCGGCTGTCCGAAAATGTGAGAAGTGATTTTCCCTGCATGGGCATTGATTCGTCAAGATCTTTAGCCTGAGGCAAACTTTCAAGTACATTTTGGCTAACCACGGCACCAAAAGCCTCGTTCCCTGAATTCATGGTAGAAATAATTTCTGCAAATGAGCCCGGAGCTCGACTTCCGCAAGCTTTGCATGTTCGAACATAATCATTTCTTTCAATTTCATCACGGGATGTTTCAATTTCATGCAAGTGAATATTTTCCCCTTGTCGATCATTGTCCTCAAAATACCCATTTTCCGGGTTCAAATAGACCAAACTCTCGCTATTCTCTGTTTTCTTTTCAGGGGAATTGTCATCATCTGCCTCATCCAGGGTTTGAGATTTTGTCGGTTTCCCAAGCCAATAAATTTTACGGACAAATTTTGTGTCAGAAGAATCGATTCCCTTGAGGGTGTTTAGCAGTTTTTGTTTATCTGAATAGCCCTCAATATAAGGTTGACCGCATCTGCGACAAACCATCAAGGGATAATAAGGCTTTCCATTTGTATCTGTATAATTTCGGAAAGCTTTGATGTCTTTCCATCCTTCTTGATTATTGGGGTCAAGACTGAGGCATGCTCCTTCGATGCTATTTGTGGCAATATGATAGCGACTTGGCAATAATGGAAAAGAATCCAGAGACTCCCTTGAAACGATACCCATGTGCATAACGGCACTTAAGGCTTGACGTTTTTCCATGATTGATATTTTTTCATCCGGAAAAAGTCTTTCTGCTAAATCTTGAAATGAAAGAATAGATTCTTCAGTCAATATTTTTGCAACCAATTGAATTTCTTTATTTCTGGAAAACAATTTTTCCAATTCTTCGGGAAGCTTTCCATTTTCATCGATAATAAGAATTCTGTCGTCGCTATCGATAGCATATTTTTTTATAAGCTTATTCCAGTCAGGAATCGTATAATCTTCGGTAAGATTATTGTTGAGGAACGTACCTATTTCTAACCAATTTTTAATGGGAAGACTAAAACAGTCCTTTGATCTTGAAAGTTTATAGTGTGGTATTCTCTCACCACGGATTACCTGGTGGACTTTTTCACCAAATAATTGGTCTGCAAATGACAATAAGGCTTCGTCCGAACTTTCTCCTGTGGCAAGACTTGCACTTGTCCCAAATACCTGCAATTTTCCGACCGCATCAAGTCTGTTTTTCAGTTTTCGCAATAAAAAAGCGACCTCGGTTGCCTGGGCACCACCATAAGTATGGATTTCATCGAGCACCAGTGTATTCAAAGCATTATGGTTAAAAAGAGGTGCATTGCGGGGTAAAAGCAGAAGATGCTCCAGCATGGCATAATTGGTAATCAAGATCTTGGGAGGGGTTTCTATCATTTCTTCTCGGGTCAGCAGCCAGTTGCCGGGAATGGATTTTCCCATAAGGGTCATTAGTTTATCATTTTCTTTCAGCTTCTCTTCTTCCTCTTTCCTGTCTGTGTGCGCTTTAATTTGTCCTGTGTATCTTCCAAACGTAATCTGATAGTCCTTGAGGTATCTCCCAAACAAAGGAGCGATCCTGTAAAAAAGCTGATCATTTGCCAGTGCATTCATTGGATAGATAAGCAGCACCCTCACTCCGGGTTGACCGGTATCCTTATCATCCAAAAGTCTTTGAGCAATGGGGTAAAGAAAGGTTTCGGTTTTTCCGCTGCCGGTGCCTGTTGCCACAATCAGACTCAATTGATTTTTACAGGCGGCTATTAAGGCTTTTTCCTGGTGAAGATGAAATTTTCTATCAAGTATATGTTCAGGTAAGCCTTGAAATCCTTCATGCAAAAAACCGCCGTTGGATTGAAGCAACATTCGAAGGCTTGATCCTTTTTCAAAGTCCGGAAGCGCTTCAACATAAGGCCCTTTTACAAGGGTTTGCTTCTCAACCAGATCGTGGAAAGCCTCTTGCAATTTTGGATATCTCCGGTTGATCGGCAGCGTTGTTGCAATATATCGATTGAGGGTCGTTTTCAGATTCTCGACCAGATAAATTGGATTTGATTCAAACATATACCCTCCTTGGTTGATCACAATCAGCCGAAAATACAAGTTCCCATAAAAGTAAATAAAACCCGAAAAGATCTTCCGCCAGATAAAGAAGATATCCTATGCGCTTATTCATGCTGCTTGGTGAATAGTTACAGGTTTCACAGATTTTTGTTTTGAATTTTTCAATTACACCAGGATTTCTGGCCTCGCACCGGCAAACCTGAGCAAACAAACTGATGAATCTGATGATTTGTTTTTGATGTTCAAGTGATATCGCTTGCTCTTCATCAAGATATTCCATCTGAGAATCAATGCGTTCATCATAGATCCCCAGATCGATTTTTTCACTGAAAGGGAAAAAACTGGTTTTATCAATAAAATTTTTTATAGAAAAAGAGCTGGTTTTCCTGGTAAGAAACAAGGATTTCCCCAATCTATTTGAATCGGCAGCACGGCTGTTTGAGAATTCTTCCCGGAATCGGGCAAGTGCATACCTGTAATGCATGGGGCCAAGCATATCTCCTTTTGCCGGTATCCATTGGTCATCATTGAGAAGACGCCATTTTTCATTTATGTCTCTTGCTTTTAGCGATTCAAGGTAAGCGCTCATTATGAATTGTCTGGGCTTGCTCTGATTCATCGCGACTTCACTTGCATTGGAAAAACCAAATAACGCCGCAAAATCAAAATATTCCTCAGAAAAAGCCTGGCACAGGTTATTTAATTCTGAAATAAATCTAAAGCAAATATGGAAACTTGAATTTGAGAGTTTTCTGTTTGGATAGAAGGACTTATCCAAACAGAAAATCTGACTTAGATTCGTACCAGGATGGAATGAAGGAATGGAATGTTCATCTTGTGTAATGGTGCTATGGTCCGTTATGAGCTGAAATATTTTTAAATGATCATCCATGCTGTTCTGCGCAGCCAGCTTTTTGCTTAATTTGGTCCAGAACAGTTCTAACCAGGAAAGGTTGCTCCAGCTTTGTTTAGTATAAGAGATTTGTAGAACCCGATGCAGACGGCAAAAGACATCTGCGAATGTCTCAGGATTATGATTGTTTTCAAACCACCAAAAGATTTCATCCGGATTAGGTGTGATTATATTCCCGGCTGAAAGAATACCATCTGCATAAATGCCGCCCTTGTCATTCGTGAGAGACCCCCACCGATTGTCGGCTTTTAACATAAAGGAAAAAATCCAAAACCCAGGCGGCAAGTTGGTTTCCGGAAAATGGATGCTACAAGAATTTTGATCAACCAGAAAAAAAGTGGCATAAATCTCCGGAACAAGCTCATCCCGTGTAGTTTGACCGATATTATCAAAACTCACAATAGTTTCATATGATTGGCCATCAATAAGATTTTTAGAAGAAATTCGGATGGCCTGGATTGAGCTGTAGATACCCAATTCTATTTTTCGCATCCCTATATCCGACCCTACACTGTATTCTCTTGCTTCAAATGGAGACACAAGCTGGATAATAGGAACCGGTTCAAAAAGTCTTTCACTTTTAAAAGATAAGGTATTCTGACCAGGCTCAAGGTATTCAATCAGGCTGGCAAGATGAATTTTCCTGGAACCGATTCTGGAGAAATCCACTTCGATGGAAAAACCTCCCATTATGAGAATCCCCGGCTCAGATGCATAAACTGTGATTGCCTTTCGGGTGGAAGGGTTTATCGAAATCGTTTCACCTAAGTGAATGGCCCTTTCAGATTCATCAGGTCTGCTATGATTAATAAGGCTTAAAAAAATTCCAGGTACTGCCCAGGTAAAAAAAAGGTTTCTTGGACCATCCCCGAAAACCATTTTAAAGAATCGATTGGTCTCATCACGAAAAGTAATGACTTGCTTGCTCAAATCTTTTTGCAAGTTTTCACAACTATCTTCAACAAGATTTTCAGGTAATTTGTGACATTGAAATAAAATCCTTTTTTCTACATGGAATAAACCATTCCATATAACCGCTGATTTCCTGGCCAAAGACCGCTTAATACCTTGGCGGGATACTTCAAAAAGGACTCTGCTAATACCAGGTTTCCAGTATTTATCCATTACTTTCCCAATGTTTAAATAGAATGTATTCTCTTGTTGAGCTGGGAAAGGAAGATCTATTGTTTCTCCTAAAGAACTGGATTTGATTGTAATAGAAAATTTTGTTTGAGTTTCCATCATTTCTTTTGGGATCATGATTTCAAGCTTCAGCCCATCAGAAGGATAAAGTTCATTTCCCCGGACACCGCGCAGGGGATCATTATTGAAATGAAGCGTCGGCTTTTCGTCGGCTTTTAGCATCAATTCAGCAGGTCCCCTGTGTATTGAGTATATTTCACCGGGAGTCAGGAAAATTTTTTTAAGATACAATGAAGGATCTTCACAAAATATTTCATGGTTTTCTGAAAGATCCGGTATAAAGCGCATTAAAAGAAGATAATTGCCAGGCTCCAGGAAAAATTCCTTCTCAGCAAGGGAGGTGCTTCCGACAAATTTTCCTTCAGGCAGGGAAAACACCAATAACCGGTTGTTTTTTTCATCTTCCCACAATGGATAATGCCATTTGAAACCCGAATTGTTGGAGATTGAAACCTCAGAGGGCAGTAATGTCGTCTCAAATGGGACAAACCGATCATCAGTGCGAGATGCACAGGTGTGATTTAGATTTTCACCCGATATTTGCCATTGATTTATGTCATCACTTCCAGGAAGGAGAATGCCGTATTCATATTCTCTGAACACGATTTGAGGGATGGCAGCTCTTTTAGCTGTCCGGATTTGAGGCCCTTCCTGGATTGATTCAAAAAGTTGGGATTCAATTCTTGACGAACAGCTATCGGGGCGGTAATGATCTGATAAACAGCGTATAAACAACTGGGAATAATAACAGGTGTCATCGCGTTGAATCGACCGCTTAACGCTTTTGGGAACGGGTGGGTTAAGTCGTTCGACAAGACCCTCCTGCCAGAGTTTTAGCAGTTCAGGATCATTCATATCCGGTATCCCGGCCTGCTCGGCATACCGAACAGCTTTTTCAGCATACCTTTTCACAAAGCGTAACGGAAGTCCAACCTGGCGAAGATACTCTTCCACCATAAAATGAGTGCCTGAGGTTCTGGGTGAAATTGAAATACCAAGGTCAGACAAGCAGGCACTGCGGAAGGATCGCCATAAGGTTTCCCTTTGGCCTTGAGTTAACACATACCCAAATATTTTCTCAAGGACCGGATATACCTCAAAGTAAGCGCTTTCACCAAAATCTTCCAGGAGTTGAATCACCAGAAGGGTTGAAAACAGGGCAGGATATTCTTTCAAAAAGTCAAGATATCGTCGAAAAGGGTCATAGCTGTCTTGAAGCAGGGATGTGATGTTTTTTCGTGTCTCTTGATCGAAATAGTCCTCGAAAAGTCCAAGAAACGGTGAATCACTATTCTTTATCTTTGTTAATAAATTAGCTTCCTGTTCTTTAAAGTCTTCGTATGTCATGGATTAATCCTTTAATAATAAGGAAATCGATACAATTACCCGAGTTTGCTACAATATCTTTTGATTCTTTTATATAGTTTTTTAATACCTCTTTCTTAAAATGCTATTCTGAACTTTTTTCTCTAAAACAAGTGTCATTCTTTCGCTATTTCCCATGAGTGCCGGTTATCACAATCGGTTGGGCAGCTTGGTCAAAAGCCGTTGTTTCCTGATCGTATTGTTTGCAATGGGAATCATACTGATCGAAATCAAGGCGGTTTATGTCATCTGTTTCACCGTCTTGGCCGCTATCGAGACCGTGCTGAAAGGAGATCCCCCCAAGGTCAGTCAGGATGTATCGGTTATGGAGCCTCTGACCACCTATTTTTTGTCGCCATAGGTGTAGAGTCACCATCATCCCGGGGGGAACAATTTTTTCATAAAAACCTTTCAAATGATCCGATGTAGCACCGTCCCCGCTGGTATGTATTTCAATTTTCTCGGGCGGCCCAACAGGCCGTTCCTTTGCCATTATGCTAAGAAATGCGGACATTGACAATTTGTGACCCGGTCTACATTGTGAAAAATATGGATCGATAAACTTAACCCAGCGACAGTGGCTGAGCAAAATACCACCTGAGTTCGCCATATCTTGAGCCGTGCGATTAACCGTTATCCCATGGGGATTGTCCCAACCATGACAAGGCACGGTTTCCAAATCCTCCTCACAGATAATTCCAGGTTGGCCCTTATGATTGTTCCCGGATACAACGACACGGAAAGGATAGCGGTTATGCTCGGCCATGGCGTTATCCAGCCAGGACTGTTCCTCGTCCCAGTGGTAACCTTTGCGCTTGATCATTGTCTCCTGCAATCGGGTCAAAAATACTTCCAGCCGTTTTCTATCCATATCGTTGCTGCTGCTAAAAGAATTCCATACTTTTTTGGCCCATTTTTTTGGATAGCGGGAAACCATCCGTCCGGACCCTAATCCGAATTCACGGGAATAAAAGCGATGGGCTTGACGATCACCCCAGGCTGCCACCATTTCCGGCTCCAAGGCATATTCATGGATCATCAGAACAACTCCCTGGCGCGTTCGGCAAAAAACCCCTGGGGCCAGGGCCGTTCAAATTCACCCTCCTCATTGACTGGAATGTGAAGGATTTCAGACCCTTTTTTTCCCGGTTGCACATACAGCACGGCGACCTGGTCCGGTGTGATCGGAGTGGCGCCTTCCTCCAGTTCATTCTCTGAAGTTTCCCGGATGCGACGTAGAATACGCAAGATAAGATGTTCGGAATGGGTCTCCAACAGAAAAGTATTGTTATTCCCGGCAAGGGCGGATTCGATAAAGACATCCCCCAGTTCAGCCTGCAATGCCGGGTGAAGATGAATCTCCGGTTGCTCGATGGCAATGATCTTTTTCCGGGCGGCAAAGGCCGAAACCAGCACGGGCAGAACCTGGCTGACGCCGATGCCGACATCACGGTGGGAAACCTGGGTTTCGGTGCGGCGGTCGTAAAGAATCAACTCCTGGAAAGCCGCATATTTTTCTTCTGATTTTTTCAGTCTGCCCAGGATACCGTAAAGCTCTCCGAAATGATCGCCGGATGCGGTTTCACCCACGGCAGTTTCAAAATCACTCCAGTCATCTTCTGCCATGGCGTTTTCAACTCCGCTGACAAGATGTTCGTAATCCGCCTCAAGATCTTCAATGGTCAGAAGATTCTTGATGACAAGTTCGTAACGCGTGCTGAGTTTTTTGGCATCGCAGAGCCATGCGTTGACCTTGTCCCGGACATCTTTATTGCGGCGGACAACATCCCAGGCGTAACCGCCGCCCGCATACCAGTTGATATCATCATGTTCGGCAAAGGCCAGGTGCCGGGCCGGGTAAGAACGAAGGGGCCCCAGGTACTGGAGCCGGTTTATTTCAGAACCCATCACCGTGTTCAATTCCTGTATCAGCTCATCCAGGGTGCGGGGCAGAAAAAATTGCAAAGCCTTTGCCAGATCCTCCTGGCGGTTGCCGCGGCTGACCGGGAAAAAGCTCAACTGGCTGCCGGGTTCTTCATCATGGCCCTCATCCTTGATGCCTTTGGGGAATAATGTACCCATGGGGCTGCGCAGACCGGCAATGATCTCGGCCATCGGCTGTTCCAGAGACTTTAAATCTTCCTTGGAAACAGCCCCGGTGGTGGTAAACCCTTCAAGCAGGGCGCTGATGATTCTTTGCAGCACCGGGTGCTTATAGGGAAGCAAATCAAGGGCCATCTGGTTGCCGGGCCTCCGGCTCATGCGAAGCAGGGTTTGCCCGTCGCTCTCAAGTTCATAGGTCATCACATGGGGAGCGGCTCCCGGTTCAGGTTCATCGGTTTTAGGATCAAGGGGCATGCCGATGGTGATGTTGATGGTGATATCGGCCATTGGTTCCAGAAGTTCCCTGAGGCGGCCGGTGAATCTGCCGGTTCCCAGGGTCAGGCCCCATTCCAGGCGGCGGCTGATCTCACGGCGGTGAATATATTGCTTAAAACCGCCAAGATCAATGGAACTGCCGCCGATATCCGTGCGGAAAAGATCAAGCTCTCCTGTGCGCATGGCCTCATGAACCATGGCCAGGCTGTGGATGATGGAAGATTTCCCGGCACTGTTGGCCCCGAAAATCAGGGTGAGCGGTTTGACCGGTATGTTCTGGGTCTTGGCAAATGCCTTGAAATTACCCAGATGAAGTGATGTGATCATAGGCTTTCTCCTATCCGGCCAAAATCCTGGCCTGGATCTCCATTTCCTTCAGAAGTTCTTTCATATGCGCCTGCCGCCAGGAGGCGGTGAGGTCACCGGTGAAGGCGCGATGGAGCAGCGTAGAAAATAATACCTCGATAATATTCGCAGCTTCCCGTCCCTTGTTGGTGTAAACCATAATCTCATTAAATAGCAAAGTAAAAGCCTTTAAACTATCTTTCTCAGGTTTAATAACTCGAAAACTTTTAATAAAATCTTCAGGAACTCTTTGTTGACCGACCGCTCCAGCAAACCGTTGCTGGGCAAATTTTCGGAATATTGGTAATCGAATTAAACCGAAAATCCATTCCGCATTTACATCCTTTTTTGGCCTTAATACATGAAATTCAGTTGATCCAAACCCAATATGATTTATTAAATCGCGGGCAATAGCGGCCTTCCCATTTTCCATACAGGGAGTGATTTTCGCAAACAATACATCTCCTTCGTAAAAATAGGTAAAACCTGTTTTTACCTCGGAATAGGGTCTTTTCATAAAATCAACAATTCTGCCAGCCTTTTCATCAACCGCGCTCATTGGGACAAATGAAATCTCATCTGACTTCATTAGATTCTCTATCTCTGATTTTTTAGGATTTATTTCAATTAATTTGCCAAGCGGAAGATTATTCGCACTGGTATCGATTGCAGCAGGATTTCCAAAATTTTTATAAAAACCCGCGATTAGGATACGCTCTGCCTTTTTATCCGCTTCAGCCCGCAGCTTTCGCAGCCGGTCTGCCTGGTCAAGGATTTCAACAATTTTGCGTTGTTCGGAGGGAGGGGGAAGGGGAATTTGGAATTGTTCAATAAAATCTTTCGGTACTCTTTGCTGGCCTACAGCACCTGTCATTGCTTGACTTGCCTGGCAACGAAAATTTTTCTGGCGAAGAAAATAAAATAAATACTGCGCCTCAAGCATCTCCTCTCTTGCCCTCAAAACATGAAATTCTGTCGATCCGAAGCCAAAACCATGCAATAATCCATGTGCCAAAGCAATTTTACCATTTTCCATACAAGGAGTAATTTTCGCAAATAGGACATCGTTCTCTTCAAAATAGGTAAACCCCCTACTGACTTCCTTAAATTGTCTCTCCTGTGCGTCTTCAATTGTTGCTGAAGTTTCAGAAACTGCTGCCATCGGAACAAAGGAAACTGAGGAATCAGCTTGGATCTGGAGACTCGGTCTCCGTGGGTTGAGATGAACAACCTTTCCAATAATAGGTTTAACCCACTTCATCCTGCCGCCTCCACATCCTTAAGCAGTTTCTCCAACCCTTTTGTTATCTCCTGCTCAATTTCCACCACCTCCCGGATCAGATCAGCCGGGTCTTCATCGGGAACTTCTTCTGCGATCTGAGGTTTGTAACGGTTGGCAGTGAGATTGTAATCTGCGGCCTCAATGGTTTCAAACTCTGCCCACCAGTATTTTGGCTCCTGTGAGCCGGGCAGCAGCATGGCGCCGGCCTGTTTACCTGGCGGATTCTGAAACCCGGATTTTTTGTATTCGGCCCAGGCATTCAAAAGGCCGGGGATATCATTTTTATCCGGGGTTTCGGGACGGCCCCCACCCTGGATCTTGTCCGGGTCATACCCGTCGTTCTTGATCTCGTAAAACCAGATCTTTTGGGTTGCAGCCTTTCCCTGTTTAGGCAGGTTTGCCGGTTTCCTGAACACCAGGACCGAGGTTTTGACCCCGGCATAGGGTTTGAACACCCCGGCAGGAAGAGACACCACGGCCAGGATTTCAAAATCGGTTACAAGTTTTTTACGAAGGTCCTTGTGGGCACCGGTGGAGCCGAACAGTGCTCCTTCAGGCACCACCACGGCGCAGCGGCCGCCAGGGGCCAGAGATTCCATTATCAGGGCCAGAAATAGCAGTTCGCTCTTTTTGGAGCTGGTGGGCAAATCATGCCGGATGGAATCCTTTGGCAGCACACCGGCAAAGGGCGGGTTGGAGAGGATCACCTTATAGCGGCGGTTCAGGTCATCCTCGGTGAGGCCGCCCATCTCGGAAAGGACATTGGCCCGTTTAATGGGGGCCTTGCCGATGCCGTGGAGCACCAGGTTCATCATGGAAATCCGCATCATCTGACGGGAGACGTCTGTGCCGAAAATGGAGGCCTCAAGCAAACCCCAGTCCGGGATTCTTTCACCGGCCCCTTTTCGGTAAGTCTGGAGATTGGGCATTTCTTTTCCGGCTTCGGCCAGGGTCTGATTTCTTTTTTCCAGCCAGTCCTCGCCATAGATCGGCAGTTCCTGGGGGGTTTCACTGTATCTTGCCAGAAGATAATCAACGGTGTCGATAAGAAACCCGGCCGTACCGCAGGCCGGGTCAAACACGGTGTCGCCGATATCCGGATCGGTCATGGCCACCATAAAGGACCGGATCTGTTTGGGGGTCCGAAACTGCCCGTTCAAGGCAGACTGACCCAGATGGGTGAGCAGGTACTCAAAGATATCGCCTTTGACATCAGGCCCGAGTTTTCTGAAATCAATGGTGTCCAGCTCATCCACCACCTGTTTGAGGACATTGGGGTCGGTGATCTCAAGGACCGCATCCCTGAAATACTCGGCCACCTGGGGCTCATCTTTGACCAGGGATGCCATATAGGGAAAGACCTCGTCCCGGATAAAGTCACGCAGTTTGTTGCCGCTGAAAAACCGCCATTTGATCCAGCGGAACCGTTCCGCCTGATCCGGAAAAAGCCGTTTGCCGTTACCGGCTTTGAGCCGGGCCCGCAGTTCTCGGCTCATCTCCTCCTCGTCAAGAAGTTTCAGATAGATGAGATAGGATATCTGTTCGATATAGGTCACGGGGTTGGTCACCCCGCCTGCCCAGAGGATGTTGGTGATCCGGCTGAGTTTTTTTCTTATTTGCTGGTCCAATGAGTTCTCCGGTTTAACATTTATTTTTCTTCGATTTTTTTCTGGTCACGTTCCAATTGGCCGATTCCTTTTTGAGGAGAAGGAAGCTCTTCCGGCATGGTGCCGCCCAGTTCCTTAATGGTCTGACGAACCTTTGCCCCGACCTTGTAATGGGTCTGGTTGGCGTTGGCTTTACCCTTTATATTTTCCCGGCGCAGTTTCTCCTCGGTCTGAGTGGCACGGAACAGGTTGGCAGCCAGCTCCGTGCTGCCCATGTGGTCAAGAATTTTCTGGCTTTTCTTCAATCCTTTTCGCTGGTGAATGCCTTTGGCATCCAGACCGCCATACAGTCCTTTATAACCATGATTCTGAAAAACGGCAAAATCCAGGGTGGTTTCAACCCCGGCCTGCTGGGCCGCCTCCACAAGCTGTTTATTATGTTCCTTTAATTCATTCCGGAGAAAAAGCCGTTTTTCATCTTCCTTAAGTTTTTGAAATACCTCGTCGTCTGCCAGCTCCTGCCGTCGGGTCTGAATGGCAAAATAGGTCTGGCCGTTGGCAATAATCGGTTTGGAAGGGTCGGCGTTCTGGACGATCAGGTAACAGGCATAACGGGAAAGGCCCATGGAAGGCATTTTCCGCTGAGCCCCGGAGCCTATGTCAACCATCTCGTGCATATCCACGAAATGGTTTTCAATGGGTTGTCCGCTGTTTAAACAGGCCTTTTTTGCTTTTTCGATGACCGGCTGAAAATTGCGATATTCAGAATAGTTCAGAACCTTGGCAAGCTGGCGGGAAGACCAGAACTCCATGCTGTCATCGGTTACCTGTTTCAAACCTTCAAATGTCTGATGATGTTTTTTCTCAATTTTTTTACTCATGGTATTTCCTTTCAACCGTTATGCAGTTATGCTGAAAACATGGTCGTTAAGATCGTCCACGATTTCCTGCAACCCCTTCTCGCCGAACAGCTCGATACCGATACCTGCGGCATTGAGGATGGACAGCGGCGGTTTGAATAAATCATCCAATTGTAGTTTGCCGGTGGCAATACCTCGGTTCTTGAGAAGTGACAGATACTGAGCCTGCTCCGGAGCCAGGGATTTTGAAACCAGCCAGGCCCGGAACATTTCCTCAAGCTTTTCATCCCGGCTCTTTATTTTTAAGAGACCGAGTGCTGCCTTGATAAAATCAATCAGACTGCCCACCGGATTTTTGTATGCCCTGCGCAGGTTTTCCTCATTGAAATAGTGCCTTGGGTTGTTGAGACGGCGAGCCAGATTTTCTTCTTCCTGCTCGGAAAGGGGTTTTCCCTTTTTGACCTTTTCGATGATAGGGTCTTCTTCGCTCATTTCCCGGACCATCTTTTCCCAATGGGTCTGATATTCTTTTTTGTCGATCCTCTCTCCTTCAGGCCCGACCTCGATATAGCTTACTGCTTCCAGCCATTCATCATCAACACCCAGCTCGGTTAATTCCTTTGGTTCCGGCTTACCGCCTGAGCCGCCCTGTGCCGTTCCGCCCTTTCCCCCGCCTGTGAATACATCGGTGTCTGTATCGTTCCAGCGTTTATGGTTGTTGAAAAAATCGTATATGACAAATTTCTTTTTTTGGATATGCGGCGCCAACCTTGTACCCCTGCCGCGCATCTGCTGATAGAGAATGGGACTCATCACCCGGCGGCACATCACCAGATGCAGGATCTCACGGCAGTCAAATCCGGTATCCAGCATGCCCACACTGACTGCCACCATGGGATAGGTTTCCTTTTTGAACTGCCGGATCAACGCATCCGGGTCAAAGACATCTGAAGTGATGACCACGGCATAGTTGCCTTTATGCTCAGGATGAAGCTCGTTGAGATATTGGGTCAACCGGGTTGCATGGTGTTTGCTGATCGCAAAAACAACAGTTTTCCCCGGCCCGGTTTTCTGGCCTGGTGCCAGTTCCTTATAAGACTCCCAGGCCAGACGGTCAAACTCTTCCATCATGATCCGGTTGGTTTTTTCATTGGTCCACTCCCGCTCAAATCTGGCCGGATCATAATGTTCTTCGTCCACATCCACCCCTGCGGCGATCACCTCGGTGATTCCGGTAGCAAACTTATATCGGGATAAAAATCCTGCATCAAAGGCATCCTGTATGCTGTAGGAAAAATCAGGCTGCCCTGCCTTACAATGGTAGAATTCATAGGTGTTCCGGCCGATATAATTGGCCGGGGTAGCGGTAAGCCCGATATGCAGCGCATCAAACCGGGTCAGTGATGCCTGCCATGCCCCATAAATGGAACGGTGGCTTTCATCCATGACCACAACATCAAAATAGCCGCTGGTGTATTCATGGCAACGATTGATCATGGTCTGTAGCAAACAGACCGTAATCTGCTTTTCCTGCCGGGCCATACCGGGTTTGAGCCAATAACTGCCATACTGACTGCCCAGAAGATCCTGAATGGCTTCAATGGCTTGTTTGGCGAGCTGTTCCCGGTCTACTAAAAAAAGAACCCTTTCAGCCCAACCGGCTTCGATCAATCTTTTAATATAGAGTGTCGTCAGATCCGTCTTTCCGCTCCCTGTCGGAAGCTCAATAAGGAACCTTTTTTTGCCAAGCTCAACCGCATGGTCAAGCGCACGCATGGCTTCCTTTTGATATGGCCGCAAAGCACGTGTTTCTCCCTGGCGGTTGTAGTATTCCGGGATTTCGATCGTGGCCATGGGCTTTCGGTTCTTTCGAGACTCGATGATTCGCTCCATGTCCCGGCGGGAATAAAATGAGGCGACAATCCTGGCATCATCATTACGGTAATCCCAGAAATAGATCAGCTCCCCGTTGGTCAGGAAAATAAAAGGGGCTCCCAGTTCGCGGGCATAGGGAAGGGCCTGCTGTTTTGCGACGTAAGGATTGATGGCATTCTTCTTTGCTTCAATAACGGCAAGAGGCCTGCCCTGACTATCCTGAAGGACATAATCCACCCGGCCGAAAACAGGCTTTTTGATTTGTCCCGGAATTTTATTTTCACCATAGCCGGACTGAGTTTCTTTAATTTTTAACCCTGCTGAAAGATTTTTATCGGCACTTTGGATATATACCTCGGTCACCACCTGAGATTTATCGGCCGGGTCCCAGAGAGCCTCTTTTAGCAAGCCATCTATGAGTATTCTGGCATCGGCTTCAGTTGTCTGTGAGCTCATATTTTTATCCTTCATGCTGTTAACTTATAGCAAAGAGCATACCAAACCTATTCAAGTCCATACTTCTTAAGCCAGTTGCTCAGGGTCTGATAACTTGTCAAACCCAATTTTTTAGCCGCTTGAGTCTTATTTCCATGGCAGTCTGAAAGCCCTCTTTCAAGGTAGTGAACCGCTACTGTTTTTATGATCTGAGGAAGATCCAACCCTTGTTCTATTGTCCGGTTGAGAACATTTTCAACCTCTGATTTTCTTTCAGGAATATGAAGCAATGCCTCCCGGATATCCTCATCGTCAAGCACTTCATCCAGTGACCATACCGCAGCTCGGGTCAGAGTATTCTGCAACTCGCGAACATTTCCCGGCCATGTATGCTCAAGCATAATATTTTTTGCTGAAGCAGAAATTTTTTTATGTCTATACCCTGGCTCATTGACACCCTCCTGATTAACCCGAGATAGGAACCGATCAATCAAAAGGCTAATATCCCCTTGTCTTTCTCTCAAGGCCGGCAGCTTGATTACTGCCACAGCCAATCGATAAAATAGATCATTTCTGAAAGATCCTGCGGCTACCTCCTCAATCAGATTTCGATTTGTAGCAGCAATGACTCTTACATCGACCTTTCGGGCCCTTGAAGTTCCAATTTTTTTGACTTCGCCTTCCTGCAGAATTCGAAGCAGTTTTACCTGCATGTCTTTGGGGAGTTCTCCGATTTCATCGAGAAACACAGTCCCTTCATGAGCTGCTTCAAAATAACCGATTCTTGAAGAGCTGGCTCCAGTAAATGAACCTTTTTCATGTCCAAAAAATTCAGACTCAACCAATTCTGCCGGGATGGCCCCGCAGTTGATGGCAACAAAAGGTTTTTCCCTTCTGGGGCTTGCTTTATGGATGGCGCGGGCAAACAGTTCCTTGCCAGTACCTGATTCTCCTTCGATAAGCACCGGAATTGAGCGGGGAGCAATTCGTCTGGCTTTAATCACTACGCGTTTCATTGTTTCGCTGCGGTGGATGATATCAGAAAACTCCGGGGCTTCAAAAGATAGCCCTGCTGCTATCCGCTCAAGATTTCTGTCTGACTTCCTTAGTAAATCAGGTATGAAATCAGCGGAAATATCAAAAGGGATTGATGCTGTGCGAACACCATGTTTTAAGGATGACTCGATTATCTCAGCCGGAAAGCGGGTCTTTGAAAGAATAATCCATACAGCAGCCATATGCGGCGTGCCCGGACTAATATGAAAGGTTAGATTAATATCCCCATTGTGTCGTTTCTTTATATCTTCAACAACCCTTACCGTAGATTCGTATATCTCCGAAAAAACAGTAGGTCCGCTCAAACTCTCTGGATACACTTTGATGGGAGTGTCAGTTTGGGTTTTTATCCACAGGATATAGGATTCGGTATCTTCGGGTTGCAGATCGCTTAACAAACAAATCTCATCGTATTTTCTGGATGTAACTGCTTGTGCGATCGGTCCTAAGCCAATATCAGAATTATCCTTAGAGGCTTTTATATCTGTAAAACCTATCCAGCATGCCAAAATAGTATTCATGAAATGATTCATATAAATTAATTTATGAATACACAAGAAATTTTATCTAAGCGATCAATTTTCTTTAGAACAAATACAGAGATGAAAACGGCTATCTGTTAAATATATCATGTAATTTTAAATAGTTGTCATTAAATTTTTAGTTTAGAAATATCATTGGCATCATTTATGCTCAATAAGATTTCTGAAATCAACAAATATAATTTAAAAAAGGAGTGTTAAAATGGCTACAAATCCACCGGCAGGAGATGACAAAAGACAAGGTGCGGTAAAAAATCGTTCCCAGGCCTACAACCCTAAAAATGATAGATGGACGAAACGGGATAAGGAAACCGGGCAATGGATGGATCAGAAATCTGACAATAAACCCTTTAAAGGGATCCGAAAAGAAAAGTAAACTTTTGAAAGGAATAAAATCATGGCTTTGTATTATGTAAATAAAAATCAACAACAGAACGGCGATCATGAGGTTCATAAAACCGGCTGCACATACTTGCCTAACCCTGAAAACAGAATCTTCCTGGGAGATTATGACAGCTGTTATCCCGCTGTTCAAAAGGCGAAAGCTTATTTCTCCCAGGTTAATGGCTGCTATTACTGTTCCTATGCCTGCCATACTTCTTAACCCAAGGTAAATCGACGATGCTCAGTGGGGAGCACTACTCCCCACCCCCCTTTCAAGTAAGCCATAGATCCAATTCATTACCCTATTTTTTTTATTATTCGTTTGAGGCTGTATAAAGTCAACAATACTGCAACCAATCAGAACCGACAGATCGTGGAATTTTCGTTTCGATTAATATCGAAATCTTTAAAAAATTTAATTTTTGGTGATTAAACGGGTTCAACTCCCGCCGCTAAAAATAAATAGAATCGTTCTTCATCCTGAATATATTAAAAAGCTCGTGAAAACTTAAATATTTTTAAATCCAACCTCATCCGCCAAGATAATCTTTTGGAATGTTTTGGAACGAAATTCAGATTTGCTAAGGCGCAATATTTATAGTCGTTTGTGGCGGAGAGGGTGGGATTCGAATCCATGCTGTAAGTCTGTCAAATCAACTGGTCGCATTTTGAGCGCATTTTGGGCAGAAATGCCGTGTTCTGCCGAGGAATAAAAGCATGATATTGATAAAAAACTCTGGAATAAAGCCTTTCATCCTTTGTGCCGTGGCTCAGTTGGATAGAGTACCTCACTACGAATCAGATACTCACCCTATCCACCAAATCGCTACGAATTTCTATTCCGGCAGTAAAATTTTGTACGCATTTTTGGACGCAAAATTGATCAGTTTGTGTCACTTTGAAGAGGTTTTGACAGATTTATTATTTTATTCAAAAAGAGCGAAAAGCTTGACTGTATGAGGTTTTTAATGGAGCCAATGTGCGGACTCGAACCGCAGGCCTGCTCATTACGAGTGAGCTGCTCTACCACCTGAGCTACATTGGCTTGGCGTGTAAAATACTAGATAATGGCGGAATATTCAAGCCCCTGTTTGCCGGAAATTCTAAATAATTCCTGAATTAGTGTAAATCTCAATTAAAACGGTGTTTATTTATTGAATCTTCTTTCTTTTTGCTTGACAACAGGTAAACATTAAAAATAAGAAGAGGCGAGGATCATCTTATCAGGCCATTAGACAAAAAGGATTGTTTCGTATGGATATGAAAAGGGATTATTACGAAGATGTCAGGCTTTTCTCCTCTCCGGCCGTTGTCTTCTGGTTCGTGGTTCTCCTGGGGGCGCTCTACCTTTTCCCCCTGTTTGCGGAAAATTATTATGTCTATGTAGCCAATTATATTGCCATTAATATCATTGTCGCCACCGGGCTGAATCTTCTGGTCGGGTATACGGGCCAGATTTCCCTGGGCCATGCCGGTTTTTTTGCCATCGGCGCCTATGGCACCATCATCCTCATGGCCAAGGCGGGCCTACCCTTTCTGCTGGCTTTGCCCTGTGCGGCCCTGATTGCAGCCGGGTTCGGATTTTTCCTGGGCCTGCCCTCCCTCAGGCTGGAGGGGCCCTATCTGGCCATCGCCACCCTGGGGTTCGGTCTCACCATCACCCAGGTCATTGGGCGGGTGGAACTCTTCGGCGGCAGGGAAGGACTCCATGCGCCGGATATCACCATCGGCCCCTGGATCATTGATACGGACAAGGAATTTTATATCCTGCTCATCACCCTGACCATATTTCTCCTGCTGTTTATGCGGAATCTGATCCGGACACGGGTGGGCCGGGCATTTATCGCCATCCGGGATGCCGACATTGCCGCCAGCACCATGGGCGTGAACATCCTGTATTATAAAACCCTGGCCTTTGCCGTGAGTGCATTTTATGCCGGGATCGGCGGGGGGCTCTATGCCTTTGTATTAAAATTCATCGAACCCGAGATTTTTACCCTGATGATGTCCATCATGTTCCTTGCCATGGTGGTGGTGGGGGGTCTCGGCTCCATGATGGGCTCCATTGCAGGGGCTACCCTGCTGTGCTGGCTGGATTTAAAACTCAGAAATATCCTGAGCATCCCTTATATCGGGGACTGGCTGGAGCATTTGTCCAAAAACTGGTTTTCCATCACCGGGGTGTCCAATATTCAATTTATCGTATTCGGCACCATCATGATCCTGATCATGCTGTTTGAACCCCTGGGATTGTTCGGGGTCTGGATCAGGACGAAAAAATACTGGCGCACCTGGCCTTTTTAGTTTCGGAGATTTGCATGACGGATTTAATCCAGATGATTGTCAGCGGTATTGCAACGGGAAGTTCCTACGCCCTCATGGGACTTGCCATGGTCATTATTTATAAGACCTCGGAGGTGCCGAATTTTGCCCAGGGGGAGATGGCCCTGATCTCGTCCTTTTTTGCCATGATGCTCCTGACCTCTTTCAACCTGAACGTCTATCTTGCCTTTTCCCTCGCCTTCCTGTTTGCCGCCGTTCTGGGGTGTTTCCTGGAATTCGCCGTACTGCGGCGGGCAAAGGAGCCCAATGTACTGGGGATGATCGTGATCACCATCGGCATTGAAATGGTGATCCTGGGATTTGTCTCCTGGAAATTCGGGGCAGAGCAGAAAACCATGCCCTTTCCCATAGACCCCTATGACAGCCTCTTTATCGGCGATATTTTCCTGAAAAAATTGGATATACTGACCCTGGTTTCAGCCCTGGGTCTTATGGTGGTGCTGTTCGTGTTTTTCAGATTTTCAAAACTCGGCCTTGCCATGAAAGCCACCCAGCAGAACAGCGTGGCTGCCCGGATCGTCGGGGTCCGAACCAACCGGATTCTGATGACGACCTGGGGGATTTCATCCCTGGTGGGAGCCGTGGCAGGCCTTTTGATTTCTCCCACCATCATGCATCCCTATATGATGTGGGACCCCATGCTCAAAGGCTTTGCCGCTGCGGTCATGGGCGGTATGACCTCTTTGCCCGGCGCCGTGGTGGCAGCCTATATGCTGGGGATTATTGAGAACCTGTTCGGCGGTTATATTTCCATTGAGTTCAAGACGGTGGTGGCTTTTGTGATTATCGTGGCAGTATTGTGTTTCAAACCCAGCGGTCTTTTCGCCCGGCATTACGTGAAAAAGGTATAACCCGGAACAAACCCGCGGGTGAGAAATAAAAATAATAAAAGGAGGGAAAGATGAAAAAAAGTTTTATGCTTTTGGTTGTTTCTCTGGCTTTTGTATTGAGCCTTGCTCCAAACCTGTTCGCAGAAGTCGGGGTGACGGATACGGAAATCCATATCGGCCAGTGGGGTCCCCAAACCGGACCGGCTGCCGCCTGGGGCTCTGTGGCAAGGGGGACCGGCGCCTATTTTCAGTGGATCAACGACAACGGCGGGATCCATGGCCGGAAAATCGTCTATCACATGTTTGACGACGGGTATAACCCGGCCAAGACCGTGGCTGGTGTAAAAGAACTCCAGGAAGGCACGGGCATCTTTGCCTGGGCCAGCGGGGTCGGAACCTCTCCCGGCATGGCCGTAAAAGATTATCTGGCCCAGAACAATGTCCCCTGGGTGGGGCCTGCCGCCGGATCTCTCAATTGGGTCAATCCGCCCCAGAGGAACCTGTTTGCCGTTTATCCGCTGTATGACGGTGAGGCTAAAGCCCTGGTCAGGTATGCCGTTGAGAAAATGGGCAAGAAAAAAGTGGCTGTGGCCTATCTGAATGATGAATACGGGAAGAACGGCCTTCGCGGCGCCCAGGAAGAACTGAAAGCCCATGGCCTGAAAACCGTTGCCGAGGTTTCATTTGAAGCTGCGGATTCCGATCTGAACCCCCATGTCATGAAACTCAAACAATCCGAAGCGGACATGGTGCTGCTCTGGACAACGGTCACCCATGCGGCAAAAGTGGTGGGGATCAGCAAGGCCATGAAATTCGAACCCCAGTTTATGAGCACCAGTACCTGTTCTGATTTCCCGCTGATGATGTCCATCACCAAAGGCACCTGGGAAGGGGTGATCTGTGCAACCTTCGGTGAATTACCTGACTCTGATTATCCTGCCATCATAAAATACAAAAAAGAGGTGTTTGATAAATACGCAGCCAAGGAAGAACGCTGGGGAATCTTTTATTATGCCGGGATACTTTTTGTGGAACCCATGATTGAGGCGTTGAAAAATGTGGGTCCGGACCTGACCCGGGAAAAATTTATCACGGAAATGGAAAAAATCAAAGGATTCAAGGGACTCGGCGCAGAGGTCAATTTCAAACCCTTTGACAAGAATGATATGTATTCCCGCCAGGGAGCCTCCCAGACCTTTTTGATCCAGTGTCTGGCCGAGGGAAAAGCAAAAAAACTGACGGAATGGATGGATATTAAATAATATGGACGAGGCTTTTTTCCGGGTGGATGACCTGTCCATTTCCTTTGGCGGCATCAGGGCCCTGGAAGATATCGGTTTTACCATGAACAAGGGTGAGATCTTTTCCGTCATCGGTCCCAACGGAGCGGGAAAGACCACCCTTTTCAACTGCATATCAGGCCTGTATCAACCGGGCCGGGGAGACATTGTGTTTAAGGGAAATTCCATCACCCGTAAAAAACCCGATGCCATCGCCCGGCTGGGTATTGCCCGGACCTTCCAGAACATTGAATTGTTTTCCCATATGAACACCATGGAAAATATCATGCTGGGCCGTCATATCCATATGAATACAGGGCTTTTCAAGGGCATGTTCATGTGGGGGAAAGCCTCCTTTGCCGGCAGGGAGGAAATTCTTCACCGGGAACGGGTGGAGCATATTATTGATTTTCTCGAACTCCAGAATGTGAGGGATACCTTTGTGGGCGCCCTTCCCTACGGGACCCAGAAGCTCATTGAGCTGGGCAGAGCCCTGGCCCTGGAACCGGACCTCCTGCTCCTGGACGAACCCTGCGCCGGGATGAATTCCGAAGAAAAACAGGATATGATCTTCTGGATCAAGGATATCCAGGATGAGCTGGGGATTTCCATCCTCCTCATCGAGCATGACATGAAAATGGTCATGGATATTTCAGACCGGGTCATGGCCATCAATTTCGGGAAGCCCATCACCATCGGCACCCCGGAAGAGGTCCAGGCCGATGAACAGGTTCTGAAAGCCTATATCGGGGAGGGAGATTAACGATGGCGGGACTGCTTGAGGTTAAAAATATCGAGACCTATTATGACCTGGTCTATGCCATCCGGGGGGCTTCCTTCAGTGTTGAGGAAGGGTCCGTCACTGCCATCCTGGGCAATAACGGGGCCGGGAAATCCACCATCCTGAAAACCGTCATGGGCCTCATCGAGGATCAGCCGGACAAGGGAACCATTGAATTTGACGGGGTTCCCATCCAGCACAGGGACACGGACGAAATTGTGCGCAAAGGCATCGCCTATGTGCCCGAAGGCCGTGAGATTTTCAAGGAACTGACCGTCCATGAACATCTGCTCATGGGGGCCTATACCCGGAAAGACCGGTCCGGGATAAAAGAGGATATTGAAAGGGTATTTCAGTATTTCCCGGTTCTCAGAGCCAGGGTGAACCAGTGGGCCGGGACCCTTTCCGGCGGCGAGCAGCAGATGCTGGCCATGGGCCGGGCCCTGATGCTGAGGCCCCGGCTTCTGATCCTGGATGAACCCTCCCTGGGGCTTTCCCCCATCCTGGTCAAGGAGATCTTCGGGATCATCAAAGAAATCAACAAGTCCGGAACCACCATTCTTCTGGTGGAACAGAACGCCAATATGGCCCTTTCCATATCTTCCACCGGCCTTATCCTTGAAAACGGACGGTTCGTCATGAAGGGCAGGTCGGAAGATCTCAGGGAAGATAAGGATGTGAAAGAGTTTTATCTGGGCATTAAATCGGAAACATCAGCCAAAGGCTATCAGAGATGGAAACGGAAGAAGGCATGGCGATAGAAAAATCCGGGACATATGAAACCGTTCCCGAGGTGTTCGAAAGAACAGTTGCGGAGAATTATTCAAAGGTGGCCCTGCGCACAAAGGCCCTGGGCATCTGGAATGACATCACCTGGGCCGAATATCATGACAGGGCCAAAAAAGTAGGCTGCGCCCTCTTGTCCGTCGGGTTTGAAAAGGGGGAATGCGCCTGCATCATCGGGGACAATTGTGTCGAATGGGTCATGGCCGATCTGGGGATACAATGTGTGGGCGGGGTGTCCGTCGGAGTTTATGCCACCAATGCCTGGCCCCAGGTGGAATATGTGGTCAACCACTGCGATGCCCGGTTTCTGTTTGTGGAAAACGAAGAACAGCTCGATAAATGGCTCATGTTCAAAGACAAGGCCCCTTTGCTGAAAAAGGTCATTGTGTTTGATCCCAAGGGGCTTCGGTCCTTTAAAGATCCCATGGTCATGACCTTTGACGAATGGCTTGAAAAAGGAGCGGCCGCAGACCAGGAACATCCTTCAGCCTTTGACGAGAGAAAGCAGAAAGTCACCCCGGATGACCTGGCGGTGCTGATCTATACCTCGGGAACCACGGGTCCGCCCAAGGGAGCCATGCTCACCCATAAAAATGTGACCTGGATGGCCGGAGCCGTGGAAGGCACCGTAAAGATTGAAAAACAGGACAATGTTCTGTCCTTTCTGCCCCTGTGTCATATTTTCGAGCGGCTGTTTACGGTCTTTATCCATATCAAATTTGCCTATATTGTGAATTTTGTGGAAAAGCCCGATACCGTCATGCAGAATATGAAGGAGGTGTCTCCCACCATCGGGTATGCCGTGCCCAGGATCTGGGAAAAATATTATTCCAGCATCATGATTAAAATGGCTGATGCCACATGGCTCAAACGCCTTGCCTTCGGCCTGGCCATGAAGGCCGGTAAAAACCGGGCCCATCTGATCATGCAGGAAAAGCCGGTGGGTCTTTTTCAGAACGCAGCCTATTTTCTGGCCTGGTTTATCGTGTTCAGGAAACTCAAGGAAAGGCTGGGGTTTGAAAATATCCGGGTGGCCATTTCCGGGGCAGCCCCCATATCCAAGGAGGTGCTGCATTTCTTCCAGTCCATCGGCATGAACCTGATTGAAGGGTATGGACAAACCGAGGGCACGGGGGTCACCACCCTTTCCCCGGAATACGGGGCCAGGCCCGGCACCGTTGGAAAAGCCCTGGACGGTGTAAAAATAAGGATCGCCCAGGATGGGGAAATCCTGATCCAGTCTCCGGGGGTGTTCAAGGGCTATTATAAGAGCGAGGCCGCCACTGCCGCCGGTATGACCGAAGGCTGGCTCTGCACCGGGGACGTGGGAGAGATGGATGCCGACGGGTTTTTGAAAATCACGGACCGCAAAAAAGATATCATCGTCACGGCCGGGGGAAAGAATATCACGCCCCAGTATATTGAAAACAAACTCAAGGCCAGCATCTATATCAATGACGCCGTGGTCATCGGGGACCGCCGGAAATACCTGACCTGCCTCATCATGATCGATGAAGACAATGTGGTGAAATTCGCCCAGGACCATAAAATCCAGTTCTCCACCTATAAGGATCTGACCGGGGACGAACAGATCATCGCCCTCATCGGCGGCGAAGTCCAAAAGGTCAACGAAACCCTTTCCCGGGTGGAGAATATCAGAAAATTCACCCTCATCCCCAAACGGCTCTACGAAGAGGACGGCGAGGTCACGCCCACCATGAAAATCAAGCGGAAAAAAGTCCATGAGGCTTACAGCGATCTGATTGAAGCCATGTATTAAAGACGGTTTCTGAGCCGGCCGACTTTTTCAAAATAAAGGCGTTTGCAGGCGTTTTCCACCTTTAGGAGATTGGCAAAGGCTTCGGAAAAATCATTTTTCCCCAGGGTAAACAACCCGTGGCCGTAAACAATGGCGCTGCTGCTGCCCTCAAGGGCCCGGGGCAGGGTGTGGCAAAGGCCGAAGGGGCCTGTCCCCACCTCTCCCGGAACAATGGGAACGCCGCACACCCATCTGTTTTTCGGGCATTTGATATGGCATTGGTCTGAAAACCGGCAGGCCTCTTTTTCAATGGGATCGCAATCCATGGATAAAATGACGGAAAATTTCGGGTGGCCGTGGAGAATGGCTTGGCAATCTGTTTTCTGGATTGTTTCCATGTGGGCGGACAATTCGCTGGAAGCGGTTATCCCGGCGCTGGTGGAGCCATCCAGGGGAACCGGGTCAATGCATCCGGACAGTTCATCCAGGGAACTGCCGGTCTGGCTGATATAAAGGGTATTGTTCCATAAATAGGAAACATTGCCGAAATAGGAATCCACCAGCCCGTATTCAACGGTCTTCAATCCTGCCTCGGCCACGGCTGAATAAACCTCTTCTTCGGTTTGAAAGGGTCCTTTCATAAGACCGGGTATTTTTTGCCGGACAGGCGTAAGACCGGGGGCGGCCATGTCGAAAAGGGCATGCTCCTCGTCCGTGGCCGTCCCTTTTTGAAGGGCCTCCAGATAGTCCGTGAAAAATTTGACAAAGCAGGCAAAACAGACGGAGCTGATGGTGACAAAGCCCTGTTCCGGGCTCACCGCGCCGTGGGCGATGACGGCGGGGCCCATATCTCCCGGACCCCTGTTGTTTGAGGCCACGATCACGGTTTTCCGGTTCTTCAGAATCCCGATGATCTTGTCCCGGCTCAGTTCATCAATGACTGGCAGCTCGTGGAGAAAGGTCCTGGTTTCACAATCTTTGGGGGTGATGGCGCCGCCTGTTTTCAAGGCCCTTTCCGCTAAAAAGGAAATCAGGCTTTGATAGGGTTCCCTGGGTCTTAAAAAGGCCAGGGAATTGATATGGAGCCCCTGGAACACCGGTTCAAGAATCTTTGTTTCTTCGGCTTTCCGGTTCCAGACAATCTTGTCGTCCAGCCCGCCCAGAAGGGGTCGGCCGGGACCGGACCGGCTTCCCAGCTTTGCCTTGATGAGTTTGCCGGCAAATTTTTTCAGGGTTTTTTCCATGTCAGCCCCAGGGCCTTTGCCTTTTCTTCCAGGGGCAGGCCGTTGCTGTCCAGGCCCCGGATGGTGTAATATCTGTCCCTGGCGGATAAAAATTCCTCCCTGTTGATGGGGGGGATCAGGATCTTATGCCCGCCTGATCCGGGTTCCGTGAAAAACCGGGCCGGGAGATCATCGTCTTTTGCATCAAACCCGTTCAGAGCATTGATGATCCGCTCATTATAATAGATGGCCTCCCCTTTTTTCAGAAGATCCTGGGCCGAGGTTTCAATGCCGGTGACCGCCTCAAAAGCCACGGCATATTCTTCCAGGCCGGCGGCAAAAAAAGTGAATTTACAGGCCGTCAGACAGTCCACCATGGTATTTAAATCTTCTGCAATCTTTATGATGCGGGCCTTGCCGCTGAAACTGAACCGGTCCGTGGCCACGGGTTTCCGAAAGATTTCATGGCTGATGGGATAGGCCCTTAGATGGCAGCCGCCCCGGGTGGAAAGGGCGTAGCCCAGGGCCATGCCGTAGGCCCCCCGGGGATCATAGGCCGGAAGTTCCATGCCCTTGACCGCCATGGCGGTTTCGGGTCTGCCCATTTTCCGGGCATAGGCGGCGGCTCCCAGGCCCAGGTCTTTCCCTTCCCCCCTTTGCAGGGCAATGTCCGCCAACAGGGAGAGAACCGCTTCCGAGATATATTCCGTTCCCAGGATTTCCCGCCGGCAGGCCAGGGTGGAGGCGGCGGAAATCGTGTCCATACCGTAACGGTTGCAGAGTTCATTGGCCTGGATGACCAGGTCCGTGTCCATGCACCCGATGAGGGCCGTAAAATGGGACATGGTCTCAAATTCCGGCAGGGTCACGGCCTTGCCGTTCCGTTGCCCGATTTTTTTGCAGAGGATGTGGCAGCCCAGGCACCCGTGTTTTTTCGGGGCGTATTTTTTTGCGTAACCGGCGGCATTCAAGCGGGATGCAGGCTCAAACCGGGTCCGGCGGAAATTGTCCGTGGGCATCATCCTCCGGTTGTCCATGAGGTCAAAGACGGCTCCGGTGCCCAGGCAGGTGAATCCGAACCGGCCCATGAGGACCGGGGAAGCGGCCGTGAGCCTTAAAATATTCTCCCTGGCCTGTTTGAGTTTTCCAGGGGTTTTGACGGTGCAGCGGCCGGCGCCGTCCACCCGAAGATATTTGATATTTTTATGTGCAAGGCAGGTCCCAAGGCCGCTGCGCCCGGCCACAAAATGCCGATCAACCACCATGGACCCGTATTTGACCCCGTTTTCCGCCGCAGGCCCCACGGCAGCCAGGGAAGCACGGCCCGGAGAGAGGCGGCGGTGAACCGCGTCGGTGTCCATTCCCCATAAATCGGCTGCATCCCGGAATTCAATACGGGAGTCTCTGATTTCAATGCCCACGGGATGGGAGCATCGGCCTTTGATGACCATCCCGTCCCATCCGGCCTGTTTCAGCCGGGTGGCGAATTTTCCGCCCACGGAGGAATCCCCCACCAGACCGGTGAGGGGTGATTTTGAAACCAGATGGGCCCGGCCGGAGGTGGGGGAGATGGTTCCGCAAAGGGGGCCCGAGAAGATGGAAACCGCCATGTCCGGGTGATCCCAGGGCAGGTGGGCCACGGGTCTCAGATATCTGCCGCCCATGCCTTTGCCGCCGATATAGCAGGCATAGGTCTCAAGGTCCGGGGTTTCCACCTCGATTTTTTGGGTTGTCAGATCAATATGAAGGATGCGTCCGGTCCAGCCGAAAATCATATTCAAACCTATCTTTAAATGGTCAGGGGTTTAACAACCGCTGATATTATCTTTTCCGGGATGAAATCCTTTTCCTGTTTATCACAGGACGAACCGGAATGATAGATGAAGACAAGTTTTCCGCTATACAAAACCGGTTTTTTATTTTAAACATAAGGGGAAGGGCATGGCATATAGATCATTTCAAGACAAATCCAGGCGGATTTTTACAGGGGAGCAGTGATGACCATCAAAAGAGTGGGTATTTTAACCGGGGGCGGAGATTGTTCAGGTCTGAACGCCGTCATCCGGGCCGTCACCCGGGCCGCCGCCATCCAGTACGGGGCCAAGGTCATTGGCATCGAAGGCGGGTTTGAAGGGCTCATTTCCGGGCAGACCCAGGAGCTGACCGTCAAATCCACCAAGGACATCCTGACCCTGGGCGGCACGATTCTCGGCACCACCAATAAGGGCAACCCCTTTCAATACCGGGAGCGCATGGAAGACGGCACTATCAAAACCACGGATTATTCCAATAAGGCCGTTGAAACCTTTAAAAATCTGAATCTGGATTGTCTTTTTGTGGTGGGAGGGGAGGGAACCCTTGAAATCGGGTATCAATTTTTTAAAAAAGGCATTCCCGTCATCGGCATCCCCAAGACCATTGATAACGACCTTGAAGGAACGGATTATACCTTTGGGTTCCAGACCGCCGTCCAGGTGGCCTGTGACGCCCTGGACAGGCTCCAGACCACGGGCCGCAGCCATGACCGGGTCATGATCCTGGAAGTCATGGGCCGGAATGCCGGGTGGATTGCCCTTGAGGCCGGGATTGCAGGCGGCGCCCATATCATCCTGATTCCTGAAATCGAGTATGATATTCAAAATGTGATCCGGAAAATCATGCTTCGCAAAAAAGGCGGCAGCCCTTTCAGCATCATCATGATCGCGGAGGGTGCAAAGGAAAAGGGCGGGACCACGGTCAAGGCCGAGGAAGCCCGGGGCAGGCTCCAGGGCGTTGAAAAGCTGGGAGGAATCGGATTCCATCTGGCCAAGCAGATCGAAAAACAGATTGACCTTGAAGTCCGGACAACTGTTCTGGGCCATATCCAGCGGGGGGGATCACCCAATTCCTTTGACCGGGTGCTGGGGACCCGCCTCGGCAGTTTTGCCGTTGATGCGGCGGCCCAAGGAAAATTTGGAACCATGGCAGCCCTTAAAACCCCGGATATCGTTCTGGTGGATCTCAAGGACCTTGCCGGGAGAGTCAGAACCATATCCCTGGATTCTCAACTGATCCGTTGTGCCGAATCCATCGGTATCAACCTGGGAAGGGAAGCCATGTAGTATTCCGGAAATACTCTCCATTTCAGAAACTCCCCCTGACATCATATCCATAATTTATGCAATATTACTAAAAAATTATTTTTTAAAAAATAATGGAATAAATATTGACAGGAAATATTTTGTACCTAAATTCTGTCCAGGAAATGGAAAAGGCCTGAAATGGATACAGGCAAAACCCTAGAGAAAGGAGGAATCGCTATGTTTACAAGATTTAACGACATCAACAGATTGTTTAACGCCATGGATTTTTTCAGGAACAGATTGGACAGTTTATACAGTGATGCCGACTGGGCATACACACCGGGCCTGAGATGGTCTGTGGAAGACAGGTTCCCGAAAACCAATCTTTATGAAGATGGTGATCTCTTTGAAATCAGGGCCGAGCTGCCGGGTATTGCAAAAGAGGATCTGAATGTCAAAATCCAGGGAAATTATCTTGAAATCAGCGGCGCAAGAAAATCCGCAACCCCGGAAAAATATTCAATTCACAGAACCGAAAGGGATATTACGTCCTTTACCAGGAGCTTTACCCTTCCTGCGGATGTGGATTCGGAAAAGGTGAAGGCCACGTTGGAAAACGGCATTCTCACCCTGACGCTTCCCAAATCCGAGGCTGCAAAACCCAAACAGATAACGATTGCTTAAGGACCCATAACCGGATTGAATAATAAAAGGAGGTGTGCAATGAGTAACAAAACCGATATCGTGAAAGCCGGTGAAAAAAATATTGAGAAAACCAGAACCCTTGAAACTGTTCTGCCGCCTGTGGATATCTATGAAAGCGATGAAGAAATCCTTCTTTTCGCTGATATGCCGGGAGTGTTGAAAGAAGATGTGAAGGTCAATATTGATAACGGAACCCTTTCCCTGTCCGGTATCAGAAAATTACAGCCCAGGGGCGCTGCACGGTGGGAGGAATTCGGAGATGTTGAATACCGGAGAAATTTTTCAGTTCCCCAGACCATAAACGTGGAAAAAGTCTATGCCGAACTCAAAGACGGGGTTTTAAAGCTTCATCTTCCCAAGTCTGAAGCAGCCAAGCCGAGATTGATACAGATCAATGCGGCATAACGCCGACCCAAGGTCCCGCCGTGAAGGGGCCCGGCAGACAAAGCACAAGGGAGCCCGCCTGAAAAGGCCGGCTCCCTTGATTCTTTTGTGCGGGGGCTCTTTTGAAGAAATCTTTTCAATTTTTTAAAATTATGTCATAGTAGGGGTCACATCAAACTGGAGACCCATATCCCATGAATCTTTTGGCTATATTATCAAATATCGGATTTCCGGATATCCTGGATATCCTTTTAATTTCCATTGTTTCCTATCAATTGTTTATCTGGTTCTGGGGAACCAAGGCATTCAAGGCCCTCATCGGTATTGTCGCGCTCAGCGGGGTTTTTGTTCTGGCCAAAGCCTGGGGCCTTTTTCTGACGACCTGGGTGTTTCAAATCCTCTGGCAGGTGTTTGTCATTCTTCTCATTATCCTCTTTCAAAAGGAAATCCGGCAGATGCTGGAACGGTTCAACCCCTTAAAAAGCATCGGCCTGAAACACGGCAAATTGTTGAACACCTGGATTCCCGGATTTTCGGGCTGGGCCTTTGATGCAGCAAAAAAAAGAATCGGCGCAGTTGTTATTTTTGAAAAAACCGATCCTGTTTCAGGTCTTATCACCCGGGGCATTCCCATGGAATGTGATCCTCAGCCCGAGATCCTGAATTCCATTTTTTATAAAGAATCGCCTTTGCATGACGGTGCCATTCTGATTGCCAACAACAAAATCATAAAAGTGTCCTGCTATTTACCCCTATCCACCCGGGAGGATCTGCCCCAGGAATGGGGGACCCGGCACAGGGCGGCCCTGGGTCTTGCCGAGCAATGCGACGCATGGATCCTGGTCATTTCCGAAGAAAGGGGAGAGGTGTCCTTTGCTTTTGATAACCAGGTCAAAAAGGTAAAAGATGAACAGGAACTGTCTTTTCTCCTTGAAACCCAGGTGTTTGCCGAAAAAGAACCTGAGAAAAATATGCGGCAGGTTGTCCTTTCCTGGTTTACCAGACGATATAAAATTAAAGCGGCTGTTTTTGGTCTGGTGTTTATCCTGTGGCTGGCATTTGCCGGTCAGCAGAATTTTGAAAAGAGAATCGATCTGCCCCTGGGCTATCGAAATGTCCCGGAAGGCCTTGTGGTGTCTTCACCGATTCTGGCCGATATATCCGTGACCTGCAGGGGATTGAGAAAAGATATCAGCCTCTTGAGCAAGGAGAATATGATCTCATCTCTGGATCTTGGGTCTGCAAAGCGGGGGAAATCCTTTCATACCATCACAAAAACCAATCTCACGTTGCCCAATGACCGGATAGATATTGTCCATATCAGTCCGGCGAGGATCGAGGTCGTTATCGAAAAGGCTCCGAAACCCGACATTAGAGAAAAAGAACCGGGTCAGGATAAGCCTGCTGCCAAGGGTTGATTTAGAGTCAATCCTCAAGCGGCCGTCAGCAATAGGCTGCGTCCCCCCTTTTTGGGAGGGCTGCCCAGGGATTTAAACCCGATCCGTTCAACACTACGGGCAATTTCCTGAAACTGCTTTTTACTTACATGGAATGCGGGTTCCACCAGAAGGAATTTCCCTTGCGGCTTCAGCAAGGTTTTGACCTCGGAGAGAAATTTTTCAGGGTCCGGGGTCTCGTGGACCATATAAAAGGCCAGGATAAAATCCGCTTTGATATCTGCTGAAAGACCGATTCTATCCTGAGGGCAATTGTGAAAGACCATCCGGTCTTCAAGATACCTGTCTTTTGCCTTTTTCCGTACTTTCTCAAGCATTTCTTTTTGAAGATCCACGGCAAAGACCTTGCCGGACCCGCCCACCATTTTGGCCATATCAATGGAAAAATATCCGGGGCCACACCCCAGATCAATGGCCAGGTCCCCTTCCTTCAGGTATTCGCCGACTATTTTGACCGGGTTCTGGAGGAGCCGTCTGAAAATATTATCCAGAAAAAACGAATGGGTGTGGCTGCATACGTCACCTTTATATTCCTTGTTGTACATGATGCTGTGTCTCCTTATGTGTTTATGATGTATACGCTTTAATTAAAAAAAATCAGATTTCAGAATCGATTCTGCGTTTCAGGAAATCTTCAACCTTTTCTATGAACCGGACAATGACCTGGATCTCTTTTTCATCCATGCCCTCCAGGTATTTCGCAAAACCGCCATCCATGGTTTCATGCCAGTGCTTATGGGCATAGTAGGCGGTATAGCCTTTGGATGTCAGCGTAACAAGGGTTCGGGACAGGTTTTTCGGATCGGTTTCTTTTGTGGACAAGCCCTTGCTTTCAAGCCGTTTTAAATTTTGCGAGACAGCGCCTTTGGTGATTCCAATATGTCTGCCGATATCTGTGACGCTCAAATCCCGGTTGTCCCCGATGATCTCAATGAGATGGATTTCAGAATGGGAAAGATCTTCTCCGATGCCGAAATTCCTGGGTTTTTTGTCCAGCTCCCGGGTCAATCGCATAATGGATTGAAATTTGCCATGGACGGCAAGCATGTCTTTTTTCATGGACATAGAGTATATATAGTATACACTTTTGTCAACTGTTTTTTGCGGAAGATTTCTCAAAAAATACTGGATGGAATCCGGCCCGGCAGGGTCAGCAGCACACACCCCCACCACAGGACGCCTTTTCTTTTCCCTTTATCCAGACCTGGATAATATAGGCGGCTCACCCCACCCCCGGACTGACGGAGATGGCCTCGGAAGGGCAGTTGTTTACACAGGCGCCGCATTCCATGCAGGCATTGAAATCCACAATACGGGCCTTGTTCCGGTGCATTTCAAATACTGCCTGGGGGCAGACTTCGGTGCAAAGCCCGCATCCCACACATTTGTCCGGGTCCAGCACCAGGGTGGATACATCGTCCAGATATCTTAACTCTTTCATGGCTTATCCTTTTTGTTTTCCACATTAAAACGCCGAATATATCCATAGCCCCGAAGAAAGGGCAAGGCCTGCCAGTTGGACCGGAATAAACCGTTTCATTTCCTTTTCAACCCCCGAGGGCGATGTGAAGGGGGTGGCCCCGGTAAAATTCATGGCCAGATAGGAACTGACGGTCACACTGAAGAGAAAGAGGGCGGTCAATCCTGAAATCCCCTGGCCGGACGGTGCCGAGAGCAAAAGAAAGATTACGGTAAAGACGGTTCCGGACAGGATGCCCTTGACGGCAAACTGCCGGAAGGGGATATGGGGCAGCAGCACCGGAGTGGCCAAGGCTCCGGAAAGGATGCCGGTGATCAGGGCAAAAAAAGCCGGCCGGCCTCTATCCCAAACCCCGGAAAATGAAAAAAAGCTGGGCCCGAAACCGGAAAGGATGAACACGGCAAGGGCAAACATCAGGGCAGGTTTCAGCGCCATCCGGAGTTCAACGGGGGTCAGGATAAACCGCTCGTAAAGGGAGAAGGTGACCTGGCGCATGGTTTTGTCCGCAGTTTTATTGTTATTTAAAAAGGCCGGAATATCCTTTGCCCGCACCGGCCCGTAGATCACCCTGAACCCTGACTGTTTTTTCACCCCCCTTGCCGATACCCCTGTTGCCCCGAGCTGTGGAAGAATAACCCGTTTATGGTCTACGATTTTTTCAAGGGAGGATGTTTTTATCCGTTTCACCAGTTCCCGGGTGGAAAAGGTTCCTTTTCCCGCCGCGCACCAGACATTGATTCCCTTGGTATCCAGAACCAGTATCCAGGCGTGGATACCGGCCAGTTCCTTTCTTAAATGGTCAAAGGTCAGTTTGAAATTGGCCGTGACCAGAACTTCGGAGTTTCTATCCGGATTCCCTATAGCGTAGAGTCCGGGTGAGACGGTATAGGAATACCGCCCTAAACCGCATCTGACAAAAAATGTGGATAACAGGTCGTCCTTTGTAAGCCCTGGTTTGATGAGGGGAACAGGACCGGCATCGGTCGGGATAAACCCGTCCACATAGGAGCAGAGCCTGTAGCCCGGTTTTTCATAGGCAGCCCCGGGGCGGTCCGGTTCAACTGCACAGGAGGGGATTCCATCCATGGAGCTCATGATGCCGACTCCGGAGGTTGATAGTTTAGGCCTGGTTTGAGAGGGGACCTCATTGCATCCGCATCCTTGTGTCTGTTTCATTGTTCGTATCCTTAAAGCGTTTTGATGTATTCCCGGAATTGTTCCAAAACAGCCTTGTCCACGCAGAAATAGGTTTTCGGGCCTTCGACCTCACCGCAGACAATCCCGGATTCTTTCAGGATTTTCAAATGCTGGCTGATGGTGGACTGGGAAAAGGGGAAAATATTGACGATTTCCCCGCAGACACAGGTATTGATATGGACAAGGTGCTCCACAATCTTTATCCGTGTCGGATGCCCCAGGGCCTTGAAAATTTTTGCAAGCTGTTCGGTTGTCATTTGCATAGGGGGTTTATTGAACCGTCCTTTTTACAATATCGTTTATCGTCAATGAACGATAAACGATTGAGAGGTTGCCGTCAACATATTTTTTGAGCAAATCAAAGTCTGCTTTACTATCTTTATTTGTCCTGGTATGATTGAGTTCAGTTTGTGGAAGTCATTATTTTGGTGTTAATCGCTGAAAGTAGGTTGAATTTGGAGCTTCAAACTGAGTATTTCAACGACGGTACTGCTTTTCATGAAATAGACCCCTTGTCCATAAATCCGGATCATCTCACGAATTTTTTCATTTATGAAAAATTACCCTATGAGAATGACCTGTATAAATTCCGTTGCCTTCTGGTGAATTCTTCCGCCATTCCAAAGGAAAAACTGGTAGAGATGTTGAGATCATGGGAGAATATTTATATCCATGAACAGCAGGTAAAAAATTATCGTGAGTACCTGAAAGACAACCTTGCCTATATTCTTAAACATAAGGACATTGATATTGTAAAAAAGACCGATACCCTTGTCAGCTTGTCAACAGAGGTATTAAAAGAGTCTTTTGAATCTAATTTTGCAGTTGCCAAGGCCTGCAAAAAAGTTTTGGAAAATACCCATCGTCTTGTTTCCGAAGCTGTTGAATTTATTTCGGACATCAATTCTCTGAACGGCATTGCAAATCTGATCGGGCATGATTATGAAACCCATATCCATTCCATAAAAGTGGGCTGGCTCATGGCGGCCTTTATTAATTCAAATCAGGATCTGTTCAGGTTTGAAAAGGAGGGTGACCTGAAGCTTCTGCTGGTTCAGGCAGCCGTTGCAGGCATGCTTCATGACATCGGAAAAATTAAGATACCGCCCAATATTCTGAATAAAAAAGGGAAGCTTGATAACCTTGAATATATTATTATCCAGTCCCACACTGCTTATTCAGCGAGCCTTCTGTTCAATACAGGAATTTCCAAGAATACCATGCAGGCTATTTTATACCACCATGAAAATGAGGATGGCAGCGGGTATCCGACCGGCTTGGAAAAAAAACAAATCCCGCTGGTCGCCAAAATCTGCCATATTGCCGATGTTTTTGACGCCCTGACGTCCAAGCGGCATTACAAAGAACCCAAAACCCCTTTTGAGGCTTTGAAAATAATGACGGGGGACAACCCCTATCTGGACGTGCTTAAAAAATTCGAAAAGGAAGTAAAGGAAAATATCACAACGCCTGTGACAGCCATTGTCAGAGATGATTATGATATAAAACTCAGGCGGCTCAGAGAAAAAGAGATGGTGGAAGAAGAATCAAGAAAACGGATTGAAGCCCGTTTGAAGCTCAGGGACCAGGGTATGGTCCACTGCTTTGATAAGAATTTATTAAAGCGCTTTGTCTATACCATCAATAAATCTGATAGTTTTGAACTGGGCGGATTATTATAGGAACCAGGCCTGAAAAGACCAGACGAAAAGAATTCCAGGCCTGGAAAACAGCTTAAGCGTTAGATGCCTTATATCCGGCTTCAGTGATTTCTTTTATGGCCTTTTCAACAAGGGCCTCTTCTGAAACTTCAAAATTTGCCTTTTTTCCATTCAGATCCACAACCACATTGGAAATGCCTTTAATTCCTTCAAGGGTTTTCTGAACCATACCGGAGCAGTGCCCGCAACTCATGCCGTCCACATTCAAGGTGATTTTTTGTGCTGCCATTTTTTCTCCTTTACTATATCGCTATCTATATTTCAGAGGTCTGTTCATACCCTGCATTTACTTATTTAAAATAAGACGCAAACCGCTTTAGTCAACCACAGAGCTGCTTTGCTTTCAGCCTTTTCAAAAACCAGACCTGATTCCGGCATCACCTCACACTGATCCCTTCATCCAGGTATTTGATCAGGGGATAGATAAAGAATTCAATGATCCGTCGTTTTCCGACCTTGATTCCCGCGGTTACGCCCATGCCGGTGGTGATAGGAGTGGATACGCCTTCCACCATGAGCCAAGTTTCCTGCGGATCTACATATACTTCATAAACCAGACCCAGTTCCTTGTCTTCAATACTGTCCCGGGCAATATGGCTGACCCGGCCGTTAATGGTGCCGTATTTCTGGAAACTAAAGGTGTCCACCTTGATGCTTGCATCCATATCCCGGCCAATAAATCCGATATCCTTGTTCTCTACCAGCACGCTTATAATCAGGGGAGAGTTGGCCGGAACCAGGGCAATCAGTTTTTCTGCCGGGGTCACCACCCCACCGATGGTATGGATCAAAAGCTTGTTGATAAAACCGTCCACGGGTGCGACCAACTGCTGTTTGGCATTGATATAGGTTGTTTTTTCGATATTGGCCTGAAGATAATTAAGTTTGCTTTTCTTTTCCGCGCTCTCCTGAAGATTTTTATCCCGTTCGGTTTCAATGATGATGCTGAGTTCACTTTGCACCCGTTTGGCAGCGGCGTGTGATTCCTTGACCTTATGCTCGGCAGAGGCGAGATTGCCGCTGAAGTTTTTAAATTCACTTTCTGTCTGGTCAATCTGATCCCTGCTGACAAGGTCACGCACCGGCTCAAGCCTCTCCAGTTTATCTTTGGCAATATTCAGCAGGTCCCGGAGCCTGTCGTAGTCGGCCTCTGCTGCGGCAAGTTGAGCCTTGGTCTGCTCCAGCTCTTCTCTCTTGGCCTGGGTCTGTTTCTGAAGCCGGGCCATGGTGGAGGTGTAGAGCTTCTGCTGCATTGCCGTTAAGTCTGCCCCATACCGCTTCGTTTCCGGTTGAAATGGTTTTTGATAAAAGACTGAATCCAGGCGCAGCAATTCAAGCTCCAGTTGTTTTGCCTCTTCCTGCATGGAAGCAAGCTCAGGCTGAGTCCCGGACGGATCGATCTCCATGAGGACCTGACCTTCTTTCACAAAATCACCTTCCTTTATAAGGATGTTGCTCACTGAACCGGTGGTGAGCGGCTGCAAAATTTTGATTTCTCCCACCGGGATCACCTTTCCCCTGGCAGAAACAACCACATCCACCTTGCCGAAAATCATCCAGGTCCCGAAAAAAATAATGACTAAAACAATGATCCAGAAAATGGTCCTGCCCAGGGGATTTACGGGTGTATCTTCTATCTCGGCCAGGAGCGGCTTGAACTCATGGCTGTCATCTTTAGGTTGAGACATGTGTTATTCCTGTAAGGCATTGAGCTGATAATAATATCCCTGCTGCTGCAGGAGTTGTTCATGGGTGCCCATCTCCACAATGGCTCCGTTATCCATGGCAATGATCAAATCGCAGTTTTTGATGCTGGAAAGGCGGTGGGCAATGATAAGGGTGGTGCGCCCTTTTTTGATTTGGCTCAGGTTCTGGTTGATGATCCGTTCCGACTGATAATCAAGGGCTGAGGTGGCCTCGTCAAAAATCAATATCCTGGGGTTGGTGATCAGGGCTCTGGCAATGGCGACCCGCTGTTTCTGACCACCGGACAGGCTGGAACCGCGTTCCCCGACCAGAGTATCATAGCCTTCCGGGAGCTGAGCGATAAATTCGTGGGCCCCGGCCATCTGAGCCGCCTGGATGATCATCTCCATGGGGGCATCAGGCCTTGGCAGGGCAATGTTTTCCCGGATGGTGCCGCTGAAGAGATAGTTTTCCTGAAGCACTACTCCGATATTGTAGCGCAACCATATGGGGTTCATGTGACGGATATCCACCTCGTCGATATAGATGGCCCCGTTATGGGCGAGATACAACCGCTGCAGGAGTTTGGCAATGGTGGATTTGCCGCTGCCGCTCCGGCCCACGATCCCCACACTGGAACCCGGATTTATTGAAAAGCTTACCTGATTGACTACCAACGGGGTATTGGGGCTGTAAGCAAAGGATATCTTGTCAAATTTAATGCGGCCGGAAAGCTTCGGCAGGGTGATGGCCTTGTCGGCGGAAACCTCTACCGGGTGGTTCAGGATGTCACCCAGCCGGTCTACAGAAAGCAGGGCCTGCTGAAATTCATTCCAGAGGTTCACCAGACGCAGCACCGGGCCGGAGAACTGGCCGGCAAACATCTGGAAGGCAATGAGCTGTCCGATGGTCAGTTCATTATTCAGCACGGCTTTGACTCCGAGAAACAGGATGGCAATGGTCATCAGTTTCTGGATGCTGCCGGCCACAGCCCCGGAGATATTGCCCATGGCAGCAAGCCGGAACCCGGCCCGGACATAATGGCCCAGGCGGTCCTCCCACCGCTTTTGCATGGAGCCCTCAATGGCCAGGGATTTTACCGTCTGAATGCCGGTGATGGACTCCACCAGATAGGAATTGGAAGAGGCCGCCATCTGGAATTTGTCCTCCAGCCGCCGCCGAAGTTCCGGGGTGATGGTGACATAGATGACGGCAATCAAAACCACAAATCCCAGGACCACCAGGGTGAGAAGGGTGCTGTAAATCATCATCACCACCACAAACACAAAAGAGAAAAAAAGATCGATGAGGACGGACACCGCCTTGTTGGTGATAAACTCCCGGATGGTATCCAGCTCCCTGACCCGTGCTGCAATATTGCCCACCTTTCTGGCCTCAAAATACATGAGGGGCAGGGCCAAAAGATGCTGAAACAACTTGGCCCCCAGTTTGGCATCCAGCTTGCCTGCAGTATGGATAAAAATATAATTTCTGGAGATATTCAGGAGCAGTTCAAATAGGGTGACAGCCAGAAATGCAACCGCCAGCACGTCCAGCGTGGTCATGCTGCGGTGGACAATAACCTTGTCCAGGATCACCTGGGTAAAGAGCGGGGTGATCAGGCCAAAAAGCTGTACAATAAAGGAACCCAGCAATACCTCGCCGATGATCCGCTTGTACCGGGAGATCTCTGTTAAAAACCATTTGAATCCAAAGGCGGCCTGGGAGGAAAGAAGGCGGTGTCTTACAATAATAAATTGGCCGGTTCCCATTTCTTCAAGCTCGCCAAAGGTTTTTTCCATGGCCTTTTTCTCTGCCGGAAAAACCAGCAGGGCTTTTTTTTCTTCCGGGGCCAGCTTCAGAAGTACGGCATAGCTCCCGTCCTTTAAGACCATGACGGCAGGCAAAGGATATTTGCCTGCTATCTTTTCCAGGGTCAGGCGTTTTTGTTTTGCCCTGAACCCGTATTTTTTGGCTATCCGCAACACTTCTTCGGGTAAGAGTTCGGCCTCGGTAATGCCGAACTCACGGCTGACGGCCCTTATATCAAGATCAACTTGGTTCAGGCGGGCCACGATTTCAATTGCGATGAGTGCGGTGTTCATTAAATAGCTCCCTCGGCCAGCATCTGTAACTGCAAGACATTCATCCGCCGTTCCACCTCGGCAAGGGTCAGGACTAAGTGTTTTTCCATCTGTGCTTCCTTTTGCTGCAAGAGGCTGATCCGGTCGATGATCTGCTGCCCGGAAAGGCGTTCTCCCATAGTTTCCTGATCGTTCAGGGTCAGCCGGTAGGTACCCGCATTCCCGAGTCCTTGTTCTGATAAAACATCTTTCCGCGCCAGGGTATTCAGTTTCTGCTCATCTTCGGCCGTCTTTTTTTCTTTTTCGATTTTCAGCTTTTCCATCTCTTTTTGCAGCCTTCTTGCCTTTGCTGCATCACTGAAGCCGTTGAAGAGATTCATGCTCACCACAAGGCCGATGGCTGCATTTTTTTCTTCCAGGCTGTCAAGGGAATTGACAAAATCAGTCCGGTCATCTCCATACATGCGAAAGGAAGAGTAGAGGCTCAGCCTGGGCAACCAATGGCGCAGGGCAATGTCAACCTCTGCCTTTTTCTGTTCAATGGCCACATCATAGGCCCTGATCTCCGGAAGCTTTGAAACATCGGCCATGACGGCCGCTCCGGCCTGATCCGGAAAATCCATAAACCGCACCTCGGCCAGTGAATAGCGTTTGCCGGTGAAAAACGCGAGTTTTTCAATAACCCCGATCATCTCCATTTGCAGAGCCTCACAATTCTGCAGGGCATCGGCCACGCTGATGGCGGCAATGCCCTGTTCCGGTTTGTCCCTGCTGCCGGATGCCACAAGCCGCCGGGTGAACTCATACACCTCTTTTCTGTGACCCAGCAAGGCGGACCAGGTTTCGATCTTTTTTTGAAGCCGGACTCCTGTCCCAAAAAGTGACAGCACTTCGATCTTGAGATCGATGAGGCGCTGGGCCACTGCATGCTGAGCCAGGACAATGTCGCGTTCGGCATTCCCGTATTTCAGTTTCTGCACCCCGAAATCATATAAAAGATACTGGCCGGATAGGGCAAGAGAGTGCTGAAAAGTGGATTCATTACCCGGTATGAGGGTCTCCCCCACCGACACTGTTTTGGCTGCATCATTGCCGAGATCATGAATATACTCGTTGGTAAAGCCAAGGGACAGGGTGGGGAAATACATGGCCCCGGCTTCCGCCAGCCGTTCCTGGCGGATTTCTTTTTCAAGCCCGGCGGTCTTAAGATCGTATGAATGGACAAGGGCCTGCGTGAGGATTTCGGAAAAAATCAAATCCTGTGCCCGCCCTTGTCCTGCGACCATGAGAACAAAACAGAAAACAACAAACCGCAATCTTTTCATCGTACGGCTATGCATGCCATGAACTGGCAATCATCGTCATCAGATGCTCGTTGTTCCTGACATCGTTCACCGAACCCAGGGCAATCCCCTCACTGACCGCATAGGATGCCATGTCCTGGATGATCTGGTTGATATCGGCGGCAGTGATGAAAGAATCGTCTGAAAGTTTGACCTGATCCACCTGATAGCTGGCCCCTGAAAAGAAACTGCTGATGCTCACCTTGTCGGTGCCGCTATAGCCAATCTCCAGGGTGTTGCCGTTCCTGAACAGGCCCACATTGTTCTTCCCGATACCGGCAAGGAAAGAAACCACGTCAAACCCTTCGGTATCGTTGTTGTTGATGATATCGGCTCCGTCATCCATGTTGAAGATATAGGTGTCGTCACCGGCTCCGCCCTTGAGGTTATCCATGCCGGCGCCGCCGATGATGGTGTCGTTGCCGTCGGAACCGATAACGGTATCATTGCCGATGCCGGTTTCAATCCGGGCAATGTTGACCAGGGTGGTGTTGCTCAGATTGATGAGGTTGCCATAGTCATTGCCGGCGATGGTATTGAAACCTGCGCCGCCGTCAATCATCTCAACGGTATTGGCTCCGCTGAAATTATGGAGGCGGATGACATCATCGCCATCACTGCCGAGGATCTTGTCAAAACCATCTCCGCCGTTAAAGGTGTCATATGCGGTATCAATGCCGTCAACCAGGAAGAGGTCGTCTCCTGCCCCGCCCTGAAGGTTATCCATGCCGGCGCCACCGACGATGATGTCGTTGCCGTCGGAACCGATAACGGTATCATTGCCGGGGCCGGTTTCAATCCGGGCAATGTTGACCAGGGTGGTGTTGCTCAGATTGATGAGGTTGCCATAGTCATTGCCGGCTATGGTATTGAATCCTGCGCCGCCGTCAATCATCTCAACGGTATTGGCTCCGCTGAAATTATGGAGGCGGATGACATCATCGCCATCACTGCCGAGGATCTTGTCAAAACCA